>ERZ808258.3-NODE-3-length-329655-cov-16.843701_pt1 | contig 329655 bp, 247 predicted proteins | sample MGYA00521280_ERZ808258 | MGnify/ENA primary metagenome ERZ808258 (study PRJEB31516, sample SAMN03275585) | gut metagenome | biome: mammalia-associated habitat; material: feces | host: Papio cynocephalus | place: Kenya | collected 2012-07-19 ...
GCGCCACGGTGCCGTCGGGGCTGAGTCCGTCGGTGGAGGAGACAGTCGGGCGGCCGAGGCCGTCGAACCACTGCACCGCAACCGTCCTGTGCCGGCCGAGGCTGTCAAGGCAGGTGTCGCAACGCATGAAGTTCTCACGAACGTCCTGCCCCAAGGTGAGACAAGGGAAAAGGAATGCGAGGAATGCAAGCAGGCATCCAACTCCCGCTTTTCCAGCCCTGCCGGCAAAAGCATTTCCAGTCATAAAACCGTTCACCGCCTCAGAATATTTGCGCCAAAGTTAATACAAATGAAACAAATACTGACACACACGTGCCTGATAAAACGCGAAATGAGAATATAATTGCAAAATTTGCAAACGCTGTTCCATGTGGCAAAATAAGCAATGGCATTTCGGACGCTTTCCACCGCCCCTATAATTATTGTAAAGCCCGAACTGATTACTCTTTTCAAAACACCGCGAAAACTACATCGGATGTAGGAGAAACTGCATAGGACGTAGAAAAAATTATGTCTGATATAATCCAGACTACATCAAACCTTTTTTCTCCACTTGCAAACCTTTGAAACGTAATAACTTGCAAAATATTTTTTTCAAAATATGCAATTCTTTATGAATCAAAGGTTTGAAGATTTCTGGCAGCTTTGTAGGGAAGATGCCGCAAAACAAAAAAACGCGCAATCTTGGCAAGTGCCAAAACTGTGCGTTTTTTTGTGCAAGGTGTCTGAGCCTTTTGTTATTGGGACGTTGCTGTTCCGGCGAAAGTATCACTTGTACTTATTGCCGGTTATTTGCTTCACGCTGAGTTTCTTCAGCTGTATGTCGTAATAGTCGGAGGTTTCGGTTTCGGGATGACGGAAGGCGTTTTCCTCGTAAAGGAAGAAAATGCCGCCGCGTCTGCCCTGTATCATTGTGGAATATGCCGAGGTTGTGTGGCTCACCTGATAGTGTCCGTCCCAGTCTTTTGCGATGGCTTCGGGCGATGCGTAGTCGTCAGGGGTTTTCAGTTCCTTGTAGAATATTGCCACGTTGGTGCGCTGCGGGCCTAACGGTATGCTTTGCAGCAGAAGCCATGCGGGCTTGCCTTTCTTTTTTGCCTTGACCAGCAGGATTTCGCCGTTGCACGCGTTGTCGTTCACCCGGATGCCGTTGTTTTCTGCCGGGGAGAGCGCCACTTTGCCCCATGTGCCAGTGGCGGTTGTCTGGTCGGAGTAGCGGTAGATGTTGAAGTGTCTTCCGTTTTTCACACGGCTGCTCAGCACGATGTTTCCATCGGGCAGTTCCTCTATCTTGGCTTCATCGCCCTTGGGCGCCGCTTCTGCCGCGTTCTCTCCCAAAAGCTTCCACACTTTGCCGAAGTTGTCGCTGTAAACCACGCGGTTTCCGGCTCTTGTGGCAAGCGCCGAATATATGCGGTAGTGGCTTCCCGCCTTTATGCGGCTGCTTTGGCATATTCTGCCGCTGGTGAAGAAAGCCCCTTTCACATCGGGCATAAGCCCGTATATGTCGCGGGTAACTTCTTCCCCCGTCCAGCTTTTGCCTTCATCGCGGCTGCAGTATCTGCCAACCATGATGGGCTGTTCGCGGGTGGACTCCCAAAATCCTATGCCGCCCGAAGCGCACATGATGAGTATTTCGCCGGTCTCCCTGTCAACCACTGTGGCTGCATCGCCGTGGGCGCAGTTGAAGTCAGCGGCTGTGTTGCTCCCGCCTTTAGCCACGGTCTGCTCGGGCGCACTCCATGTTTTGCCCCCGTCCTTGCTCGTTTTCATAACAATGTCGAGCCGCCGTCCGCCGCCTATGTCGTCGCACTGGTAGCGGTGGTCTGTGAACGCGACAAGCTTGCCCGACTTGCATTCCACTATGGCGGGGATACGGTATTGCGCCTCCTTGTTGGGGAAGATTGTTATCACGCCTCCGCCGCCGTTTGTGGGCGTGCTTGCATATAGTGCAGGGTATGCGGCAATAGCCTGCATAAACAGCAAGCCCGCAGCTTGGGCGGCTTTGCCAAGCTTGCGGGTTCGTTTGTTGATAGGGAGCGTGTTTTGCCGCCTCTTTGTCATTGCGGGTCGCGGCTTTTCAGAAATAATATCCCAAGCCGATTTTCAGACCCACGGACGAGTTGTCGCTGAAATCGTGCATGCTCATCTTGTAGTAAACCGACGGCTCTACGGTGAGGTAGTGGTTGAGGTAGAAAGCGTAGCCAATCTCCACAGGCACCATAAGGTCGTTGCTGCTCTTGGTGTAGTGTACAAACTGTGCGCCTGTTCCGAGGAAAATGCCGTTTTGGGTGAAATAGTACCGCCCGTTAATACCTGCGGTAACGTCATCCGTGTAGCGCGTGTGCCCATAGCCGAAGTTTGCATACACAAGCAGTCCGTCGCTTACAAATAGACCTGCCGCGCCGTCAAGATTGAAACGCAAACGCTCGTTTGAGCTGTATTGCAGGCTCAGGCCTGAAAGGGATGCGCCGATGTATTTTGTGCCGGCCTCAAACTGTGCGCTTGCACCTGTGAAAATCATTGCGAACAATGCCGCAACTGCAATAAACTTTTTCATCGTCTTGTTATTGTTTTGGGTTTTGTCTCTGTTCAGAACCGCCTTTCGGGCTGTCTTTCTGCCTTTCGTTAGTGCGGTTTATCCACCAAACGGCTGCAATCATTATTGCCGCGCCCGCCATGACCGACAGGTTGCGCGGCGTAAAGCCCACTTTGCGGACAAAGAACTCGTAAACGAAGAACACAACGGCATACAATGCCATCAGGGCGGGAAGCCATACGCTTTTGGGCGGTTTTTTCATTTGGAAGCCTTATATTGTTTGGAGCAAATTTAAGAAAAAGTTTTCACCACGGACATAAAAAGCGTATTTTTGTGGTCATAAAACTACGGCATATGCAATTCAAGACAATTATAACGGCATTGGCGTTTGCCTGCGCGGGTTTGGCGGCGGCTGTGGCGCAGCTTGTCCCGCAGCAGTCCCACCGCGAGGTCAGGGCAGTTTGGTTCACGACAATCGGGGGGCTTGACTGGCCGAAGGGCTACGCAAACAATTCGGCGGGTGTGGAACGGCAGAAACGCCAGCTCTGCGAACATCTCGACCGCTTGCAGGCAATGGGGATAAACACCCTGCTTTTGCAGACGCGCATACGCGGCACGGTGATTTACCCTTCGGCCCTGGAGCCGTGGGACGGCTGTCTTTCGGGAAAGCCGGGCGTGTCGCCGGGGTATGATGCCTTGGAGTTTGCCGTGGAGCAGTGCCACAAGCGCGGGATGAGCATACAGGCGTGGGTGGTTGCCTTTCCGCTCACAAGCCTTGCGGTAACGAAACAATTAGGCCGCCGCTCCGTCGTCAGCCGTCAGCCGCAATTGTGCGTCAAGGCTGGAGATCATTGGATGATGAACCCCGGAGTTCCGGCGGTGGGCGATTACCTCGCATCGCTGTGCGCCGAAATTGTGAAAAACTACGACGTTGATGGAATTCACCTTGACTACATCCGCTATCCCGAAAAGGAAATTCCATTCAATGACGCTGCCACGTTCAGGAAATACGGCAAGGGAATGACGAGGGGCGAATGGCGGCGGGAAAACGTAACGCGGTGCGTCAGGAAGATACATTCCGCCATAAAGGCTGTCAAACCTTGGGTGATGCTAAGTTGCTCGCCGGTGGGCAAGCACGATGACCTGCCGCGTTACTTCTCGTATGGTTGGAACGCACGCACCGCCGTGGCGCAGGACGTGCAGCGGTGGATGAAGGAGGGCATAATGGACGAGATTTTCCCTATGATGTATTTCAAGGGAGACCATTTCTATCCCTTCGCGCTCGACTGGGTGGAAAACGCCAATTGGCGTGTGGTTGTGCCGGGACTGGGCGTTTATTTCCTTGACGAGGGGCAGAAAAACTGGGACTTGCAGACCATCACCCGCGAACTGAACTTTTTGCGTCTGCATGGGGCTGGCGGTCAGGCGTATTTCCGCAGCCGTTTTCTTGAGGACAATGTAAAGGGAATTGCCGACTACCTGCAACATTCGTTTTACACGCGCCCGGCGTTGCAGCCCGCAATGACGTGGCAGGACAGCGTTGCCCCAACTGCGCCGCAAGGCGTGGAAGTGGAGAAGTCCAAATATGAATGGCGGGTTTCGTGGCAGCCGTCGGCCGACCCTACGCCTGGCGCTTCGCTGCGCTATAATATATATGCCTCCGGCTCTTACCCGGTTGTTCCCGACAGCGCACGGCTTGTCGCCTCGTATATGCCGGAGACGGAATACCGTATTGACGTTGCCTGTCCTGCGAGCCGCAGAATATTTTACGGCGTAACGGCCATAGACCGCTTTGGCAACGAGAGCGGCATTGCGGAAGTAAACCGCCCCGCGCCTGTTGCCGTAAGCAAGGACGTAGGCATGAAGGTGCGTGCCGGCAAGCTGTATGCCGGCAATGTTGACGCGAAACTTCTGACAATATGCGATGAATGCGGGCGCGAGCTTAAAGTTATTGAGGCGGACAGCGTTGTCGATGTCTCGCGCCTTGCCCCGGGATATTACAAGCTGTACGGTCAGGGGCGGCGCGGCAAGGCGCATTTGCTGGGAGGCTTCCACATACAGCCGTAACAATTTGCGCATCATGAAAAGTACGGTTGCAAAAGCCGCCTTTTGTTTTGCGGTTGCCATAATGGCACAAGGGCTGCTGTGCGGCTGTTGCAGCAAAGGCAAAACTGAAAACAGGGCGGACAATGACACAGAACTTATAAAGGACTTCTATCGCCAGCTTGCACAGTTAAGGTCGGAGGAGGACAGTTGCGCGAGTGGCAACGCGCAAGACCGTTTGGAGGATGTGCAGGCCAAGGAGAAGAAACTGCTTATGGAATACTGTAGCCCGGATGTGGTGTTCAACGCCCTCTACAATGGTGAGGATTTCATGGGCAATACAGGCTGCGGTTTGACTTTGCAAGCCGCAAGGGATATGCGGGTGGCAAAATCTGCGCAAGCGGGGGATGATTGCTATGAGGTTGCTTTTGGAGGCAAAAAGGTGCGTTTGTTCCTTGCCGCCGAAAAAGGGAAACGCAAAATAAGTTCCGTCGGGAGGCAAAAGTATCGAATGATTTTCACCAACGACACGCTGCGTCTTGATGCCCCCAAGGGCGAAAATGCGCTGTGCCGGAGAAGTTGCACGGTCATTGGCGTTGCCGTGTGCGGATATGAGGTTGTTGACAGCATAACGGTTGGCAAGGACTACCGTGCGGCGGTTTTGTCTCCTGCGGCATTCGCCGACAGAGTTTTGCTGATAAACCGCAAGGGCAGGAAAATGGCTTTCAACAATGTTGTCTGCAATTTGGACAATTACGAGGGCGGACTGCCAAGTTGCGAGAGGTTTGTAACGTCCGGCGGCAATCTGCCTTTTAATGAGCCATGGGATTTCGCGCTCGGCTATTCGGGCGGGCAGGGCTATGGCATTGCGTGGAATATCGCCGTGAAATGGGAGGGGGGGGGACCGTGTGTAACGGGATTGGCTTTCTATGAGCATGACAGCGGCCTGTTTTATGAAAAACAGATAAAAAACGAGTATCCGGCAGGGTCGTTCCCTTTGAGGGAATATGAGCGCACTATGATTGACGATTTGAGGAACGACCGGCTGCCGTGAGTTGTGGTTTCCGTTGTTCCGGATGGCATTTCCCATGAAACCCCAATATCGCCCCAATTTCGTAAGAGTTTGATTTCCAGAAAAATGATTAACAAGAAACGGTCGTTGTAACGTTTTGCTTTTCAAGGACTTGAAAGAGGTGAAAAAAGGTCTGATGTAGTTTGAATTATATCAGACATAATTTTTCCTGCATCGGACATAGTTTCTTCTATGTCCGATGCAGGTTTTGGGGTGTTGGGGAAATGGCAGTTATTATCGGTTTCCACCACTCCTGCGGCAGCTTTGTTCATTTTGCATCTCCGTTTAGTGATTTGGCGGTGCAGAACGCAGCCGTGAAAGTCGTTTCTGCTGCAATGGGCATTATTGTTTCTTAAACTTTCGCGGTATATTGCTTTTTGCTTTTCACCTAAAACTATTTCAGAGTCGTTTCCTTTATTATTGTAACAGGGCCTATAAGTCCTGCGGGCATGAGTTCTGATTTGCTGTCGAAGAAGTTGTCGTAGCCAAGATAGGTGTGGCGTTTCTCTGTTCCCGGCTGGCGGTCGCCGATTATGCGGTTGCGCCACGGATTAATCACCTCCACCCTTAGGGTGTTGATGCCCTTGCGCAGTAAGCCGGTTATGTCAACGCTGTATGGCTCGTGCCAAACGGTGCTTACCGTGTCGCCGTTCAGGATTACGGTTGCCATGTTGCCAACCTTGCCGAGATGAAGTTTGTATGAGGCTTTTTTCGCGGGCTTGCCTTTCATCTTGAATTCCTTGCAGTAAACCGCCGTGCCGGAAAAGTACTTTATTCCCGCGTTGTCGTGTTCCGTGTATGATATGAGCTTCGGGAACATTGCCTCGTCGGGTGCTCCGGGGTTTTCCTCAAAGTTCACGAACCAGTTGTCGTTAAGGGTCATCACTTCTTCCTGCACCGTTTCCGCCGCCTTGTGCCCGTTTTCCCCGGCTTTGCCGTGCATTACGATGAACACGGCATCGTGAGGATTGAGTTCCAAATCAACCGTTGTGCGGCTGCCGTTTGTCCTGTATGATGCCTGTTCCTTGCGTGCGTCTTCGGGATGCCATATTTCCGGCTTCTTGCCGCCCGCCCTCAGGGTTACGCTTGTTTTCGCCGTGTTGTCAGACGCGTTGTTTATCCAGTATATTTCGCCGTTGGGGGTGGTGCGGTGAATGTAGTTTATCTTGTCGTTTTCGGGGAACTCAACGTCTTTTTCCACGCCCGCCGCTTTCATGGGGTTGGCGTTCTGCGAGGGGGTGATTACGTTGGGCAGCCCGGAGTTCCATATCGCGTCCACGAGTTTCCGCCATTCGCCGTTGTCGGATTTCAGTTCGTTGCCAGCCGTGGGCTTTGCGCCGTAAACGGTAATTCCCGCTTTTGCGATTTCTGCAATCTTGCGCAGTTCGCCCACACTCATCTTGCAGACCACAGGGGATATCCACAGCATTTTGTAGGATGCCCCGCCGCGTGTTGTGAGTTCTTTGCCGTTAATGTCGAGTTCGTTCAAAAGTTCGCCCGGTCCGATGAAGTCGTATGCGTATCCCTTGGGGACGCTCACCTTGTCAACGCCGCAAATGCCGGTGGCGGAGTTGTCCGTGCCATAGTAGTATGCGATGTCCGCCACGTTCTTTCCCTGCTGAAGCATATAGCTGCTGCGCCCGAGATAGTCAGTCCACGTTTTGGTGCGCTTTGCCCAGGTTTCGTGGCGATTGAACCATTGTCCGTAACGTCCGAGAGAAAGTCCCGGGCGTTTGTCGTCAACCGGCTGGTGTGCGCTTTCGTGTATTACGAAACGGTTCAGCCCGCACGCCATTTCGTGGTCGGCAACCTCTTTAAGGTTTCCTGGATGGAAAGAGTGCGCCATGCCCGCGTGGCCGTCAACGGTCATCGACTCGCCGGCTGCGAATTTGCGTCCGTAAACGTGCGCCGCCGATGACGACTCCTTTATGTCGAAGGCGTACATATCCCTGTCTTTTTCCGGGCGCATCCACATCGCGCCCATGGGTATGTCGGCGTGGCTTTTCACGCTCATTCCGTCGGCGAGGTATTGGCGGCAGTTTTCGTTGGATTCGAAATAAACCAGCATTCCGTTGTCGTGGGCTATTTTTGCTGCTTCGCCGTAAAGGCTGGAGGTGATAAGCTCGCCGATGGTCTTGCGCCAGTCGCACAGGAAACGCTCGCTTTCTTCGGACGAACCGATTATTCTTCCTGCCACAACGGGCAGCCATTTGTACAGGTCGTACCCGCGCCGTGCCTTGAACTCCTCTGCCATTCGCGGCGTCCATGTGGCGTTGCCGGCCTCGTAGCTGTCTATGAGCAGTCCGTTTATGCCCCGCTTGCCGAGCATTCCGCCTGCCGCCTCGCGGTAAATATTGAGGTAGTGGGTGAGGTTTCTGTTCACTGCCGCCTTGTCGAGCTTGTCAACTTCGAGCCCTGTGCCCTGCGGTGAGGCGGGATGATTAACCTTGCCTGTGAGCGAAAAGCCGAAGCGGTATATCTGCCATTTTCCGGCTGGTGCGTTCCAGGCTATGTTGCCGAGCGAGTCGGCGCAGCCGGTTATGTCCACCACGTTTTCGGCAGGTATGGCATCGTCGCACTTTGTCATGGGATAGCTGTTGAGCCTTGAGTAGGCTGTGAAGCCGGCGCGTTCCTCGGCAAGGTTCACCCGTGAGGACGGAAACAGCGAAAATTCCGAGAGGTGCTTGAATGCGTCCTTGCCCGAGCCGTTGGGGCGGTCGCACACAAGGCGGAAATGTCTGGCGGTGGTTGTGGGTATGCTTATTGTCTGCCTGTAAGCCCCTCCTTGCGGTATGTCGCACACTTTCCTGTAGTCCGTGCCGTTGTCGGAGCATTCAAGGTGGTACAGGCTCTCCGACAGCGCGTTTGTCCATATATTCCTTGTGCTGCCGTCGCACAGCGTCAGCGCCCTTATTGTCTGCGGCTGCGGATAGGTGTATTCAATCCACAGTTTCCCATTGTTGTCGGGGGTGAGCTTCTCACCGTTTTTCAGTCTTCCGTCATTCAGTTGTTCCATTGTGAAGTTTCCGCCGCTGCACGACAGTTTTGCCTTTAGCGACATGGGGTCTCCGTCCCCGCTGTTCAGTTTCACGGCTATTACGGCTATGTCCTTGTAGAGTTTTATGTGGTTCGCCTCGCCGTTGTCCATGTCGCCAAAGCTGCCGCTGGCGTTGAACGGCTCGGGCAGTTTGCCCTTGAATGTGCGTCCGCCGTTTACGGTCATGGTGCGCCATGTAATCTTCTTCATCGCGTCCTCCGGCTTAACCCACGGTCCGCCTGTGCAACTCCAGCCCGGCGATGCGGGAATGGTAACGTTCATGTGGAGCGAGTCGGCAAGGCTTACGGCGTATTTTATGCACTCTTTCCATTCGGGGGATAGGTATGTTATGAGCCTTGGCACTATTTGCGGGCAGCCCATACCCGCATCGAACAAGTGAAACCCTGTTATGCCGGAGTTGTGCATCCACATAATGTCCTTGCGTATGCCGTCTTTCGACACGTTGCCGTTCATCCAGTGCCACCACACTTGGGGACGCGCCTCCGAGGGAGGGTTCTGGAAGTTCTTGTATATGTTGTCTGTTTGTGCGGTTGCGACAGCAGGTGCAAGCGCCAGCAGCGCGGAGATTATGGTTGCGCCGATTTTTGCGGGTTTCATGACATGATTCGTTTGTGAAGAAAACTAACATACAAATATAGGAATTTAATTACAAAACGCGACAAAGGCTGTGGGAATATTCAGGATTGCGCACGCTTTCCCAAACATCCCGAAAACTACATGGGACATGGGAAAAACTACATAGGACGTAGGAAAAAATATATCGGACATAATTAAAACTACATCAGACCTTTTTTCGCCGTATGCAACTTGTTTATAATCAGAAAGTAATGAAGAATGGTTGAAAACTGTGTAAAGTTCTGTGGATTAGTTGCTTGATATAAAAACGACAAAGGGCGGGGTGGGGAGGTTTGAGGGCGTGTTAAAACTTTTTGCTATATTTGCAACATTAATAATACTTTAATCGAAAATGAACAAGATACTTTTATACATAGGTCTGGCTTTGCTTGCGGTTTTAAGGGTTGCGGCGCAAACTTCAACGCCGGCAGCGGTCAAGAGCGGAATACAGAAGAATGTGGCGTTGCACGCCGACCATATTGTTACCGTGGCGGCGGCAAATTCGTCGGAACGCGACAAGATGCTTGCCGATTTCGTATGCACCGGGAGCAATGACGAGCAAACCATACAGAAGGCCGTAAACTCGCTCGGCGTGAGCGGCAGGGTGGAACTGTATTACGGCACATACATGATTGACGGCTTCACTGACAGTGGGGACGGGCAGACTTGCTGCGCCATAGGCGTGCCTGTCTATGACGGCGTGAAGGCCTCGATAGAGATTGTGGGGCAGAAGTGCGGGCGCAGGCCTGTTCTTGACACCAGTGAAAAGGTAACGGGTGTAACGCTTGCCGTGTCGAAGCGGTGCTATGAGGCGTTGGACGCCAAAAAGGAGTATGCCGTGGTGGCGTGCATGGGAAACCGCACAGGTCATGCGGCAATTAAGAACCTGTCGGTGAACCTGCCCGACAACCAGAAGAACATCGTGTGCATTGACGGCTCGCGCTTTGAGGGCATCTGGGTGGAGAACTGCGAGCTTCAGGCGACCGACAAGAACCAGTACGACCGCAAGCAGAAACCGCACGTAGGCGTCGAGGGCTGCGTGGGCGTGCGCGGAGTGCAGGGGTCGAACTACAGTTTCGAGTTTTATATGGCGCACATAGTGTGCGTGGGCTTCGGAGTGGGCTTTGCCGTTGGCGGCGAGCATTTCTACGGCGAATACCTCAGTTCCGTTTTCTGCACACGCGGGTTCACATTCAACGGCTACAGGCTGGCGAGCGGCGTGTGGACACACCCAATCACGCTTATAAACTGCTGCGACGAAGCTCCCTGCCATTATCCGCTCTTCGGGGAGAACCCTTACCGCCAGCCGATAGACATAATAAACTTCAACATGGAGCATTACCCCAATTACTTCGCGGCGGGCGGCTCGTATGCCACAGAGACCACCCCGGGACAGTGGTACGGCTTTATGGACTATTCGATAATGAATTTTGACGAGGGGACGGAAATGTGGTTGAAGAACGACCCTGCAAAACGTTTCTGGGCTGTCGGAAGCGGCGCGAACCTGAAATCCAAAAACAACGCGCAGAAGCAAATGTGCTCAACGGCGGAAAGGCTGGGATATGCGCCGAATTATATGCAGCAGGTTTGGGACACGGACAAGAACAAGCTTTGTGTGTGCATCGACCCGGGCAAGCCGCTCTGGGTTGACGCTATGGGCAAAAAGGTGGACCGCCGCAAGTAATACGTGGGTCAGTCGTTTTCCGTAAGGTCGTCAAGGTTGAAATCGAAAGCGTCGTCCTCGCTTTCAAACGTGCCGCCGCTGTATTCCTCGCCGCTGTATTCGGGCGTGAGCATATAGTCCTCGATTTCGCGGCGTTCCTTTTTGGTGGGTCTCCCTGTGCCGCGGTCGCGCACCGCGTTGCGCCCTATTCGTGCCATTTCGAGATACTCCAGTTGTTCCTTTGACGTAATGTTGCGCAGCACCTGCGGCACCTTTGCCGCGCCAACCCTTTGCGTTATCGGCATCAGAACTTCAAAGGTGAAAGTTATGGGAGGTTTGCGCACGCTTATTTTGTCTCCGGTGTTCACCACGTGCGATGCCTTTGCTAACGCGCCGTTTACAGTAACCTTGCCGTTGCGGCAGGCTTGCGCCGAAAGGGTGCGGGTCTTGAATATCCTTGCCGCCCAAAGCCATTTGTCAAGTCGCGAGCTTGCCATAACCTATTTGTTGTTGAAGTTTGTCATTGCGAAGTCAATCCCCATTAGGCAGAAACTTTTTATCGCCTCGCAGGCAACGGCGAGCCTTGCGTCCATTTCGGCAAGCTGTTCGGGCGGAAATTTTCCCAGCACCCAGTCAACTTGTCCCCCGCGTGGGTAATCGTTGCCTATTCCGAAGCGCAGGCGCGAGTAGTTTTGCGTTCCCAAAACCGATGTGATGTTTTTCAGTCCGTTGTGCCCCGCTTCGCTGCCCGACGGCTTCAGTCTCATTTTGCCGAACGGCAGCGACAGGTCGTCAACAGTCACGAGCAGGTTTTCCACCGCGATTTTCTTTTGCTGCAGCCAGTATCTCACGGCGTTTCCGCTAAGGTTCATGTATGTTGACGGCTTGAGCAGGTAAAGCTTGTTGCCCCTTAGCGGCACGGTTGCCACGAAGCCGTAGCGTTTGTCCTCAAACGCTGCCCCCGCCGATTTGGCAAGTGCATCTACAATCATGAAACCAATGTTGTGGCGCGTGCCTTCGTATTCCTGTCCTATGTTTCCGAGACCGGCGATTAAAAAGTTCTTGTTTGCCATAATGAGTGTGAGGTGTTGCGGTGTAAAAACAAAGCGGGCGCAGAAGCAAAGAATGTTCCGCGCCCGTCATGTGTATGCTGTTGCTTATTCTGCGCTGTCGCTTGCGGCTGCGGCGGCTGCGGCGGCTGCTGCGTTGCTCTGTGCGGCGCGGGTGGTCTTCACTGTGCAAACCACAACGTCCTTGGAAGTTACAAGCTCAAGGCCTTCGAAGCTGAGATCGCCAACCTTGATGCTCTTGCCGAGGTGGAGGTTAGTAACGTCGATGTAGAGCTTCTCGGGTATCTTGTCGAATGTTGCGCGAACCTTAATCTTGCGCACGGTTACGTTCAGGCGGCCGCCGGCCTTGACGCCTACTGCCAGGCCTTTGGTCTGGATGGGCACTGCCATAACGATGGGCTTCTCGGCGTGAACCTCGAAGAAGTCGATGTGGAGGATAGTGTCCTTCACGGGGTGGAACTGTGCGTCCTGGATTACTGCCGTGTGCTTCTTGCCGTCGATAACAGCGTCAACAAGGAAGATGTCGGGAGTGAAGAGCAGCTTGCGCGCCTCCTCATAGGGGATTGTGAACGATGCGGCAACAGGGGCGTTGTTTTCGTCCTTTGCCTCTCCGTAGATAACGCAGGGTACGAGACCTGCCTTGCGAGCCTCGCGGGTGGCTTTCTTGCCAACTTCGGCGCGGCTTGTTCCGTTGATTGTGATTTCTTTCATTTTGTTTTGTGTTACTCTAAATTAAGTTGTTAATTCCTTAATTCGCCATTGCACTGCTTTTGAACAAAGCTATTGTTCCGGCAAAATCGACTGCAAAATTACGAATAATATTCCGAATGGCAACGCCGTGGGAAATTATATCTGAAATAAAAAAAACTATGTCTGATGTAGTTTTTTCTACATGGGACGTAGGAAAAATTATATCAGACCTTTTTTCACCACTTTCAAATACATGAAAATCAAATCGTTATGCCGAAGATTGTTTATGAAGGCTTTCTTTTGTAAATCAGGCGGTTACGCCGTTTTTGCCAACATCGGCTGTTTCGTGGGAGATTTGGCTGTGGTGTAATGTGGGAAACAGGGTGTTTTGCATCGCGGTCAGTTTTCTTGAACAACAAGCCATTTGCGCAGACGAGATGTATGCACAACACAGAACGCCTCCGATATTTTCTGGCTTATGGTCCCGGACTGGGGCATAAAGGGTAACTTTGCAGCATGGCAGGAGACGGTTTGATTTCGGCAAGGGTCTGCGGAATTTTCAATGCGGGCCACGAGGAGGCTTTGGCTTCGGGTTTGGACAACTTCACGCCCTCAAAGGCTGCAATGGCGATAGGGCGCGACCTTGCGCTGCTTCCGTATTGGGGCATGGGGTGCGATGCGGTGGTTGTGCCTGACGTGGAGGAGTGTGCGAGGTTTCTTTCATCCTTGCCGCTTTCAGGGCGCGGCAAGACGCTTGTGGCTTCGCTTGGCGAGGCTCGCGGCGCGGCTGTTGAGCCTTGGGGCTGGGACAGGGCCGTGGCTTGTACGGCGCGGAAAGCCGGGCTTGCGGTCGGTGTGGAATTTGATGGGATAGATATGCTGTCGCGGCTGCAAAACCGCCGTTTCAGTTCCGCTTTCCTCAGCAGGCTGTTGCCGCACTTGCGCTCCTGCGAAAAACTTGCGGGCTTGCGCTTTGCCGGCGAGTCGCATTTCGCCAAGGACGAGCGGGAGGCGGAGGAGATAATCCGGAAACTCGGGAAATGTGTGCTGAAACGCCCCGTTTCGGGAAGCGGCAGGGGAATTTTGATTGCCGAAAACGGAATGGGGAAAAGGGAGCGGGACTGGTGCCGCGCCTCGTGCAACAGGGGCGGCGGCGTGGAAATACAACGCCATTGCGAAAAAATTGCCGATTTTGCGATGGAGTTCCGCAAGGAAAAGGGGAAACCGTATGAGTTTTTGGGATATTCCGAGTTTTCCACCGATGCCGGCGGCGGGTATGGCGGGAACTTTCTTTCGCAAGGCTCGCTGCGCGGAGGGGATATATGGCGCATCGCAGGGGCTTCGGCGGAGCAGGTGCGCAGTCTGGAACTTTGCATTATGGAAACGCTCAACAGCAGCGTGCCGGAGTATGCCGGATTTCTCGGGATTGACATGATGCTGTGCAAAACAGGGCAGGGGACGGCCGTATTCCCATGCGTGGAGATGAATTTCCGCCACACTATGGGAATGGTCGCAAACTCGCTCGGTATAGTCCCCGCCGGGGGATGCGCGGCATGGTTCAGGATATTGTCCAAAAGCCGCCGTGGCGAACTCCTTGCCGAAACGCGGAAACTTGCCGGCAGTATGCCGTTGGAGAAAGCCGCTTCAAACGGCGGTCGCGAATGTTTTGCTGCGGGCTACCTGCCGCTGACTCCGGTCAAGGCGGACACGCAGTTTCATGCCTGTATGTTTTTTGAGTGCGGGGGACGCTTTGCGGCTTTACTTTAACTTGTCGCGCAGAAATTTTGCAGTGTAACTTTCCTTGCACTCTGCCACCTGTTCGGGCGTGCCTTCGGCGATGATTTTCCCGCCGCCCCTGCCTCCTTCCGGGCCAAGGTCTATGATGTAGTCGGCACTCTTTATTATTTCCATATTGTGCTCTATCACGATAATCGAATGCCCCTTGTCGATAAGCGAGTTGAACGCGAGCAGAAGCTTCTTCGTGTCGTGGAAGTGGAGTCCTGTTGTTGGTTCGTCAAATATGAACAGCGTGGGCTTCGTCTTGCCCATTCCGAGATAGTACGCCAGCTTCACCCTTTGGTTTTCGCCGCCGGAAAGTGTTGACGACGACTGCCCGAGCTTTATGTAGCCAAGTCCCACGTCTTGCAGCGGTTTCAGGCTTTTCGCTATGTTGGGGCGGCTGTGCTCCATGAAGAAATCTATCGCCTGGTTCACCGTCATTTCAAGTATGTCGTATATGTTTTTCTCCCCGAACTTCACATCGAGAATGTCTTTCTTGAAGCGTTTGCCGTGGCATTCGTCGCAGGTAAGCACAAGGTCGGCCATAAACTGCATCTCAACTTTTATCACGCCCTCGCCCTTGCAGGTCTCGCAACGCCCGCCGTCAGCGTTGAACGAGAAGTGGGCTGGCGTATATCCCATCTGCACGGCAAGAGGCTGCGACGCCATAAGGCGGCGTATCTCATCGTAGGCCTTTATGTACGTTACGGGATTGGAGCGCGACGACTTGCCTATAGGCTCTTGGTTTACAAATTCCACCGCAGATATTTCGCCGATGTCCCCGCCAATGGAGGTAAATTCGCCGGGGCGGTCGCAAACTTCGTCGAAATGCCTCTTCAGCCCGCGATACAGTATGTCCCTCACCAGGGTTGACTTGCCCGAACCGCTTACTCCCGTAACGGCGCACAGGATGTTGAGGGGGAACTTCACGTTTATGTTCTTGAGGTTGTTTTCCCGCGCCCCGGTTATTTCTATGAAGTTGTTCCATGCGCGGCGCGAGAGCGGGACTTCCACTTTCTCCTCGCCGAGCAGGTAGCGCAGCGTGTGGCTGTTCGTGCCTCTTTTAAGGTCGCTCATGTCTCCCGCATAGACTATCTCGCCTCCGTTGCGCCCGGCCTCGGGCCCCACGTCGATTATGTAGTCTGCCTCGCGGATTATCTCCTCGTCGTGTTCGACCACAACCACCGTGTTGCCGAGCTTTTGCAGCTTGCGCAGGACTTTTATAAGCCGGTCGGTGTCGCGGCTGTGCAGCCCGATGCTCGGCTCGTCGAGTATGTAGAGCGCTCCAACAAGGCTGCTTCCCAAAGACGTTGCAAGGCTTATGCGCTGGCTTTCGCCTCCCGACAGCGTGTTGCTTGCGCGGTTCAGCGTAAGGTAGCCCAGCCCCACGTTCACAAGGTAGTCCAGGCGGCTGTTTATTTCGTTCAGCAGCCTTTTGGCTATGTTGCGGTCGGTTTCCGTCAGTTCGAGCCTTGCGAAGAACTTTTGCAGCTCGTCTATGGGCATGGCCACAAGCTCCGTGATGTCCCTGCCGGCAATTTTCACGTACCTGGCTTCGGGCTTGAGCCTTGTGCCGCCGCACACGGGGCATACGGTGCGCCCCCGGTAGCGCGCCGCCATTACGCGGTACTGTATCTTGTATTTGTTGGCTTCCACCATTCTGAAAAACGCGTCGATGCTCACCTGCCGGTCTTCGGGCAGTGCGCGTTCGGCCTCGCTTCCGTGCCAGAGTATGGCTTTCTCGTTTTGCGTAAGGTCAAGGTAGGGCTTGAAGATGGGGAACTTGTCTCGCTTTGCCCTGCGGCAGAACTCGTCTTTCCACATTCCCATCTTCTCTCCGCGCCAGCACACCACCGCGCCCTCGTAAACGCTTTTCGACTTGTCGGGGATTACAAGGTTCTCGTCTATCCCGATTGTCTTGCCTATGCCTCCGCAGGCGGGGCACGCGCCGAGTGGGGAATTGAACGAGAACATATTGTCGCTGGGTTCTTGGAATGTTATCCCGTCAGCCTCGAAGCGCGTGGAGAAGCGGCTTGTGATTCTTGAGGGATAGAAGCGCAGCAGGCATTCGCCGTCGCCCTCGAAAAATGCTGTCTCCACCGAGTCGGCAAGCCGCGACAGGGCTTCCTGGCTGCTGCTTACGCTAAGGCGGTCTATGACTACGGACAGGTCTTCGGCTTTAGCCTTTTCCACATCGGGGGAGTTTGCGAAATCTTCCGCCTTCACCACACTGCCGTCAGCGTCTATGCGCGTCAGTCCCTGCTGCGTGTTCACGAGCAGCTGCTCCTTCAGCGTGCGCCCTCCGCGCACCTTCAGCGGGGCGCAGACGGTGAATTTCGTGCCTTCGGGATAGGATAGCGAGCATTTCACCACGTCGGCGGGGGTGTCGTGGCGCACTTCCGTGCCGCTTACTGGCGAGATAGTCTTGCCTATGCGGGCGAACAGCAGCCGCAGGTAGTCGTATATCTCTGTCGTTGTCCCCACCGTGGAGCGCGGGTTGCGCTGCGCCACATGCTGCTGTATGGCTACGGCGGGCGGAAGTCCGCTTATGAAGTCGCAATCAGGCTTCGACATCCTGCCGAGAAACTGGCGCGCGTATGCCGACAGGCTCTCCACATACCGCCGCTGGCCTTCGGCGTAGAGCGTGTCGAAAGCCAGTGAGGACTTGCCCGACCCCGACAAGCCCGTGATTACGATAAGCTTGTTCCGGGGTATGTCAACCGTGATGTTCTTGAGGTTGTTTACTCTTACGCCGGCGGCGTGTATGAACTGCTCCATGATTGTCTGCCTTTCTGTTTGCGCCGGCTTGGAAGTCGCGGCGCGAAAATAGGAACTACAAAAATAGCTCTTTTTCCTGTTTCGGCGTTATGGGCGTGCCGATATTTGCTTTCCTGTCCGTGCCGCCCGGTTTTCTCTTGCAAAATATGCGCTGTGGTGTGGGAAAATAGCAAACCGGCTGAATTACAAAGTTTTATCGTGATTTTGAATGGCTTGTATAAGATTTTGTTTTTCAGATGCTTGCAAGTGCTGAAAAAAGGTCTGATGTAATTTGAATTATATCTGATATAATTTTTCCTGCGTCCTATGTGGTTTTTCCCATGTCTGATGTAATTTTTGTGGGGTTGGGGAGAGGACGGGCGATTATGGTTCTGCGCCATTTGCAGGGGCGTATGGCATACGCCCCTGTACACCACCGCACGAACCGCACCGCAAAACACCGCCGCCACATTGCAATTCTCCCGAACTCACGTATAATATATAAATATGTTCGCTTGGCGGGCTGTGGCTGAAAAAATAAGCCAAAAAGTTTTGCATGAAACAGGATTTATATATCTTTGCGTAAGGACAGACAGGCGGTCGCGCCGTGTCCGGGACAATAAACAATACAAATTCAGTGTGATATATGACTGTTAAAGACGACTTCAGAAACTACGCCACCAAGCATCGGGGCATAAACAGCATGGTTTTGGACGATGTTATAAAGGCGCAGAACCAATATCTGAACCCGTACATCCTTGAGGAACGCCAACTGAACGTTACCCAGATGGACGTGTTCTCGCGCCTGATGATGGACCGCATCATTTTCCTCGGCACGCAAATTGACGACTATACCGCCAACACGCTCCAGGCGCAGATGCTGTATCTCGACTCGTGCGACCCCGGCAAGGACATATCCATATACATCAACTCGCCGGGCGGCTCGGTTAGTGCAGGTCTCGGAATTTACGACACTATGCAGTATATAGGCTGCGACGTGGCCACCATCTGCACGGGAATGGCTGCTTCGATGGCGGCGGTGCTGCTTGTGGCTGGAAAAGAGGGCAAGAGATCGGGGCTGAAACACAGCCGCGTGATGATACACCAGCCTATGGGCGGCGCACATGGGCAGGCTTCCGACATAGAAATCACGGCACGCGAAATACAGAAGCTGAAAAAGGAACTCTATACAATCATAGCCGAGCATTCACACACGGAATATGAAAAGGTGTGGCAGGATTCCGACCGCGATTACTGGATGACATCACAGGAAGCCCTCGACTATGGAATGATTGACAAGATACTCGTTCGCGGAAAATGACAAAGAAGCAAAACGAACCGGTTTGCGATTTTTGCGGGCGCAAGCAGAGCGAAACCGACCTTGGCGTGATTGTGCTCGGTCCTCACGGCGAGGCCGTGTGTGAGGATTGCGCCGAAAGGCTTGTGTCGTACTACAAGGAAATACGCGAGCAGATTGGCAAGGAGAAGAAAAAGGCCGCGCTTGATGCGGTGAAACTCGCCGACATACCCAAGCCAAAGGAGATAAAGGACTATCTTGACCAGTATGTGATAGGGCAGGAGGATGCCAAGCGCACCCTTTGCGTGGCTGTTTACAACCACTACAAACGTCTGTCGCAGAAGGTGGAGGACGACAAGGTGGAGATTGAGAAATCAAACATACTGATGCTCGGCCCCACGGGAACCGGCAAAACTTTGCTGGCACGCACCATATCGCGGCTGCTGAACGTTCCGTTCACAATAGTCGATGCGACTGTGTTCACCCAAGCCGGATATGTGGGCGAGGACGTGGAGAGCATCCTCTCGCGACTTTACCAGGCCGCGGGCAACGATGTGGCAAAAGCCGAGCGGGGCATTGTGTTCATTGACGAGATTGACAAGATTGCCCGCAAGGGCGACAATCCCTCAATCACACGCGACGTGAGCGGAGAAGGAGTGCAGCAGTCAATGCTCAAGCTCCTTGAGGGTACGGAGGTGAATGTGCCGCCCGCAGGGGGGCGCAAACACCCCGAACAGCAGTACGTGCATATAAACACGCGCAACATACTCTTTATATGTGGCGGGGCGTTCGAAGGTATAGAGGACCGCATCGCACAGCGTCTCAATACGCATACAATAGGTTACGGCTCTGTGCAGAACAATATGCAGATTGACCGCTCGAACCTGATGAAGTACGTTGCGCCGCAGGATTTGAAGGCGTATGGGCTTATTCCCGAAATAGTGGGAAGGCTTCCGATAATAACACATCTGAACCCGCTCGACAAGGACGCGTTGCGCCGCATTCTCACAGAGCCGAAAAACTCCATCATAAGGCAATACGAGAAACTGATGAGGATTGACGGGATAGAGCTTACGTTCGGCGAGGGGGTCCTCGACTACATAGTGAAGAAAACACTTGACTTCAAGCTCGGCGCGAGAGGACTCCGCGCAATCGTGGAGGCAATCATGAAGGACGCGATGTTCGAGCTTCCGTCGAAGAACCTGAAGTCATTCAAAGTGGAGCTTGACTACGCCAAAAGGCAGGTGGAGAAATCCGAAAGCCTCGCCGCGCCGTCGCTGAAGGCGGCTGGGTGAAAATATGCGGCGCGTATGCGCGGGAGTCGGAAACAAATGGCTATATTTGTCCTTGCGGCAGCAACGGGACAGCAGTCGTAAAGAAACATGGCAGACAAGGAGATGAACCTGACAGAGGGGCTGAAACGCTATTTCGGCTTCGACAAGTTCAAGGGCGATCAGGAGGCGATAATCCGGAACGTCCTTGCGGGGAATGACACGTTCGTGCTCATGCCCACGGGTGGGGGAAAGTCGCTCTGCTATCAGCTTCCCGCACTTCTCATGGAGGGTACGGCAATCGTGGTGTCGCCTTTGATAGCCTTGATGAAGAACCAGGTTGACATGGTGCGCCACATGAGCGAGCTTGACAACGTGGCGCACTTCCTCAACTCCATGCTCAACAAGCCCGCGATAGAACAGGTGAAGAGGGACATCGTGGAGGGAAACACCAAGCTCCTTTACGTTGCGCCCGAAACGCTGACGAAAGAGGAGAACGTGGAGTTCCTCAGAAAGGCGAGGGTGTCCTTTTACGCGATAGACGAAGCCCACTGCATTTCGGAGTGGGGGCATGACTTCCGCCCGGAATACCGCAACCTGCGCGACATAATAGAGCGCATCGGGCGTGCGCCTATTATCGCCCTCACGGCAACCGCCACCGACAAGGTGAGGGCTGACATAAAGCGCAACCTCGGCATTTCCGGCGCAAAGGACTTCAAAAGTTCCTTCAACAGGCCGAACCTTTATTACGAGGTGAGGCAGAAAACCAAGAACATCGACAAGGACATAATAAAGTTCATCAAGCAGAACTCGGGCAAGAGCGGCATAATTTACTGCCTGTCCCGCAAAAGGGTTGAGGAGCTTGCCGCCGTTTTGCAGGCAAACGACATATCCGCCGCGCCATACCACGCGGGAATGGACGCCGCCGCCCGCTCAAAGACGCAGGATGACTTCATTATGGAGAAAATCGATGTCATCGTGGCAACGATTGCTTTCGGAATGGGGATAGACAAGCCCGACGTTCGCTTCGTCATTCATTATGACATGCCCAAGAGCCTTGAGGGTTACTATCAGGAGACGGGGCGCGCCGGAAGGGACGGGCGCGAGGGCAAGTGCATTGCGTTTTACTCCCGGGAGGATGTGCGCAAGCTTGAAAAGCTCATGGAATGGAAGCCGCTTGCCGAACAGGACATAGGAAGGCAGCTTTTGCGTGCCACTTCAAACTACGCCGAAAGCACAGTGTGCCGGCGCAGGCTGCTGCTGCACTACTTCGGAGAGGAGTATGGCAAGGACAACTGCGAGAACTGCGACAACTGCCTGCATCCCCAGACAAGGGTGGACGCAAGCGAGGAACTTTTGAACGTGCTGCTCACGGTGCAGCTCACAAAGGAGAATTTTAAAGACGATTACATAAAAGACGTGCTTCATGGGCGCGAGACGGAGGAGACTCTCGCTCGGCATCATGACGGACTTGAAACTTTCGGGATCTGCGAGGACGAGGACGACAGGACACTCAACGCCGTGATAAGCCAGGCGGAGCTTTCGGGATACCTCGAAAAGAACGTGGAGGACTACGGTGTTCTGAAACTTACGGAGAAAGGACGCAGGTTCATTAAAAAACCAACAGAGTTTATGGTTACAAAAGACAACGAATTTAACGAAGAAGAAACAGACGCTGCTGTGCACGACGGCGGGGCGAATGCCGTTGACCCGGCACTCTACCAGATGCTGTGTGATTTGAGGAAGGAACTTTCGGCAAAGCTTGACATTCCGCCATACGTAATATTCCAGGACCAGTCGCTCGAGGCTATGGCCACGATTTACCCGGTAACCGCAGAGGAGCTGCAGAACATACCCGGAGTGGGGGCGGGCAAGGCACGCCGCTACGGCAAGGAGTTTTGCGAGCTAATCAAGCGGTGGTGCGAGGACAACGAGATAGAAAGGCCCGAGGACATGAGGGTTCGTATGGTGGCCAAGAAGTCGAAGGTGAAGGTGAACATCATCCAGGCCATAGACAGGCAGGTGGATCTTAACGACATTGCCATGGCAAACGGACTCGAGTTCACGGAACTTCTGGACGAAATGGAATCCATAGTCTATTCCGGCACACGCATTAACATTGACTACTTCCTTGTGGAGAACATGGACGACGACCGCATAGACGACATTTATTCCTATTTCAAGAGTTCGGAAACCGATTCCATTGACGAGGCGATGGACAACCTTGACGAGGATTACAGCGAGGAGGAGATAAGGCTTGTGAGAATCAAGTTCATCTCCGAAATGGCAAACTGACAGACATACAGCGGAAAGCCCTGCGTCCCGCCCGGTGCGGATGCAGGGCTTTTTGTGTCATTATTGTGCGTGTTTTTATCGGGGATTGTGCAAAAACGGCGCAATTGCCGCCATTTTTGGCGCAAAAACGCTATCTTTGCCGTTGCTTGCCGAATGTGCAGAGCCTTTGGTGTTTACGGCTCTGCCGGCATATGGCATTAGAACGGGAATGAACGGCAACAGGAACAACATATCGGTTTGGGGCGGACTAAGGCGCGCTGACACGGAGACGGCGTGCATGGTCTTGAACTTCGTCATCGTTGTGTGGTTTCTGCTCACGCGCTCTAAGGCGGTGATAGCGAACCTGCATTTTTTCGATATGCTGTCAATGGTTACGATCAACGTTTACGGCTCGCGCTATTCCGATTACCTGTTCTACAACCTTTCGAGCAAGCTCATCTGGCTTCCGCTGATATTGTCGATAGTATGCGTTGTGATGACTGGCTGCAAGAGCAAAGTCCGCGCGGTGGCGTTGATAGCCGCCAGCGTGGCGGTGGTCGCGCTCTGCGACCAGGTTTCGGGGGTGATAAAGCGCATCGTGGAACGTCCGCGGCCGTCCCACAACGACACAATAAGCTATTTGCTCCACTATGTGAACGAATACCGTGGCGGGCGTTTCGGCTTTGTGTCGAGCCATGCGGCAAACTGCTTCGGCGAGAGCGTTTGGCTGATGCTCCTTCTGCGCAACCGCCTGGTCTGCGCCTCCCTTTTCTGTTTTTCCATAATAGTTTGCTATTCGCGCATATATTTAGGTGTGCACTATCCTTTTGACGTTCTTGCCGGCGCGTGCCTCGGGAATGCCATTGGCGTGGCGGTGTATGTTGTGTGCGTCAGGGCAATGGGCAGGGAGCATTGCATTTTGCGCGACAGGCACAACCTTGTGCCGGCAGCCGCTGCATTCACGTTTGCGGCGATTGCGGTGATAAGTCTTTTCGAGACATTCCTTCCGAGGTGAGCGCAGGCGACAGTGCCGTTCAATCAATCAAAGAATTGCACCGCCGTAGGGGCGTATGCAATACGACCCTACAGTTGGCGCAAAACCAATACTGCCAAAACTACATCTGATGTGGGAAAAACTACATAGGACACAGGAAAAATTATGTCTGATATAATCCGAACTACATCAGACCTTTTTTAGGGATTTGCAAGCCTTTGAAAAACAAATCGTTATGAAACAACAGAAAGAAATGTGCAATTTGTTGGCATACTGCGCATTGCGCACTTTTTGCAAAATCCGCGCCCTGCGGTTTCCGGCTGGTTTGCGGGTTGGAGGTTTGCGGGTCTTCCGGCGTAATATGGCGTGCGGCCGGAAGTGGCTTTCCCGCGAGTTTTGATGTGCGGGATTTCCAAAAGGCACGGCTGTGCTCCGGGATATTTGGCGGTGTGGCGAAAAGTGGTGTTAGATTAGGTTAAAAACCCTGCGGCAGCCCGTGCGTCTTAAATATTTTGAGTAAATTTGTGCGCAATAAAAACAGATTTTTATGGCTTCATTTATTGCAGACAAAATTGTGATGGACGGACTTACTTTCGATGACGTCCTTTTGATTCCCGCTTATTCCAACGTGCTGCCGAGAGAAGTTTCGCTCGCCACGCGCTTTACGAGAAAAATAAACCTCAACATTCCTTTCGTAACCGCCGCGATGGACACCGTAACCGAGTCGAAAATGGCGATAGCCATTGCACGCGAGGGCGGCATCGGAGTGATACACAAGAATATGCCGATTGAGGACCAGGCAAGGGAGGTCGCAATAGTGAAACGCGCCGAGAACGGCATGATCTACGACCCCGTAACCATCCTGCACGGCTCCACGGTGCGCACTGCGCTGAGCCTGATGCACGAATACCACATAGGCGGCATACCTGTGGTGGACGAGGAAAAACACCTCGTGGGCATCGTAACCAACCGCGACTTGCGCTTCGAGCATGACCTTAACAGGAAAATCGACGAGGTGATGACGAGCAGGAACATCGTTACCACAACGCAGAAAACCGACCTTGACCAGGCTGCCGAGATATTGCAGCAGAACAAGATTGAGAAGCTGCCGGTTGTTGACAAGGACAACCATATCATCGGGCTTATAACATACAAGGACATAACAAAGGCGAAGGACAAGCCCATGGCGTGCAAGGACGAGAAAGGCCGTCTGCGCGTCGCTGCGGGCGTTGGCGTAACGGTTGACACGCTCGAGCGCATAGAGGCTTTGGTGAGGGCCGGGGCCGACGCGATTGTGATTGACACCGCCCACGGGCATTCGCAGGGCGTGATAGACAAGCTCCGCGCCGCGAAGGCCGCTTTCCCCGAACAGGAGTTCGTGGTTGGCAACGTGGCTACCGGCGAGGCTGCCAAGGCTCTTGTGGAGGCTGGCGCCGACGGCATAAAGGTCGGCATAGGGCCGGGCTCGATTTGCACAACGCGTGTCGTGGCGGGCGTGGGCGTTCCCCAGCTTTCGGCGGTTTACGACGTTTCGTGCGCCTTGGCCGGCACGGGCATACCCATGATAGCCGATGGCGGATTGAGGTATTCGGGCGACATTGTAAAGGCCCTTGCCGCCGGCGGAAACTCTGTGATGATCGGCTCGCTTGTGGCGGGAACGGAAGAGTCCCCGGGCGAGACGATAATATTCAACGGCAGGAAATTCAAGTCGTATCGCGGAATGGGCTCGCTCGAGGCCATGGAAAACGGCTCGAAGGACAGGTATTTCCAAAGCGGCGTTACCGACGCGAAGAAGCTCGTGCCCGAGGGCATCAGCGGGCGCGTGCCTTACAAGGGAACTGTGCAGGAGGTCATCTACCAGCTCGTGGGCGGCTTGCGCTCGGGCATGGGATATTGCGGCGCACACACCATTGACGGGCTGCACAACGCCAAGTTCACGCGCATAACCAACGCGGGCGTGCTCGAAAGCCATCCGCACGACATAACCATAACAAGCGAGGCGCCCAACTACAGCCCTGCCACAAAGGTCTGACTGTGGCGCAAACGCAGTAACACCCCTCTCAGAAAGATGAAACGCATGACAACTTTCCTGCTTTCGCTGCTGGCTTGCGCCGGGCTTTACGCCCAGAACGGCGGAGACCCGGTGGTGATGACTATTAACGGCGAGCAGGTGTTGCGCTCGGAGTTCGAGCGTGCCTATAACCGCAACAAGGAGTCCGGGACGAGCGTCAAGGACTATGTTGGCCTGTACATAAACTACCGCCTTAAAATCGCCGAGGCGTTGAGGCAGCAAATCGACACGGCGGCGGCGTTCCGACAGGAGTTCGGCACGTACCGCGACGACTTGCTCATGAAGTATGTGGGCGACGAGCAGTTCGAGGACTCCATAGTGCGCTCCGTTTACGACCGCATAAAGGAGCAGCTCAAGGACTCCGACATTATAAATGTGTCCCACATATTCATCTCCGTGCCGCAAAAGGCGGACGAGGCAAGGAAGAACGCCGCCAAGGCTAAGATAGACTCCATTTACGGACTGCTGAAAGCCGGGGCTGACTTTGCCGAAACTGCCAAGAAGTTCTCGCAGGACGTGATGTCGGCAAAGCGCGGCGGCGAACTGCCGGAGCTTGGCCCTGGGGCTACGCTTAAGGAGTTTGAGGAAAAATGCTATGCCCTGAAAGCCGGCGAAATGTCCGAGCCGTTCGCCTCCACGGCGGGGTATCATATAGTGCTTATGCGCTCACGCGGAAAGCTCGCGCCATACGAGGAGAAAAAGAAGGAGCTTGTGGAAGCCCTCAACAGGCAGGGACTTCAGCAGATGGTATTCAACCACGCCGTTGACAAAATGGTCAGGGCTTCGGGCGGACTGACACGCGAGCAGGTGCTCGACAAGGTGGAAAAGGAGCACGAGGACGAAGATGCCGGCATGAAGGACGTTGTGAGGGATTACCGCGAGGGCTTGCTCGCCTACAACATAACCAAGCAGGAAGTTTGGGACAAGGCTGAAAAGGACAAGGCAGGTCTTGAGGCGTTCTTCAAGAAGAACAAGAAGAATTACAAATGGGACTCCCCGCGATTCAAGGGCTTTGTGTTCCACACCTCCGAAGAGGCTCTTGTCAAGCCGGTGAGGGCTGTGCTGAAAAAACACGGGGGCAAAGATTGGCGCGGCGTGATAAAAAAGCAGTTCAACGAAGGCAAGGAAAAGGTTGTGGTTTCCCACGGCATTTGGAAAAAAGGCGAAAACCGCTTTGTGGACAAGGAAATCTTCAAGGACGACAGCGTGAAACCCCGCGAGAGCAAGACTTTCCCCTATCTCGGCATTGAGGGCAAGCTCCTGAAGAAAGGTCCGGAGGAACTTGCCGACGTTAAGGCGCAAGTGGTGAGCGATTACCAGGACTTCAAGGAAAAGGAGTGGGTCAGGCAGCTACGCGCAAAGAGCAAGATAGAAGTCAACGACGCTGCGGTGTCCACAATAAGCAACCACTGATTTCCCGCCAAAACAAAAGGATTATATGAAAAAGCTTAGAAACATTTTTATATTGATGTGCCTCCCGGCGTTTCTGATGCCGGCGGCGGCTTTCGCCCAGGACAACAACGTTATCGACGAGGTTATTTGGGTTGTTGGCGATGACCCGATACTGAAATCCGAAGTAGAGGAGCAGCGTCTTGCGTCCGAAGTGAACGGCGAGCAGGTGGAGGGAAACCCGCGCTGCGTGATACCCGAGCAGATGGCGATTCAGAAACTTTTCCTCCACCAGGCGTTGATAGACAGCATAGAGGTGAAGGACGGCGATGTGCTTCAGGAACTGGAGTACCGTCTGAACTATATGATACAAATGGCCGGCTCGAAGGAAAAGCTCGAGGAGTATATGCGCAAGCCCATGACACAAATCCGCCAGCAGACAATGGAGCAACTGAAAAGGATGATGGTCGTTGAGGACGTGAAACGCAAAATAGCGGCAGATGTCAAGGTTACACCGGCGGAGGTGAGAAACTATTTCAAGAATGTTCCGCAGGACAGCCTTCCCCTGATACCAACACGCTACGAGGTGCAGATAATAACGAACACGCCGGAAGTGAGCCGCGAGGAAGTTGACCATATAGAAAACGAGCTGCGCGACTATACGAAGAGGATTACTTCGGGCGAAAGCGATTTCTCAACGCTCGCCATGATGTACAGCGAGGACGAGGGCACGCGGCGCAACGGTGGGGAACTTCCTTATATGGGAAAAGGCGAACTTGTTCCCGAGTTCGCCAACGTGGCGTTCTCGCTCACCGACCCCAAAAAGGTTTCGAGAATAGTCAAGACGGAGTTCGGCTACCACATAATACAGCTCATAGACCGCAGGGGCGACAAGATACGTGTGCGCCACATATTGAAAAAGCCCAACATAAGCGATGAGGCAATCAAGGCGTGCCTTTCGAGGCTCGACTCCATTTCGGGCGACATAAAGAGCGGGAAAATTACGTTTGACGACGCAGTTGTGTATTCCGATGACAAGGACACGCGCAACAATCGCGGCATAATGGGGAAAAGCGTGTCGCCAAACAATCCGCGTGCCGGCATGACGCAGTGGTTCGAGCTTCGCGATCTTCCGCAGGACGTGGCAAAAGTTGTCAGCACCATGAATCCCGGCGAGATTTCCAAGCCGTTTTCCATGACTACCCCCAAAGGGCAGAAAGTTTGCGCGATAGTGAAGCTCAAAAGCCGCAACGAGGAACATTACGCTTCAATCACCGAGGATTTCCAGACACTTCAGGGCATCCTTGTCAACAAAGAGCAGGCCAAGGTTATTGACGACTGGATTCGCAGCAAGCAGAAAACCACCTACATCAGCATAAAACCCGAGTGGCGCGATTGTGATTTCCGCTATCCCGGCTGGATCAAGAAATGATGGGCGGTGCGGAAAACATACGCAAAAGGAAATCAGGGCACAGATCTCGTTTAGGCAGTTTGTGCCTCGTTTCTTTATTTCTAATTACCGTGCTGTGTTCCACGGCTGGCGCATCGGCCCTTGTGCCGGTAAAGAAAGGCGCGAAAAGGCAGAAAGGGGAACGCATTGTGCTTGACCACGCCGACCGGCTGCACTATGACATAATGAAGAACCCCAACGCCAATATTCTCAACGGCAATGTGCAGTTCACCCACGGCAATATAAAACTTTTCTGCGACAGTGCCTATTATTACAAGGCCTCCAACTCGTTCGAGGCTTTCAGCAACGTGAGAATGGTGCAGGGCGACACATTGTCGCTCACCGCCGACTACCTGAAATACGATGGCGACGCTCAAATAGCGCAGGCAAGGAAAAACGTGCACCTCAGACACCGTGGCACGCTGCTCATAACCGACAGCCTCAACTACGACAAACTTTACAATCTCGGCTATTTTTTCGATGGCGGCAAACTGCATGACGGCAAAAACGTGCTTGTGTCGGATTGGGGCGAGTATTCGCCACAAACGCGCGAGGCGGTGTTCAACTACCACGTAAAGCTAACGAACGAACGCTTCACGCTCACTTCCGACACGCTGCACTATAACACGCTCACCAAAGTAACCCACATCGTGGGCCCTTCCAATATCAACAGCGACGGAAACCGCATTTACACCGAGCGGGGCTATTACGACACCGCCAAGGACTATGCCGAACTTTTCGACCGCTCCGTGGTGATTAACGGCAAAAGCACCATGACCGGCGACAGTATGTTCTACGACAAGAAGAATGGCAATATGCACGCCTATGGCAATATTATATATAATGACAAAGGCAGCAAAAACCTGCTCACGGGCGACTACTGCGAATACAGCGACACAACCGGCTATGCCATGGCAACGAAAAACGCCGTGGTGCGCGACTATTCCTCCCCCGACACCTTGTATATGCACGCCGACACGTTCAAGATTTTCACCTACAACATACGCACCGACAGCGTTTACCGCCTTGTGCACGGCTACCACAAGGCGCGGGCCTTCCGCACCGACGTGCAAAGCGTCTGCGACTCGCTGAAATATGATTCCAAGAACAAGAAGATGACCATGTATGGCAACCCGATTGTCTGGAACAACAACCAGCAGCTTTTGGGTGAGGAGATACAGGTGTTTATGGACACAACGATAGACAGCGTGCACGTCATGAGGCAGGCGCTTCTTGCGCAACAGCTCGACAGCGCGTGCTACAACCAGGTTGCCGGGCGTGAAATGTTCGCCTATTTCAACGGCGGCAAACTTGCATGGAGCAAGGTTCTCGGCAATGTTGACGTGGCATATTTCCCTTACGACAGCGACAGCATAATGATAGGGCTTAACCGTATGCAGACCTCCGAACTGAGAATGTACATGAAGGACCGCAAGATGAGCCGCATTTGGAGTGCGCCCGCAAACGGCACAATGTACCCCTTGAAGCTCGCGCCCGAAGAGCAGTTGTTCCTCAAGAATTTTGCATGGTTCGACTACATCCGCCCAAAGAACAAGGACGACATATTTGTCTGGAAGGAAAAGGCCGCAGGCACTGAACTGCGCGAAACGGTGCGCCGCCAGGCCCCGCTGCAGACACTTTCGGAAATAGCCCGCAAGAAAATGGGCAGGCAAAGCGGCGGCGCGCGCTGAACGTGCGGCTGCCACAACCCCCGTGCCCGTATCTTTCCCGAAACATTAATTATATAGAACAGACAATGCCCGACATAATACACCTGCTTCCCGATTCCGTTGCCAACCAGATAGCGGCGGGCGAGGTAATCCAGCGTCCGGCTTCGGTGGTCAAGGAACTTGTGGAAAACTCCATAGACGCCGGAGCCACCAGGATAGACGTGCTTGTTACCGATGCGGGCAAAACGTGCATACAGATTGTTGACAACGGATGCGGCATGAGCGAGACCGATGCGCGCATGGCCTTTGAGCGTCATGCCACATCGAAGATAAGCAAGGCCGCCGACTTGTTCAGCCTCCATACAATGGGCTTCCGTGGCGAGGCGCTGCCGTCTGTCGTCGCCGTGTCACAGGTGGAGCTGCGCACTCGCACCGCCGACAGCAAGTTGGGCGTGAGCCTTTCCATCGAGGGCTCTAGGGTGGTTGACCAGCAGCCTGTGGCGTGCGACGCGGGTGCCAATTTCATGGTGAAGAACCTGTTTTTCAACATTCCGGCAAGGCGCAGGTTTTTGAAGTCAAACCAAACCGAGTTCAACAACATTGTGGCGGAGTTTGAGAAGATAGTGCTGGCACATCCCGAAGTCCGCTTTTCGCTGAGCAGCAACGACGCTGTGGTTTACGACCTGCCCTCCGGCTCGTGCCTCCAGCGCATAGCCGATGTGTTTGGCAAGCGCATGAACCAGCAGCTCCTGCACATCGACGTTGACACATCCATTGTGCGCATAAAGGGCTTTGTGGGCACGCCCGAAAGCTCACGCAAAAAAGGCGCGAAGCAGTTCTTTTTCGTCAACGGACGCTATATGCGCCACCCTTATTTCGGACGTGCAATTATGCTTGCCTACGAGCGGCTCGTGCCGCCCGATGAGCAAGTGCCCTATTTCGTATATTTCGACATCGACCCCTCGCGCATCGACGTAAACATACACCCCACGAAGGCTGAAATCAAGTTTGAGGACGAGCAGGCTGTGTTCCAAATCCTCATGGCGTCGGTCAAGGAGGCGGTGGGCAAGTTCAACGCCGTTCCGCAGCTCGACTTCGAATCTCCCGCAACCCCCGATGACATCCCGGTTTACGACCCACGTAAAAAAACGGCGGAGCCGCCGCGCATCGAGCTTGAGGGAGGCTATAACCCGTTCGACACCCCAGCGCAGCCGCGCAACACTGCGCCGCGAAACTGGCAGAAATTGTTTGAGGGAATAAGCCGCCGCAACGATGCGTCGCAGGAAAACCAGCCCGTTCCCGCTGCGCCTGAAGCCGGAGAGCCTTTGGAGGGGCGTTCGCTCGGGCATTTCCAGTACAAAGACCGTTACATAATGACCTCCGTGCATTCGGGACTTATGGTCATCGACCAGCGCAGGGCGCATATACGTATACTTTATGAGCGGTTTCTCAAAAACCTTTCCGGGCGCAAAGGTGCGGGCGAGCGGCTCATTTTCCCCGAGACAGTAAGCCTTACCCCGGCGGAGTGTGCCGCACTCGCCGCATCGGCTGACGAAATAGTGGCTGCCGGTTTTGACATTTCCGACCTCGGCGACGGCAATTTCACCGTCAACGGGCTTCCGGCAGGAACGGAGAAGCTTAACGCAACAGAGCTTTTGAAGGACGTGCTGGCTGAAACCGACGGAAAAACTGCCATAAAGGAGGAAATCGACAAACATATAGCCCTTGTGCTTGCAAGGCACGCCGCCATACCATACGGCTCGCAGCTCACCGACAAGGAAATGGGCGGAATGATAGACGACCTTTTTGCCACAGCCTCGCCCAAATACACGCCCGAGGGCAAGCTCATCGTGGCAATAATCCCGCAGGAAAAGATAGAAGGCCTGTTTGCATAGCGGCAGCCCCCATAGCCGTGGCGTTTCCCATGGATTTTACGGCGATTTGCGTAAGCGTTTGGAACTCAAAACGTTGCCTGATTTGCAATGGCCTTTGCAAGTTGTTGTTTTTCAAATGCTTGCAAGCGTTGAAAAAAGGTCTGATGTAGTTTGAATTATATCAGACGTAGAAAATTCTGCATCAGACATAGTTTTTCCTATATCCGATGTGTTTTTTGCGACATTGCCCGAAATGTTTCAAAACACTGCAATCGCCGTTTTAAGTGCTTGACTGCGGTGCGTTTTTTCAGGCCGGCGGGTGAGGCGGCAAGGCGTTCATACAATATATATTGTATAAGCAATGGCGTGAAAACACGGCGGTTTTGCAGTGCGGGCGTGACAAAAACGAAATTTTGCGCCGAAAAAAACGTCCCTCTGAAAAAAAATCGTCATGTTGATATTTTTTTACACGAAAGTTATCAAGATATAAAAGTATTTATTACTTTTGCAAATGATTATAAGGCGGCAAATGTGACCGAACGAATATATAAATGATAAATTGATACACTAAATTAGTAATTATGAAAAAGTTAATGTTTGCACTTGCACTCGTAGGCTTTACTACAAGTGCCATGGCGCAGGAAAACGAAATTCCTACGCAAAAGTACAGTGTTGCTACTAACTCGTTCTGGGCTAACTGGTTCGTACAGGTAGGCGGCCAGTTCAATGCAGCTTACACCAACGAGGAGCAGCTCGGCAACAAGAATCCTTTCAGCGTAGATCGCGGAACTTTCGGTTTCGAGGTTGCTGTAGGTAAGTGGTTCACACCGGTTATCGGTCTCCGCACCAAGTTCCAGGGCATCTGGTCAAAGGCTGTCGTTGATGCCGACAACCACCACGCTTACAAGTATTGGGGCATTCAGGAGGATGTAATGTTCAACCTTTCCAACGCTTTCTGCGGCTACAACGAGAAGCGCGTTTGGAACATCGCTCCTTACGTTGGTATCGGCTATATGCAGCGTATGAAGTCAACCGATGATGCAAATGCAAAGTCGCTCTATCGCGAGCCTTCCTACAACGTGGGTATCTACAACTCATTCCGCATCAACCGCCGCTTGGCTGCTTACCTCGATGTATGGGCGCTCGCAGCTGAAGGTTCTTTCGACGGCGTGAACGGTGAGGGCAAGACCGACTGGCGCACTCACGAAAAGACCCATTGCCGCTACTGGGACAAAATGGTCGGCGTTTCCGTTGGTTTGAACGTGAACCTCGGCAAGACCATCGGCTGGAACAAGGTTCCCGATGTTGATGCCCTCATGGCAATGAACAAGGAGCAGCTCGACGCCCTCAACGCTTCCCTCAAGGAGCAGCAGGACGAGAACGCACGCTTGCGTAACCTCCTCGCTAACCAGAAGCCCGCAGAGACCAAGACTATCAAGGAATTTGCAACTACTCCGGTATCTGTGTTCTTCAATATCAACAAGTCTAAGATTGCTTCGCGCAAGGATCTTGTTAACGTTAAGGAACTCGCACAGTATGCTAAGGACAACAACAAGAAGGTTGTCGTTACAGGTTATGCTGACAGCAAGACCGGTACTCCGGCCATCAACAACAAGCTCTCCGAGGCACGTGCTAACGCTGTTGCTAACGAACTCGTTAAGATGGGTCTCAGCCGCGACAACATCATCATCGAGCACAAGGGTGGCGTGAACGACATCAGTCCGTTCTCTTACAACCGCCGTGTAATTGTTAAGCTCCAGTAATCTGAGCGAAACATAACCAAATAAAGGATGCCGCGCAAATCTCGTGCGGCATCCTTTATTTATTAAGTTTCATATCATGTTTGCGAGAATAAAACGCAGGTTTGTGTTCCTGTGGGCGGCGTTTGTGCTTGTCACCGCGTTTTCCGTCTCGTGTGCCTCGCAGGGCATGGCGGAAAAAAACAAATACGTGGTAAGTCCGGCAACCGACACACTTACCATACTTCTTCCCGATTACGACGATGAGTTTTGCAGGGTGAAGGTTTATGGAGGCGGCGCGAATTTCATGGCGTCGGATTACGTGATGAACGGCTGCGTTAAGTTTTGCGTCTCCACGCTTCCCGCCGGCCGGCACCGCGTGCTTGTCCGTGCGGGCGGCATTGTGGCTGATGAGGTTTTCGTGAAAAGATAAACTTTCCGCTTCTTGGGGTGCGGACATACAAAATCCGCCCGATGTTTCTAAAAGAACGGCGGGCGGATTCTGTATGTATTTTGTACGCTTACTGTTTCGAGGCGAAATATTTTGCCTGTTCCTCTATCAGGGCCTTGTCATCGAAATAGTCAATCCTCATTGCCTTTCGCACATCGGCGAGTGTCTGTGCCGCCACTTCGCGTGCCGTTTCGCTTCCCTTTTTCAGGATGTCGTAAACGGCGGGAATGTCCTTTTCGAACTCTTTGCGGCGTTTGCGCATCGGTTCGAGCGTCTCCTCCATGACGGCCTGCAAAAGTTTCTTCACTTTCACGTCGCCCAAGCCCCCGCGCTTGTAATGCGCCTTCAGCTCGTCAAGGTTTGCGTATTCGGGCAGGTAACGCTCAAAATGCTCGTCCTTGCAGAATGCGTCGAGGTACGTGAAAACAGTATTGCCCTCCACTTTCCCCGGGTCGGAAACTTTCAAGTGGTCAGGGTCTGTGTACATGGAGCGTATCTTCTTGCTCACCTCGTCCGCACTGTCGGAAAGGTATATGCAGTTGCCGAGCGACTTGCTCATCTTGGCTTTGCCGTCAGTTCCCGGAAGGCGCATGCTCGCCTCGTTCTCGGGCAGCAAAATCTGCGGCTCGACAAGCGTGTCGCCGTAAACGTTGTTGAAACGCCTCACAATCTCCACAGCCTGTTCAATCATGGGCTTCTGGTCTTCGCCGGCGGGTACGGTTGTCGCCTTGAACGCCGTTATGTCTGCGGCCTGGCTTATGGGGTAGCAGAAAAAGCCCACAGGTATCGTGGTCTCGAAGTTGCGCATCTTGATTTCGGTTTTCACCGTCGGGTTGCGCTGCAGGCGCGAAACGCTCACAAGGTTCATGTAGTATTCCGTGAGTTCGCACAGCTCGGGAATTTGAGACTGTATGAACAGTGTGGACTTGGCGGGGTCGAGACCTGCCGAAAGCCAGTCGAGGGCTACCTCAATAATGTTCTGGCGTATTTTTTCGGGGTTCTCCATATTGTCCGTCAGAGCCTGTGCATCGGCTATGAAGATGAAAATCTTTTTGAAATCCCCCGAGTTCTGCAATTCCACGCGTCTGCGCAGCGAGCCTACAAAGTGCCCTATATGAAGGCGGCCGGTGGGACGGTCGCCGGTGAGAATAACCTTTTCTGTACTCATAGATATAAATTTTGCAGTTGCAAATTTACTCAAAATCGCGATAACCGCGAAGTTCGCCGCCATTGCATTTGAAAAACGCCCCCAGATACGGTGTGGCGTTGGTGATAAAAGCGTGTTTTTTGCGCAAAAAGCTTTGCGGATAAAAAAAAATGCCTATCTTTGCACCGCTTTTGCAGCGGGAACGGGCGTTTAGCTCAGCTGGTTCAGAGCATCTGCCTTACAAGCAGAGGGTCGGCGGTTCGAATCCGTCAACGCCCACAAACAAAACTCCATTCCCGCAGACAAGGCATTCAGGGCGTTTAGCTCAGCTGGTTCAGAGCATCTGCCTTACAAGCAGAGGGTCGGCGGTTCGAATCCGTCAACGCCCACAAAAACGGCAACCGATTTCGGTTGCCGTTTTTCTTTTCCCGAAAATATCCCCCGCGTTTTCATAAAAACAGAAATATTACAGAAAATGTATAACGCTTTAAGTGTCAGCAGAATACCTGTATAATAAGTATTCGGTATAACACCTTGTTTTCCAGGTGTTTGCAAGTGGAGAAAAAAGGTCTGATGTAGTTTGAATTATGTCTGATATAATTTTTTCTACATCGGACATAGTTTTTCTTACATCAAATGTAATTTTAGCGGTATTGGTTTTGCGCCATTTGTAGGGGCATATTGCATACGCCCTGTATGCCACCGCATAAACCGCATCGCAAACTATTGCCACTGCATCGCAAATCGGCGCAATTCAGGGCGTATGCAATACGCCCTTACAACAGTGGAATTTACTGACAAGTTGGATGTTGGGTGTTTGTGTGGCGTGTTGGACGCGCCTTGTGGTCATCGCGTGAAATGAATCTCTAAAAATCAGCAAACCATTGCCGTAGCATTGCAAAATCCGCGCAATTGGGGCGGGAATATGACAGACGGAAAGTTTTTTGGGTTTGGTGGGAAATGACTACCTTTGTATGTGATAAGACTTACAAGATGAAGAAATACATTCTCGACCTTAAAGTTGTTTCCAATGAGAGGTTCGCTTCGGGGCATTCGCTCCTCAGGCTCACGGACGAGGGCAAGGCTCTGCCCGAAATACTGCCGGGGCAGTTTGTGCAGGTGCGCGCTTGCGCCGAGGGCGGGCTGCCTTTGCTGCGCAGACCAATTTCCGTGAATTTTGTTGACCGCGGGAGGAACGAGCTGTGGCTTCTGGTTCACAATGTGGGCAGGGGCACGGCGTACATCTGTTCGCTCAACCCCGGCGACACAGCCAATGTGGTGCTGCCCTTGGGCAACGGCTTCACGCTTCCGCAGCGCGGCGGCAAGGTGGGGCGAGAGCTGCTTGTGGGCGGAGGTGTGGGCACTGCCCCGCTGCTTTATCTGGGAAAGGAACTGCTGAAGCGCGGCATTGAGCCTGTTTTCCTTCTTGGCGGACGCTCGGCAAAGGACATTTTGCAGCTTGGCGAGTTCGCGAAATACGGACGTGTGTTCATCACCACCGAGGATGCTTCGGCGGGCGAGCAGGGGTTTGTAACCCAGCACAGTTTGCTGCGGCGCGAAAAGTTCGACCTTATAGCCACTTGCGGGCCAAAGCCCATGATGGTGGCGGTGGCGAAGTATGCGGCGCAGAGCGGCACGGCGTGCGAGGCTTCGCTCGAAAACCTTATGGCGTGCGGCTTGGGCGCGTGCCTGTGCTGCGTGGAGCAGAATGCCGAAGGCCACAATGTGTGTGTGTGCAAGGAAGGTCCCATATTCAACATAAACAAATTGTCATGGCTCAACTGACTACCAACATAGCGGGCATTGAGTTCCGCAACCCGGTGCTTACCGCTTCGGGTACATTCGGCTACGGGCCGGAGTTCGCCGATTTTGTGGATTTCTCGAAACTCGGCGGAATTATAGTGAAAGGCACTACGCTCACTCCCCGCGAGGGCAACCCATATCCGCGCATGGCTGAAACGCCGGCGGGTATGCTCAACTGTGTGGGGCTTCAAAACAAAGGGGTTGACTATTTCGTGGAAAAGATATATCCGCGCATAAAAAAACTCGGCACAAACGTTATTGTGAACGTGGCGGGGTCGTCGCCGGAGAACTATGCCGAGTGTGCCTCGCGCCTTGCCGGGCTTGACAAAATCCCTTGCATAGAGCTTAACATATCATGCCCCAACGTGAAAAACGGCGGCATGGCGTTCGGGGTTACGCCCGAGGGCGCGGCAAGTGTGGTTTCGGCTGTGCGCAAGGCATACGCCAAGCCGGTTATCGTGAAGCTGTCGCCCAACGTAACCGACATTTCCGAAATAGCCCGGGCTGTCGAGGCTGCCGGGGCTGACGCGGTTTCACTCATAAACACCCTTATGGGAATGGCGATAGACATAGAACGCCGCAGGATGAGGCTCAGCATAAAGACCGGCGGACTTTCGGGACCTGCGGTGAAGCCTGTGGCGGTGAGAATGGTGTGGGAGGTTGCCCGGGCGGTGAAAATCCCCGTGATAGGTCTTGGCGGAATAAGCTCGCCCGAGGATGCCGTGGAGTTTCTCATGGCGGGGGCGAAAGCCGTCGAGATAGGCACGGCAAACTTCCTGAACCCGGCGATAGCCGGCGAAATGGCGGAGGGCATAAGCCGCTGGCTCGACAACCACGGCTGCAAGTCGGTTGACGAAATAATCGGGGCTGTGCGGTAAATTCGCAATAAATTCCTAACTTTGGAGCATTAAAGGAACAAGAAATGGACTTGACAGAACGCTTTTTAGACTACGTAGGCTACGACACCCAGTCGAGCGAAACGGCAGACACCACTCCCAGCACGCCGAAACAGCTTGTGTTTGCGGAGCATTTGAAGGAACAACTGGAGGAACTCGGGTTTGACGATGTGTATCTTGACAAGCACGGCTACATATACGCAACCTTGCCCGCCAACACCGACAAGAAAACTCCCACAATAGGCTTCATCTCCCACTACGACACAAGTCCCGATTGCAGCGGGGCGGGGATAAAGCCGCGCATAGTGAAAAATTATGACGGGGGCGACATTCTGCTTTCCGAAAGCAGCGGCCGTGTGCTTTCACCCAAGATGTTCCCCGAACTGCTGCCGCACAAGGGCGAGGATTTGATAGTTACGGACGGAAACACACTGCTCGGGGCTGACGACAAGGCCGGCATAGCCGAAATTGTGCAGGCAATGGTGTGGCTCAGGGAGCATCCCGAAGTGAAACACGGCAAAATACGCATGGGCTTCAACCCTGACGAGGAAATCGGCATGGGGGCGCACCTTTTCGATGTAGAGCGTTTCGGCTGCGATTGGGCTTACACTATGGACGGCGGCGAAGTGGGCGAGATTGAATACGAGAACTTCAACGCCGCTTCGGCAAAGGTGAAAATCACCGGCGTGAGCGTGCATCCCGGATATGCCAAGGGGAAAATGAAAAACGCGGGTCGCATTGCCGCCGAACTGATACAGTCCGTGCCGGATGCCGAAACTCCCGAAACAACCCAGGACTACGAAGGGTTTTATCATCTCACGGGTGTCGAGGGATGCGTTGAGAGCGCAGCGGTAAGCTACATAATACGCGACCACGACCGCAAAAAGTTTGAGGCGCGCAAGGAATTTTTCCGCGAACTTGTTGGGAAACTCAACGCAAAGTACGGCGAGGGGACGGCAACAGTGGAAATCTCCGATTCATACTATAATATGGTCGAGAAGATAGAGCCGGTAATCCACATAATCGACATCGTGATAAAGGCAATGCAGGAGGTCGGACTGTCGCCAAAGGTGCGTGCCATAAGGGGCGGCACCGACGGTGCGCAGTTGTCTTTCAAAGGACTTCCATGCCCCAACATTTTTGCGGGAGGCATCAATTTCCACGGACCGTATGAGTTCGTTCCCGTGCAGTCAATGGAAAAGGCGATGAAGACCATTGTGAAGATTTGCGAGCTCACCGCGCAATACAACGATTGATATAAGGAAAACGGTACAAAGCAAAGCGCGAGGGCGGTGAGGGGTTGCAGTTACCCGTGCCGCCTTCGCTTTTAATTTACAAGCATAATGGAACATCTGCCAAAGATTATTTACGACCTCGCACTCATCCTTGTGCTGGCGGGAGCGGTAACTTTAATTTTCAAACGCCTCAGGCAGCCGCTGGTGCTGGGCTATATCGTGGCGGGGTTTCTTGCCGGGCCGCATATGCCCTATATGCCCACGGTTAGCGACCTCGGTTCGGTTGAGACATGGGGAAACATCGGCGTGATATTCCTTATGTTCACTCTGGGAATAGAGTTCAGCTTCAAGAAGATTATGAAAATGGGCAGTTCGCCCATTATAGCGGCTGTAACGATAATCTCCGCCATGAGCATGCTTGGTTCGCTTTTGGGACACGCGTTTGGCTGGGGCAGGATGGACAGCCTTTTTCTTGGCGGAATGCTTGCCATGAGTTCCACGACAATCATATACAAGGCTTTTGACGACCTTGGGCTGCGCAGCCAGAAGTTTGCCTCGAATGTGTTGAGCGTGCTTGTTCTCGAAGACATTCTCGGCATTTTGCTGATGGTGATACTTTCCACGCTCGCCGTAAGTAAGGATTTCGACGGCATGACGGTGGTTGACAGCCTTATGAGACTTTTGTTTTACCTCGCCTTGCTTTTTCTCGTGGGTGTGTTTGTCGTGCCGCTCATATTGCGCAAAAACCGCAGGTGGATAGGCAAGGAAACCCTGCTTGTGGTTTCGGTGGGCTTTTGCTTTGCCATGGTTGTGCTGGCGGTGAAGTTGGGATACAGCGCGGCGTTTGGCGCGTTCATGATGGGCAGCATCTTTGCCGAGACAGTTGAAGCCGAAACCATAGAGAAGATTGTTAGCCCGGTTAAAGACCTTTTCGGGGCGGTGTTTTTCGTTTCCGTGGGAATGCTCGTTGACCCGGCAATCCTCACGCAGTATTGGCTGCCGATTCTGCTTATAACCCTCACCATACTTGCCGGGCAGGCGGTTTTCGGCTCTTTCGGCTTTATTCTTTCGGGGCAGTCGCTGAAGGGCGCGTTGCAAAGCGGTTTCAGCATGGCGCAAATCGGGGAGTTCGCCTTTATTATAGCCTCGCTCGGAATGTCCCTCCACGTGATAAGCGGCTTTATTTATCCGATAGTTGTCGCAGTTTCGGTGATTACAACATTCCTCACGCCCTACATGATTAAAAGCGCGCCGGCGGCATACGGTCTGGTGCGCAGGATAACCCCGGCAAGACTTATGGCAGTGCTTGACAAGCAGCCCTCGCAGCACAAGGCGGCGCAGGAGGGAAGCGCGTGGAAGCGGCTGATTGCGGCTTTGCTCAAGCAGATTGCCGCATATTCCATTTTGTGCGTGGCGATAACGGCGATAATGCTCAGCTTCTTCCTCCCGTTCTTCCGCCACACTATGAGCCATTGGGTGGGGAATGCCGTGTGTGCGCTCCTGACCATAGTGCTTCTTTCCCCGTTCCTGCGGGCCATTGTGATGCGCAAGAACCATTCCGAGGAATACCGGCAGATATGGCGAAGGAATTTGCCGGGAGGGCGTTTTCTGCTTTCCATGACCATACTCGTGAGGTTTCTGCTCGCCAGTGTGTACGTTTATTACATAATAAACTATGTGTCGCCCTTTGCAAGCTGGGTTCACTTTGCTTTGGCAATGGCGCTTGTTGCGCTCATGATGCGCTCAAAACGGATAAAGCTTTACAGCATAGCCATAGAGAGGGTGTTTTTCCAGAACCTGCGCTCACGCGACTTGCAGGCTGAGGTCCACGGCAAGGTGAAGCCGCTTTACGCAAACCATCTTCTTTCGCGTGAGATACACATTGCCGACCTTGACGTGCCGGAAAACACGGCGTGGGCGGGAAAGTCGCTCGCCGACCTTGATTTCAGCCGCAAATACGGCATAATGGTGTCGTCGATATTGCGCGGCGGGGTGCGCCACAACATACCCACGGCAAACGAGCAGGTTTACCCCGGCGACCGCCTTGAGGTAATTGGCAACGACGAGCAGTTGAAGGTTTTTGCGTCCAGAATGTCGGAGGCTGTGGTTCGTGCAGACATCGCCCCGGAACAGAGGCAGATGCAGTTGAAGTGCATTTCAGTCGGCGCGGCATCGCCGCTTTGCGGAAAGACTGTGCGTGAAAGCGGCTTGCGCGAGGACTACCGCTGCATGATTGTGGGCTTCGAGGAGGGCAGGGAGGCTCTCGGACTGCCCTCGCCCTCGCGTGTGTTCCGCGACGGAGACCTTGTGTGGCTTGTGGGCGAGAAAAATTCGCTCAAAAGGCTGATTGCCGAAAATGTAAGGATATAAAAATGAATGCCGTTCAATGAACAAGGCGGGACACTTCAAAAATGTCCCGCCTTGTTTGTGCTTGCTATGGAGCGCTTATTTCTTCTCCTGTTCTTCCTTCACGAGTTTGTCAAAGTCCTCGAGCGAAATTTTCTTGTGCCCGAGGGTGACTTTTTCCTTGTATGCAGCTATCAGCTTTTCGCTGAGAACCTCGTAGAAAATCTCCTCAATCTGGTTGTCCTCCTTGAGCGACTTTTCTGCGTACTTCTCAACAAGCTCGTCGGGGAGCTGCATTCCGTATGCGGCAAACTGGCGGCGTGTGCGTGTTTTTGCCATATCGCGCACGTCTGCGTCCTCAACCTTTATGCCGGCCGCTATGGCAAGGCGGTCGCGCACGAGCTGCCATTTCAGCTGCTCGGTTGCGCCGGCGTAGTTGTCGTCTATGTATTTGTCGTCCTTGTCAGGATTGTTCTCCTTCATGAGGCGTTTGAGCAGAGGCTCGGAAAATTCGAGCTTGCCTGCCTTTTTGAGCGAATACACGCGCAGATCCTCGAAGAACTTGTAGTCGGCGTTGCCGGCCTGTGCCTTGTTGTATTCCTCGCGCACTTTCTCGCGGAACTCCTTCTCGTCCTTCACGGCATCCTTGCCGAGGGCGTTGTCGAAGAACTCCTGGTTAAGCTCTGCGGGCTTGCGTCGGTTTATTTCCGTTATGGTGTAGGTGAAGTTCCCGTCGTGGTTCTTCAGCTCCTCCTTCTTTATCTTCAGCATTGACGCAGCCTGTGTCTCATCGCCATAGAGGGCGGCGGGCCTGAGCGTGAGCACGTCGTCTTTCTTCGCGCCGTCAAAGAGCTTTTTCTGCTCTTCGTCCTTCACGTATTCGGGTGAGATGAGCACACCTTCCACTTTCAGCGGTTCTGCACCCTCGGCAGCCCCAACCTCAACGAGGTCGCCCTTCATGTAGTCGCCTTTTTGGTATTCGCCCACCTGCTCGAATGTGCCGTGCGCCATGAGCATTTCGTTTATCCTCTCGTCAACAAACTTGTCGCTCACCTCGATGTCGTAGTATGGCAGCTTGTCTTTCTTGTCGAGCGAAATGTTGATTTCCGGCTCTATGGCAACGTCCATTATGTATTCGAAATCGTCGCGGTCCTTGTAGTCCTGCTCCTTCTGTTCGCTGTTGGGCAGCACATGGCCGAGCACATTGATATTGTTTTCTTTGAAATAGTCGGATATAGCCTTGTTGACAGCCTTTGAAACTTCCTCTGCCTTTGCTTCGGGGCCGTAGAGCTTCTTGACGAGGCCCATAGGCACGCATCCGGGGCGGAAGCCTTTCATGTTGGCTTTGCGGCGGAAATCTTTGAGAGACTTTTCAAGTCCTTCCTGATAGTCTTCGGGAGTAACTTTTACTGTGAGCTTGCCGCTCACCTTGTCAATATTCTCGAATTTGATGTCCATTTTATGTAATGTGTAATTAATTGTTGCTTTGTTGCTCGGGGAAACTTTCCCGCTGACTGTCGCGGCATCTCCTGCGTGTATTGTGCAGAGCCGCCAAATTGCTTGCAAAATTAGTGCTTTCCTTTCACTTATCAGTCATTTATGCGCGGAAAAATGGCTGCGGAGTACGCTATTTTTGCCGTAAAAGCCGTGAACGGCGACGTGTGCCGCGGCAATGTGTTTCCTGGATGTGGAAAAAACCACATAGGACTTGGGAAAAACCATGTCCTATGCAGGAAAAATTATGTCTGATATAATTCAAACTACATCAGACCTTTTTTGGGCGGTTGCAACATTCAGAAATCCAATAACTTATATGGGATGTCAGATTTTGGGTAAAGTTTTGGGTATCAGCGGTTTTGTGAAATTTGCGAAGTTCGCTCCCGCCGGTCTTTTCTGTGTGGTGCGGAAAGCGGGCGTAACAGTTGTTTTGTGATTATGAAAAATATTCTTAACTTTGACCGTCATTTCGTCTAGGCATAAGGCAATGGACTTTTACGAGGAACTGCAAGGCGTCATTTCCGAAATGCCCAAGATTGGGCTTGAGGAGACGGGAAAGGTGAGGCTCATGAACCGCACCGACCGCAAGTATCTTGCCAACAAGAGCCTGCTGCTGAAATTCCTGGAGCTGACAAAAAGCGAATACAGCGTGCTTGTGGCCTCCGACAGCCCCGTGTCGGTTTACTCAACCACCTACTGGGACACCGACGACCACCGCTTCTACACCCGCCATCACGACGGGCGGCGGCCGCGCACAAAGGTAAGGGTGAGGACATACATCGACACCGAGACCACGTTCCTTGAGGTGAAGAACAAGGACAACCACAACAAGACGCGCAAAAGCCGCGTGAGGCTTGCGTCGCCCGAGGAGATGAACTCTGACGACGAGGAGATGTTCCTTGAGGAAAAGGCGGCTGTTTCGCTCGGAGACATACATCCCTGCCTCAGAAACCGTTTCAGCCGCCTCACACTCGTGAACAGGGCATTCACCGAGAGGCTGACAATTGACTTTGACGTTAGTTTCAGCAATCTTGAAACGCGGCGGCAGACGGAACTCGGCGACATTGTGATAATGGAGCTGAAGCGTTCGGGCAAGAGTGATTCGCCCGCGTTCGACGCCTTGATAAAACTGCGCATAAAGCCGCAGGGGTTCAGCAAGTATTGCATAGGCACTTACCTCACCAACCCCGAAGTGAAGCGCAACAAGTTCAAGAAAAAGGAAGTGATGATGAAAAGGCTCGGATGAAAGGACGGAAGCAAAGGTTAAGAAATCAACAACAATAAAATCCATCAAAACATATCATGATAACTTTACTCAGCAGTCTTGCAGACATCACGCTCTTCGGCGTGCAGCTCATCAACGTGTCGGGGCTGGCGGAAATGCTCACGCGCTTCGCGCTCAACTCCGTGTTCGTTTTTGCGATAATCAACTTTTTCTACTATCCGCGCAGCAACCGGCGAGACTATTATTTCGCCTTCGTCATGCTGTCGGTGAGCATATTCATGATGATCTACCTCATGGACGGCTCGAAGATAAAGATAGGCGCCGCGCTCGGCTTGTTCGCCGTGTTCGGAATCATACGCTACCGCACGGAAAGCGTGCCTATTCGCGAGATGACCTATCTGTTCTTTGTCGTTGCCATATCGGTGATAAACGGAATGTCGGCAAAACTCAGCGTTGTGGAGCTTCTCGCCGCGAACCTGCTGTTTGTGCTTGTCGTGGCGGTGGCGGAGAGCAACCACTTCGTGAAAAGGGTGGGCTGCAAGTATGTGCGCTACGACAACATAAAGCTCATCACCCCCGAAAAGAACGCCGAGCTGATTGCCGACCTTAAGGAGCGCACCGGGCTTGACGTGCTGCGCGTGGAGGTGGGGTCCATCGACTTCATGAACGACACCGCGCTGATCAAGATGTACTACTCGACCCGCTCCACGGTGAACAACGATGCCGACACCATGCCCAAGATGCCCAAAAAATATGAGGAATCATAATTGTAACACAAATAAAATCCAATGAAAATGAAAGCTACTAAAACCCTGCTCGTCTCGGCGGCGGCAGCTTTGATGTGCGCGTCCGCGAATGCCTCTGACTTTGGTCTGTGGACTGGTCTCGGGGCGACAAAGAAACTCGGAATGTTCAGCGTGTCGGTTGACGGAGGTTTCCGAAGCCAGAACAACTTGAAAAGCGTTGACCGCTGGAATGTGGGCTTCGGCGTGGAATACAAGCCGTCGGCATATTTTTCGGTCGGCACGTCGTATGATTTCATCTACAACTACAAGTGCGAAAGCAAGGAGGCAAAGTATGAAACCTGGCTCGACAAGGATGACGACGGGAACGAGGTCGTGAAAAGCGAATACGAAGGTTATAATGTGAAGAAGCCGTATTGGCGTTGCAAGAACCGCTGGAATTTCGATGTAACGGGAAAGCTGCCGGTCGGCCGCCTCACTCTTTCGCTCCGCGAGCGTTACCAGTTCACCCGCGCCAATTCCGTGAGTTCGCTTGTTGACAAATACCGCATTGAAGAGGAGGGCGGTGTCCCCGAATACAAAAAGACCGATGTCAAGATCCGTTCCGCGAGCAACGTCTCGCGCCTGCGTTCGCGCCTCATGGCAGAATACAACATCCGCCGCTGTCCGCTTTCGCCGTATGCATATATTGAGATAACCAACAATATGTGCAGCGGGATGAGTCTCGATAAAACCCGCGTGGGTGTGGGGACAGAGGTAAAGCTCAACAAGCAAAACAAGATAGACATAGGGTATGTTTACCAGGATTCCAGGGACGATGATTTCGACGGCAGGGAACACGTTATCGACATATCCTACAAATACAAGTTCTGAAGCCATAAACAAATATTGATATGAAAAGAATTTTAGTGACATTTGCCGTTGCGGTGCTTGCAATGCTTGCGCCGCTTGCGGCATCGGCCGACGGCGTGGCGAAATACCTCACCGTAACAATGGCTGACGGTGCGGAGGTGAGCTATTCGCTCGAAAGTTTCCGCATAACCTATGATGGGGGCAATATGTACGTTGAAAGTGCGGGCGAGAAGTTCACTCTTCCCACGGCAAGCCTCACCAATATGTTTTTCTCCGAGACACCGACGGCTATTTCCGCACCCAAGGTGAACACTGCCGTGATTGTGGACAACGAAGGCGCGGTTTCGGTGAATTTGGTGCAAAGTGCGGTGCTGCGTGTATATTCCGTTGGAGGCGCCTTGCTGTATTCCGTAAAAATGTCTGCGGGGGAGAACAAGGCTGACCTGTCATCGCTTGCCAAAGGTGTTTATATTGTAACGGTGGGCGGCAAGTCCGTGAAATTGGAGAAGAAATGAAAAAGCTGGCTTTTGTTTCCGCCCTGCTTCTCTGCGTTGTTTCCGCAAAGGCGCAGACAATGTATTTTTGGAAAAGCAACGTGGCTCTTGCGGCAGACGCTGCGGCATTGGGCGTTATGGAATATTCGCAGAACGGCACGGCTCTCACGGTGGTTGACTCCGTAATGAATTTGCAGGACATCGACAGCATTACAGTGGGTACGCCAGTTGACACATCCACCGTCAAGGTTGTTTACGGTGCAAACGGAGCTTGGGCGGTGATTCCCTTTGCCCTTTCGCGCAAGGTTGCTGTGAGCATTGACGGTGCTTATGTTGATGCCGTCTCCACCGCAGTTGACGGCAACGACATAGTGTATTCGCTTTCCGGAGAGAGCAATGACGGAGCTTTCACCCAGACTGGGACTTACAAATGTTCCGTGAGCCTTGAGGGGCTCAGCCTTGGGTCGAAGCGCGGCGCGGCGATAAACATCGCAAACGGCAAGCGCATCAACTTCATTCTTGCGGAGGGTACGGTCAACACGCTTTCCGACCTCGCGGGAGGCACACAGAAAGCCTGCCTTTACGTAAAGGGGCATCCCGAGTTTGAGGGCGGCGGCACGCTGAACGTTACAGGGAACACTTCCCACGCCATAGGGACTGGGGAGTATATGTATGTCAAGTCGGGCAACATAAACATTCTCTCCGCAGCCAATGACGGGATACACGCCGGGCAGTATTTCAAGATCAAGGGCGGCTCTGTGGTTGTGCGCAATGCCAAGGGCGACGGAATACAGGCTGACATAACCAAGGACGTTACGGACGAGTTTAACGGGCAGATGATTATAAACGGCGGCAAGATTGACATAACCTCAACCGCCGCTGACGTGAAACTGCTGCGCTGCGACAGCCTTATGACCATAAGCGGCGGCACGATTGTCATCAACGGCACCGGCGACGGCATAAAGGGCATAGCGACTGACGGAAACCTTGTGGTGAACCAGGACATCGGCACTGTGAGCATCGACGTTACCGTTTCGGGCGGCGTATATACCGACCCGGTTACAAGCGCAACGAGCAAGACGCGCTGCATAAAGGTTGACGGCGACTTCACAATCACCGCCGGTACAATCAAGGCTAACGCCACGGGAAAGAAAAGCGCAACCATAAAGGTTGACGGTGTTTCCACAAAGGGCGGAGCCGCATCGGTTACGACAAACGACGGCTATGTGTTCGACAAAACGATATGATGAACGCTTAAAGCCAAATGGAAAATGATGCGGGCCGTATGCCGTAAGGCGTGCGGCCCGCATTGTATGTGTGCGGCTCTACGTGGTGTGCCGGTTTATGGCTGGAAATCATAAATGTTTAGGTTGCCCTTGTTCGGCATGGCATTCCGTGCGGCAGACTTGTTGCCGAATAAACCGTAGAAATGACATAGCTTGTGTAAAGCATTGGTTTACAGAATAATGCCAAAACAAAGAACATTCCGTGTAACGATTTGTTTTTCAGATGTTTGCAAGCGGCGAAAAAAGGTCTGATGTAGTTTGAATTATATCAGACATAATTTTTTCTACGTCCTATATAGTTTTTCCCACATCAAATGTAATTTTAGCGATACTGGTTTTGCGCCATTTAGGGACGTATTGCATACGCCCCTGCGGCGGTGCAAATTATTGATGATTTGATGTTTTGCATTCGTTAAAGCTCTATGTACGGCTCTATGCGCCTTATGTCTCGCGGAGTGAAAACGCTGTCGGCTTCAAGTGCCTTTATTGAGGTTATGCGTCCCCATTCGCGGCGCAACCTCATGATATGGTTTGTCTGGCGTTTGTTGAAATATGGGTGGCGTATTATCTGCGCATATCCCGCCGTGTTTATGTTTATCCGTTTGGGACTTGGCGTTTTGACGCAAAACCATTCCGTGGCGTTCCTGTCAAGCCCGAACACTTCCGCAGCCTGTGTGGGCGAAACATATCCGCCAAGCAGTTCGCCGTAGCTCACGATGCGCCGTGCCAGAACGCTTCCCACTCCCGGCACGCGCTTCAGCAGGGTTGTGTCGCCGCAGTTCAGGTCAACGGTCTCGCCGCTTTTGAGTTTGGTGTTGTGGTATTTGCGTTCTTCAACAGGTCTTGCCGTCTCTTTTTCACGTTGCGGAATGCTGATGTACGGCGCGAGCCTTGCGTAGTCGGCTTCCGTTATGGTGTATATGCGTTTCAAGTCCTCCTTCTTGCGGAAGCTGCCGCCCGCATTGCGGTAATGCACGATCGCCATTGCCTGTCCTGGGCGCAGGCCGAGCGTCACCAAGGCTGCGCTGTCCGCAGTGTTGGGGTTGAAGCGCGAAAGCCGTGCTGCGGTGGCGTTTTGCCTTGCCTGTGAATGCCGTATGCTTTTGCCGCCATGCCTTGAAACCTTGAAGTTTTGGTATTGCTCCAGTTGCTTCTCCGTTGGCGGCGGCAGGGTGTCCGCATTGCCGTTGCTAAGAAAGAGCACCGCCGCCGTTGCCGCGAGTGCCGATATTGCCAAAAGGGCTATTGCCGCCCCTTCGAGCCGGCTTATCCGCAGACGGGCCATTATGAGGGCTTAGAACAGGTTAAGTATTCCCAGTCCGTCAAGGAACACCAGTCCTATGCCCACAGGCACAACGTATCTGAGGGCGAAAACCAAAAGTCCGAGGCAGCGCAGTTTCAGTTCCCCGCCATTGGTGAGTTCTTGCTCTATGACTTTTTTGTCTATAATCCAGCCCGTGAATACGGATGTGAGGAAGCCCGCCAAGAGAAGCAGCACCTTGGCCGTAACAAAGTCGAAAAGGTCGAAAAGACCCATTCCCGCAATCTTGAAGTCGGCAAGCACGCCCATGGAGAGCGAACACAACGCCCCAAGTGCAAGGCAACCGCCGGTAACGAAGCACGCCGCCTTGCGCCGGCTTATTCTGCGGGTTTCCGAAAGGTATGCCGTTATCACCTCGTGCAGCGAGATTGTTGACGTGAGCGTTGCCACCACAAGCAGGGAGTAGAACGCAAGCGAGCAAATGTATGCCATTACGGGCATATCGCCGAGCGCGAGCTGGAACACGTTTGGCAGCGCGATGAAAACAAGCGACGGGCCTGCATCGGGGCTTAGTCCGGCCACGCTGAACACTGCGGGGAAAATCACAACCCCTGCCATCACCGCCACAAGCGTGTCGATTACGCTCACGGTTAGCGCGGTTTGCGTGATGTTTGTCTTTTTTGAGAAATATGAGGCGTATGTACACATACAGCCCATTCCCAGACTAAGCGAATAGAACGCCTGCGCCATTGCAGCCATTACAACTTCGGAATTTATCTTGGAAAAATCAGGCGCGAAGAGAAATTGCAGCCCTTTCGCCGCTCCGGCGGTTGACAGGGAGCATATCATAAGCACTATGAGCAGCACGAACAATACGGGCATAAGGAGTTTTGCCGATTTCTCAATTCCCCCCTTTACGCCTTTCACAATCACAAAATGCGTAACAAGCATGAAAATGGCGAGGCAAAGCAGCGGCTGCCACGGGTTGCTTACGAAGTTCGTGAAGTTCCCGGAGAAAACCTCCTTGCTGTCGCTTTGCCGCGCCATTACGTTGAAGCGGTTGAGCAGCGACTGGAATGTGTAGAAAAGCGTCCAGCCCGCAACCACCGAGTAGTACGACAGAATGAGGAACGGCGTGAAGATTTCTATCTTGCCTATGAACCCCCAACGCTTTTTGGGCGACAGAATGCCGTATGCAGAGCCTGTGTTGGCGCGGGAGTGCCGCCCTATCATGAATTCGGCAAGCAGCAGCGGAATGCAGATGACAAGTACGCACAGTATGTATATTATGAGGAACGCGCCACCGCCGTTGTTTCCCGCCTCGGTGGGGAAACGCCAGATGTTCCCCAGTCCAACGGCCGAACCTGCCGCAACGAGTATCGCCCCTACGCGGCTTCCGAAATTGCTTCTTGCTGTCATTTTTGTTTTAATATGCCTATTTGTGATTTGCTTGCAAATTTACAACTTTTCACGTCATAAACGTTTGTTTTTGTATGTTTTGAGACGAAACAGCCGGAATATGCCGGAAAATTCGGGCTTAAATGAATGCTTTGCGCGTTTGGTGTTGCAAAAAATTCGCAAAATCGTTATTTTCGCGGCGTAAAAATATGAAAATAATGCCTGTGATGAAATTCAGAGCCTTTCCTTTCACAACAGCCTTTGTTGTGATGATTTTTGTGGTGTGCATGATACCAATTCCGGAAACTCCGCTGAGCGGTGTGGGCTTTATAGACAAATGGACCCACACAGCCCTATACCTTGCGCTCGGCATCGTGTTCTGGACGGAATACTGCCGCTCGCGTATAAGTTTGAAACCGTTCGCGCTTTTTGCCGTCAGTGTTTTGCTACCGGTGGTTATGGGCGGGCTGATTGAGGTGATGCAGGAAAACCTCACCACTTGCCGCAGCGGAGAGTGGATGGACTTTGCCGCCGACGCTGTGGGCGTTGTGGCAGGTGCGCTGCTCGGGATGTGCGTCATTATGCCCCTGTTTGCGAAAGTCAGAAAGGGGAGGCGGTAGTGCCATTGCCGTTTTACGGAAACGGAATGCAGGACATCCGAAAACTATATGGGACGTGGGAGAAACTGCGTCCAATGCAGGAAAAATTATATCAGACATAATTCAAACTACATCAGACCTTTTTCTTCCACTTGCAAACGTCAGAAAAACAAGAACTTACAAGAGTGAGTTAAAAACTTGCAACTGATTGGAAACCAAAGGGATGTGAAATGCGGTAAAAAGTCCGAAATCTCCCTTGGTGGAGAAGGCAAAAAAAAAATCAGCCCCGCGAAAAAATGGCGGGGCTGATTTGCGCTTGCGTTTGCAAGCCTTTATTTTTTTCTTGTGGTTTTCTTTGTCGTGGCTGTCTTTTTCTTCGATGAGAAATGCACCGTCTTTGTTGCCGTGCCGCTTGCGGAGCTTGTGCCTGTACCGGCAAATTCTGCGAGCGGCTGGTAGTTTTTCATCACGCTCGGCAGTTCCTTTTCAATGTCGGCAATGCGGCGCGCGTCGCTCGGGTGGGTGCTTGCTATTTCAGGCACGCTCGCCGTGGACGATGAGGACATCTTTTTCCAGAAGTCAACCGCCACTTCTGGGTTGTAGCCGGCAAGGCGCATGAACACAAGCCCGATGTTGTCGGCTTCGCTTTCGTGCTTGCGCGAGAACGGCAGGATGACACCGTAGTTTGCGCCGAGACCGTAAACCTGCCCGGCTATCTGCTGTATCGCCGCGCTTTTTCCCGAAAGTGCCTGCCCCAGAATGCCCGCGCCGTATTGCGCGAGAACCTGCTGGCTCATGCGCTCGTTGCTGTGCTTTGCCACGGCGTGCGCAACTTCGTGCCCGAGCACCACGGCAAGCTCGTCGTCCGTGGAGATAATCTTCATAAGTCCTTCGTAAACCACGATTTTGCCGCCGGGCATACAGAAGGCGTTAAGGTCGCTGTTCTGCACAAGGTTGAACTCCCATGAGAAATTCTTTATCTCGCTTTCACCGCCGTGGGTTTTCAGGTATGCCTCCGTTGCGGCGGCTATGCGCTTGCCCACGCGCTCCACCTGTGCCGTCTGCGCGGCGTTTGTGCTTTTCTTAGCGGTCTTCATGTAGCTCTGGTACTCCGTGAGGCTGGAACTCAGAACTTCGCTGTCGTTTACGATGTTTAGCTGTCTGCGTCCTGTAACAGGCACGGAGGAGCAGCTTCCGAGCAGCAGGAGCGCAGACGCGATTAAAAAGAGATATTTCTTCATCTTCTTATGTTTTGGTTTGTATTGTTCCGTTTCTGCGTATATTGTTTACAGGTGCAAAATTGCTAATATTTTTTGAAACACGGCGGCGTTTGCCCGCGAAACTCAGAAATTGAACATGAGGTCAGCCCCGAAACGGCATGGGGCGGCGTGCTGCTCAAACCCGCGGTTCATGGATTCAAAGTAGAACACGTTGTATTTCGAGCCTGTTATGTTCTTCCCCCAAACGTTCAGCTTCGCGCCTTTCATCTCGGCGGTTATGTGCGCTCCCGCAGTGGCGTGGAAATTCTGCCATGAGTTGTTGTCCTCAGTCCAGTATATTCTCCCCGCACCGCTGACATCCGCGCCCACGGACAGGGCGTTGAGTAAACCGTTAAGCACAAGGCGGTAGTTTGCCGCCACGCTCATGTTGTGCATCGGCACGAAAGGCACGAGCTTGCCCTTATAGTCGTTTTTGCCGTCGTTGTATTTTCTAAATTCCGAGTGTGTGAAACCGTAGGATGCCGACACGCCCAATTTCCCGTCAAGCGTGGACGACCGCAGGCCGAGTTCCGCCCCGCAGCAGTTGCTTTTGCCCGCGTTTGCCATTTGCCTACCCAAACCGTTGGCGGAGAAGCGGGAGATTTGCTGGTTTCTGGTGGACATATAGAATAGGGCGGCGTCTATTTGCAGCGCGTTGCCGGCCAGGTTGAGATGCGTGCCGATTTCGTAGTTCAGGGAATACTCGGGCTTGTAGCGCAGGGTTTTCGCCCCGGGTGCGTTTATGTCGGGAATGCCTTTGTCAACTTTTTCCTTTATGCCTGTGAACATTTCGCGCAGCGCTTCGTTTCGGGCGTTGTCAATAAGCCCCCGGAAAAGGTTGTCGCAGTAGTTTTTCACGCCTCGCATCATGTCGCCCTGCATCTGGGTTTGCGCCAGCTCCGAGCACATTTGTATGTTGTATCCTCCCGAACGGTATCCTTTCGAGAACGAAACGTAGATGTTCCCGGTGCGGTTGCCGAGGTCGTATTGCAGGGCGGCTTTTGGCAGGAGCTGTATGTAGTCGTCCTTTCTTGCGCCTTTCACCACGGGGCGTGCGGTGAGGTTTGCCGGCTGGCTCATGGAAGTGGAAAAAGTGTAGTTTACGTCTGTGGAGTTCATGTTGTAGTCGAGGCTCTGATGCTCCATGTCGAGCCGCAGTCCCAGCACCAGCGAAAGGTTCTTGGTGAAAATGCCCTTTATTGTGCTTTGGTGGAAAACTGCATAGTTGCTCACGGGCGTTTTGTAGCGTCCGCCGAATGTCATGGAGGGGTCTGTGAGGGCCAGGCTCATGTCAACGCTCATCGGCTTGTGGGTGTAGGGGTTCTCATACGACACGGCGGGGATAGCCCTTGCGAGGTTGGCGTTGAGCATAGCCATGCCGTCATGATAGAACGAGACAGGCGATTTCGTGCGCAGGTTCTGGTGCATCACGAAAAGCCCGCTCACGCTTTGCCAGCGGCTTGCGCCCGTGGTTTTGTAGGTTATCTCCTCGCTTATGGCGTGGCTCCGCTGGCGTTGCGTCAGCGAGTAGATGTCGGCGGCGAGGAAATCCTGGTCCATAAACATACGGTCTTGCATGAATTGCCATGAAGTTATTGACGAGAGCGTGCCTTTTGCGAATTTGCAGCCGGCCTCAAGCCCTGTGGAAAGGGAGTTGCGGCGGTAGCTGCCCTCACGGTTTGCCGTCAGTTTGCCGGTGTATTGCGGGTAAGCCTCGGCGGAATTGGATGACGGCGACTTGCCGGTGTAGTAATAGGGGTACGCCCCTTGGTCGGTGTAGCTGTAGTTTAGTTGCAGGTCGAACGACAGGCGGCGCGTGGGCTGGCAAACAAGGCGTGCCTTTGCGCCAGCCTCGTGCGAGCCGTCGGCCTTGCGTCCTGTGGAGTCGTTGCGGAAGAAGCCGTTCTCGGCGGAATAATACCCCCCGATGGTGAACGCCGTCTTGTCGTTCACTTTCTGGCGTGTTATGGCGGAGACGCGCCTTCCCGAAGTCCTCCCCGTAGCCCCTATGCTGACGGTTGTGCCCTGCGTCCGCATGGGGTTTGTGGTGAATGCGCGTATCAGTCCGCCCATTGTGTTGCGCCCGTAGAGCGTTGCCTGCGGACCGTTGAGCACATCCACGCGGTCGATGTCGAGCATGAAAAAGTCGAAGGAGCTTTTGTCAATCACCGGCATGTTGTCAACGTAAAGCCCCACTGCGGGAGTGTTTATCCGCGAGCCTATGCCGCGTATGTATATCGCGCTCGTCATGCGGCTGCCGTAGTCGGGGATGAAAAGGTTGCGGGCGTGGCTTGTGAGGTTTTTGATTGATTTCACGCCGAGCCTTTCCATGTTTTCGCGTGAAAAGAGGGAAACAGACGAAGGTTGCTCGCGCAGTTTGAAGTTCTCTTTGGGCGATGCCACCACAACCACTTCCTCTATGTCCACAACCCGCGAAGTGTCGGCGGGGGCGGAGTCGTGAAAGTGCGGCGCGGCGGTTGCAAGCAGCGCGACGGCGCTTGCCGCCAAAGAAACCAGTATGTTTTTGACCATTTATATGTGCTGTTTTGATTTTCGGCTGCAAAATTATCGCGAATTTCCAAGGCACGCAATCCTCATTTATTATGAAATCACAGCGTTGCGCATTGCTGAAAAGGCACATTTGAAGTCTTGGTGAAGAAAAATGGAGAATTTTCCTCCGAAAATTTGTTTGTTTCAAAAAAACTCCATACTTTTGCACTCGCAATTCGGAAGTAAATCCGATATACATCGCGGAGTGGAGCAGTTGGTAGCTCGCCAGGCTCATAACCTGGAGGTCGCTCGTTCGAGTCGGGTCTCCGCCACTACGCAGAAGCGTTCAAAATTTTTGGTGTGTTAGTTCAGTTGGTTAGAATACATGCCTGTCACGCATGGGGTCACGAGTTCGAGTCTCGTACACACCGCATAACTCCGCAGTTCACGCTGTGGAGTTTTTGTTTTCCCCAAATCAAGTTTGTCATACGCCATGGAAACGTTGCGGTTTGCGGTGCGGTTCACGCGGTGGTGTACAGGGCGTATTCAATATGCCCCTGCAATTATTGTAAAACCATAATCGCTTGTACTTTCCCAAACACTCCAAAAACTAAATAGGATATGGAAAAAACTATGTCCGATGTAGGAAAAATTATATCAGACATAGTTCAGACTACATCAGACTTTTTTTTGCGACTTTGCAATGTGCTGAAAATCAAATGCTTGTTGGGATTGTGCAAGCCGTGTCCAACTGGTTAAACATCAAGGCTTTGCGTGATTTCGGGATTTGCCGGATGAGAAACTGTACGGACAAGGAAATCCCGCAACCTTGGCATATTTGCCAAAGTTGCGGGAAATTTTATTTTGTTGCGGGTGCTTGCGTTGTCAACGCCCTCCCGGTCTTTGCGTATGGGTTGCGGCTATTCCACAGTCCATGTGTTGTTCGTGTCCACGAGTTCCGCGAAATTGTGGTAGGGTTTCTTTGCCTTGATTTCCTCAATCTGGCGGTGCACTTCCTCATTGTATGTGGGTGCTTCCACATCGCGTATCACGCCGAGAGCCACAGGGAAGTCCGGCCCTTCCATGAGGGCGAGCTTCAGGTGGAGCGTGGGGTCGGCGGTGTGCGGGTCGTGAACCAGCAGGTCTTTTTCGGTAATTCCGTTTTCCCCGAGTCTTGCGACCTTAATGCCGAAGCCGTCCTGCATAAGCCCGAACTCGTTGTTTGCGCCGAACACCATTGGCTGCCCTTCGCGCAGGTATATCGCGTTTGCCTTGCGAGTTTCCTTCGAGTAAACGTCATCGTATGACTGGGGGTTGAATATCACGCAGTGCTGAAGCACCTCCACCACCGAAGCCCCTTTGTGGCGGGCGGCGGCAAGCAGCACGCCAACCGTTTCCTCTGTGTCTGACGCCACCGTGCGGGCAAAGAATCGTCCGCGTGCGCCGAAGCAGAGCTCTGCGGGGCGGAACGGGTCTTCCACAGTGCCGTAGGGCGACGACTTGCTCACGAATCCGCGAAGCGAGGTGGGGGAGTACTGCCCTTTGGTGAGACCGTAGATGCGGTTGTTGAGCAGCACCATGTTCAGGTCTATGTTGCGGCGCACGGCGTGGATGAAGTGGTTTCCGCCAATTGCCAGCCCGTCCCCGTCGCCGCTTATCTGCCACACCGTGGTGTCGGGCGACGCGATTTTCAGCCCTGTCGCCACGGCGGCGGCGCGTCCGTGGATTGTGTGCATGCCGTATGTGTTCACGTAATATGGCAGACGGCTCGAGCAGCCGATGCCCGAAATTACGGCTGTCTTGCATGGCGGCACGCCGAGTTTTGCCATGGCCTTGTGAAGCGAGGCGAGGAAAAAATGGTCGCCGCAGCCCGGACACCACCGTGGGCGTCCTTTCTTGAAATCGTTTACTGTATATTCGCTCATGATAGTTTTCTTTTTCTGGTTGATGTTTCCGCGTTGCGGGTTTTCAGGCGTGGAGCAGTTTTTCAAAAGCCTCCACGAGTTTGCCTACGTTGAATGGCTGGCCCGTTACTTGGTTGTATTGGTTAATGTGAACTCCCTCAACGTTCATCCGCAGATAAGCCGCAAGCTGTCCGCTGTTTTGCTCGGCAACCACCACCTTTTTGTGGCTGCGCAGCACCTCTGCGGTGTTCTTTGGCAGTGGGTTGAGGTAGGAAAGGTGGGCGAACGCCACTTTCTCGCCCTTGGCGGTAAGTTCGTCGAAAGCGGAGTGCAGGTGTCCGTATGTGCCGCCAAAGCCTACGATAAGCAGGTCGGCATCCCGCTGCACGCCCTCCGTTTTAAGGTCGGGGACCGGGATGCGTGCCACCTTTTCCGCCCTTAGGTCGGTCATCAGCTGGTGGTTTTCGGGGTCTCCGCTTATTTCTCCGGTATTGCTGCTTTTTTCCAAGCCGCCTATCACGTGCTCAAAGCCTTCCGTGCCGGGCGATGCAAGATAGCGTGCGCCTGTTTCGGGGTTTCTGGTGTACGGTGTCCAGCTTCCTTTCATTTCGGGGGTTACGTACGAAGGCTTGATGGCTTCCAGTGCGGCTATTTCGGGAACTTTGAACGCCCCTGTGCCGTTTGCGATGAACGCGTCGGTGAGCAAAATCACCGGCGTTGCGTGTTCGAGCGCGATTTTTGCGGCTTCGTATGCCTTGTAAAAGCAGTCGGTTGGCGAGGATGCGGCAATAACCGGCATGGGACTTTCGCCGTTGCGCCCGAAAAGGGCCTGCAGCAAATCGCTCTGCTCGCTTTTTGTCGGGAGTCCCGTTGACGGGCCGCCGCGCTGCACGTTAATAATCACAAGTGGAAGCTCTGTCATCACGGCAAGGTTCATGGCCTCGCTCTTGAGGCACACGCCCGGACCGGAAGTTGACGTAACCGCCAAAGCTCCGCCGAACGAAGCCCCCACGGCCGATGCGCATCCGGCTATCTCGTCCTCGCACTGCACGGTAACCACTCCGAGCGACTTGTGCTTTGCAAGTTCGTGCAGTATGTCGGTTGCCGGCGTTATGGGGTACGAGCCAAGGTAGAGCGTCTTGCCTGTCTTTTCGGCGGCGGCTATAAGCCCGTAGGCCGTAGCCTTGTTCCCGCTTATGTCCATATATTTGCCTTTCTCCTTCTGTGCGGCGGTTTCTATGCGGTATGTGTGATCAATGGAGCTGTGGGTGTTGTGGCCGTAGTCATATCCGGCTTCGAGCACCTTTACGTTGGCTTCCGCCACTTCGGGTTTGCGGGCGAATTTGTCGCGCAGCATCTGCTTTGCCGCTTCAAGGTTGCGGTTGAAAAGCCAGCAAACGAGGCCGAGCGCGAACATATTGCGGCTTTTCAGGATGGCTTTGTTGTCCATTCCGCTGTCGGCAAGGCAGTCTTTCACCATTGTTGTTATAGGCACGGAGACTATCTCGTTTTTTATGCCAAGCTCCTTTACGGGGTCGAGGGTTGAATAGCCGGCTTTTTTAAGGTCTGATTCCTTGAAGCTGTCGGAGTCGGTTATAATTGCGGCTGTCGGTTTGCAGAATTTGTGTTGCGTGGCGAGCGCGGCGGCGTTCATAGCCACAAGCACGTCGCACATATCCCCCGGCGTGTAAACCTTTCCGTTGCCTATATGCACCTGAAAGGCCGACACTCCGCTTCGTGTGCCTTGCGGGGCGCGTATGTCGGCGGGGTAGTTGGGGAATGTGCAGATGTCGTTCCCCACGATGGCTGAAACGGTTGAGAAGATGTTCCCCGCAAGCTGCATTCCGTCGCCGGAGTCGCCGCTGAAGCGGACGGTAACGTTGTCTTTTTCTATAACGCCTTTGCCCTGGGGAGCGGTGGAGTTGTTTTTGCTGTCCATGATTTCTGTAAATGTTCTTATGATATATGCGTGCGCCGCGTTGTGCGCAGGCATACGCAAGTTACTTTACCTGCAAATTTAGCTTTTTTATGGATATTCGCTTTCAAAAGCCGCGCCTATTTGCCGTGAAAAGCACTTTTGTCTTGCCGGCAAGGGCTGTCGGTTTACAAATTGCCTGTTTTGTGCGGCGGAAAATGCAAAATTGCAACCGGTCTCCCCGTTTGTGCGCGAAAAAGCGCGTTGTGCCGGTTTTTCTCACCATCTTGCGCCGGCGAGCCTCGCCATCATTTCGGCAGCCCCGCATTCGCCGAGCAGCCAGAAGGCGCGGTCTTTGCCCGAGGTGCGCGAAAAGTCAATAAGCCCGGCACTGTTCCGCGACTTTTCCCACAGTTCCTCGAGCGTGTTTCGGTAAACTTCCATGTAGCCGCCGCCCGGGCGCAATTTTGAGTATTCCAGAAATCCCCGCAGCATAACTGCGTCAAACCACACGTCGTGCATCCTCACCCGCAGTTCTCCGTTTTCGTTTTTCGTGAAAAACCTTTCGGCGCAGGCCTTGGCAAGGGTGTCGGCCTCGAGTTTGTATCTGTTGTTGAGCGTTAGCCGGTACAGCAGGGAGGCTGCCTGGAGCATCTGCCCCGAATTGTAGGAGAATTTTGCGCGGCCAATTTTGCCGTCAAGCCTTATGTTGTCGGAATACACCCTTTCTTCGCAGTCATAGAGGTTTTTCCGCGTCCATTCATACAGTTCCTTTCCGGCGGAGAGGTATTTCTTGTTCTGCGTGGCGGTGTAGAGTTTCAGCGCAAACACGGCGGAGGGGGCGTTGGAGCAGGTGTTTTTCGACTCCTTGCGCTGCTCACACCAGTAAATGCCGTCCCCAAGTATGCTGTCGCGCCCGGAAACCACGAAATTCCAGACCATTTCCGCCCGCTTGAGGAACTCCCTGTCTTTCGAGGCGGTGTAGAGGTCGGCAAAGTCAATCCCAATCCAAACGTTGTCGTCATAGAAGCGGTCGGGTGCGGGATTGTATTTTGTGTATGAGGCATAGCCCGCAGGTTTCCTCACAGTGTCGAGATACATATCAAGCCCCTGCGCCACAAGCCGCTTTATGGCTTTGAGCCTTTTGCGCGAGGGATAAACCTCATACTTGGCGGCTTCCGCCGACAGTGCACCGCTGTATGGCCACAGGAAGGCGTGGGTGCGTGCGCTTTGGGATTCTGCAAGATAGTCAGCCTTGAAATCTTCGGCAGGGTTGAAATTCTCCCTAAGAAGCAAGGTGCCGCCCTCGCGGTAGTGCTTCCACACCGAGTCGCAAAGTTCCGCGCTGCGGTTGAGCCATTCGGGATGCCACACCTTTTGCGCAAGGCATTGCACAAGCATTCCCATCATGACGACAATGACTGCCAAAATTCTCGCCTTAGTGTTCATGCTGCAAATCTAACGAAATAAAGAGTGTTTGCCAAGCTGCGGAATATTTTTCTGAAGCACCCCGAAAACTACATGGGACATAAGAAAAACTATGTCCTATGCAGGAAAAATTATGTCTGATATAAAAAATTCTACATCAGACCTTTTTTCACCGCTTCCAAACACTTGAAAAACAAACCGTTATAGCAGGCAATCTTTGTGTGGTTATCGCTTTGGGAACCAACGTCTTACACGATGCGGAGGCTTTGCCGGACAGGGCGGAAAGAATAAAAGCCCGCGCCCTTCGCATGAAAGGCACGGGCTTTAGTTTTGGAATTATTTTTGAAAAGCTAAAGAACCGACTTTATGCGCTGCATGGCCTCCTTCGCGTCGTCGTGGCTTCCGAAAGCCGTGAGGCGTATGAAGCCCTCGCCGCTCGGCCCGAACCCGACGCCGGGGGTTGTTACCAGTGCTGCATTGTTGAGCAGTTTGTCGAAGAACGACCACGAAGTCTCCCCCTGCGGGATTTTCACCCACAGGTATGGCGAGCAAACGCCGCCGTAAACTGTGAGCCCCAAGGCTTCGAGCGACAGTTTCATGAGCGAGGCGTTTTTGTGGTAGTAGCTTATGTTCTCCTCAATCTCCGCCATGCCCTGCGGCGTGTAGATTGCCTCCGCACCGCGCTGCGATATGTATGACGCGCCGTTGAACTTCGTCGTCTGTCTGCGCCGCCACATCTGGTTCAGCACGAGTTCCCCCGCGCCGCCGCCTTTTACGGTTATTCCCTTGGGCACTACCGTATATCCGAGGCGCACACCTGTGAAGCCCGCTGTCTTGGAATAGCTGCGGAACTCTATGGCGCATTTTTCCGCACCCTCTATCTCGTAAATGGAATGCGGCGTGCCGTCGGTGATGAACGCCTCGTATGCCGCGTCGAAAAGTATGAGCGAGCCGTTTGCAAGGGCATAGTTCACCCACGCCGTGAGCTGCATTTTCGTTAAAGTAGTACCTGTGGGGTTGTTTGGGTAGCAGAGGTAAATCAGGTCGAGCGTGCGGTCGGGTATCTCGGGCGAAAAACCGTTAGCCTCCGTGCACGGAAGTGTTACAATGTTCTCGTGCGAGCCGCCGAAAAGTCTCCCCGCGTGTCCGCTCATCACGTTGCTGTCCATATACACGGGATAAACCGGGTCGGTAAGCCCGATTACGTTGTCAACGCCGAAAAGGTCAACGATGTTCCCCGTGTCGCTTTTTGCGCCGTCGCTCACGAAAATCTCATCGGGCTCAACGTTGATGCCGTGCCGCTTGTAGTCGAATTCTGAAATCTTGTCGCGCAGGAAGCCATACCCCTGCTCCGGGCCGTAGCCGTGAAATGTGGCGGCATCAGCCTCATCGTCCACCGCCTTGTGCATGGCCTTCACCACCTCCGGCACAAGCGGCCGCGTAACGTCGCCTATGCCGAGGCTTATCACGCGCTTTTCAGGATTGCCGGCTTTGCATTGCGCCACCCTGCGGGCTATTTCCGCGAAAAGATAGTTTTGCGAAAGCTGCTTGAAGTTATGGTTTGCCTTTATCATTTCTGTGTCGTTTTTTGTTTCAGATTTCTATCCGCCCCTCATACACCGTCTCGGCAGGGCCTGTCATTATAACGTTTCCGCTTGCGGGCGAGTTTTCTATTTGCAGTTCCCCGCCGTCGAGAACCAATGTGGTCTTCCCGTCAACCAGCCCGCACTCTTTGGCGGCGGCGAACGTGGCGCACGCTCCTGTTCCGCACGCCATTGTAATGCCCGAACCGCGTTCCCAGACGCGCATTCTTATTCTTGACGGCGACAGCACTTGCGCGAACTCCACATTTGTGCGGTTTTCAAACCAAGGGTGACGCTCGAAAAGCGGTCCTGTTGCGGCTACGTCAAACCTTTCGGCGTTTTCAACGAAAAACACGAGATGGGGGTTGCCCATCGACACCGCCGTGCCGTTCATCGTTATGCCGCCGGCTGTTATGGGGCGGTTCACAAAGGGCGTTGGGTCGCCGCCGGGCGCGAGGATTTCCGGTTTTCCCATGTCCACGCTCACACTTTCCACCTTGCCGTTTTCCACGTGCAGGTCGAGCGTCTTTATTCCCGAAAGGGTTTCGAGCGTAATAACGGTTTTGTCGGTCATTCCCTTGTCGTAAACAAATTTCCCTACGCACCGGCTTCCGTTGCCGCACATCATGGCCTCGCTTCCGTCGGAGTTGAAAATGCGCATACGGAAATCAGCCTTTTCGGAACGGCTTATAAGAATTAGCCCGTCGCTTCCGATGCCAGTGTGAAAGCGGCTCCATTCCACGGCGAGCCTCTCAGGATTTTCTATTGGAAACCTGTCGGTGTCAACATATATATAATCGTTGCCGGCACCGTGCATTTTTGTAAATCCAACCAATCTTCCCATATTTTGTTCAGGCATCAATGTGTACGTCTTTCACGGCGCGTCCCGAAGGCTCGTTCCGGTTTTTGAACGAAGCGTCCCACGCCAACGCCTCCGCCGTGGAGCACGCCACGCTCGGCACGCTCGGCACACTCTTGGCTGCGCTCTCGCTCGGGAAATGGCTCTCGAATATGGTGCGATAGTAATATTCCTCCTTGTTGCGCGGCGGGTTTATGGGGAAACGCTCTGCGGCGTGCGCCATCTCCTCGTCCGACACCGCCTTTGAGGTAATGTCCCTCAAGGTGTCTATCCAGTTGTAGCCCACTCCGTCGCTGAACTGCTCCTTCTGCCTCCACGCCACCTGTTCGGGCAGCATATCCGAAAAGGCCTCGCGCACAATTTTCTTCTCTATGGTGTTTCCCGGGCACATCTTGGCTTCGGGGTTAATGCGCATTGCCACGTCGAGGAAATCCTTGTCGAGGAACGGCACACGCCCCTCAACTCCCCACGCCGAAAGGCTCTTGTTTGCGCGGAGACAGTCGTAGAGGTGGAGTTTTCCGAGCTTGCGCACGGTCTCTTCGTGAAAGGCCTTTGCATCGGGGGCTTTGTGGAAATACAGATAGCCCCCGAACACTTCGTCAGCCCCTTCGCCGCTAAGAACCATTTTAATGCCCATGCTCTTTATGACCCTCGCGAGAAGATACATGGGGGTTGAGGCGCGGACAGTGGTAACGTCGTAGGTCTCTATGTGGTAAATCACGTCGGAAACCGCGTCAAGCCCCTCCTGTATGGTGTAGTTTATCTCATGGTGCACAGTGCCGATATAGTCCGCCACCAGTTTTGCCTTGGCAAGGTCGGGCGCGCCTTTCAGTCCTATCGCAAACGAATGGAGCTGCGGCCACCAGGCGTCGGCCTTCCCGCTTTCCTCCACGCGCTTCGATGCGTATTTCTTTGCCACCGCCGAAATCACCGAGCTGTCAAGGCCTCCGCTAAGCAGCACGCCATACGGCACGTCGCTCATCAGTTGCCGCTTCACCGCCGCTTCGAGCGAGTTGCGCAGATCCAGCACCGACGCGCCGTTGTTTTTGACGTTTTCGTAGTCGGCCCAGTCTCTTTTGTACCATTTGTGGAACTTTCCGTCGCGGCTGTCGTAATAATGCCCCGGCGGGAAGGTCTTGTATTCATCGCAAAAGCCTTCAAGGGCTTTCAGCTCCGAGCCGAAATAAACGCGCCCCTGTTTGTCGCTGCCTATATATAACGGTATTATCCCAATATGGTCGCGCCCAATCATGAAGCAGTCTTTCTCCTCGTCATACAGCACAAAGGCGAATATCCCGTTTATATCCTCGAGAAAGTTCATGCCCTTGTCGCGATAGAGCGGCAGTATAACCTCGCAGTCAGAACCTGTCTGGAAATCGTACTTCCCCTTGTATTTCTCGCGGATTTCCTGATGGTTGTATATTTCGCCGTTCACCGCCAGAACCTGTTTGCCGTCGGGGGCGAACAGCGGCTGCTTGCCCGACTGCGGGTCAACTATCGACAATCGTTCATGGGCAAGTATGGCTGTCTTTCCGCAATATATGCCCGACCAGTCGGGCCCGCGATGGCGCAGGCGCGATGACATTTTCAAAACTTTCGAGCGAAGCGACTTGTCATGCCCCTCGCAATTCAGAATACCTGAAATTCCACACATAGTGCTTTGTTTTTTGCTCACACCACCCGCTGTTGCACAGGGGCGGTTTGTAACTTTATGACGCAAAAATACAAAGAAGCAATGCAAGTTTCCACATTTTTGCTCGAAAAAATATGATTTTTCTTCAAAAACCTTTGTTTTGCTGTTTAAGGTTGTGCTTTTGGGGCAAAAGCAAGTGGTTTTGGCATATTCGTGGCTGTTTTCCAAGAAGCGGCTCGCGGTTCTTGAGGGTTCGCAATTCAGACGGCAAAAACAATGCGTGATGTAGGGAAAACTATGTCCTATGCAGGAAAAATTATATCAGACATAATTCAAACTACATCAGACTTTTTTTTGCCACTTGCAAGTTTTTGAGTAACAAATAGTTATATGTTTATTGTAAAAATAGAGTAATTGTTTGTGTTTCAGGTGGTTTGCCCGAGATTGCGGTTTGGCGGCTTTTGCGGTGTTTGACTAAAACCGCAACGGCGCGGTTTCAGGGCGGCGGATTATCGGGCTTGCCCGCAGAATTGGATAAAATTCACTATCTTTGCGTGCAAAACGTTTTCATATGAGAAAGTTATACCTTGTTTTAATCCTTGCCCTTATAAGCGCGGCGGCTTGGGCTTCTCCCGCCCTGCGCCTGCGCACGGCGGTTGTGCAGCCCGACGGAACCGAACTCACCATAATAAAATGCGGGGACGAGCATCTGTCGTTCCTCTCCACAACCGACGGGTATATTGTGGCAAAAGGCGAAAACGGCTATTGCTACGTCTCCCGCTTCGGCGGCGGCATATCTAAAGCGTCGGGGGTGTGCGCCCACAACGAGGGCGGGCGCGGCGTTGCCGAACAGCTTTGGCTCAACGCCAACGGAATGACGCCCGGGGCGGCTATGGCGCAGCCGGCAGGAAGCAGGGCGCGGATTTCCACACGCTCGATAGGCAAAAGCGAGAACCCGCAGGGCGAGCACACATATCCCGTTTTGCTGGTGAATTTCAGCGATGTGGCTTTCTCGATAACCAACCCGGTTGACACCTTCAAAAGACATTTCAACGAAAAAGGGTATTCCGGCGGCGGCGCGGCAGGAAGCGTGAGCGACTACTTCAAGGCGCAAAGCAACGGCATATACTCCCCGGCGTTCGACGTGGCTTGCGTGGTTACGCTGTCCAAGCCCCGCGCATATTACGGCGCACGCACTGGCGGCTCGAACGACTCCCACGTAAGCGAAATGGTGAAGGAGGCGGTCTCGCTCGCCGAGACGCAGGGCGTGAACTTCACGAAATACAAAAGCTCCACGGGCAACGTGCCGCTGGTTGGGGTGGTTTTCGCCGGGGTCGGCGAAAACTCCTCGTGGGAAGACGATGCCGTGTGGTCGAGCTTCTACACCACGCCGACGGCTTTCACCGGCGGGCGCATAAGCTCCTTTCTCGTGGTGAACGAGCTTATTCCGAGCATACGGCGGAACGGCACGCAAAACGACACAATATATAATATAGAGGGAATAGGCACTTTCTGCCACGAGTTCTCGCATTTCCTCGGTCTTCCTGACTTTTACAACACCTACGACTCCTCAAGCCTCGTGGGAATGTCGTGGTGGTCGATAATGGACTACGGACAGTATTGGAAAAACGGGGCAGCTCCCATGGGCTATTCGGCATACGAGAAGAATTTCATGGGCTGGCTGAAGATTGACACCCTGAAAACCGAAAAGCAGGTCGTGAGGATAAACGCGCTCGGCTCGGGCAACGAGAACGCATATTATATATTGAACGACAACGATGCTTCGGGCAGCGAATACTACATACTCGAAAACCGGCAGCCGTCAGTCTGGTATCCCGAAAGGCTCGGTTCGGGAATGTTTGTAACCCATGTGGACTACAATGCGGCCGTATGGGCGAACAACACTGTGAACACCGTGAAAGACCACAGGCGGATGTCGTTTGTCCCTGCCGACAACAGCATAAAATCCGAAAGCCAGTCAACGCCGGCAGACTATCAGGGCGACCTTTTCCCCGGACTTGCGGAGAACCGCGAGCTGAGGGACAACGCCTCACCCGGCTTCCAGCAATACAAGGGCGACAGCATGGGCAAATACCTCACCTGCATTTCCGACACCAATGGGACAGTTTCGTTTGTGTATATGGCAGAAGGCATTCTTGAAACGCCGCAAAACATAAGCGTAACGCCAAACGAAACTGTTACTTCGCTCAAGGCGGGCTGGGATGCCGTTGAAAACGCCACGGCATACAATGTAGAGGTGCTGGACGGCGGCAAGGTGATTTTCTCGCAGCATACAGACAAGAACGAACTGGATATAGGCGGATTTGAAAGCGTGAAGAACCTTACGGTGGCTGTTTCGGCGACGGCGGACAACTATATGGATTCGGGCGTGTCGAGCCTCGCCTTAGCCAATCCCGTTGGCGTGGAAAGCATAAATGGCGGCAATTCCGTGGAATCGTACAGCGTGTTCACCACATCAGGAGTGAAGGTTGCGGAAAACGCCACCACGAAAGAAATGCACAACATACTGCCAAAAGGGGTGTATGTCCTGAAAGGCAGGGACGGAGCGAGAAAAATTTTCATAAGATAAGTTTTGTTTGTACATTTGGAGTCCTCCAATGCGGCTGCGGCAGAAGCAAGCCTGCGTGGCACGTTGGCGGACTTTTTTTCATGGCACGGCAAGCTATGTGTCTCTAAAAACTGTGAAACTGACGCGGAATTTATGCCATAGTCTGTTAAGCCGCACGCGCATACGGTTAAAAGTTAGTAATGAAACGTCTTTTTTTCCGCTTTTTCGGTTTCCGCTGTCGCTTTCGGCATTACATTTGCCTTAGATAAGACATTGAACATAACAACAAAAATATAATTGAAATGAAAGCAAACAGATTACTAAGCTACTCGCTCGTGTTTTCGGCAGCCCTTGCCGCAACGGCTGTGTTTGCCGCAAGCAACAAAGGATGCTCAAACGCAGAAACAACCGTAAACGGCGTAACGCCCGACCTTACCGTGGCCGCAGAAAAAGCTGTGAACTCCGTAGTTTACATCAAGGTTACGCAAAACGCGAAAACCCAGACATACGACTACTACGACCCGTTTGAGGATTTCTTCGGCGACATATTCGGGCGCGGCAACGGAGGCGGGATGCAGAAAAGGCAGTATCAGACCCCGCAGCGCAAGGCTTCCGGCTCCGGAGTGATAATCTCGGCAGACGGGTACATAGTTACCAACAACCATGTGGTTGACGGAGCGGACGAGATAAACGTTAAGCTCAACGACAACCGCGAGTTCAAGGCCCGCATAATAGGCACAGACAAAACCACCGACCTCGCGCTCGTGAAGATAGAGGGCAGCAATTTTCCGGCAATAACCATAGGCTCGAGCGAGAACCTCAAGCTCGGCGAATGGGTGCTTGCCGTGGGAAACCCGTTTAATCTGACATCTACGGTTACTGCCGGAATCGTGAGCGCAAAGGCACGCACCGTGGGGGCTAACGGCATTGAGTCGTTCATCCAGACAGACGCGGCAATCAACCCGGGAAACTCCGGCGGCGCACTCGTAAACACAAAAGGCGAGCTTGTGGGAATAAACGACATGATCATATCGCAGACAGGCTCGTATGCCGGCTACGGTTTCGCCATCCCCACGTCGATAATGAACAAGGTTGTTGACGACATAAAGAAATTCGGCACCGTGCAGCGCGCAATCATCGGCATTCGCGGCACTGACGTTTCGAACTACATAGACAGCGAGAAGGACAAGGGCAACTCCCCCGACCTCGGCACAGTGAACGGCGTTTACGTTGACGAAGTTGAGGACGGAAGCGCGGCGTCGGCCGCCGGTTTGCAGAAAGGCGACGTGATAACTGCCATAAACGGCAAAAAAGTGCAGAAAATGGCAGAACTGCAGGAGAACATCTCGCTCCACAAACCGGGCGACAAGGTTCAGATTACATATCTGCGCGACAAGAAGAGCTACACCAAGAGCGTAACCTTGAAGAACGCGCAGGGCACAACCTCGGTGGTTAAAGAGATTGACATTGACGAGATGGGAGTGAGCCTCACGCCGCTTTCGGACGAATTGAAGCAGCAGTTGGATTTGGGCTACGGACTCGAAGTTACCGCAATACGCAGCGGCGCGATGCAGAAAGCCGGCATAACGAAAGGTCTGATAATATTGCAGGTAAACGACAAGCAAATGCGCACCCGCTCCGACTTTGACGAGGCGATGAAAGAGGCGAATATGTCGAGCGACCGCACATTGTGGATACGCGCCATGACAAAGAGCGGCATAAAGAAGAGCTTCACCGTTGACCTTGGCAGCAAGGACGAGAAAAACAAGGACAACAGGAAATAATAAAAGGTTTTCATGGCGAGGCCGTGGCGTGCGGACATACAGTCTGCTGCCACGGCCTTTTTTGTTTGCGCCGGGCGTTGCCGCCAAAAGTTCCGCGAAGCTCCTAATGCCGCTGAAATTGTGTAACACTTTGGGTTTCAGCAAAATGACTGCATAGAGGTTGCCTTTTATAACAAATTGTTTTTCAGGTGTTTGCCGTGGCGGAAATTATGTCCGATGTAGTTTGGATTATGTCTGAAATAATTTTTCCTACATCGGACATGGTTTTTCCTGCATCAAATGTAATTTTCGCGGTGTTTTGGAAAAGCAACCGTTTTCAATTTTGCGCCAACCGCATGGGCTTTACCGCCGGGCCCGCGCCGCGCAAAATAAGCAGCAAGCCAACAGGTAATTGACAAAAATATCTTACCTTTGCAACGAAAAATTACAGCTTATGAACAAAACAGGAAAAACTTTTCTCACAATCATATTCGCCTTGTTCGCCGCCTTGGGTTTTGCGCAGAACAAAAGCCTCGCGACAAAAGGTGCGGTTTATGTTTTCGGCGTAGGCGATTCCATGAGGGATTCCACGGTTTACATTACGCCGGTGCAGAGGATAGAGGACGCCAACTTCCAGAAGCGCACAAAATTCCTGCTCGACCGCCCGTTTTTCTCCCTCCAGCTTAAGGCACACTTTGCAAAGACACTCAACGATCCCAACCGCCTTTGCATAATATACTATTCCAAAAGCGAGAAGAAAGCCAACAAAAAGTTCCTGAAAGTACGCAAGAACTATCTTGACGAAGGGGCCTTGCTCAAGCAGCTTTCGCCGGAAGATTTCAAGTTCAATTCGGTTTCGAATGCGGTGCACCAGAAAAGCAACGAGGAGATAGACGAGGCTTTCGGGGTGGATTACCAGGAATAAAAGGATGACGGAAACGCAGACATACAACATTGCCGGACACACCGTAAGGGCGGACTATGCTTGCGTTCCGCGAAAGGCGGCGGAGATTGTCCCGTCGTTCCAGCCGTTCCTTGCCGAAAATGCGGTGGGCGATGCCGTGCTTCACATCACCGTTGACGACAGATACCGTCCCGACATGGAAGAGCTGCACTTGATAAAACAGTTCCCGTCGGGCGATTCCGAGTACAAGCTGTTCGGGCGCGAAGACAAAAGCCTTGTGGTGGCGTTCTGCGATTCCTGCCACAAGCCAATGGCTGTCATTGACATGGCTCCCGACTTCAGAAATTCGCGCATCGCGGTGCTGCCGCAGGACTGGCGGTACGCAAGTGCGCTGTCGAACGCCATAATGATTTCCTACACATTCGCCACAAGCCACCTCGCCACCGTAGCGGTGCATTCCTCAACGGTACTCTACAAAGGCAAGGGCTATATGTTCCTCGGAAAGAGCGGCACGGGGAAGAGCACACACTCGCAGTCGTGGCTCAGAAACTTCGGGGGATGTGAGCTTATGAACGACGACAACCCCATTATGCGCGTCATCGGCGGCAGGGTGATGGTTTACGGTTCGCCCTGGAGCGGAAAGACTTCCTGCTACAAGCAGCTTTGCGCCCCTGTGGGTGCTATGGTGGCCCTCGTACAGGCGAAATGCAACAAAATAGCCCGGCTTGGCAACGTGAGGGCTTTTGTAAACGTTTTTTCCGCAGCAAGCACCCTTTTGTGCCACGAAGATTCATACGAGGCCATTCTTGGAACAATGCTGCACATCGCCGAGACCGTGCCGGTTTACGAGCTTGAAAACCTGCCCGACGACGATGCCGCCAAACTTTGCAACTCCACAATAGTATGCAAGTGAACTCCCCGGACATTTACAGGCAGTGCTATCCTTACATAAAACAGCTCCTGGAAAACAGGGATGACGTTGAAAACGTTACCATCACCGCTTTGGGAAGGAGCATGGAGCCTTTCTTTGAAAGCCTGCGCGACACGCTGAAATTGGAAAAGTGCGAAAAGGCAAAGGTAAACGACTTCGTGCTTGCGCTCACGGAAGACGGAAGGTTTATCGCCCACCGCGTGGTTGCCGCAGACGGCGAGAAATTCACCATGCGCGGGGACGGCAACGTTTACGGCACGGAACAGGCTCTGCACAAAAACATAATAGGCAGGATAACGGCTTACCGCCGGAGGGGGAAAAAGAAATTCCACAGCATGAACTCGTGGAAGTGGAGGCTCTACACAAAGCTGTGGCCCGCCAACCCTTGGGCGCGGCGCATACTGCTCGCATTCCACCACCATGTGTACCTTAAACTGCTTTGGCTTGCATTCAGGCCCGAATGGATGATAATGGAAAAAAATATAAACCGGAAATGAGATTAGACAAAAGTTTTGAGATGCACACGCTTGCAGGGCAGAACATCGTTGTGCCCCACAAGGTGAAAAACATCGACTTCACCAACGTGCTGACGCTTAACGAGACGGCTACCGTTATATGGGGGCGCATGAACGAGGGGGATTTCGAGGTGGCGGATTTGGTCAAGAGCCTCACCGACGCTTATGATGTTGACGAGGAGCAGGCAAACAAAGACGTTTCCTCGATACTCGGAACAATGCGCAAGCTCGGAATGATAATAGACTAAGGCGAAAACCGCATAACACCTTGATTTGCAAAAGAATGTTCCTGTAAAGAGATTTTCTTTCAATGTTTTGTTTTTCAGGCGTTTGGAAGTGGCGAAAAAAGGTCTGATGTAGAATTTTTTATGTCTGATATAATTTTTCCTATGTCCTATGTAGTTTTTCCTGCATCAAATGTGGTTTTCCCGGCTCGGGCTTTGTGGAAATTGTAGGGGCGTATTGCATACGCCCTTTACGCCACCGCATGAACCGCACCGGCAAACATTGCCACTACATTGTAAATCGGCGCAATTCAGGGCGTATGCCATACGCCCCTACGGCGGTGCAAAATAATGAGAATGTATGTTGCGCATTTGCCAGTGTAATCCTGTACGGGTTTTATATGTCCTTTGTCCCCAACTCACGCACGTATTCGTAAAGTTTGCGGTAGAAAGGGTGTTTCCTTAGGGTTTCGGCGTTTCCGAGTATGAACAGTTTCATTCTCGCCCGCGTTATCGCCACGTTCATTCTGCGTATGTCTGAAAGGAAGCCTATGCTTCCGTCCTCATTCGCCCTCACGAGACTTATTATAATAATGTCACGCTCCTGTCCCTGAAAGCCGTCAACCGTGTTCACGGTTATGCTGTTCCTGAACGGGCGCAGGAAAGCGTCGCGCCCGAACATACGCCGCAGCAGTTGCACTTGTGCCTTGTACGGCGATATGACCCCGATGTCTGTGTTCTCGTCGAGCAGTCTCTCCTTTCCTATACCGGCGATGTATTTCTTCAGTGTGTCGAGCGTGAGCGCCGCCTCGGCGCGGTTTATCCTGCCGTAGGTGTCGCCAACGAACTCCTCCTTGCTGTCAACCGCCGAAGAATCTATCCAGCTCACAGGGGTGTCGTAGTCAAGTATGCCCCGGCTTTTCACTCCGGGCGCACTCTCAAGCCGCCCGCCGTAGAACATTTCGCTCGAAAAGCGGGCTATGGCCTCGTTCATGCGGTACTGCACGTTGAGAAGCGACACGCATTCCGGCTTTTCCTGCGCAAGGGTCTCCATGAGCGTCTTGCCCAGCCCGCCCTTTGCGGCCGCGCCGCTTTTGATTGTCGGCGGAAGCTGGCGGTGGTCGCCGGCGAGAACAAGGCGTTGGCACTTTTGCAGGGGAATCCACACCGCCGCCTCCAAGGCCTGCGCCGCCTCGTCAACAACAAGGGTGTGGAACTTCATGCCGTCGAGTGTGCGGTTTGCAGCCCCTGCCAGCGTGCACGCAACAACCCTTGCCGCGTCCATCAGTGAGGAGTGTATTGCAAGTTCCAGTTCCGTTGCCCTGTCGCGAAGGCGCGAAATCTTCTGGTGTCTGCGCTTCGTGTCGCCTTTCTGCGAATAAAGCTGCCTTATAGCCCGCCTCACCGCCCAAAGCTGCGGATATTCGGGATGCGCCTCAAACCGCCGCTCGTATGTGAACGAAAGCATTTTGTCGTTCACCCGCGTGGGATTTCCTATGCGCAATACGTTCACGCCCCTGTCGGAAAGTTTCTCGCTTATCCAGTCAACCGCCATGTTGCTTTGCGCACACACCATCACCTGGCTCTCACGCCGCAAAATCTCATATACGGCCTCGACGAGCGTGGTGGTCTTGCCGGTTCCCGGAGGCCCGTGCACCACCGCCACGTCCTTGGCGCGCAACACCTCGTTAACCGCCTGGCGTTGCGAAGGGTTGAGCCACGGTATCGGGGTGGGGAAGGGCGTTGACTTTGCCGGCTTCTGCGTTCCGTGGAATATCTCGCGCAGCTCGGCAAGGCGGTTGTCCTTTGCGGCAATGGCGTTGTCGAGCGCACGGAACATGAGGCGGTATGTGGTTTCGTCGAAAAAAAGCTGCACGCCCAGCCGTTCGGCGTTCTCAACAGCCACCACGGCGTCCGTCCCCGGCACGACAACCACCATGCGGTCGCCTTCGGCGTAACTCACCGTGGCGTTGAATTTCATGAAGTGCGGGGTGTCGTTCGCGTCGAGCGTGAAAAAGCACACAGGCCGCCCGTACTCGAAATTGTGGTCGATGCCGGTGTCGGCGGTGCGGTAAATCTCTATCGAAAGCTGGTTGAGGGAATTGTAGTAACTGCGTCCCACCCTTAGCGGAAACCAGCAAATGCCGCGCTTAATCTTTCTGCCAAGGGGCATTACGGTTGTCTCGCGCCTGAAGGTCTCCTGCTCGTATTTGTATTCCGCCTCGAGCAGACGGCGGTTCTGCATAAGGAAGTCCGTGGATTTTGCCATGGCTCTTGGCTGGCTAATAGTCCATCCGGCTTTGCGAAACGCCGAATTGCACAAACACGTGGTCGCCCAGTTTGAAGTCCACAGCCCCGCCCCAGCGGTTCTCGCCGAAGCCGGTACAGTTGCGGAACCTCTGCCTGCCTGGCACAAGGCTTTTCTCGCCGAAGGCGTAAACATTCATTCGTTCGTTGAGTCTGTAGGCCGCCACGCCAAACACCGAGGCGTTGCGCATTTTCCAGCCGCCCCAGTCGAGCGTCTGCATATTCACGCCGCCGGCAAAAGCAAGTCTTTCGCCAAACGGCATGGCGTAAACAAAGGCGGCGCTGCTGCCGAAGCCCACGCCCCGGGGCGAGTGTTTGCCGAAGCCGGCAGTAACGCTCATGCCCAACTGTGCGTTGAAACCCTCGTGAAGCTGCCAAGGGCTCATATAGAAAGGCTCGGGCATCCAAAGGCGCGGCATAAGGGCGGCAACCCTCCCCGTGTCCTCTGCCGGGGATGCGCTTTCGCCCGCCGCCACAGGCAGCCGCCTGTACCCGTATTCCTGCGCATTTGCCACGGCGTAAATTGCAAGCGCGAAAATTACAAATACAATCCGTTTCATATCCGTGTGCGAAAATACAAATAATCGCACAAAAACTGTTTTCCCCGACACCGCAAAAACTACATTTGATGCAGGAAAAGCTACATAGGACACAGGAAAAATTATATCAGACATAATTCAAATTACATCAGACCTTTTTTCGCCACTGTGCAACCTGCTGAAAAACAAATGCATATGGGATTTTCTTGTAAATGTGTAATTGTTTGGCAATCAGTGCGTTACCCCCCCTGGAAAACCTGTGAAATTTTTCCCCCAAACGCAGTCTGTCTTGTTTATTATTTTGTATATTTGCATCCGATTAATGAAAGGTGAAAATCATACGAAACTCAAGTATTATCAAGCATATGTAAAATGATTATGAGGAAGATTCAACTACTCTTTTCAACGGCTGCCGTTATGCTGGTTACGGCGTTAACCACAACGGCTTCCGCGCAGACAACCCCATGGAAGGGGGCTTCGCCTGAAAGCCTGGCAGGCAGCGGCGAACAGTTCTTCCTGTACAACGTGGGTACGGGAAAGTTTGTTACAGCCGGGAACGGCTGGGGAACGGAAGCCGCGCTGAAGTACAGCGACTACGGCTCTCCGATGACAATCAAGGAAACCGGGGGCGGTTATCTGGTTCTTTCGGGATTTCAAAACAGTAAATTTGCTGCCGGCAAATATCTTGGCATAAACTACCCCGAGTACACCACAGACGATGAATGGGGCGGCAACGGCTCGATAGCGCCAATTATGGAGGCACAGGACGCGGGAGAGTTCAACAAAATTTATGGCAATTACAAAAACAGCTATTCGCGTTCTTGGACTGTGGCACAGGCTTCGGCTTCCGGCAATAACATCTACAGCTTTACCGAAAATATAAAGAGGAAGAAGATTTCGTCCTTTACGGGAACGGGCTATGGTGAAGGTGAAATTTCCCTGAAGCTCGGAGCTGTTTACGGCATGAACTCGGAAACCGTTGCCATGAACTTTATAGGCAACGACCAGACGGCGTTCACCTCCGGCGATGTTGATGCGCAGTATGCGGATTACTACAAATGGCAGCTTGTGCCGGTGTCGGAGTTCGAGAAGATGCGCGGCGAGGAAGCCGCCGCAGCCGACGGAATGGGGCAGAACGAAAACATGACATATTTGCTGAAAGACCCGTTCTTCGACCGCAACAACGGCAATTTCGGCAGTTGGGACGTGTTTTCTACAGCCACGGGAAGCGACTACCGCTACGACTGGCAAGCCAGCGGCGACAACAGGTACACAGAGGATCAGCCTTGGAACACGGCCAACTTCAGAAGAATACAGGTGGACACCAAGGCTGAGGGCAAATACGCTTTCGGCTCGTTTGAGGGCGCGGGCAGCGCGTCGCAGACTTTCAACGTTCCTGCAGCCGGAGTTTACAGGATTTCATGCCGCGGCTTCTATAATGGGGCGAACGCAGCCAGACTGTTCGTAAAGGTGGGCAATGACACAAAGACCGCGCCGCTTGTGAACGAAACTTCGTTCAGCAAGACAAACGACGACGCGGAACTCGTGAAAGCCGGCAAGGCCTTGTATGAGAATGCCGGCGGCAAATACACTGTAAACATAACGGTGAAAGCCACCGAGGACAACCAGGAAATAACAATAGGCGTGATGAAGGACGGCGCGGCACAGTCTGACAGTCATAGCCCATTTCTTAGTTCAAAAAAATACTACTACGACACCGACTACACGGGCGTTGACAATTTCCAGATAGTTTATTTGGGCAAAGCTCCGTTTGTGCTTGACGACACCAAGGCGGACGGCGACAGCTACATTGAGGACAAATACACAGAGGGGAACGACAACGTGGGCGTGGTTTTGAGCCGCAAGTTCACCACAGGCAAGTGGAACACCATGACGCTCCCCGTAACGCTCACCGCAGCGCAGTTGAAGAACGCGTTCGGCGACGACGTGAAGATAGCAAAGCTCGAGGGCATCGGCGCAAGAGGCAGCATAGACTTCAAGACTGTATCTTTGGAAAACAATGCCGCAACGGCAATCGAGGCGGGCAAGATGTATCTCATAAAGCCGTTGCAAGCTCCCTTGGACAAATATGTTGACGAAAACGGCAACGAGCAGACGGGTTCGTTCTACGCCCTCGGACGCTGCGACTTCTCGAAACCCTATGCCGAAGCCGCAACAGAGACATCGGGCGGCGTGAAGGCCATAGGTAACTACGGCACGACAACCTGCCCGGCAGAAGCGTACGCTTTCAGTGGCGGAAATATGTACCACCTTACAAGCCCGAAGGAAATAAAAGGTTTCCGTGGCTGGTTTGAAAACACTTCAGGCGGCTCAATCAAGTTCAATGTCAACGGCGAGGTTACAGCAATAGAAAACGTAAGCGCGGACAAAAACTCTGAAAGCGGCGCGGTTTACACCGTTGACGGCATAAAGGTTCGCGACAACGCCTCCTCGCTCGAAGGACTGCCCGCAGGGCTTTACATCTTCAAGGGCAAAACGCATCTGGTTAAGTAACACTGCTAAAGAAACGGAACAATGAACAAGAGGAAATATATAAAACCCGAAATAGAGGTGATTGCGATGCCTTTGCAAACCACCCTGATTTGCAGCAGCTGGACTGTGGACGGCAAGAAAGACGGAACAGACGGCGGCGATGTGATAGAAGGCAACCCGGACGGCGGGCTCGACTCGCGCAAGAACGACTCCGGCTGGGACTTTGAATGGTAACGGACTTCTGCGACAAAAACAGAATTAAATATTAAAAACCCTCCGTGCGCAACAGGCGTGCGGAGGGTTTTTCTTTGCCTTCCGCCTTGGAATGCGGCTTGTATGGCATTTTTTCTTAACTTTGCCGAAACCTATGCCGCTGAAAGCAAAAAACATATTATTCGCCCTGTGTGCCGCATTCGCAATTCCGCTTGCCGCACAAAACGCCGTTGCGCAAAACGATGCGAACCGCTACACCATGCGCTCCAACATGATTGGCATTGGCGGCGTGAACAGGCTTGAGACATACCTTTCGCCGTTTGAATACACGGGGACGGAGCTGCGGTTTCTTCACGAGTCGATGCGCCTCACGAAGAAAATGGACGGCAGGGTGAGCACGCAGCAGTTCTTCGAGGGAAACTTCAGTGTTTCGCGCAGTCCGAGCCACGATGCAAGCTATCTTGCCGGCGACTTCGACTGGCGCATAGCGTGGCATTACAACTGGAAACCGCTGCAAAACCTGCGCATGCTTGCCGGCGTGCAGACCGGGGCAAGCATAGGTGCGGTTTACAACACGCGCAACGGCAACAACCCCGCCCAGGCCAAGCTTTCGGCCGACATCGCCGCCTCGGCAATGGCAATATACCGCTTCACACTACTAAAACGCACCTTCTCGGCGCGCTGCCAGCTCGACGCGCCGCTGCTGGGACTTATGTTCTCCCCCGCGTTCGGGCAGTCGTACTACGAAATGTTCTCGCTCGGACACTACGACCATAACATTTGCGCCACATGGCTTGGCAACGCGCCCACGTTCCGCAACCTGCTCACGCTCGACGCCCCCCTCGGGGCGGGCATACTGCGTCTCGGCTGGCGTTTCGACATAAGGCAAAGCCATGTGAACCACCTGAAAAGCCACACATGGAGCAACGTATTCATGATTGGCTATGTGAAACACTTCCGCCTTGTGAAGCAGAAAGACGGCGAGGCGCACAAATACATATTGTAGCAACATGAAACGCCTCACGATATACTTGGCGGCTTTCTGCCTTGCACTCGCCTCCTGCATAACCGAAGACACGCCATCCAACACGCCCGACGGCAACTTTGACTACCTGTGGAAAATCCTCGACAGCCACTATTGCTTCTTCAACGAGAAAAAGGAGCAGTACGGCGTGGACTGGAGCGAGGTTTACTCACGCTACAAGCCGCAGGTGAGGCGGAACATGACAAGCGAGCAGCTTTTCAAATTGTGCGCACAGATGCTCGCCGAACTCCGCGACGGACACGTGAACCTCACCGCCTCGCACGATATGGCGCGCTACTGGAAATGGTTTGAGGACTACCCTACAAATTTCAGCGACTCCATACTGCGCATATACATGGGTACTGACTACCGCATTGCCGCAGGGGTGAAATACCGCATACTCGGCAAGGACATAGGCTACATGAGGGTGGCGACGTTTGAGAACGGAATAGGAAGCGGCAATGTGAGCGAGATGCTGCGCCACTTCGCCCTGTGCAAGGCGTTGGTCATAGATGTGAGGAACAACGGCGGAGGCATGATAACGTCCGCCGAGAAACTCGCCTCGCACTTCGTGAACGCAAAGACCCTCGCAGGGTACATCTGCCACAAGGACGGCAAGGGACACAGCGACTTCTCGTCCCCCAAGGCCGTTTACCTGACCCCCGCAACGGGAATACGATGGCTGAAGCCGGTAATCATACTCACCAACCGCCAGACGTACAGTGCGGCTAATACCTTCGTGATGTACATGAAGCAACTCGCCCACGTTAAAACCGTAGGCGACAAAACCGGCGGCGGCGCGGGGATGCCGTTCAACTCCGAACTGCCCAACGGCTGGAGCGTGAGGTTCTCGGCCTGCCCCATGTTTGACGCGGAAATGCAAGCAACCGAAGAGGGGATAGAGCCGGATGTAAAGGTGAACATCACGACCGAAGACTATCAGCGCGGAACGGACACCATAATAGAAACCGCCATAAAGGCGGCAAACGCCAAATAACCTCCGCCCCATTTTGCCATTTGCCGCCGTATTGCTAACTTTGCAACTACAAACGCAATGCACCTGTGGCGGAATTGGCAGACGCGCCAGACTTAGGATCTGGTGTTTTAGGACGTGTAGGTTCGAGTCCTATCAGGTGTACACAAAGAAAATCCCGGCGCAGTTTGAGCGTGTGCGGGATTTTTTCGTTTTCAACGGCAAAAGCTGCCATCCTTGGGATTTTTAATCGCACGCGTGAGTCCGGGACAAGGTTTCCATAGAGGCTGCGCTGCTTGCAGGTGTTGCGCTTTGGGCGGGCGGTCATGCGCCTGTGTATGCCCCGAAAATTATATCTGATGTAAGAAAAACTATGTCCTATGTGGAAAAAACTACATCAGACGTAGGAAAAATTATATCAGACCTTTTTTTGCTGCAATGCAACGCGCTGAAAAACAAATCGTTATAACGAACTGGTGCTAGGGGACTTAGCTCTGTAAATCAGTGTGTTATGCAAGTTTGACAGCATCGGAGATTTCGCGAAGAGTTTGGCAACGGCTGGTGTGGGGTGTCCTGCATTTCGGCCTGCGGTCTCTCCGGCAACATTCTCTTGTCCCAGATGAAATGCCGCACGCTCTTTCTGCGAAACCGGCGCGGTTTTATGCCGGCGCATATGTGCCAACAGTTATTTTTGTGTTAAAAGAGCCTGGCGTATGTGTCCGCGTGGCGGTATTTTCTTATTTTTACAGCGGAATTAAGTTCACATTTACAATAAAAGAAACAGGTTTATGAAAATCAGACATCTTAAAGTGGCTGCCTTGTTTATGGCGGCAAGCGTGATAACATCTTCGTGCGTTGGCAGCTTCGGTCTGTTCAACAAGCTGGCGCATTGGAACAAGGACGCGACCAACTCAAAGTTCCTCAACGAGATAATCTTCATTCTCATATCCCCCGCCTACGCTGTTTGCGCAGTGGTTGACGTGCTGGTGCTGAACACGATCGAGTTCTGGAGCGGCAACAACCCCATGGCATACAAGGCCGGGCAGACCGAGAGCGTTATGGGCAAGGACGGCAAGTATTACGCCGTTACGTACCTTAAGGACGGCTATCGCATAACCGCTCCCGACGGAGAGGTAACAGAACTCATCCACAGCGAAAAGGACGATTCGTGGACGCAGGTTAAGGACGGCGAGAGCAGGGAACTGTTCCGTTTCAACGGCGACGGCAGCATAAAGGCAAAGGTAAAGGGCAACGTAATGGACTTCGCGCTTAACGACGAGGGCGTTTACCAGGCTCGCCTTGCAACACAGGACGGCTATTTCTTCGCTGTAAGATAAAACGGTCACGCCTTTTGGGGGCGTAAACAGAAAACAGTCCCGCTTGTCCGCCTGTCGGTGAGACAAGGCGGGGCTGTTGCGTTTTTCATGCAGGGCGGCGATGAAGGATAATGGAGAATATGGCTGCGATTTGTTTTCCTCGTTTTGGGAAGCCGAAGCGGAGGAGAACAATGCCGCGCGTGAGTTTGAAAGTGTGGGCAACGCCCTTGAGAGGCTTGCAAAGTCGCGCTTCCGCAGCCGCTTTGCGCTTGACGGCGGCGAGAAGGCCTATGTCCGCACCAAAGGCATTGCGCTGATAAGGCTTCATGCCGCAGAGATTGTGGCAAGGCGGCTTGCGCCGGCGGCGATACCCAATGACGGCAGACAGACTCCGATGCGCCACGGCCTGCATCCCGTTTTCATCGCGCAGCACGCCACGGCCTGTTGTTGCCGCGGGTGTTTTGAAAAGTGGCACGGCATTCCGAAAGGGCGCAGACTTTCGGCGGCGGAGCAGGAGTTTGCCGTGGATTTGATAGTGGAATGGATAAAAAGACAGGCGGAATGAGGCTTGCTGTGCTGTGTGCGGCGGTGCTTGCCGTATGCCTTGCGGGCGCAAAGGCTCGCGGGCGGGACAGCGTGCCGCGTATCGGCGCAGGTGTCTCGTTTATGCCGGCGCGTGCCCTTGCCATCGACCGCTACGAGCGTATGTGGCTCAAGGGCAAGGACGCATTTTCGGTAAGTGCCGAGGTGCTTTATTCCCCGTTGCCCTCTGACAGTTGCGGGTATGCCGAGGACTATAATTTCCCCCAGTTTGCCGTGGGGCTGCAATATGATTTCGACCACGGAGTGACCATGCGCCGTTCGCCCGACCCGGCGTGGGGATTGGCGCAGGCTGTGGACTACACGTCGCGCATGGGCAACATTCTCACGCTCTACTCCACGTTTTTGCGCCCGGTGGTGCGTTCCGCAAAATGGGACGCGGGCTATGCGCTCGGAATGGGCGTTGGCTACAGCCGCACCAAATACAACCCTCACGACAATGCCGACAACGAGCTTATAGGTTCGAGGTGGCTCGTTTACTTCAACGCCTCGCTTTATGCCACATGGCACTTTGCCCGCAACTGGGGCGTGCGCGGCGGGTTGAGGTTCTTCCACCACAGCAACGGTGCGCTCAACCGCCCGAACAAGGGGGCTAACATGGCGGGGCCGTTCCTTGGCGTGGTTTACGAGCCTTACCATGAAACCCTTGCACGGCGCACAAAGGTTGCGCACAGGGACTTCCGCAAATATTTGTACATGAACTTCACCGGCGGTGTCGGGGCTAAAACTCTCAACGAGGATTGGATGAAGACGCAGTACTACACCCCGCCCGGCGAACCCCGCTACCGCACCGGGCGTTTCCGTATGTATGCCGCATGGTCTTTCCAGGCGGATTTGATGTGCCGCTATGCCCGGCGGTGGGCAACGGGTGTGGGCTTCGACCTGTTTTGCGCAACCTATGCCAGCCGCGTTGCGGAAATCGACAAGGCTGACGGTCTGGACTTGAGGCACGACAACGTTTCGTACGGAATAGCCTTGAAGCACGAGGTGTTCTACCGCCGCATTTCCGCGTCAATGGAAATAGGTCGTTATCTTTACCGTCATTTGGGCAGGGATGACGATGTGGTGAGAAAGGAGTTCCCTTTTTATGAGCGCATAGGCGTGCGCTACGCCTTTCCACGCCTTGCTGGAATGCAGGTGGGGCTTAACGTGAAAGCCCACAAGTTCAAGGCCGATTTCACGGAGTTTACATTGGGTGTTCCGCTGGTTTTGGCGAGGTTCAAGTGAAAATTGGTAATTGCGAATAAATAAAGTGTGATTAGTCAATGATTTGTGCCGCCGTAGGGGCGTATTGCATATGCCCTGATTGCGCCGATTTTGTGAAGATGCAGCAATGATTTGCGGTGTTTGCGGCGTGGCTCATACGGTTGCGTACAGGGCGTATGCAATACGCCCCTACAATTTCCGCAAAACCAATACCGCCAAAACTACATCGGATGTAGGAAAAACTACATAGGACATAGTAAAAATTATATCAGACATAAAAAATTCTACATCAGACCTTTTTTGCCCGATTGCAACATATTGAAAAACAAAAACATACAAGGAATTGTTGGAAGAGGACAAAGTGCTGCAAATCAGCGTCTTGTGAAAAACAGGTGGGCTTGCGTCGTAATACATCCAAAAGGCAAAAACGCGGAGTCTGTTCTGCGGTTCATCCCGTGTATAGAGATACCGGCATTTGTGGAGGAGGAAGGTGGAATACACAATGAAGCCCTATAATTATAAATAACCATAAAATCCTTTCCGGAAAGCTGGATTTTTGCTTTATTTGTGTAGTTTTGTATCGAAAACCTTTAATGGAGTTGTTGCCCATATAACGCTACAATGATTAGATTCATAGATTTGTTTGCTGGAATAGGAGGAATCCGAAAAGGATTGGAGCGGGCCATTATAGCTAATGGTGATACCCCGCAGTGCGTTTTTACTTCGGAAATAAAGCCTTATGCAATATCCGTACTAAAACAGAATCATCCTGGAGAGGAAATATTCGGAGATATTACTAAGGTGGACGAAAAGAACATACCTGACTTTGACATATTATGTGCCGGTTTTCCGTGTCAAGCCTTTTCTGCTGCCGGTAAGCGGGAAGGTTTTGCAGATACCAGAGGAACATTGTTCTTTGATGTAGAGCGTATTCTTAAAGAAAAAAAACCAAAGGGTTTCATTCTTGAAAATGTAGAAGGGCTGGCAAACCACGATAAAGGGAAAACACTTAAAACTATCTTGGAGCATTTAGATGCACTAGGGTATAGGGTTAGTTATAGGGTTTTGAACTCTAAAAACTTTGGTGTCCCACAAGAAAGAAAGCGCATTTACATAGTTGGAACTTTTACTGAAGCGCCAAACTTAGACGGGTTTCCGATAGAGGAAAAGACTTTGGGAGATATTCTGGAGGTTGGCAAACCCACTTTAGACACAAAACTTACAAAATTACTTCTTTCTAAATATCCTATAGCTGACTTGTACGGCAAATCTATAAAGGACAAGAGAGGAGGCGCTAACAATATCCATAGTTGGGATTTGGGTATCAAAGGGGAAACGACACAGAAGGAAAAGAAACTGCTTAACCTCATTCTTACAGAAAGAAGGAAAAAGAAGTGGGCGGAAGAATATAAAATAGATTGGATGGATGGCATGCCCCTTACCAGGGATATGATAGCCACTTTCTATTCTGACAAAGACTTAGACCGTTTGCTGGATGGTTTGGTAATTAAGGGATATTTGGTCTATGAGCATCCAAAGAAGAAAATTGTAACGGTGAATGAAGCTGGTGTGGCATCCTCACATAGAGAACAGGATGAAACACTGCCTAAAGGGTATAATATAGTTACAGGCAAACTTAGCTTTGAGATAAACAAGGTTCTGGACCCGGCTCGGATAGCGCCTACTTTAGTGGCTATGGATATGGTTAAATTAGTGGTGCCGGACGGAAACGGTGTAAGGAGGCTGACTTTAAGAGAAGGGCTAAGAATGTTTGGCTATCCGGAAGACTACCTGTTTGATGTCAGAGAGAAAGAAGGTTTTGATTTGCTTGGTAATACAGTAGTAGTTCCGGTAATAGAAGCTGTTTGTAAGCGTCTTCTAACTGCAATATATGGATAAGGCACAAGAAATCTATAATAAGCTGATTGTGGGCTTTGGCTTTAAGAATTCCACTGGTGAAATTACCTTCACATTAAAGGATATTGCTATAGTGGTAAACCAGAATAATGTAGTAGGTAATATCCTGGAAGAATGGCTGGATAAGTGGATGACAGAAAATGGCATACCACACAAGCATAATGAAGGACAATCCAGCCCGGACTTCTGGCTAAATATAGAAGACAAAAATAGTGACTGGCTGGAAATCAAGTCCTTTACTGGCAGCCCCAACTTCGATATAGCAGCCTATAACAGTTTCATTAACCTTATCCTGCAGAAGCCCTATAAGTTACAATCATCATATATGCTAATAAAGTATAAGATGGATGGCGGCAAGGTAATAATAGAAAATTGCTGGTTAAAGAAGATTTGGGAGATTAGCAGCCCTTCTGAAAAATGGAGCGTCAAAGTACAAGACAAGAAAGGTATAATCTTTAACATTAGACCTTCTGTTTGGTATTCTGAAAGGACAGACTATCCGACTTTTGAAAGTTTGGAAGATTTCTTGTCTGCTTTAGAGGAAGTTATCTATACTTATCCCGACACTCATTCTAAGGGTGCCACATGGAAGAAAGACCTTATAAAGAGCTATAAAGATTTCTATGGCGTTGAATTAAATATACCCAGATGGATGGATATAGCGGATAAGTATAGGAAGAAAGAGAAAGAAGACAAGAAAAGTAAATAGCCAGTCAACAATATGGCATTTTTCGCAAACACCCCGAAAACTACATTTGATGTAGGAAAAACTACATAGGACATAGAAAAAATTATGTCTGATATAATTCAAACTACGTCAGACCTTTTTTTGCCACTTTGCAACATTCTGAAAAACAAAAGCTTACAAGGGTTTTCCAATAAAAGGTCAAGCTTCTGTAAATAAATGTTTTATGTAAACAGTCGCGTTTGCGCTGGAAAACTCTCAAAAACAAGAAACCGCAGCCTTGGCAAAAATGCCCAAGCTGCGGTTATGCTCTTTTTGTTCGGCGCGTTTGTCATACAAGGTGCGCCACCAAATCTTCGCGCTCCCCATGCAGGAGGTCGATCACCGGGACTTCTATAAGCGTGTAGCATCCCGGTTGCTGGCGCATTGCGGCGCGGGCGGTGCATACGAGTATCTGCCCCGTAAGGGCGGGGTTGTTTATGTGCATATTGAACTCGAACAGCTGGTTTTGCGTCTTTCCGCTCACGCCTTTGCGGGTGAGGTTCACGCCGTGTCCCATGTCTATCACGTCGTCCACGCACGCCACCTGCTGCACGTGGGTTTCGTCGTTCACAAAATAGGGGTCGGTCTTTATGGCGTTTTCAACGGTTTTGAAATCCGCGCCGTTTTCCAGCTCCACATACACCATGCGGCGGTGCAGTCCTGTGCCTATGGGAATTGTCATCGACAGGGCGGCTTTCACTCCGTCTATGGCTTTCACGGCAACAGTGTGCCCCATGCTCATTCCCGGTCCGAAATTGGTGTAGGTCAGACCTTTGGGGGCGATTGCCTGTAGCATGGCGCGCACTATGCTGTCTGTGCCCGGATCCCAGCCCGCCGAAATTATGCTGACCGAATTGTTGGCCTTCGCCACTTCATCGAGTGTGCGGCGCAGTGCCGGCACTTGCGTGTGTATGTCGAAGCTGTCAACCGTGCGTATGCCCATGGCAAGATACTTCTTCGCGTTCTCCTTCACCTTGCGCGAAGGCGTGGCGAGGATTGCCACATCCACGTTGCCGAGTTCCTTTATGTCTTTCACCACCTTGTAGTTCGCGAGGCTTGCGGGCTTGTTCTCCCCTCCGTTGCGGCGCACTACGCCGGCAATCTCGAAGTCGGGTGCGGCTTCGAGAGCCTCCAGAACATAATGCCCTATGTTTCCGTAACCCACTACGGCTGCTCTGATTTTTTCCATTGTTATAGCGTTGTTTGGTTTAAGTTTCAAGATACGAAAATACTTTTTCCAAAACACATAGGCACTATGCAGGGGCTTAAATATGCGCCGCCGCCCGCAAAATACCCATTTTTGAGGAAAATGATTGCCAAAAAAATCGTACTTTTGTGGGAATATTAAATTAGGAACAGTATGCGCGTTGCGCAAGGTGCTGCCCATGGACAATGCGGTGCGCAATGTGCGGAACAGTATAAAGACGTATGAATGTAAGCGACCTGTTAAAGAACAGCGCCTCCACGGCTTTTTCGTTCGAGGTGCTGCCCCCCCTGAAGGGCAAGGGGCTTGACACCATAAACAAGACGATAGAGACGCTGCGGGAGTTCGCCCCGAAATACATAAACATCACCACCCACCACAGCGAAGTGTATTTCCGCGACGCGGGAAACGGTCTTTACCAGGCGGAACGCCTGCGCCGCCGCCCGGGAACGGTGGCAGTGGCTGCGGCGATACAGAACAAATACGGCATTCCTGTTGTGCCGCATATTTTGTGCAGCGGGTTTACTAAAGAGGAGACTGAGTATGTGCTGATAGACCTGCAGTTTTTGGGGATAACAAACCTTTTGCTCCTGCGCGGCGACAAGGCCAAGGAAGACAAGCGTTTCCGCCCCACGGAGGGCGGACACGCGCACACCACGGAGCTTGAACAGCAGGTGAACGACTATAACGCCGGAAAGTTCCTCAACGGCGAGGAGATAGAGTTTATAGGCGAGAAGTTCACGTACGGAGTGGCGTGCTATCCGGAGAAGCACGAGGAAGCGTCAAACATGAAGAGCGACATGGAGTTCTTCAAACGCAAGGTGGAACTGGGAGCGGAATATGGCGTAACCCAGATGTTTTTTGACAACTCCAAATATTTCACCTTTGTTGACGAGGCACGTAAGGCGGGAATTGAAGTGCCGGTGATTCCGGGCATAAAGCCTTTCACCAAACTATCACAGCTGACGGTCATCCCCAAGACGTTCCGCTGCGATCTTCCAGAAGAACTCGTGAAAGAGGCGGCCAAGTGCAAAACCGACAGCGACATGAAGGAACTTGGCGTGGAGTGGGGCGTGGCGCAATGCAGGGAGCTTATTGCCCACGGCGTGCCGAGCATACATTTTTACACAATGGGTGCGGCCGACAGCATACGCCGCATAGCAGAAAAGATATATTGAAAACAAACGCGGTACGATGAGGTTCAGTGATGTGGTAGGGCAGCGCGACACGTGCAGGAGGCTTCTGATGCAGGTGAAGGAAAACCGTGTGGCCCATGCGCAGCTGTTTTGCGGTGCGGAGGGGAGCGGAAAGTTTGCCCTTGCCCTTGCCTACGCCTCCTATCTGCTTTGCGACAATCCGTCAGACCATGACGTTTGCGGTGTATGCCCCTCGTGCGTCAAGACACGCATTCTCGAACATCCCGATCTCCACTTCATTTTCCCGACGGTGAACCGGGAATCTTGCAGCAGCCTTTTCAAACTGTGGAAGGGCATGATAGGGGAAACGCCGTATTTCACACTCGACACCTGGCTTGGCGAAATGGGCGCGGAAAACCAGCAGCCCGTAATCTATTCCAAGGAGAGCGAGGCCATACAGCAGGCGTTGATGCTGCATTCGAGCGAGGGCGGCAGAAAGGTTGTGATTATCTGGCTGCCCGAGCGCATGAACGACGCCACGTCCAACAAGATGCTGAAGCTGTTTGAGGAGCCTCCCCAAGGCACGGTGTTCCTGCTTGTGAGCGACGCGCCGGAAATGCTCCTGCCGACAGTCGTCAGCCGTATGCAGCGTTTTGAAGTTCCCCCGATAAGCAATTCCGACATGACGGACGCGCTCGTGAAGCTTCACGGAGTGGACGGACAGGAGGCGGCGAGAATTGCGCGGCAGACGCGCGGCAGCTATGCCGAAGCCCTTTCCGTGCTTAAGGCTGACAACAGCGAGCTGTTGTTTTTTGACGAGTTCGTTCTGTTGATGCGCAAGGCGTATTCGCGTGACATAAAGGGACTTTTGGAATGGAGCGCGGAGATTGCCGGCTGGGGCAGGGAGCGGCAGAAAAGTTTCCTGGCATATGCCCTGAGGTTGGTGAGGGAGAATTTCATGTATAACTTCCGCATTCCGCAGCTTAACTACATGAACGATGCGGAGGGCAATTTTGCCACGCGCTTTGCCCGCTTCATAAACGAGCGAAACGTCATTGGCATAATGGACGAGCTTGAAAGGGCTTGCAGGGACATAGGACAGAACGCAAACCCGGGTATCGTCCTGTTCGACTTCGCGATGAAAATCATCATACTGATACGAAAATAGGAACTAATTACGACTACATATTATGCACGAAAATACAGAAACATCAAACTTCCTTCCATGCGGAAGGCTTCGGGGGCTTTGTACCGCAGGAGTCGGACCGCAGGACAAGCAGCTCAACACATACGACTACCTTGCAGATGTCTCCGGAAACAACGACACCACCGACTTGGTTGAGGTGCAGTTCAAGAACACCCGCAAGGCCTATTTCCACAACAGCAACAAGCTGCCTCTTGTCAAAGGCGACATGGTCGCGGTGGAGGCTTCGCCGGGGCATGACGTGGGTACGGTTACGCTAACCGGGCAGCTCGTGCCGCTGCAAATGAAGAAGGCGGGGCTGAAAGCCGGAACGGAGATAAAACGCATATACCGCAAGGTGCGTGAAGTGGACATGGAGAAATTTCACGAGGCAAAGGCTCTCGAACACGAGACCATGATACGCTCGCGCCAAATAGCCAAGGAACTCGGGCTGCAAATGAAGATTGGCGACGTGGAATATCAGGGCGACGGCAACAAGGCAATATTTTATTATATCGCCGACCAGAGGGTGGACTTCCGCCAGCTGATAAAAGTTTTCGCCGAGGAGTTTCGCATTAGGATAGAGATGCGACAGATTGGGGCGCGTCAGGAAGCGGGGCGGATAGGAGGTATCGGACCTTGCGGCAGGGAGCTTTGCTGCGCCACGTGGATGAAAAATTTCGCATCGGTGTCAACCGGCGCGGCAAGGGTGCAGAACATTTCCCTGAACCCGCAGAAACTCGCAGGTCAGTGCGCAAAACTGAAATGCTGCATGAACTATGAGGCCGGCACATACGTTGAGGCGTTGAAGAAGCTCCCCGGCAGGGACATTACGCTTGACACAATAACCGGAACGTTCCATTTGTTCAAAAGCGACCCGCTTGCCGGACTTCTCACATATACAACCGACAAAAATACGGCTTCGAACCTTGTTACGATAACGGCGAAACGCGCTTTTGAGGTGCTGGCAATGAACCGCCGTGGGGAGAAGCCGGACAAACTTGAGGACGGAAATTCCGCCGTAATGTCTGCGCCGGCCGATTTGGCGGAACAGGACAGCCTCACGCGCTTTGACAGGGCAAAATCGCGCAAGAAGAAACGCCGCAAAAGCCGTCCGCAAAATCCGAGAAACAACCGTGCGCAGCAGGGCGGCGGACAGGCGGAAAAGAAAAATGAGGGCGAAAAATCTTGAAATATTGTTGTTGCTGGCGGCTTGCATGACGGTTTTCTCATGCACCCGCTCCACGGTAATGCACTCCTACCACAATGTTCCTGTTGAGGGATGGGATCAGAGCGATGCGCTTTCGTTTTCGCTGGACACGGTCAGGGAGGGCGGTGTCTTTAATGTGGATGTGGGGGTGCGCACCACCAACGATTATCCTTACCAAAAGCTTTGGCTTGCAGTCGTTGCCGAGTTCTCAAATCCCGACACGGTGTTCGCAGATACCGTGGCTTGCGTTTTTGCCGACAAGAGCGGGGTGCGGAGTGGGAACGGCACGAATATGTACCAGTATGATTTCAATCTCGGCAGCGTGAAGCTGGAAAAAGGTCAGACGGGAAAATTCGTGGTGCATCACATAATGCGCCGCGAAATCATCTCGGGTGTGTCGAACGTAGGTTTGCGCCTTTCAAAATAGTCCTGCCTTTTGCCATGAAGAACTTGGGGCTGTGTGTTTGCCGCGTGTTCATGTTGCTTGCCTTTGCGGGTTGCAACAAGTTTGAGTGCCACCCTTATGATGGGCGAATACACGGGAATACAAACCTCAACAAAAAGAACATAACCAAGATAGAAGAACTGTGCGCAGACCACGACACGATTTGCTTTGCGGTAATCAGCGACACTCAGCGACGCTACGACGACACACGCAAACTTGTGCAGGACATTAATTCACGCAAGGATGTGGATTTTACAATAAATCTCGGCGACCTCACGGATTTTGGCGAGACTAAGGAGTTTGTCTGGATGCGCGACGTACTAGGCAAACTTGACAAGCCGTGCGTGTGCCTCATTGGCAATCATGACTGCCTCGGGACGGGGGAAAAAGTTTACAAGGCCATTTACGGTGAGGAGAACTTTGGCTTTACTGCGGGCTTTGTGCGTTTTGTGTGCATTAACACAAACAGCCGCGAGTACGACTACACCACTGCCGTGCCTGATTTCGGGTTCATAAAAAACGAGACGGACTCCTTTCCCCAAGAGACTGAATGCACGGTGGTCGCCATGCACGCCCCGCCGGGTTCGGAGCAGTTTGACAATAATGTAAGCCGGCTTTTCGAGAGCGAGATCAAAAAGTTTCCTGATTTGCTTTTCTGTCTTCACGGCCACACCCACCACACTACCGCCAGCGACATATTCGGCGATGGCACGGTTTATTACGGTTGTGGCAACGCCATGAAGCGCACTTATCTTGTTTTCAAAATATATAGGGGAGGGTATTCGCGCAATGTGGTTGAACTGTAGAAAAATCGCGTTGTCGCTTGTGCTTCCCGCAGCATTAAATGCCGGGGCGGTTTTGCCGCAGAAAGGCTTGGGGACAGGCTTGGCGGGGGACACCGCAAAGCCTGTGCGCTATGAAAGGCGTGCCGAGAAATTCATGTCCTTTTGGCATTCCCTTACGCCAAGGCGTGTCGTCGCTCAGTATGCAGGAGGCATAGGCCTGTTCTCGGCCGGTTTGGGCTGGATGTATGGGAAAAACAATTCGTGGGAGACTGATTTCATGATCGGCTATGTGCCTCCTTATTCCACAGGCAGGGGAAAACTCACGATTACAGCCCGCGAAGCATATGTTCCTTTTGATTTTCGGGTTTATGGCGACATAAACTGCCAGCCCCTTGCTGTGGCGATATACATAAACACCATTACGGGACACGAATTTTGGGTGAGCGAGCCTGTGAGATACCCCCGCAAATACTACGGCTTCTCATCGGGGGTGCGTGCCGGGCTGTCCTTGGGGCAGCGTGTAAGGCTGCAAATCCCGGCTGCAAGGCGCAAAAGGTTTCGCGAAGTGCTTTTTTATTACGACTTCAACACGTGCGACCTCGACATAGCCTCGTTTTCCACAAACAGGCACATATCCCTTTGGGACATAGTGAACATTTCGCTCGGACTGAAATGCACCGTTTTCTGACACTCCGTTTTCCGTCCGGGAAAAACAACACAGGGGCGGGCTTTGAGTCCGTCCTGAATATGCGCGTATTCCGACTGTTATAAAAGGTGGTGGCTTATTTTACTTCCCCGCCGTCTTTGTCGTTGTGGCTGTCTGAGGAGATTTTGTCGTTTGTGTTTTCGTCATCCTCGTTCATGCCTTTCTTGAAGCTGCGTATTCCCTTGCCCACGCCTTTCATGAGTTCGGGTATCTTCCTGCCGCCGAAAAGCAGCAGCACAACAAGGGCTATTATAAGAATTTCGGGCGTTCCGAGACCGCCGATAAGCATTGACTGTATCATTCCGTTTCGTTATATTCTTGATTTCAGATACAAACTTAGCCAAAATAAACCACACATCGCGGTTTTTGCGCCTTAAAAAACATTTGCGGGGTTTAAAAGTCCCAATCGTCCTTTTCCGTGCGCTGGTTTTGCGGCCAGTTTATGAGATATAGTTTTTCCGTGGTGCGCGTGAAAGCCGTGTAGAGCCAGCGCAGGTAGTTTGAGGAAAGCATATCGGGCGGCGTGAACCCTTGGTCGAGGAACACGCGGCTCCATTGCCCGCCCTGCGCCTTGTGGCAGGTTACGGCGTAGGCGTATTTAATTTGCATGGCGTTGTAGTGCGGGTCTTCGCGCAGGTGCTTCAGTTTTGTGCGCTTCGTGCGGTAGTTTGCGTATTTGCCGAGCACGGCGTTGTAGAGCCTCAGCGATTCCTCGCGCGTCAGCGCGGGCGATTCGCTTGTCAGGGTGTCGAGCAACAGGCGTGCGTCCAGCTCCATGCCGTTGTAGTCGGGAAAGCGCAGCGTGGCGTTGGCGAAGTGAAAGCCCCCCATTTCGTGAAAGTTCGACAGGCTTTCCACCTCGGCAATGTCGCCGTTGGCTATGAAATCGACTTCGGCGGCTTCCCGCGAACTGTTGAAAACGGCTGCCTTCTCGGCCCAGTAATAATTGTTCTTCGCCACCATTATGCGGTCGCCCACGGTTATCTGCTCATCGCGTTCGTAGAGCCGCGCCCTTATGCCCATGTTGTATTCGTTTGCGCGTTTGTTCGAGCGCGTAACCACAATTGTCTCGTCGCTCCCCACATCGCCGTAGCAGCTTTCGAGTTCTTCGACAAATTCCCCGCCTGGCATATAGCGCAGGTCGTCAAAGCCTCGTTGTGTTATGACGGGGAAATCCGAGGGCTCGCCCTGCAATATCATGTTGCGCAGCATTGTGGCGTTGGTGAGCACGCCTGTGTCCTTTCCCTGTCGCATCACCTGCCGCAGTTCCACCATCGCCGCCCGGAGTCCGTAGCCGGTCAGCCGCTCCACCGACAGCGCGGGGCTTTCCGGCTCGCCTACCGGCGGGAGCTGCGCCGTGTCGCCAACGAGAAGCAGCTTGCAGTCCGTGCCGCTGTAAACGTATTTCACAAGGTCGTCGAGCAGGCATCCCGAACCGAAGAGGCTGTTGCCGCATTCGTTGGAAATCATCGAAGCCTCGTCAACTATGAATATGGCGCTCTTCCTTTTGTTGAAGTTGAGGGTGAATTTCGTGTCTTCCCCCTCGAACGCCTTTTGGCGGTATATCACTTTGTGTATGGTGTAGGCTTTCTCGCCGGAATATTTGGCGAAAACCTTTGCGGCGCGTCCTGTGGGGGCGAGCAGCACTGGCTCTGTGCCTGTCTGCTTCAGGCTTTTCACCAGCGCGCTTACGAGCGATGTCTTGCCGGTGCCGGCATAGCCGCGCATTATCAGGGCGGCGCGGCTCACCCGTGTTCCAACAAAGCGCACCAGTACGGCGAGAACGTGGTTCTGCTCCTCGTTGGGGGTGAAAGGCAGGTTGTTGGATAGAAGTGTAAGTATATCGTTCATGCGGAAAGGCGTGCTGTGCCGCGTGTCTGTGGCATTGCGGAAGTCAAAATTAACACTTTATTCCGTAATGCCGGCATCGGAATGCGTTTTTGTGAAAAAAACATTGCGGCTGTGCCGGCGTTTGGACGGAATGCGCTAACTTTACACTCACAATGCCAAAAGTTTTTTTGAATAGATGGACGGAAAGACGATAAACATCTGCCATTACCAGTCCCCTTGCGGCGAGTTGCTGCTGGGGGAGAAGGACGGAAGGCTGTGCCTTTGCGACTGGAAGGACATAAAGCATCGCCGGCGCAACGACAAGCGCATCATGCGTTTCCTGCGGGCGGAGTATGCCGAGGGGAAATCCGAGGTTTTGCTTTTGGCGTGCAAGGAGCTTGACGAGTATTTCGCAGGCACGCGCACGGAGTTCGGCATTCCGCTGCTTTTTGCCGGGACGGAGTTTCAGCGCAGCGTGTGGAAAGCCCTGTCCGGCATTCCGTATGGCGAAACGCGCAGCTATATGGAAATCGCGCGGCAAGTTGGAAACCCGAAAGGCGTGAGGGCTGTGGCACAGGCGGTGGGCGCAAACGGAATATGCATCATGGTGCCGTGCCACCGCGTGATAGGCTCTGACCGTTCCCTGACGGGCTTTGCAGGAGGATTGGAAGCAAAACGCCTTTTGCTGAAGTTGGAGAAAGGTCTGCCGTAAAATGACGGCTTGGCGGATGCGCCAAACTTTCAAATGTAACGAAAATGTTTGTGTGTCTCCAGGAAAAGAGCGGAAGGCGGGCTGTTCTCGGCATTTGTCCCAAAGTGAGATAACGAGTTGTTTTCCAATAGTTTGTATGAAAGTTGCGCTGATGATATAAGCATTTGTTTTATAGTGCGTTATAAAGGCGAAAAATTATGTCTGATGTAGTTTTTTCTACATCAGACATAATTTTTCCTGCATAGGACTTAGTTTTTCCTATGTCCTGCGTAGTTTTTGCAGGTTGCTGAAAACCGGTGTTACCAAGGCACAGCCTCGCCGAAAACAATGCAGGCGGGATGGCTCAGCTTGATGTCGTTCCCCGTGTTTGTGAGTCCGCCGGTTTCAGCGTTGCGTTCGTAAACCTGGATTACATTGTCGTCCTTGCAGGCCACAAGCAGGAATTTGCCGTTGGGCGAAATCTTGAACATACGCGGGTGCTTGCCGGTTTTCTGATAGCCGGTTTTCTTCAGCGTTCCGTCGGGGTTGATTTGGAATATGGCCACGCCGTCGTTTTTCAGCCTCACGCTTGCGTAAAGGAACTTGCCGTCGGGGCTTATCTCTATTTCCGCGCCTCCGCGCGCGCCTGCATCGCTTGCCTTTACGGCTTGTTTCTGCACCAGGTTGCCGCTTTCTGCATCGTAGTCAAAGGCTATCACCTCGTCGCTCAGCTCCGTGATGACGTAGGCGTGCTTGCTGTCGGGCGAGAAGGTAATGTGGCGCGGCCCGCAGCCTTGCGGCAGGTCGGTCTTGAAAGGCTCGCCCTCCTTGAACTTGGGGCGCAGCTCGTATTTGTAGATGCAGTCGCCGCCAAGGTCAACGGCGAACAGGAATTTGCCGTTGGGCGATTTCTGAACCTGGTGTATGTGCGAGCCGCTCTGCCTTGCGGAGTCTGCGTTCGTGCCGTTGTCGAACTTGATTGTCCTTTCGTTGTCAAACAGTGTGGCGTCCCTCTCTATCCCAACCACGCTGATGCTGCCCGATGAGTAGTTGGCCACGTAAAGGTTGCGTGCGTATGTGGCAAGGTGGCATGGGTCGTCTCCGTGGGCAAGCACGCGGTTGAGCAGTGCCATGCGCCCGCTGGTCATTCCCACGCGGTATGCGTTTATAATGGCCTCGTCGCCCTTGTTTTCGCTCACGCAATACATGAACGAGTCGTTGGGGGCTATCACAAGGTAGCTCGGGTTTGAGGCTTTCGCGCTGTGCTGCGCCTTTGCCTTGCCGCTTTCCTGATCGAACGAGAAGGAATAAATTCCGTCTGAACCGCTGTCGGTGTAAGTGCCGACAAACATTGGAATTGGGTCGCTCTTGCCGCAGCTTGCGAGCAGTGCGCCGAGAAAGATTGCCGGGATGATTTTCTTGATTTTCATGTCAGCTATGTTTTTTAGTTGGTGTTCTGTTTAGTTGTGCACAAGCGTGCCTACCGGGTCGCCTTTCAGCACTTTGGCGAGGTTTCCGCTTACGTCCATGTTGAACACGTACACCGGCAGGTTGTTTTCCTTGCAAAGGGCGGTGGCTGTTAGGTCCATGATTCTCAGGCCGCGTGTGTAAACTTCGTCAAATGATATTTTGTCGAACTTGGTGGCGGTTTTGTCCTTTTCGGGGTCGGCGGTGTAAACTCCGTCAACGCGTGTGCCTTTCAGCATCACGTCGGCCTCGATCTCTATCCCGCGCAGCGCGGAGCCGGTGTCGGTGGTGAAGTATGGGTTGCCGGTTCCGGCAGACATTATCACCACCTTGCCCTGCCTCATGTATTCTATTGCCTTCCATTTATTGTAGAACTCGCCTATGGGCTCCATTCTTATGGCGGTAAGCACACGTGCGTCAACACCTGTTGCGCCGAGCGCGCTGCTTAGCGCCAAGGAGTTGATAACCGTTGCGCACATTCCCATCTGGTCGCCCTTAACGCGGTCGAAGCCTTTGCCCGCCCCGCTAAGCCCACGGAAAATGTTGCCGCCGCCAATCACGATGCCTATTTCCACACCGCTTTCGAGCGCGCTCTTGATTTGCTGCGCATACTCGTTTAGGTGGTTCACGTCAATTCCGTAGTGCTGTTGCCCCATGAGGCTTTCGCCGCTGAGCTTTAGTAGTATTCTTTTGAATTTTGCCATAGTCGCGATAGTTTATTATGGTGCTAAATTACGGAAAATCCGTGGAAACGGCGGAAAAAGACAAACAAAAACCGCCGTGTTAGCGTGCGGCGGTTTTGTTTTGCATTAGGCAGGCGGTTGTGCGGGTCATTCTTTTCCGGCAAGCGGGTTCCAGCCCTGCGCTTTAAGCTCGAACTCCGCCCCGTCGCGCGTTACGAGGGTTTTGCCTGTCCCCGCAGCCGTGATGTTGCCTATGATGTGCACGTCTTCAACCTCCGCAATCTTTTCGTGGCACGAAAGCGGCACGGTGAACAGCAGCTCGTAGTCCTCGCCGCCGTTGAGGGCGGCAGTTGTGGGGTTAATGCGGAATTCCTCCGCGAGCGAGGACGTTTGGTAGTCGATGGGTATTCTTTCCTCATACACGCGGCAGCCGGTGTTGCTCTGCTCGCAGATGTGCATTAGTTCTGATGAAAGCCCGTCCGAGATGTCAATCATGGCGGTGGGTTTTATTCCCGCTTTTTTCAGACTGTCGGTGATGTCTTTGCGTGCTTCGGGCTTCAGTTGGCGTTCGAGCAGGTATTCGTGTCCCGAAAAGTCGGGCTGCTGCACGGCCATTTTCTTTTCTGTCGTGTCTGCCTTTGCGCTTTGTTCCTCGAAAATCGCCTTTTCGCGCTCAAGAAGTTGCAAACCCATGTATGCCGCGCCGAGATTTCCGCTTACGCATATAAGATCGTTCTCTTTTGCTCCGCCGCGATACACAATCTCGTCGCGCTTGCCGCTTCCTATGCAGGTTATTGCGATGCAGAGGCCTGTGTATGACGATGTGGTGTCGCCGCCAACGATGTCAACGCCGTAACGCTCGCACGCCAGGCGGATTCCGCTGTACAGCTCGTCAACGTTCTCAATGCAGAACCTGCGCCCGATGCCTATGTCAACAATCATCTGCTGCGGTGTGCCGTTCATGGCGCAGATATCGGAGATGTTTTCAACCGCAGCCTTGTAGCCAAGGTGCTTCAGCGGCATATAAGTAAGGTCGAAATGCACTCCCTCCAAAAGCATGTCGGAAGTTACCAGCACTTGGCTGTCGGGATAGTGCAGCACGGCGCAGTCGTCGCCGATGCCCTTTTCGGTTGTTGCGTTTTTGGGGGTTATGTCTTTGGAGAGCCGCTTTATAAGTCCGAACTCGCCGAGCGTGGATATTTCAGTTCTTGCCATTAATATATAAGTGTTTCTTGCGCTTGCGCCTTTTGCGCCGCGTGTTGGGTTGTCAATCGTTAATCATCTGTTTCAGGAGTTCCGACATCTTGGGTTCCGCGCCCGCCGCCACTTGCTGCACATCCTTGTGCGAGGTTTCAGAGGCGGAGTTTGAGGGGACGTTTGTTATGACGCTGATGCCGAACACGCGCATTCCCTGATGCCGCGCCACAATCACCTCGGGAACGGTGCTCATTCCCACTGCGTCCGCGCCGAACAGGCGGTACATTTTGTATTCTGCCGGAGTTTCGTAAGTAGGTCCCGAGTTGGCGAGATAAACACCGTGTTGCAGTCTGAAACCGAGCCTTTCGGCAATCCTGTCAGCCTTTTCGCCAAGTTTTTTGTCGTATGCCTCGCTCATGTCGGGGAAGCGCGGGCCGCAGGGAAGGTTTTTGCCGCGCAGCGGATGCTCTGGCATGAAATTTATGTGGTCGGTGATTACCATCAAGTCGCCGGCGCGGAAACTTGGGTTTGTACCTCCGGCGGCGTTGCTCACATACAGGGTGGAAATTCCCAAAGCCCCGAAAACCCTTATGGGGAATGTTACCTCCCTCATCGAATACCCCTCATAATAATGAAACCTTCCGTCCATTGCCACCACAGGAGTTTTGCCGAGCGTGCCGAGTATAAGTTTCCCGGCGTGGCCCTCGACGGTGGATATGGGGAAGTTGGGGATTTCCTTGTAGTCCCATTCTTTCTCAGCCTTGATTTCGACGGCGAGCTTTCCCAGCCCGGAGCCGAGGATTATGGCCGTTGTCGCTTTTCCTTTGATTTGCGGGGCGAGAAATTCCGCAGTTTCATTTATTTTGTCCAACATAGTCTGAAATTATCTTGTTAAAGTTGTTTTCCTCTCCGAAAAGAAATTCCACGTTTATGGGCAGCGCAAAAATCCGTGCCTTCTGCTCCTCGCTCCAATGTATGTCTGCCGACAGCAGCCGCGCCGCGTCTTTTTCGGTCGTTATAATAGCCGCGTCGGAGGCGGAGACGAATTTTCTGAAACCTGCCAATTCCCCGCGTGAAAAGTCGTGGTGGTCGGCAAAAGGCATATTGTAAATGTTGCTGCCGTATTTTGTTTCGTGTATGCCGTATTTCGCGATTTCCTTGAAGAACGGCTGCGGGCGGGCAATGCCTGCAAGCGCGAGAATGCGGCGGCAGTTTCCGGCTATGACTTTTAGCGGCGCGGCTTTTTGCGTGAACACGTTATATGGCGTGCCGTATGCCATTGTCGTGAAGAACAACTTTTGGCGCGGCTGCAAGGCGAGTTTTTCCGCTATGCCGTCCCTTTTTTCGCAGGAAAGACCTGCGGGGCATTTGCTTACGATTACGATGTCGGCACGCCGCCGCTGGCTGAAACTTTCGCGCAGCATTCCCGCCGGCAGTTGCCTGTCGCTGTAAATTGGACGGCTGTAGTCGGTGAGCATTATGTTCATTCCCGCGCTTACGTGCCTGTGCTGGAAAGCGTCGTCAAGCACAACCGCCTTTACGGCAGGACTTATGTTGTCCTGCATCAAATGTCCGATGGCTTCGGTGCGGTTTGCGTCCGCCACGAGGCGTATTCCTGGAAAATGTGTCTTTATCTGGAACGGTTCGTCTCCTATCTCCACGGCGGTGGATGCGGCTGTGGCAACAACCATGCCTTTTGTCTTTCTTCGGTATCCCCGGCTGATGACTGCGATGTCGGGCTTGTTTCCGAGCAGCCGCAGCAGATATTCCACGTGGGGCGTTTTGCCTGTGCCGCCAACGGTGAGGTTTCCCACACATATAATAGGAATGCCGAATTTGCGCGACTTTATTATTCCGTGGTCAAACAGAAAATTGCGCACGCCTGTCGCCGCGCCGTAAATCCACGACACGGGGACCAGCAGCCTGCGCATTCTCTTTCCGGGAAACTTCACCAAAGCCTTTACCTAATAACGGGGGTGAACGGAATCAGGGCCTGCACCCTGTCGCGCTTGTCAATGTTCTTCAGCAGTGAGAGGGCGGGGTACAGTTCGCCGAGATAGCTGCGGAGCTGTGCGTCGGTGTAGTCCTGCATCTTGGAGTCGAGAATCTTCTCCCACCATTCTTTTGAGGCCGGATAGTGTATGGAGTGGTATTCCTTAAGCCCTGCGCGTTTTGCTGCAACCGCCACAGCGTCGTCAAGGTTTCCGAGCTTGTCAACCAGCTTTATTTTCAGTGCGTCCTCGCCTGTCCACACTCTCCCTTGGGCTATTTCGTCAACCTGCCGCTTTGTCATTTTCCTGCCCTCTGCCACGCGTGATGTGAAAAGGTCATAGCCACGGTCAACATAGCTTTGCAGCATCGCCCTCTCTTCGGCGTTGAACGGGCGCGAGGTTGAGAAAAAGTCGGAGTGTGCGTTGGTTTTCACGCCGTCAAACTTAATCCCGAGCTTGTCCTTCATCAGCCCGCTCACATCGGGTATCATACCGAAGATGCCTATGCTGCCCGTAAGGGTTGTGGGTTCGGCAACAATGTATTGCGCCGCGCTGCTCATGTAGTATGCTCCTGAAGCCGCCATGTCGCCCATCGACACCACCACCGGCTTCTTTGCGGCGAGTTTCTTTATTGAATGCCATATCTGTTCGGAGGCATACGCGCTGCCGCCGCCCGAGTTTATGCGCAGAACCACGGCTTTCACGTCTTCGTCCTTCGCAAGGTCGTCGAGGTCGGGCATTATCTTGTCGGCAACGATTGCCTGGTCGAAAAGCCCGCCTTCAGTTTCGCCGCTCACAATGTTTCCGCAAGCGTAATATACCGCAATCTCGCCGCCGTCGGTTTTGCTTTCGGCTATCGGGGCTATGCTCGCGGGCTGCACGAACTTCAAATCGTCAATGTCTTTCTTTCCCGAAAGTTTCGCCACTTCGGCAAGGGCTTCGTCCTCGTATGCCAGTTTGTCTATCAGTTTCGAGGCGAGCACTTCCTTTGGGCTTTTCATCGCCATATACATGTCGGCAAGGGCGTTGAGCTTTTCAACGGGGATTTTTCTCGAAGCCGACACCTCTTTCTTCATGTTGCCCCAGATGCTCGTTATATATTGCGTAACCTGTTCGCGGTTGGCGGGGGACATTTCGGTGGCGGTGTAAGGCTCCACCGCACTTTTGTACGTGCCTACCTTCACAACCTGCATTTCCACGCCTATTTTTTTCAGCAGGTCCTTGTAGAACATCATTTCCCCGCCAAGTCCGCGCCATTCAAGCTCGCCGATGGGGTTGAGCATAACCTTGGATGCCGCCGAGCACACGTAGTATGCGCCTTGCGTGTATGTGCCGCCGTAGCTTACCACGAATTTGCCCGACTTGCGGAAGCCGTCAATGGCGCGGCGCATTTCCTGCAAACTTGCCGGGCTTGCCGACACGGCACCTGCATTTATATATATGCCGTCGATGTTATTGTTGCTTTCCGCCACGTCTATGGCGCGAAGTATGTCCTCAAGGCTCGCGGCGGGTGTGCCGCTCATCCCGAGCGCGGCAAGCGGCGTGCTTTGCGAACGCTCCGAAAGTATGCCTTTCAGGTCGATGCGCAATACGGAGTGCGGCTCCACGTTGGCGGAGGGCTGTCCGCCCATGCTCATGCTTGCCGACACAATCATCACTATAAAGAGTATGACAATTATGGAGGTGGCGAGAAAAACGCCTGCCGCCGAACTTAATACGTTCAATAAAAACTTTTTCATTATGATTTACAATTTAATGACAGTGCAAATTTAAGATTTTTGCGTAATGCGGACGCTGCTTTGTCGGGGTTTAATTTCAGGACACAAAAAAAGGACTGATATACCCAAGTCTATCATTCTCTGACCAACTTCAATACTCAGTCCACAAGTACTAAATAAAACAAAAAAATTTATCTCTTGCCTGGAACTCTCGAAGGGAACCATGAAAGCATTCATAATTGCGGTTTGGAAAGCCTGTTGTTAGCAGGTGCACCGGCATTGTTTGGAACACTCCTTGCCCCTTGGCCGTATGCGTTGTATCCCTTAACCGATTGCGAAGATACGAACAAAAAATTAAACACCAAACAAAAATCAAAGAAAAATTCGTGAAAAGGCGAAATTTTTTCGCAATGCCTATGTGCCGTGCCGGCGAAAACAAGGAAAATACGATGTTAATTTTCTGTTAAGCAGCAACTTGCCGTGAAAGTGCGATATGTTGGCAAAAAAGTGGTTTGCCGGATTTTTTTTTGCGAATATTAGGTAGGGCGTTTCGGACGGTATCGTACCATTACATAATGGTACGATACCGGTTTCCCATGTCACGAAAACTATATGGGACATGGAAAAAACTATGTCCTATGTGGGAAAAATTATATCAGACATAATTAAAACTACGTCAGACCTTTTTTCGTCAATTGCAAGCCTTTGAGTTACAATATCTTACATAAAGCAATAAAAGGCGGGGTAATTTTCTGTGTGCCAAAAGATTGCGCATCTTTCGACCAATGGGCGTTTTTTTTGTAAGTTTGCAAACTGTTTGTGGCAAAATGCCAAAGCCGTACCAAGAAAACGTAATTTCAAAGAGATATAAAAGCAATGAAGAAAATCATCATCACGGCGTTCCTTGCCGGCACGTTTGTGTTTGCAGGCGCACAAAAGGACGGATCTTCGTGGATCAGCAATGTGAAATTCAGCGGATACGCGCTCACGCAGTATCAGGCGAGTTTCCAAAAGGGCAACGAGTCGAACTCCTTTAATATACGTATGCTGCGCCTTGCGCTCGACGGACGCATAGCGGGGGACTTTTACTGGAAGGCGCAGTTGCAGTTCAACGGCAACACGGGCAACCTCGGAAGCAGTCCGAGAATGGTTGACCTGTTTGCCGAATGGCAGAAATACGACTACTTCCGCGTCAAGGCGGGACAGTTCAAGCGTCCGTTCACTTTTGAGAACCCCATGAACCCGATAGACCAGGGTTTCATGAGCTATGCACAGAACGTTACCAAGCTGGCGGGCTTTAACGACCGCAACGGCTCGCACGCAAGCAACGGCAGGGACATCGGCGTGCAGTTTCAGGGCGATTTCCTGAAAAACGCGTCGGGGAGAAACCTTTTGCACTATCAGGTGGGCGTTTACAACGGACAGGGCATAAACGTAAAGGACGCTGACCGGCAGAAGGACGTAATCGGAGGCCTGTGGGTGATGCCGGTGAAGGGCATGAGGATAGGCGCGTTTGGCTGGACGGGCTCGTATGCCCGCAAGGGAAACATTGATGCCAACGACCCGGAGAACAAAGTTACAAGGACGCGCCGCCTGCAACAGAGGCGGTATGCCTTTTCGGCGGAATACAAGGTGAGCGGCTGGACAATGCGCACCGAATACATCCATTCCACAGGCTACGGCTTCTCAACCACTTACCAAAAGGAGAGCGACGCGAAGGACATCACCGTGAACCTTGCCAACGGCAACAAGGCCGACGGTTACTACGCCCTTGTCATAGCCCCGATTGTCAAGGAGAAACTCCACGCCAAGGCGCGCTATGACCTTTACCGCCCGGCGGCAGACTGGGGCAAGGCAAAGGCAATGTATGAGGCCGGACTCAACTACAATTTCTCCAAGAACATACAGGTGAACGCCGAGTATGCCTTTGTGAACGACCGCTCGCTGAGCAAGCACAATTATTCAATGGCGGACGTGGAGCTTGACTTCAGATTTTGAGAACCGCTTTGCAACGGCATAAAAAGGGACTGTGTGGAAAATCCCGGTGCGGAAAACCTTTCCCTCGTGTTGGATGCCCAGGGAATTTAAAGGGAAAGGCAGTCCCGCGACTTGGTAAGAATGAGGGTGTGCAAGCGGCGTTTTGCGTTTTTGCCTGCACACCCTTGTTTAATGTTTGCGTTTTGAGTTGTTGTTGTAACGGCTTGCGTTTAAGTGTGCACCAAATGGCAAAAATTATGTCTGATGTAATTTGAATTATATCAGACATAATTTTTCCTACATCCTATGTAGTTTTTTCTGTGTCCCATGCAGTTTTCACGCCTTTGGTTTTGCGCCGTTTGCAGGGGCGTATTGCATACGTCCCTACGGCGTGCAAACTATAGATTAATTGAATGTTGATGTTTTTTGTGGCATCCGCCTTATTCCTCTTTGTCTGTGTCGCCGTCTTTGGGCTGCGGTGTGTGGCGCACAAGCAGCGTGTCGATTCGCGTGCCGTCCATTTTCATTATGCGGAAATCGAAAGTTTTCCATCCGAGCGTCTCGCCCGCCGATGGAATGCGCTCCAAAAGGTCGAGTATAAGCCCGCCCACGGTGTTGTAGTCGGGTGTGTAGAGGTCTTCTTCATCGAAAAACGCGAGAAAGTCGTAAAATTGGCATTGGCCGCTGACTGACCATGAATTGTGGTCGGCGTTTTCCACGATGTCAAGCGTCTCGTCCTCATCGGGTATCTGCCCCACAAGCCCTTCCATGATGTCGCGCAAAACTATTATGCCCTGCACAATGCCGAACTCGTCAACGACGAGGGCGCGGTTGAACTTGTTGCGCTTCAGTTCCTCAAGAGCCTTGTAAACGGTCATGTTTTCCGGGAAATACAGCGGCTTGTGCAAAATCCTCCGCAGTGAGAAGTCTTTCTGCCAGAGCTGTGACACAAGGTCTTTCAGAGTAACCACGCCGATAACCTCGTCGGGGTCGTCGCCTGCCACGGGGTATGCGGCGTAGGTGTCTTCGGTTACTATGTCCTGCACTTCCTTTGATGTCATGTCCGCTTCAAGGAAAACCATGTCGCTTCTGTGGGTCATCACCTGCTCCACGGTCTGGTCGCCGAGCGCGAGCGCACGTTCCATGATGTCCTGCTCCACTTGCTGAACCTCGCCCGAGTCGGTGCCTTCCTGTATGATGGACTTTATCTCCTCTTCGGTAACGCTGTGGTCTTCGGGGTTGAGGTTGAAGCAGCGGGCGAAAAACTCGGTGTTCTTCGACAGCAGCCACACTATGGGCATTGAAAGGCGTGAAAAGAACGTCATCAGCGGCGCGGTGAGCTTCGCCATGCTTTCGGCGCGGTCTATGCCGATTTTCTTCGGGAACAGTTCGCCGAGTTCGCACGACAGATATGTTACCACAACGAGAATCAGTATCTGCGCCACGGGTTTTGCGTAAACCTCGCTCATCCCGAGCGAGGAGAGGAGTGTCCCGAAGCGTCCGGCAAACTCTTCGCCGGAGAAGAGACCCGTGAGAATCGCCACAATCGTTATCCCCACCTGTGCGGTCGAGAGAAAACGGTCGGGGTCGTTCATGAGCCTGAGCGCGGAAGCCGCCTGGCGGCTTCCGGCTTTTGCCATTGCCTCAATGCGGTTCTTACGGGCGGAAATAAGTGCCACTTCGGCCAGCGAGAAAAACCCGTTGAGAAAAATCAGGAGGAGTATTATCAGTATGTCCGTCATCTAAGTTTGTTGTTATTTCACCACCACAACGAGGTATTTGCTCACGCTCCAAAAAGTTGTGGGGTTGGTGATGCGCAGCGTGTACATTCCGCTGGCGTCCTTGTCGAGCGAGTATGAGCCTGCGGGGTGGTTGGTGAGCAGTTTCGCGCTTTTTGAGTAGAGTTTTATAACCTTGTCAACCCTTATGTCGATTTTCGTGAAGTAGTCTTTGTTGAAGTTGTTCCCTTTGAGCACTTTGCTCGAGCCTTCGAGTATGCGCTGTTCGCGCAGCTCCTTTTTTGTGCCGAACACGTACCACGCGGTGTTGAGCTGCCTGTCCTGGCGCTCCACGGCGCGTGCCTTTGCGGCGTTGTCGGCGGTGAGCGAGTTGACGTTTGTGTTTAGCTCTGAAATCTGTTTGTCCTGGTGCGCTATGTGGGCGTTTTTGTTGTCAAGCTCCGCCTGCAGTTCCTCTATGCGCGCTGTTTTCGCCTCAAGCTCCTTGTTCAGGTTCTCTATGGTGGACTGCAGTTTCGACGTGTTGAAGCTGCTTTCCTTCAACTGCTCCTTCAGTTTGGCTATGCGCTCCTTGTTGAGCTGCATGGTGCGCTTTATGAACGAGATGTTCTCCATGATGTCGGCCTTGGCGTTGGTCTCGCCGTTGTTGCGGGCGATGTTCACGCGCCCCTCTGCCTCGTTTATCTCGCGGAAACCCTCCTGAATGTCGTTGAATGTGCTCATAATGTCGTTCAGCTCGTTGTTTTTCTGGTTTACAACGTCGGTGAGCGAGTCAATGGTGTTTTGTGAAGCCAGGTTTTTCTCTTCTTTCTTGTTGTTGCAAGCCGCCAGCAAAGCCACGGCGAGCAGTGAAATTACAATTTTTTTCATGAGATTTTATTTTTTGGTTTCGTTGTTCTTGATTTTGCGGTTCAGCCCTTCCACGACAATCACAAATTCGCCTTTCGGCTCGTTTTCGGCAAAATGCCGCGCCAGCTCCCCGAGCGTGCCGCGCACGGTCTCCTCGTGCAGCTTTGATATTTCGCGCGTGGCAGATGCCCGCCGCTCCGTCCCGAACGTCTCGGCGAACTGTTGCAGGGTTTTTGCCACGCGGTGGGGCGATTCGTAGAACACCATTGTCCTTTCCTCCCCTGCAAGCGAGGCCATGCGCGTGACCCTGCCTTTCTTCTGCGGCAGGAAGCCCTCGAACGTGAACCTTTCGCACGGCAGCCCGCTGTCAACGAGTGCGGGGACGAAAGCCGTTGCCCCGGGCAGACACTGCACCTCAACCCCTTTGTCGGCGCAGGCCCTTACGAGCATATAGCCGGGGTCGCTTATTCCCGGTGTGCCGGCATCGGTTACGAGGGCCATGTTCTCTCCCGCCGCCATGCGCGAGGCGAAAGCCCCGGCCGTCTGGTGTTCGTTGAACTTGTGGTGGGCGCAGAGTTTCGCGCTTATGCCGTAGTGCTTCAGAAGCACCCCGGATGTGCGGGTGTCCTCGGCAAGCACCAGGTCAACGCCTTTCAGCACTTTCAGTGCGCGTTCGGTGATGTCTTCAAGGTTGCCCACGGGGGTGGGCACTACATAGAGCATTCCCATACTGCAAAGATATGGAAATTTCGATAAATGTGCGTATTGTTGCTTTTTTATTGCTGCATCACAGTGTGAAAACGGCAAATAATGCGCGTCCCAAACGCCATAAGTGGCGGTGAGGATTATGCGGTTGCGTACAGGGCGTATGCCATACGCCCTTACAGTTATTGCTAAGCCCAAACTAATTTCTGTTTTTCAAACACCCCGAAAACTACATCGGATGTAGGAAAAACTATGTCCTATGCAGGAAAAATTATATCAGACATAGTTGAAACTACGTCAGACCTAATTTTCCTTATGTGCAAAATAAAGAAAACCAGACAGTTATAAAATCATTGAATGTTTAATGTATGTTACTGTCTGTCAACACATTAGGCGAAAAAGAGGAATTCCCGCACCACGGCGTGCGGGTTCAGTTTATTCTAACGGCTTTCACGATGCCCTTTATGCCGAGCAGCGAACTGCATATCTGTTTCACGTCGGCGGTGTCGTGGAGGTTTATGGTTATCTCGCTCTCGAATATTCCGGCATCGGTTGTTACGGTGAGCTTCTTGATGTCGAGGTTGAGCTGCTTGTAGATTACCTCGCTGATTGCCATGAGTATTCCCTGCACGTCTATTCCCTTTACGTAGATTGTGGCGGGGTAGAGGTTTATGTGGTGCATCTGCCAGTCAACCGCCACAACGCGGTTGCCGTAGTTGCTTTTGAGCTTTTCCGCCACCGGGCAGTCGCGGCGGTGGATTACAAATTCGTTCGACGGGTCTATGTACCCCAGTGAGTCGTCACCGGGTATGGGGTGGCAGCATTCCGCTATCTTGCAGTGCTTAATCGAGTCCTCGTTAAGGATGAATGTCTTTTTGCGGTCTATGCCCTCGATGAATATCTTTTTTATGTCGCTGTTTTCGGCTGTTTTGGGCTTGCTGCTTATGAAGGGTATGAACTTTCTCCACGATGATGCCTTGCGCTGGCGTCCCTGTATGAAGTCGGCGTCGGCGTCGCTTAGCACGATGCTCTTTTCGCCGAGCGCGAGATACAGGCCGTCGCGTGTGGGTATTTCGTGGAAGCGGCACAGCTTGTCGATTACCGCGCTGTTTATTTCCATGTCCTTTTCCTGAAGGAACTTGCGCAGCGTCTCCTCGCCCAAGGCCCTTTTCTCGCGCTCGTCGCGGCGCAGCAGTGCGCGTATCTTGCCTTTTGCCTTGGCTGTGTTGGCGTATTGTATCCATTCGGGCTGGACGTGCTGCGAGCGCGACGTGAGTATCTCCACCTGGTCTCCGCTTTGCAGCTTGTGGCTCAGCGGCACGAGTTTGTGGTTGACCTTTGCGCCTATGCAGTGGCTGCCGAGGAACGAGTGTATGGAGAATGCGAAGTCGAGCGCGGTAGCCCCCGCCGGCATGGTCTTTATCTCGCCCTTGGGGGTGAAGATAAGGATTTCGTTGGCGAACAGGTTGAGCTTTATCGTGTCGAGAAAGTCGAGTGTGTCGGGCTGCGGGTCGTCAAGGATTTCCTTTATGGTGTGAAGCCACTTTGAGAGTTCGTCGTCGTTGTAGTCCTCTCCCGGAGATTTGTACTTCCAGTGTGCGGCAACGCCCTGCTCGTCTATGTCGTCCATGCGCTTGGAGCGTATTTGCACCTCAATCCATTCGCCACGGTTGCTCATGAGCGTTACGTGGAGGGCTTGGTAGCCGTTGGCCTTGGGATGGGAAATCCAGTCGCGCAGACGGTCGGGCTGGGGCTTGTATATGCTGCAAAGGGCTACGTAAATGTTGAAGCACTCGCTCACTTCCTTTTCGGGCGCACTCGGCTCGAATATTATCCTTATGGCGAGTATGTCGTATATCTCCTCAAAGGTGATGTGCTTGTTCTGCATCTTCTGCCAGATGGAGTATGGCGTTTTGATGCGCGCGAGTATGTGGTATTTCAGCCCGCTTTTGTCGAGTTCCCTGCGTATGGGGGCGGTGAACTCGTTGAATATCTCCTCGCGCTCGGCTTGCGTCTTGGCGAGCTTGGACTTTATGTCCTCATATTCCTGCGGGTGCTCGTAATGGAAACTGAGGTCTTCAAGCTCCATTTTTATTTTGTTGAGTCCGAGACGGTCGGCGAGCGGGGCGTATATATATAATGTCTCCCCCGCCACCTTGTATTGCTTACGCGGAAGCATGGAGCTAAGCGTGCGCATATTGTGAAGCCTGTCGGCAATCTTGATGAGTATCACCCGGATGTCGTCGCTCATTGTGAGCAGGAGCTTCTTGAAAGTCTCTGCCTGAAGCGAGGCCCTTTCCCCGAATATTCCGCCGGAGATTTTTGTAAGCCCCTCTACGATGTTGGCGACTTTCGGGCCGAACAGGTTGGCTATGTCCTCATTGGTGTAGTCGGTGTCCTCTTCCACGTCGTGAAGCAGCGCGGCGCAAATTGATGTGGAGCCCAGCCCAATCTCTTCGCAGACGATTTGCGCCACGGCTATGGGGTGCATTATATAAGGCTCTCCCGAAAGCCTGCGCACTCCGCTGTGGGCTTTCTTGGCAAAGTTGAAAGCCTTGGTGATCACCTCGGTTTTCTTGCGGTGGTTCGAGGCGAGGTAGGTGTCGAGCAAATGGCGGAAGGCTTCGTTTATCATCTGCTCGTCCCTTGCGGGGTCGGAGACTGCTGGCATAACACTCATGGCGCGGTTATTTCACTCTGATTTTCTTTCCGGCCCTGATGTTCGAGCCTTTTATGCCGTTCAGTCGGCGCAGCCTGCTTACGCTTGTGCCGTATTTTTCTGCGATTTCAGACAGTGTCTGCCCGCTCCTTATTGTAACGCTCCTGCTTCTGCGTGATCTTCTGTTGCGTGAGGATTGTGAACGTCTCCTTGTGGCAGTTTGCTTTGCCAGTTCCTCTTCGTCAACCTCCACAGTCTTGCGCTTTGTGAGCAGTTCGCCGCTCCGGTAGCTGTAAACCGAGTCGCCGAGGTCGATAAACCTAAGCGCGGCATCGGAGGGCAGACGCAGCACGCATTCGTAGGAATTTCCGGGTACGAGCGACATTTTGTATTGCGGGTTGAAAGCTTTCAGCTTGTCCATTTCCACTCCGCACACGGCGGCAACCTGTTCCAGATGCAGCTCCTTGCTTATGGCAACGGTGTCATTGCTTTCAAGCGGCTTTGCACGCATAGGGCAGATGTTGTGTTCGCAGTAATAGTTCATCACATAGTTGGCGGCGATGAACGCGGGCACATATCCGCGTGTCTCCTTGGGGAGATAAGGGTATATTGTCCAGTAGTCCTTGCTGCCGCCTGCGCGGTGTATCGCCTTGTTCAGGGAAGTCGGCCCGCAGTTGTAGGCGGCGATTACGAGATTCCAGTCGCCGTAAACCTTGTATAGGTCGCTCAAATATTGCGCTGCGGCGAAAGAGGATTTTATCGGGTCGCGCCGTTCGTCAACAAGGCTGTTTATTTTCAAGTCGTAGCGTTTTGCGGTTGCCAGCATGAATTGCCAAAGCCCTGTCGCGCCTTTGCGGCTTACGGCGGTTGGGTCGAGCGCGCTCTCTATTACAGGAAGGAATTTCAGTTCCAGCGGAAGGTCGTAAAGTGCGAGGGCTTCCTCGAAAATGGGAATGTAGAAGTTTGCTGCCCCGAGCATATAGGAGACCGAATGGCGCAGTCTGCCCGTGTATTGGTCGATGAATTTTCTCACGATGCTGTTGTAGGGCATTTCCATTATGGCGGGGATTCTCGACAGTCGGTCGATGTATATGCTGTCGGGGAAAACCGGGTTCACGTCCTGCATATTGCAGTTCGTGTCTGCCTCAAGATACTGCGAGGCGTTCCATTGGCTCAAAAGGGTGTCTATGTCGAGCGTCATTGCTTCGGGAATGCCGATTTCCTCGTCTTTCCCGGTTTTGTCATCGCGGATTGTGATGTCGTTTTGTGCCTTTGCCGTGATTGCGGCAAGCAACATCAGTGCTATTATATATATTTTGTCCATAATCTTTGTTTAGAAGTTTAGCCCGCACCCTATTCCCACTGCGGCGGAGCTTTTTGAGCTTTGTACGGGTATCACCGTGGGCTTGACGTTAAGGCTCAAGTCTTTTGAGATGTCGAACGCCGAGAGCTGCGCGTCAACGTATGCGTCGATTACCGAGAGGAGGTAAACGCCCACGAACGAGAATGCGGCATAGTCCCTCCAGCGGCGGTAGCGGTCTTTCTTGTTCTTGAATATCGTCTTGAACCTGTCCTCCATCCCCGTTATGTCGTAGTTTGGCGGCAGCATGTTCATGTAGCTTTTTGTGTTGGGGTCGTCGTCCATGATGTCGATGTACGCCTGGGCGTAGTCCTTGTACATTTGCTGGTTCCACATCAGTGCGTATGTACACCCCAGAAAGCCTCCGTAGAATATCGGCAGCTTCCAGTATTTCCTGTTGTATATCTGTCCTGCCCCCGGAACGACGAGTGCGAGCCAAAGCGCGCGCTTGGGATCCGGCACGAATTTTGGCTTGGGCAGCTTCTGTTTTACCGCAGCTTTCATAACCGAGTCCACCTTTCCCGCCATTTTAGCGGAGTCTCCCGCCGCAAGTGTCGCCGTCTTGCTGCTGTCTGCCGCTGCTGCCGTTGTGTCCGCCGTTATTTGCGGCAGTATGCTGTCGTCATAAATAACCTGGGGGCGGCTGTTTGGCGTGGCGCACACCCTTGATGCCGGCAGCAGCATTGCCATTGCCGGCAAGATTGCACGTAATAGGCGCAGGGCAAAACGCATTTGGCTATGGGCGGTGGTTCTCACTTGCCTTTGTCGAGCATGGCTATTATGCGTTCCATTTCCTCCTGGTTGCGGAACGGTATGGTTATTTTGCCTTTCCCCTCGGGCGAGCAGGTCATCTTGACCTTGGTGCCGAAGTAGTCGGACAGGTGCTTTTGCAGGGCGTTGTATTCGTCGGAGTTGTCCTTGTCGCGGCGGGCGCGTATTCTTTTGCCCGAATTGTTCACGTCTTCGCCGCTGTTGAGCCGGTTAACTATCTCCTCCACCTTTCTCACCGAAAGCCCTTGGCTCTTTATCTCCTCAAACACCCTAAGCTGCGTTGCCGCACTTGGCAGCCCCAGCAGTGCGCGGGCGTGTCCTTGGTCGATGTCCTTGTTCTTCAGAGCCATTTGCACTTGTGCCGGCAGTTTGAGCAGGCGCAGGTAGTTTGTTACGGTTGCGCGCTTTTTCCCCACTTTCGCCGACAGTTCCTCCTGCTTCAGCCCGTATTGCTCGATAAGCCCTTGGTATGCCAGGGCTATTTCTATCGGGTTGAGGTCTTCGCGCTGTATGTTCTCCACCAGCGCCATCTGCATTGTCTTTTCGTCGTCGGCGGTGCGGATGTATGCCGGCACGGTTTCAAGCCCCGCCCTTTGCGCGGCTCTCCAGCGGCGTTCGCCGGCGATTATCTGGTATGTGCCGTCGCCCATGTTTCTCAGCGTTACGGGCTGCACAATTCCCAGTTCCTTTATTGAGTCGGCAAGCTCGTCAAGTGCGCGGTCGCTGAAGTCGCGCCTTGGCTGGTTGGGGTTTGGCACAATCTGGCTTATGGGAATTTCGCCTATCGACGAGCTTCCCGAAGTCTTCACCTCCCCGGTGGCTATCAGCGCGTCGAGTCCGCGCCCCAAAACCTGATATTTCTTTTTTACTGCCATAAATGTTGCATTTGTAAATACGGACAGGAGATGTTATTTCCTGTCTTTCTCAATCACGTCGTGCGCCAGTTCAAGGTAGCTTTTAGCCCCTATTGACGTTGCGTCGTAGAGTATTGCCGGCACGCCGTGGCTCGGGGCTTCGCTAAGTTTCACGTTTCGCTGGATTACCGTCTTGAACACCAGTTCCTGGAAGTGGCGGCGCACCTCGTCGTTTATCTGGTTTGCCAGCCTGAGGCGCGAGTCGTACATTGTGAGCAGGAAGCCCTCGATTTCCAGCCCAGGGTTCAGCTTCTTCTTGATTATCTTTATGGTGTTGAGCAGTTTGCTTATGCCTTCAAGCGCAAAGTATTCGCATTGCACGGGTATGATAACGCTGTCTGCCGCCACGAGCGAGTTCACCGTTATAAGCCCGAGTGAGGGGCTGCAGTCGATAAGTATGTAGTCGTATTCGGGACGCAGCGGGTCGAGCGTCTTTTTTATCAGTTTTTCGCGCTCGTCAAAGTTGAGCATCTCCACTTCCGCCCCCACGAGGTCGATGTGGGACGGCAGTATGTCAAGCCCGTCAATGTCGGTGGTGTATATCGCCTCGCGCACATCGTGCCCTCCCACAATGCACTCGTAGATGGAGCAGTCCACCTTTCTCACGTCCACGCCGAGTCCCGACGAGGCGTTTGCCTGAGGGTCTGCGTCAACCAAAAGAACCGACTTTTCCAAAGTGGCGAGCGACGCGGCGAGGTTCATCGCCGTGGTAGTTTTTCCCACACCGCCTTTCTGATTTGCTAAAGCTATAATTTTTCCCATATAAATCTGTTCTGCCCATTAGGCTGAGATTATGCAAAAATAAAAAAAATCCCCCACTTCCCAACCCTTTGCAGTGCTAAATATTCCTCAGCTTAGGATAAGAAATCATAAAAGGCAAAGTTGCCCGGCGTCTTTAATTGTATGCCGTGCAGGCTTGTTGTCGGATAAGCGGAATTCCCTCTGTGTAAGCATCGCTCATGTCTGCTTATAATGTCGCATACAAGTTTCATGCGAAACTGCGAATGCGGCCCGAATTGTGTAATGTGTTGAGTTACAAAAAGATAGTTGTGCAAAGATTGTTCTTTGTAACGGTTTGTTTTTCAGGGGTTTGAAAACGGTGAAAAAAGGTCTGACGTAGTTTTAATTATGTCTGATATAATTTTTCCTACGTCCTATGTAGTTTTTCTTATGTCCGATGTAAGTTGGCTCTTGCTTTTAAGGAATATTATTCCATGCTCACGTCAGTGTGTGAAAAACAACATTGCGCCTTTGGGTTCAAAGCACTTGTCCGCACCGTGCCGTTAGGGGATTTTTCCGTATATTTGCATAGAAAGAAAAAACAGACTATATGAAACAGCAGTCCAAGCTCATACTTTTGTCAAACGATGACGGCTATCTTGCCCCGGGCATCAATCTTCTCATAGAGTGGCTGCAGCCGCGGGCACGCTTTGTGGTTGTGGCCCCCGACGGTCCGCGCTCGGGTGCGGGGGGTTCGATTACCGCCACTGTGCCAATCACCTCCACCCTTGTGCGCCGCGAGGAGGGGCTTGAGGTTTATGCGTGTTCGGGAACGCCGGTGGATTGTGTCAAGCTCGCCCTCCACGCCCTTGTGCCGCGTGAGCCCGACCTCGTGGTGAGCGGAATAAACCACGGCGACAACGCCTCGATAAACGTGCACTATTCCGGCACTCTCGGCGCGGCAATCGAGGGGGCTTTGCACGGACTGAAGAGCGTGGCGTTCTCATCGTGCGACCACAATCCCCAGGCCAATCTCGCGCCTTTGCGCCCATACGTTGAGGATGTGGTAAAGGCCGCCCTCGCCAACGAAATGCCGCCGCTCACCTGCCTTAACGTGAACTTCCCCGCGCTGCAGGAGTTCAGGGGCGTGAGGATTTGCCGCATGGGACACTGCCGCTGGATTAACGAGTTTGAGAAGTGCGAAATTCCCGGGCGAGGCACTTTCTACTTCCTCACGGGAAATTACACCGACACCGACCCCGGGGCGAAAGACACCGACAGCCACGCGCTTACCGAGGGATATGTGGCGGTTACACCGACGACCCTTGACGTAACTTCAAGCGAATTGTTCAACGGCGTCAAAGGCTGGGGGATAGAGCGATGAAATATTTTATCATAGCCGGTGAGGCGAGCGGCGACCTTCATGCCGCCAATCTTGTAAGGGCGTTGCGCGAACATGACAGCGATGCCTGCTTTTACGCCTATGGCGGCGAGCTTATGGAGGCTGCCGGAGCAAAGATGCTGCGCTATTACCGCGACATCGCATATATGGGGGTGGTGAGCGTGGCGATGCACGCCGGCACAATTCTCCGCGCCATGGCAAGGTGCAGGAGGGAGATTTTGGAGATTAACCCCGATGTGGTTATTCTTGTGGACTATCCGGGCTTCAACCTCGCTATTGCGAAATATGTCAAGACTAAAACCTCCATTCCCGTGTATTACTATATCGCCCCGAAAATATGGGCGTGGAAGGAGAGCCGCATAAAGCTTTTGAAGGCATACGTTGACGAGATATTCTCCATACTTCCTTTCGAGACGGAGTTTTTCAGGCAGCGCGGCGTTTACGTGCATTATGTGGGCAATCCCACAGTTGACGAGGTGGATGATTACCGCCGCCTGCATTACGCCGATTTGCCGGAGGAGTTTGCCGCGCAGAACGGCTTGAACCCCGCAAGGAAGATTGTCGCCGTCCTTGCCGGCAGCCGCAAGCAGGAGATAAACTACAACCTGCGGCGTATGCTCGTTGCCGCACGTCCTTTGGCCAAGAGGGGCTACCAGCTTGTTGTGGCGGGTGCGCCGAATATAGACGACAATATATATATGCGTAACATCCCGGCCTCGATGCTCGAAAACGGCGAGGTGGGAATCGTGTCGTGCAAAACCTACGCCTTGCTCGGCTTTGCCGCGTCCGCCCTTGTAACCTCCGGCACTGCCACGCTAGAAACCGCCCTGTTCAAAGTCCCGCAAGTGGTGTGCTACTACATTCCTATGGGCAGGGTTGTTTCGTTTTTGAGGAAAAAGCTGCTCAAGGTAAAGTATATATCGCTTGTGAACCTTATCGCCGGGCGCGAAATAGTCAGGGAACTTGTCGCCGACGGCATGACAGTCGGCAATGTGCGTGCGGAATTGGAGAGGATAACCCTTGACGACGCCAGCCGCGCCGGAATGCTTGAGGGCTATGAGGATCTTGCCGGCATATTGGGTGGCGTGGGTGCTTCGGCACGCGCCGCACAGGGAATCACGGCTTGTCTGCAAAAGAGAATGGAAGCCCGCTGACGCAGCCGTCCCGCTCACCGTGTTGTGTGGCTCACGCGCAGTGCTGCTCTGTGAAAATATTGTTTAATCAATAAATTATATTGCCGAATGGACTATTGCATAAGCCCGAAGTGGGCGGATTTTGCAATTTGACTGCGTTATTTTGCGTGTTTCATGGATACGCTTCATGCGGTGTCGTGCAGGGCGTATGCAATACGCCACTACAATTTATCGCGAAACCATAATCGCTCATCCTTTCCCCAACACCCCCAAAACTGCATGGGACATGGAAAAAACTACGTCCTATGCAGGGAAAATTATGTCTGATATAATTCAAACTACATCAGACCTTTTTTAGCCAATTACAAATACCTGTAAAACAATAACTTATGTAGGCGGGATGGAATTTGGTAAAACTCTGCAAACCAGCGCGTTGCATTTTTCAGGACAAACCAAGGCTCTGCGGAGGTTTTGGCGTTTGCGGAAAATAAACCCGGTGGCAAAGGGTGAAGTACCGCCAAAAATCGCTATATTCGCACACAGAAATATACCTGTCAATGCAAAACGGCAAACTTCTTTGGGTGGACGATGAGATAGACCTGCTGCGCGCCCACATAATCTTTCTTGAAAACAAGGGCTACAGCGTGGACACGGCGACAAACGGCGTGGACGCGCTGGAGATGTGCGAGCGCGGCGGTTATGACCTTATTATGCTCGACGAGAATATGCCGGGGCTTAGCGGGCTCGAGGTGCTGACGCGCATAAAGGAGGCTCTGCCCGCCACTCCCGTGGTGATGGTTACGAAGAGCGAGGAGGAGGACATCATGAACCAGGCCGTGGGGCAGAAGATAGCAGATTACCTTATAAAGCCCGTGAACCCGAACCAGATATTGCTCGCGCTGAAAAAAAACATACACAAGCGCGAGATTGTTGACGAGGTTACGCTCACCGGCTATCGGCAGGAGTTTGGCAGGATTAGTGCGCAGATAAGCGACTCCATGTCGCCCGACGACTGGATGGAGGTTTACCGCAAGCTTGTGTATTGGGAGCTTGAGCTGCAGGACACCGGCGGGGCGATGGACGAGGTGCTGCGTATGCAGAAGGAGGAGGCGGATGTGGCGTTCGCCAAGTTCGTGAGAAAGAACTATATGTCATGGATAGGCAATCCCGACAAACGCCCCATGATGAGCAACGACCTGTTCCGGAAAAGGGTTTTCCCGCTTTTGGACAGGGGCGAAAAGGTGTTCATGATAGTGTTCGACAACCTCAGATATGACCAGTGGCGGATTTTGAGCCGCGACATAGCCGGTTTGTTCTCATCGGACGAGGAACTTTACTTCAGCATCCTGCCCACAGCCACGCAGTATGCCCGCAACGCCATTTTCGCGGGTCTCATGCCCTTGCAGATAGAGGAGATATTCCCCGGGCTTTGGGTGGATGAGAGTGAGGACGAGGGAAAGAACCTTAAGGAGAAAGAACTTATAGCAACGCAGCTTGCAAGATTCCGCCGCAAGAACAGCTTTTCCTACAGCAAGGTGAACGATTCGCAGGCGGCGGACAAACTGCTCTCGCAGTTTTCGCAGCTCGAAAGGAACGACTTGAACGTGCTTGTGGTTAATTTCATCGACATCCTTTCCCACGCCCGCACGGAGCAGAAAACCGTAAGGGAACTCGCGGCTGACGAGGCGGCATACCGCAGCATAACGCTCTCGTGGTTCAGGCACAGCGCGATGAAGGAGCTTTTCGGGAAACTTTCCGACAAGGGCTTCACCGTTGTCGTTACCACCGACCACGGAAGCATCCGCGTGGGGCAGCCGTCAAAGGTTGTGGGCGACAGGGAGGTGAACACCAACTTGCGCTACAAGCTCGGGAAAAACCTGAAGTACAACGGCAAGGAAGTTTTCGACGTGCGCCGCCCGTCAGAGGCGGGACTGCCTTCGCCAAACCTCTCGACTTCCTACATCTTTGCCACAGGCAGCAGGTTTTTCGCCTATCCCAACGATTTCAACCATTATGCGCGATACTACACCAACACGTTCCAGCACGGCGGCATATCTATGGAGGAGATGATAGTGCCTTTTGTAACCCTCCGCCCCAAACGCCGCTGAACGCATGGCGCAGAAACAATAAAGGAAAAAGAAAATGGAAATAAGAATACCCGATTTGAACAGCATTGAGGCGGCAGCCGGGCAGTTTGTGGAGAACATGGGCGACCGCAAAATATTCGCCTTTTACGGCAAAATGGGAGCCGGCAAAACCACGTTCATACGCGCCGTGTGCCGCAAGCTCGGAGTGGAGGAGGAAGTTACTTCCCCGTCGTTTGCCATAGTGAACGAGTACAAAAGCGAGACCTCCGGGGGAAGCATATTCCATTTTGATTTCTACCGCATAAAGAGAATAGAGGAGGTTTACGACCTTGGCTACGAGGATTACTTTTATGGCGGCGGAATTAACTTTTTGGAGTGGCCCGAGCTTGTGGAGCCGCTGCTTCCCGACGAGACCGTGAGAGTGGAGATTTCTGGGAATGCGGACGGAAGCAGGACTGTGAAGGTGGACGACTGACATCTGCGGAGCGGCTTGCCGTTGCCTGTAAAAAGGGACTTAACCGCAGAATGTTCACGCGTAATTGAAAAACTTTCCGTAAGTTTGCAAATAAGTTAAATTGAAAAATCCTGATATAATGTTTGATGTTAAGCAATGTCTCAACGACAGCGAGAAAAAGATGTCCCAGGCTGTAAAGCACCTTGAGGAAACCTTGGCGCGCATTCGCGCAGGAAAGGCGAATGTTGAAATCCTCGACGAGGTTAGGGTGGAGAGCTACGGCACCATGATGCCCCTGAACCAGGTTTCGGCAATCACCACGCCCGATGCGCGCACCATAGCAATAAAGCCGTGGGACAAGAGCATGATGCGCCCCATTGAAAAGGCGATTATAAACTCGAATGTCGGAATTATGCCCGACAACAACGGCGAGATAATACGCCTCACAATTCCGCCACTTACTGAGGAACGCCGCAAGGAGCTTGCAAAGCAATGCAACAAGGAGGGCGAGACTGCCAAGGTGAGCATACGCAATGTGCGCCGCGAGACCATAGACAAACTCAAGAAGTCTGTGAAGGACGGAGTGAGCGAGGACAACGAAAAGGATGCGGAGCAGACTTTACAGAAGGTGCATGACAAATACATTAAGCTGGTTGACGAACTTCTTGCAATAAAGAACAAGGAGATAATGACCGTCTGAGCTTATGCAGGGAACGGTTATCCGCACCGCCGGAAGCTCCTGCCTTGTGCGCACGGCCGATGGTGGCGATGTGGAATGCACTGTGCGCGGAAAATTCCGCCTCAAGGGCATCCGCACCACCAACCCCGTGGCTGTGGGCGACAGGGTGGAGGTAACCGTGTCGCCCGAAGGGGGCGGCATGATTGTGGGTTTGGAGGACAGAAAGAACTACATAATACGCAAGTCCACAAATCTTTCAAAGCAGAGCCAGATTCTCGGGGCGAACATCGACATGGTTTTGCTTTTTGTAACAGTAGCGCGTCCAGAAACGCTCACCACTTTCATCGACCGCTTCATAGCCTCGGCGGAAGCCTATGGCGTGGACGTGGTGCTGGCTTTCAGCAAAACCGACATATACACCCCGCAGGAAACCGAAAGGATGAACGCCCTCGCCGGCTTGTACGAGGGCATCGGCTACCGCACGGTGAAGTTTTGCGCCCTCAATGGCGCACCCGCCAATGTGCTTGAAGTTTTGAAGGGCAAGATTACGCTCATAGCCGGAAACTCCGGCACGGGAAAGTCAACGTTTGTAAACGCCATTGTCCCCGGTGCGGGGGCGCGCACTTCGGAAATTTCCGAAAGCCATCTTACAGGCATGCACACCACAACCGACAGCCGGATGTATTTCCTGCCACAGGGCGGGGCGGTGATAGATGTGCCGGGCATAAAGGGCTTCGGAACTTTCAACATGAGGCGCGAGGAGGTGAGCCATTACTTCCGCGAACTTTTCAGCATAGGCAGGGAATGCCGCTTTGGCAACTGCACGCATACCGGCGAGCCGGGCTGTGCGGTGAAGAAGGCTTTGGAGGAGGGCAGGGTGGCGCGTTCGCGCTACGCTTCCTATCTCAGTATGCTCGAAGACGGCGAGGAGGCAAAGTACCGCGAGGCGTATTAGCACCATTGCAATGACAAACAGACATAAATAACCGAAAAATGAAAACGAGAATAATATTCGCCGCCGCGCTTGCGCTTGCAGCCGGGATTAGCGCCCATGCGGCATCCAAAACCCCTGTTGTGAAAAGCGTGAGGATTACAGGACATCCGGGCATGGTTATAGACCGCGTTGTCTCGGAGCGCATCATGAAAGAGGACGTGAAGATGCTTGTGGACGTGTTCGCCACAAAAAAGGAGGCGTCGGCATGGCAGTCGGAGTTTTGGGGGAAGTGGGCGTTGGGCGCGTGTGCGCTTTACGAGTACAACCATGACGCGGCTTTGTACGAACGCATAAGGAAATCGGCGGAAGACTTGATGAAGCTCCAGGAAAAGAGCGGGTACATCGGAAACTACTCCCCCGAAAGGCAGCTCAAGGAGTGGGACATCTGGGGGCGCAAATACGTTATCCTCGGACTGCTTTCGTGGTATGACATATCGAAGGACAAGAAGGCTGTTGCGGCGGCTTGCCGGCAGCTCGACTTCCTCACGGCGCAGCTCAAGGAGAAGAACCTATCGCTTGTGGAGACGGGCAACTATCGCGGTATGCCGAGCGCTTCGATACTCAATGCCGTGGTGAAACTATACAACATAACCGGCAACAAGAAATACCTGCAACTCTCCGAAAGCATCGCGGGTGAGATAGAGTCCCCCAAAGGCCCGCAGATACTGTCGAAAACCTTGCAGGGAATACCCATGGCAAACCGCTTCCCCCACGAAGGTTCGTGGTACAACTATTCAAACGGGCAGAAAGCCTATGAAATGATGTCGTGCCTTCAAGGAATGCTCGACCTATACCGCGTGAACGGAGACAAGAGGCTTCTTGACGGTGTTGGCAAGGCTGTGGACATGATTATCGCGCAGGAGATAAACATAACAGGCTCCGGGAGCGCGAGGGAGTGCTGGTATGGCGGTGAGCGCGTGCAGACACGCCCGGCGATATACGAAAACGAGACCTGCGTAACGGTTACGTGGCTCAACCTCCTGCGCCGTATGCTGCTCATAAGCGGCGACGCACGTTATGCCGACCTTATGGAACAGGCAATATATAATGCCCTGTTCGCCTCGCTTAAGGGCGACGCGTCGCAGATAGACAAATACACCCCGCTCGAGGGCGAGCGCACAAGGGGCGAGGATCAGTGCGGCCTGCCGATAAACTGCTGCAACGCCAACGGCCCGCGTGGGTTTGCCGCCATTCCGCAGACAATATATAATGTGGGCGATGGCAAGGTGGACGTAAATTTCTATATGCCTTCCGAGGCGGTGGTTTCCCTCGGAGGCAAGGCCGGTGATGTGGCAATCGCGCAGAGCGGCGACTATCCGCGCACCGACGAGATGGAAATCAAGGTAACTCCCAAGGCTTCCGCAGAATTTGCCCTGCGTCTGCGCATCCCCTCGTGGGGGAAAGGCACGCTCGTGAGCGTGAACGACGCAAAGGCGGAAGGGGCTGTGGAGAAAGGCTACCTGACACTAAACCGCAAATGGAATGCCGGCGATGTGGTGAAAATCAAGTTTGATATGCCGGCGCGGCTTGTCAAGAAGAACGATTGCGATGCCATTGTGCGCGGGCCTATAGTGCTTGCACGCGACAGCCGCTTCAACGGCGGCGACATTGACGAGGTTGTGAACATACCCAACAATAACGGAATTGTGGATGTAAAGCCGTCTGCAGCCCCCGGATGGGCGTGGATGAGCTTCAAAATCCCCGTAATTCTCGGCGTGGACTATATAGACTACGGCAAGCCTGTGGAGGTGGATTTCTGCGACTTTGCATCGGCGGGAAACTCGTGGAAGCACGGCGAGCGCTATCGCGTGTGGCTTCCCGAGGCTTACGACAACGAGACAAAATAACGGCACAGTTACATACAGTCGCGTTTTGTAATCATAACGGTCCGTATGCGGCACAAAGCCCGTACGAACCGTTTTTGTTTAACTTGTTGAAAGCCAATAAATAAATAGTGATGCGGATTTGTCTGGCAACGTTGTGGTTTTCAGTGTGTTGCAAATGGGCGAAAAAAGGTCTGATGTAGTTTGGATTACATCAGACATAATTTTTCCTGCATAGGACGTAGTTTTTCCTGCATCCGATGTAGTTTTTCGGGCTGTTTGGGAAAGGATGAGCGATTATGGTTTTGCGCCGTTTGTATGGGCGTATGGCATACGCCCTGTACACCATCGCCAAAACCGCATCGCCAACCACCGCCATAGCATTGCCAAGCGGCGCAATTCGGACGTATGCCATGTGTCCCTAAGGAGGGTCAAATCATTGGTTTATTATATGATTGCATATTACATGCCGGTGTATGTGGCAAACCCTTGCGAAAGTGCAAGTTTTTGATTGAAAGCCCTTTTGCGCTTATCCCTTACAGTTGCCCGATGAGCCGTTTGAGGGCTTCGTACAGGTTGTCTTGCGGAAGGAGCGCAAGCTTTTTGCGTATGTGAACACGCTGCGTGTTTATGTTGGTTTTGCTCTTGCTTAGCAGCCGGCATATCTCGCCCTGCTTTTTGCCCTGTATGATGAGCATACATATTTCCCGCTCCGACGGCGTGAGGCTTGGGAGCGACTTTTTCAGTTTTTTGAGTATTGATTTCGACTCATTGGCGTATGACAGCACGTTGGCTATTATGTTTCTCGTGGTTTCGGGACTTAGCTCGTTGAACAGCCTTTCGACGATTGCGGGGGAGTAAGTCTTTCTGCCAAGGTGGATGTACGCCCTCATTTGCGGTCTTTTCATTCGGAAAAGGAAAAGAAGCTCCTGCTCGTCCCGCCGGAATTTAACGTTCTCGCTGTTAAGCAGTGCCGAGTTGGCCACAAGCCTTTCACCGCAGAACGACATCATGATGAAGGAGATGAGGATAAGCAGTAAGAAATCGCGCAACGGCTCTCCGCTCTCCATCCGGCACATGGAATACACGCACACGGCGGCAGTCATGCCGCCAAGCAGAAAGGAGTTCCATTTAAGGTAGGACATAGTGGAGTACAGGCTGTTCAGCGCAAGAAGCACGATGTTTGCAAGGGCGATTTGGTCGGTGAAGTCGGAACCGTCGCTGATAAACACTACGGTTTCTGCCGAAAGAAACAGGTGGGACGTGATGGTGGTTGCATACAGGCAGGTCTTGAGCGGCATGACACGGCACACATACAGGACAAACAAAGCGACGACAGAAAACAAAAACAAGACGTTTGTCCTTAAAAACAGCGGATTGTCGAGCCCGGTCAAGCCTGTTATGTTGAAAACAAGGCCAACAATAAGAATGGATTCGTAGAATATAAGCGTCATAAGACGCTGCCGTCCTATGAAAGAAACTTCGCGCAAAAGAAAGTTGCGCAACAGGGATTTGTTTGTATGATTGCTCATTTCCCTTTATTACAATACGTGGCTTATGAAGTTTGTTGTTCAGCAGTTTTCAGCTTGTGCAAAAATAACAAATTGTTTTGATTTGCAAAGAGTTTATGCAATAATATTGTCTTGTTGTGTAATCGTGTTTTATTGTTTGAAAACCCAAGGGCAAAAATACATAATGAAGAAATTTTGGAATATGACAACAGTAAACTGGTATAAGACAAAAATCACAATCCTTGGTTTGAATAGTTTTGCAGCGTGTTTTGAGTACAAGGCTAAATAAAGCGAAATATTGCCATGGAACAAACACATTAGTGCAGTCCACAAGATAACTAAACAATGATATTTTCAATGAGAACTGACAAACTGATGAGGAGAGGGAGGCGAATGCTGACGGCAGCGGCCTTTCTCTTTGCGTTTGCCGAGGCGAACGCGCAAAATGTGTTCGTAACACCACAAACCGGAAAATTGATTGCGGCGCTGACAAGCAGCACTGAGGCGGGGTTTCAAAGGGGATGGAACTCCTTATGGAAGCACAACCAGCTTCCGTTGACGATAACGGTGGCGGATGGAGGCGAGCTTACTGACGCGGGCGAGCTGAAAATTCCCGCAGCAAACTTGAATCTTTCCGAGAATGGGGACGCTTTGGTTTTGAGCGGCGGACAGACATACGACTCTTATATGGTCGTTACCTTGCCGAAAGGATACAGGTTTACAGGCTACAATATGACCTTGCAGAACAATATGGACGGAGCGACATTCGGCGGTTTCACATTTACGAAAATGGACAAGACGTTTTGTGAAACCAACAGCGCATTTGACAAAAACAGCGCAATGTCGGTTGCCAAGAATGATGCGGGCGCAACAGCTATGACTGCCGGCGACAAAAAGGAATACACCATAGCGCGCCAGTCAAAAGGAAATGGCGACATGGGAAACCGGCTGTATTTTCTTCTGTCGCGTTCAGCAAGCGGCTTTTATGCCGTAACGATAAAGTCTTTTGAGGTGTTTTTCGCTACCGACGACTTTACGGCAACGATGTCTCCCGGCAATTTGCAGGAAGCCGTCAGCTTTTGCGAAGTGCCTTTCCTTATAGACAAGTTCGACTTGGGCGAAATTAAGAAGAACACCAAAGACGGCAGCACGTATTACAGCTACGATTACCAGAATGTAAAGGACGCGACGGCAAACAACGTGCTTTACCAGCAGGATGCGGTGAGCGGCGGATTGGCTGGCGACTTTGCTGCGGCAAAGCATATTTCGTCGCAGACTGCGGGCGGGCAGTCGTGGTTCGCGCTAAGCGGCGATACGTATTACGCCGAGTCTCCCACATCAATAAAACTTTCTGACGGAACTACTGAATTGCCGGTTGGCTACCGCATAACAGGCGCGAAACTCAAACTCGCCGGAAAATCAGAGGCGGGGTTCTCCATCACCATGCAGCAAAACGGGAAAACCGTATATTTGGGTACAGACCTTAAGTTTTCAAGCAGCGCCACCGTTTGGGAATGGGAAGGAAAAAAGATCAAGTGCGGAGACAAGTACTTGAACATAATACGTGATGGATATATAAGTCCGACCTATAAAATAGAGTTGGCAGGCAGTGTGGGCGACGGTATTTCTTTTGAAGTGGCAAACGGAATGCTCCGTGGAGTTTATAAAGGTTCTATCTATAGTAGCGATGGCTATGTAACGATGTCTTCCGACGGCGAATTAACGCTTACAAGTACAAGCTCGTCAGCAACTGCATCATATTTGGTAAGGGAATACATCCCTGACTATACGGTGAAACTGTATGGGACTGACAAGGACAATCCTGTGAAAACGGTCAACGCTTCGGACGAGGAACAGACTGTGGAGGTCGGCAGCCTTAACAACGACGCCGTGAAGTTTTCGGTCGAGGGACTTGAGGGCGATGCCAAAGCTTTGGTGCAGGTGGAGCTTACTATGGAATACCTCAATCCCTATATCAGCAGCCTTGATGTCGTTTGCCACGAAGCCAACGGGCAGAGCGTGAAGCAGACTTTGAACACAAACAACTTTGAGGTGAGGGGCGGAGAGTTCAAGTTCCATGTCCCCGAAGACGGCGGCAGCAAATGCACGTTCTCTTTTGAGAACCTGAAGAGCAACTATGCCGACAATACATATTATAATGGCGAGCGTAACGGCACGTCGCGCTACAATTTCGTGGAGTCGGAATACTGGACAAGCGGCAAGGGACTGAAACTGTACGAGGGCTACGACCCGAACGCCGCTTACGAGACAAAGGTTTCCACCGTTTTGGCAGGAACAGTCCCGTTCCGTTTCAGCAATGTTGACGAGTTGGAGAACACCAGCACGTCCGAGAAGGCAAGGCAGCTTGAGGAATACCCGTTCTCGCTGGAGGCTTACAGGGCGCAGACAAAGCCCGCCGCAGGAGAATTCAAGCAGTTCGAGCTTGCCGTGGGCGACAAAGGGACGGCTTACTTGTTCGTCGCAGATGAAACGCGCTATAACATAGCTCCCACCACGGCTTCGGAACACCGCTATTTTGCCTACTACAAAATGGATGTGGAGCTTTTGAAGGGAACATACACCGCCAATACGGAATTTACCAAGGTATATGAATCTACTTGCTATGAGGGCGACAAGACCGCCGCGATGTGGGGCGCGAAAGTAACCACGGTCGGCGAAACAGGAGAGAATGTGGCAGGAAATCTCACGACTGCGCAAATCAAGGCGCAGCTTGACGGGAAACTCGCCGGTGAGGGCATTGAAGCAAGCCAAATTCTCTATGTTGACTTGAGCGGGCTGAACAGCGTTGTCGAGACAGAGGACGTTACGTTCGAGAACCTGCGCGACGGTCTTGCGCCAAACACTTTGGTATATCTTCCCAAGGGCGTGAATGCCGGCACATACAACTATTCTTCGCAGCTTCAGGACGGTTCGGCGTTCTATGCTTGCGACAACATAAGGATTGCCGACAAATATCCGTTCTTCGCGCCATACGGAATAACAGTAACCGCAGAGCAATTCGTGGAATACACCCGTAAAATAACCATTGACAAGAACGGAAAAGTGAGGATTGCCACCGTGATGCTGCCTTTCACCGTGAGCGTGGAGGGCAGCGGACTGCACACAAACGAGGACGGCACTTCGCTGTCGGTGTGGACAATGCAGGAGAACAACTTCATCAGCACCATCTCGCCCGATGGCAATCCCACCAACTATAATTCGGACGTGCATTTTGTGGAATACTCATCGTTTACAGGCAAAACCGAGGCTGACGCACCGTATATGGTCAAAGTTGAAAACGCCCCCGGGGATGCCGGCTCGTCATTCACCATAAAGCAGTACGGCTCTAACATCGAGGCAACCAAGCGCGGCGGAATTTACAGCGGCGGCACTTCGACGGGAACACTCGGCGGAGGGGCGTTCACATTTACGCCCAAGGCTTCGTATGCAGGCATGAAACTCGCCAAGGCAGGAAACTTCTTCTATTTCGGACAGGGAATGTTCCTCAACTCGCAGAACATAAACGGCGACTATCTTTATTGCTACCCATTCCGCGCAGTTTACGAATATGGCGGCGGCGCGGCGGCAAAGACCTTTGATGTGGCGTTTGGCGAGAACCAAGGCGAGACAACCGGGATTAAGAATGTCGAAAACACAGATGCCTCTGTAGAAATCACACCCATTGCGGGCGGATTGTCAATAAGCGCAAGAAAGGCTGCGGAGCTGACTGTCTATGACATGAGCGGCGTTGCCGTGAAACGCCTTGGCGTTGCTGCTGGTGAGACACAGAATGTGAGCTTGCCGGCGGGCATATATCTCGTGAACAAGAGAAAAGTGGCAGTAAAGTAACCATGTAAACAAAGAAACCAATGAAGAAGAAATATATTAGACCGCAAATAGAGGTTCTGGAAGTAGAAAATGTGCAACCTTTCTCCGCAAGTCCTATCGACGGACAGACGGATCACGCCGATTCGCGCCGTCATGATTACGATGACACCTTTTATGATGACGAAGGTGTGTTCGGCTCGGTTGAATGGAACAATGACGTAGGTTTCCAGAACAAGGGGCATTTATGGGATTAGCCTGAATCTTTACAGAAAAATCACATTGATGGAGGGCGTGTCCGGGGAAGTTGCTTTTTGGCTTCCTCGGACACGTTTTTTACAGCGGCAATGCCGCCCCGGCAGCCGTATTTACCTTTGTTCTGGATAAGAAATCATAAAAGCCGGAGGTGTTCTGTGGCCTCCACGGCGTTCCGTGTGGCCTGCTTGCAGCCGAAGCAACTGCAAGAATGCCAAAAAACATATAAAACTCTGGTTTCCAGAATAATGCCCAATTTAAGAATGTATAAAATAACATTTTGTTTTTCAGATGTTTGCAAATAAAGAAAAAAGGTCTGATGTAGTCTGGATTATATCAGACAAAATTTTTTCTACGTCCCATGTAGTTTTTTCCATGTCCGATGCAGTTTCCTCGGTTTCGGTGTTGCACCATTTGCAGGGGCGTATTGCAAACGCCATGCACGCCACCGCCCGAAACACATTGCGCAAACAAAGCAAACCTTGACGGCAACGCGGTAAAAACGTGCAATCCTGTCTGAATTTTAGGGGTCTCTTATCGCAAACTCGCGTTGTTGGTTTACGGAAGCACTTGTTTGTCTGATTATTATTTGCCGTGGGGAAAATTTTAACTATATTTGCTGAAAGAAAAGATAAAGCCATGATAACAGCTTTCTACATAACCAGCGCCGTGCTTGTAATCCTCCTCGTTTCTGTTACGGTTAAGTTTGCGACGCAGGGGCGCGATTTGGACGATCCGCCTTTTCAGATACGCCGCAAGGCGTTCGTAGTTTTTTACATCATTCTTGTGGTGAACGTGGCCCTTTCCCTCACCATTGTGCATCCGCAGGGCGTGGAAGTTTACAGCACGCTGCCGATATGCACCCTTTATTTCGTGTTCTCCGCCTTTATGATGATGTCAACGGCGCACTTCGGAAAGGACTATTACCGCAATGTGTTCATATGGTTTCTGATTATGCAGTACGGCTTCATGCTTTTGGGGCTTAGCGTCTTGTGCCGTTTTTTCGGGCTTTACGAGCCGATGTTTACGCTCGACGGCATGTTTGACGCCCACAACCATTTCATAGCTTACGGCAGGATTTACTTTCTCGCCATAATGCTTGCCGTGTATTTCCTGATGATTTTGGTTTTGGCGGAGTCGTATGTAAGCTGCCGCAGGCGCAGGAAGTATGAGACGAGCGAGTTCAACGCCCGCCCCGAATATGGGGCGGAAAATCTGAACATACTGCTGTATGTGGTGGTGTTCACAGCCGCAATGGCCAGTTACTTCATCCCGAGCATCCTTCCGCATATTATATGCAACGCGCTGCTGGCGGCAATGGCGGTGCGCTCAAGTTTCACGTTCAGCAACTATCTCAATGCCATGCGCGGCGGCATAAGGGCGAAAAAGCTCTATCTGGAGATAAGCGGGAAGCTGGACAAAATGCTTGAAAACGAGAAAGACAATCCCATATACAAAAGCAACACGAATATTGACGACATTTCCGAAGCCTTGCAGGTGAGCCGCGACGACATGAGCAACTACATATACCAGGAGCTCGGCTCTAGTTTTGCGGCGTGGGTGTGCGAGAAAAAACTGCTCCGCTGCGCCCGGCTTATAGCCACAACCGACCGCAAGATAAGCGAAATAGCCATAAACACGGGCTATATGGATCTCCCGGCAATGAGCAAGGCGTTCAAGAAACGCTTCGGGGTTACGCCGTCAGAGTACCGCAAGCGCAATGCGCCTTGAGGAAAACCGGCGCAAAGGTTTTGCTTGCCCGTAAGCCAAGGCCGTTTTTGGGGGATTTTCGTCTGCGGCATTTCCAAGTGCGCAGTTCTTCGGGCAGCGTCCCGATTTTGCGGCACCGCATATGCGTATGCAAAAAAACAGCCCCGGCGATTCGCTCGTGGGGGCTGAACATAATAAATAAGAGTTGAAAATGTGAAAATCAGTCTAAACAGTTTCCTTTGCGTTGCAGCCTTTGTTTTGCGGCTGCCGTATGTGGTTTTGTTAAACTGCGGCAAAGATATAAACGAATGGCGTTAAGACCAAGTTTTGGTGTAATCAAAAACAGTCAATATCGATTTTCTTTCTTAATTTTACACGTCAAATAACGTCAATATCACTCGAAACAATTAATAAACACCATGTTTTCACCTCAAAAACCCTTGGAGAAAAAGAATCCCGTGTCGCGTTTCATATACCGTGAGCATACGTTTCTCGGCAGACAGCGGCTGCTTTCGCTGATATACTTCACGTTGCAGATAACGCTTGTAACGGTGCTCTTTCTGCCCAAGGCCATAGCCGCGTCGCGCGTGTTTTTTGTGGCTGTGATGTGTCTGCTCCAATGCGTGGCGGCATTTTCGTTTTTGGGGTATCTTAAAAAATGGCTGAAGCTGTCAAATTCCCTGCGCTTCATCATATATTCGGTGCATTTGGCCATTTCGCTGCAGATGATTTACATTTCCGTGAACAACGTGGAGCTGCTCACGGGTTTTCATAAGACTTTGATGATGGGCAACATTACGCTTATGGTGCTCAATGTGGTTTTGTCGATAATAGCCTGCCAAAGGCACGACCCTTTGGTGTTGAGCCTTTTGTCGTTGGCGGTTTATGCCGCGTGCGCCGTCATAACCCGCGATCCGTGGTTCGAAATTCTTGCAGCCATCATTGTGATAACTTTTTTGCTGCTCGGGCTTCTTGGGAGCAGTCTTGTGTGGAGCACGCGCAAAATAGAGAAAGAGAACCTTACGCTGAAGAAGGAGGATGAGGAGCTTTTTGCGATTTTCAACCTGCGCAGGGAGCAGGTAAGGGCATACGTCAAGCTCGCCGAGCAGGAAATGTCGGACGATAAGGTGAGTGCAGTGTTCGACATCCTTGGCAAGAGGGCGCAGAAAAACGTGATGTACAACATGAAACGTTATTTCTACGCTAAAAAATTCAACGAGAAGGCGATAGGGGAGGTTCTGCCAAACCTCACGCCGTCCGAAAGGGAGGTTTGCCGGCTTGTGATGCAGGACAGAAAGTTGGGGGACATAAGCCGCATTTTGCAGAAGAACGAATCAAACATAACGACAACGCGCTCAAATGTGCGCAAGAAACTCGGCTTGAAACCCGAGGACGATTTGAAGGAAACCTTGTGGCGGCTAATGGATGAGGCAGGTTATTCCCACGACAAGTTCAAGGAATAACCCACTGCGGTGTGTTTCATGCGGTGGTGTACAGGGCGTATGCCATACGCCCCTACAAATGACGCAAAACCAATACCGCTAAAACTACATTTGATGTAGGAAAAACTATGTCCGATGTAGGAAAAATTATGTCTGATATAATTAAAACTACATCAGACATATTTTCGTGCTTTGCAAACTTCTGAAAAACAAGATTTTGCAAAATTGATATTTGTTTGTGCAAATCTTTGCGTATAAGGCGTTTGTTATGTTAATGGGAAAATGCCTTTTGTGTTGCGCTGTGATGAAAATGGGTGGGTTGGGGATTTTTATTTGTCATCGTAGTGTCCGTATGCGGAAAGAACCAGTACGACAACCGTGTTTTCATAGACTTCGTAAACAAGCCTGTGTTTCTTTGTAATTTGCCTTGACCACTGACCGCTTCTGTCTCCCCGCAATGCTTCCGGATGCCCTGTCCCGGAGTATGGGTGCAGTTTCAGTTCCTCAATGAATTTCTGCAATTTTTTGAAAGCCTTTGGCTCGTTTTTTTCGAGCCTGCCGATGTGGGCAATCGCCTTGTTGGTAAAATTAATGCTGTACATCATCTTTGACCCGGTTTAGAAATTCTTCCAGGGTTTCATTGGGGAGCATACTTCTGAATTTCCCCTCTTCGTATTCCTTTTTCGATTCGTCAATCATCTTGAAGAAATCCTCCTTGCTCATGCGTGTCGGGTCTTCGGCTTTAGCCTTCTGCTTTGCAAGCCTTTTTACGTAGTTTATGGCCTTTGCGAGCATAGCCTCGTCATCGGCTATGCTGTTTATCTGGCGGTTGAGTTCGGCTTTAAGCTGTAATGCGGTCATGGTTGTATTGTTTGTCTGTGTGCAAAAGTATCAATTATTTCTCTTTCCTGCAAGAGAATATGTTTTGGTAAACCTCGTTGTATTTCCTTACGGTAACGGAAATGTCGAACTCTTTGGCGCGGTTGTAGCACCGCTCTGCCGTTTTGCGGTAATAATCGCTGTCGTCATGCAGCTTCTGTAGAATGCCGGCAAGTTCCTCCGCGTTTTCGTGTTCAAAAAGAATGCCGTAGCCCTGCGTAACCTCGCGCAGCCCGTTCACGTTGGAGGCGATGAAGGGCTTGCCCGCGCTCATGCCCTCGACGTTCGAGAGCGAAAGTCCCTCCCAATGGCTTGACATCACAACCGCGTCAGAGGCTTTTAGTATTTGCGCCACGTCCGGACGTATTCCCCAGAATTTCACGCGGTTTCCGAGGTGCAGGCTTTCAGTGAGGTTTTCCAAAATCTTGCGCCTCACGCCGTCGCCCACAAGCCACAGAATATAATTTTCCGGCAGCATGGCCATTGCCCTGATTATTGTGTCCTGGTCTTTTGCCTCGCGGAAGCCCGCAACCATTGTGGCAACGAAAGTTCCGTTCTCATGCGCCCCTGCGATTGGTGCGGCACTGTGTATTCCGGCAACGTCCACGCCGTTGTTTATGGTGGAGATTTTGTTGTATTGTTTGGATGAGGAAATGAGCCATTTGCCGCCCATATACTCGCGCAGCTTCTCCTCGGCGATTTTGCTGATGCACACAATGTGGTCGTATTTGCCGTACATGGCACTCTCTATCGGAGCATACCACTTCCAACCGCGTTTGCGGTTGGAAGTGTTATGCTCCGTGGTGCAAAGCCCCACGGAGCATAACACTCCCGCCAAGGCGGTGAACAATTGCGGCGAGGAATTGTGGGAATGCACAATGTCGTAGCGCCTCATGATGTGCGCCAGTTTCAGGATATAGAGCGGGTTGTAATACCCCTTGCCGAGCCTGTATATTTTAATGCCGGGATTTTCCTCGCAAAGCTTTTGCTCCAGAGGCGTGCTTTCGCCGTTGAACACGCAAACGCTGACCTCGTGTCCCAGCTCCCTGAGCCGCGACACCATGTTGACAACCAGCATCTCCGCCCCCCCAATCTTCAGCGAGGTGATTACCTGAAGTATTCTCATGGCATAAGCTGTCCCTTATAATATGAGATTATTATCTTTTGCCATACTTTCATTTATTACCTTAAACCTTTTTGTCGGAATGTTCCAACAGGTAAGGAATGGTCTTAATTCTTTCAATAGTAAATCAGACATAAACGGCAACCATTCTTCCCTAGCCTGTTTTACAACAAGAAAAAGCACGTACTCCACGGTGTTGTATTCAATATCCATAAAACGCATGGGCAATTCCTTATAAGTTTTGGAAAGCCTGCCAATAATTGCTGCATTTATTATTGAAATCGAGTTCTGAAATTTTTCTCTGATTTCCTTAACAAACTCGTTTAGTTTTTCTTGGCTGGCTGGGTTTTGGGCGTTGGGGATTGACGTCTTGGCTTCTATTATTGTAATTTCATCTTTTGCAGTAATTGAAATGAATTCTGAAGTTTTTACATTGTTTAGTTTGACTATGCTAGGGGATTTTTCTATCCTAAAGCATTTGTCATCCTCTACAACAAAGCCCATTCCCGACTCTTCTATAATCATAAGGTTTCTATTTCTTCTTTGTAAAGCTTTACGGATTCTTCGATTATGGGGTTTTCAGGCATATCATCCTTTAAGTCGTATTGATAGCATTGGTTGTCTTCAAAGGAGATTACCGGTATGCTTGCCTTGTGCTTTTGTGCAAGCACAAACAATTTCTTTATAACAAAATACGAGTGTGTGGTAATGAAAAATTGTAACCCGGAACGGGATAACAAGAAGATGATGTCCATAAATTTGGAAATCATTTCCGGGTGCAGGTTGGCTTCCGCTTCGTCTATGAAAATAGTAGAATTTGAAGAAAGATAGTGATTCCCTAATAAAGTGTCAAGTATGGATATTTTTTTTACACCTTCAGAGGTGATGGATATTCCAAACTTGCGTTTGCTTATGTTGTCTGTGAAAAACCATTCTTTTTTTTCAAGGTCAAAATCTATTTTTCCGCCAAGGCTGTTTTCTAATGATTTTCTTGCTTCTGCAAATTCTTTGTAATTTCGGCCTTTGCCTGTTGGGCGGAGCGCTTTTGCCAAATCGTAGTAAGTGTTGTCAAAGCCAAAAGCGTTGTAATTATCTCTCGATTCAAGTATAATTTCGATAAGCGACAACACTTCTTTTGCTGGAATAAAAATAGAATTACTTTCGCGTGAAGCAAAAAAGTTTTCCAGATTAAGTATTTGTTTGTTTGTGGAATTTCCAAATGAGAAAGAGAATGTTTCTCTTTTATCACTTTCCATGGAAAATTTCAATGAGCTTTCTCCTTTTTTTACCAAGTCTCCAAGTGTATGGCTTTGGAATGTCCAGTATAATTTATCTGCGAGAATTTCTTTGTCGGACCGATTTTCTTTCCCCCGCTTATAGTTTTCTATTGTTTTAATAGTAGAATAAATAGCCTTAAGCAGGAATGTTTTACCAGTTCCATTGTCTCCAATGATTAAGTTGATCTGTCCCAATTTGTTGGCAGACATTTCCGTGATAGGCCCAAAAGAATTAAGTGATATGCTTTTTATCATGATAGTCTTTTCTGCAAAGATACAAATTATAAATCTACAGAGTCTTCAGTGCTGTGTTTTTGCAGTCCCTTTTGTGCATGAGCCAACCGAGTGGCATTGCCCATAACCACTTGGCGGAAATATGCGGGGCGGGACTGCCAGCCTTTTTGCAGAACCAAAATCTCCAATAGTTTATGGCTGCACGTATCTTGCTTTTCAGAGGCACTCCTTTATATTCTGTCGTTTCTGCGTATGTCATCATTGTGGCAATAGGGCTTTTCATCCTAATGCGGACGATATTGTCGGTAAGACCGCCTTGTTGGTATTCAGCCAAATAAATAGCTTTGTTGAAAAAGCGGAGGCTGTATTTCTGCGCAATCCTGTTCCAAACCAAGGCTTCTGGGCAAAAACGTTCGTTGGGTAACTCTGGGAAAGGGAATTCTTTTAGTATTGCAGTCTTGAACACTTCTTTTAAGTCGCCGGAAACCTTATATAAAAATCTTATTCCAATAGAAGTCGCATCAATGTATGCTTTTGGAAGTCCGCTACCAATAATGTTCCTATCGAAGTCTGCATCCAAACCACATATACCGGCAAAACTTTCGTCGTTTTGTATTGGTATATATTGTTTAATCACATTGCCAATGGAGTCGGGAGGAAGAACATCGTCGCTGTCGGCTATGAAAAACAGTTCGCCTTGGGCTTTTTGCACGCCAAGGTTAATGGCTGTATGTTTTCCCCCATTTGCTTTTTTTATATACTTTATGGGAAATCCGGCTAAATCTGATTTTCTGAAAGTCTCAACAATAGTTCCTGTATTGTCTGTGGAGCCATCGTCAACAATGAGCCATTCAAAGTCCTTGCACGTCTGCGCACAAAGACTGTCAAAAAGCCTCGGCAAAAGCCCCGCCCGATTATATGTGGGAGTGAATGCGGTTACTAACACCATAACGTCTATAAATTAGGAGACCATCTGAAGGTCTCTCTATGGAATTTGTCTGTATCGTAGTCATTATTGTATTCGTATTTTTCATGAATACGATCGCCTTCCCGATATCCGTTTGAAAAAAAAGTTTTATAAGGATAGACCAAGTTGTTCCACGAAAAAAAGATTCTTGTGTATAAAGCGAAGCATACGAATATCATGAAGTAGGGTGTTATTGCGTAACTTCTTTTGCTAATACAAATATTGGTGAGCGTTGAAATCAAGCCTATCATGTAATACCAGCCAATGCGTCCGCCGTTTTCTGAACGGATAAAAAACAGAAGAATGGCGCAGAAAACCAAAGCCATATTTAGTAAGACAGTATTGGTTTTTGTCTGGATGATGTTTTTGTAATTTGAAAGAATAATAACCAAGAAGAAAAAAGCCTCTAATAGGTACATGATGCGAAATCCGCCGGTCGCATTGTAGTCGTTCATCCTGTCAAATGCGGAATTAGACTCGTATGCTGCAAACAAGGCATTTGGAATAGGAGATAACCCCAAGATAAAGGCAAGAAACATTATACCGATCACTGTACTTTGTCTGAACTTTCTTATAGGGATGAAGTATAAAGGTACAAAGACTATTGCGGAATTGTGTATGGAAAATGCGATGAAGCACACTAACAGGAATTTCAGCAAATTCCGCCGTATCACGTATCTGATGCCTAACCACGCTACCGTGGCTCCCAGCACCTGTCGCAAATATGTAAAGCTGAAGAAAAACCAAAGTCCCATAAAAAGGATTAGGGCGAATGAATAATTCTCTGTGTATCTTTTTAGGTCTATGAAAAGCAGCAGATAGGTAATTATGGTTATTGACAATATAAAGATATACCTGTTTTCCGTGTAAAAGGATATAAGTATGTTCAATGCCGTATAGCCAAATTCTCCCGGGAAAAACAGAAAGCTCCCTTTCTCGGTGTAGCTTCCGTGTTCTGTGGTGACATCTGCTATGCTGTCGAAAACTTCTCCGTAAATATAGCGGTCGTAGCCGCCTAACATATCGGAGAAACCGACAAACAATCCAAGAACGATTAAGAGTACGGCAAACAAAAATGTAGGCTTGTCTAAAGAATAGTGTGATGTTATGATAAAAATAAATATTGGGATGAAGAATATTATGCTGTATAAAATCATCTGTTTTTACGGTTCTTGCTTGAAAAGCAGATTGTTAATTTTTGTAAGGAACTTAGCAGGGTCTTTTTATTGGCTATACATAAAAATAAATTTGCCTTATGGTTTGAAGTTAGCGAAATCGGATATACGCCCCATGAAGAGTACTCCAGAATAGCTTTTTTTAAAGTATTTGGGGTATAAAAACGAATGATGCTGTACAAGTGACCGGCAATGGATATGTTAAGATTGTCTGTAAGGGCTTTTTTAATGCTTGTATCGTCGCTTTTATCAATATCGTTTATAATGGCTTTGTGTATTGTCATGGTGTCTTGCTCAAGCTTTACAAGATTTCTCTTGCTTGAATTCCTCGACGTGGATAGTTGGTTTGTTGTATTGTAGTAATACCCAAAGTCTGTAAGCAGGAGTATTTTTTTTAGTTTAATCACAACCTTGGTGTTGAAATAAAAATCCTCAATATTTTTTGTTCCGTCAAGAAATTGTATTTGACCAATGGAAGAACGTTTGTATATCTTGTTCCAGAGATACCCTGAAGGCCTGTTATTGTAAAAATCCAAACCGCTAATAACTTTTTCAGCGTTGTAGTCAGTGCATGGGATAAGCTCAGAATTAGTCTCTTTGTAATGGTTAAAGCATAAAAGCTCGTATGAGTCGTCGTTGCTTATGATTTCAAGTGCCTTTTTAAGGAAAGGCGGATTGATTTTATCATCAGCATCGACAAACCAGACGTATTTTCCTTGAGCAGCTTTTAACCCTGCATTTCTGGCGGAAGATGCCCCAAGATTATTTTGGTTTATCAGCAGGACGTTTAGGTTGTCGTGAATGATGTCCCTGATTATACTTTCGCTGTTGTCAATACTTCCGTCATTTATCAATATGACTTCAAAACTGTTTTTGAAATACTCCAGACTTAATATGCTGGATATGCAGGTTGTGATGTATTTCTCGCAGTTGTAAACAGGGATAATGAACGAGATAAGTATATTCATCTAAGTAAAATACGAAGAATATGGGCTGTCGCGGAAGGAAATATTGATGTAGCCATTTTTATACTGTAGGCAAAATTTTCAAGAAATACGAAAACGCATAATATGTAGAATTTCACACACACCAGTATCGAGCATAGCCATAAGCTTTTCAACTGTTAGTATGGGCGGGAAAAAGGTTTGATATAATTTCTCGTGCTATTTGCAGACGCATATTGATGTCTCAATGTGCGGTATTTTGAACCATGTAAATTATGTCATGACTTTCAAAACTTTTTATCTCTAAATCACGAAATCAGTAAAGTTATAGTCCATATCCTCATTTTTAAAATATACGATATAATAAGTACTCTGCCCTTATGCATAAACTTGTAATGAGATAATGATGTAATTCCCTAATCTCGTGGCGGTCGTTTTTATAAACCGATTAATGTTATTGTCAATTGTTTAGAGAGAGTCTGTATTTAATGAAGTTTTTCAAGATATGTGAAAATGCTGATAACTTGACAAGAACTTCTGATTTGGAATGCAGCATTATGTACGATTGTATGTTTAGACGGTATTTGTTTTGTTGGATATCTTGTTTAAGACTGACCAAGTATGGATGTTTGCTGTCAATAATTTCCTTAGGATTGCTGTATGCGATGCTCGTAATTCCGTTAATCCTGCTCCAAATTATTTCTTTTGTATACAATCCTCTTAAGTCGGAAGGGATTGAGGCGTTTCTCGACTGGTTAAATGCTGCCTCGTGTTCAAGAGAAGCTTTTTTCGTATGTGAAACGCTTGCAATATTTTTTCTGTAATTATATACTTTTTTGAAAACAAAATTGGGGACATTTGAAATTTTGAACATAATGCGTATATTCATAATCATGTCTTCGCAAACGACTTCTCTGGGTAGATCAAATATGTCGTCAGTCAAACAACTTCTTCTGTATAACTTGCCACATGGTGAAGGAGGTAAAAGCTTTGATGTAATGGCATTAGATCTGCACTCCTCTAAAGACAATTTCTTTTTATTTTTGGGGGTCGTGAGAAAACCTATTACGATTTCTGTGGTTTTGTCAGTGGAATTGTACAATGTTTCTAAAGCATCATGAGGTAGCGAATCGTCACTATCAACAAAAGAAATCCATTCCCCTTTCGCTAATTTCACGCCATTGTGTCGCGCTTCATTAGCTCCAGAGTTCTTTTGGTGCATAACCTGGATGTTTGGATTGTTATTGGCGTATTCATCGCAAATACGACCGCTGTTGTCTAAGCTTCCGTCGTCAATTAATATTATTTCAAAGTCTTTAAACGTTTGTGCCAGTATACTGTCTATACACTCTTTAATGTATCTCTCACTATTGTAAATGGGAATTATAATAGAAATTGTAGGGTTCATGTTTTTTACAATTGATGTTTCTCATCATTCGCAGAAATGTCTCTGCATTTTACGCATATGTTTTTATGGTAATGCATATTCTCTTTTGGGTATTTGGTACATTTTAACGTGGCATTTTTTGTATAACCTCTAATGGCTTTTGTAATGTGATGCAAGTTTGTAGCATAGGGCTATGCTGTTTATAATTGGTATGAGAATTGTCGTTTTCCAAGAAGTTGTTTTACCGATAATGGGTAGAAGTCCGACTGAGTTGAAATGGCGAAATATAGTGGATATGTTATCCGCAATTCTTGGGTATATTAGAGAATAAAAATAACCGCATATGATAGAATTGGATATGTTGCGCAATTGCTTTTGAACGGATATTTTTAATGTTTTATTGCAACTAAGTGTTTGCAAACGCTTTATCATAATGACGTTTGAATGGAGCTTTCTTAGTGCCTTATTAGTGTCATGCTTGGCACTTTGAATGGCAGAGCATTTGTTGTATGTATACACATAAGGTGTGTAATGGGTGAACATAATCCTTTTAGCAAAGGCTATCGAATGAAAAACAAAATCAGCGTCTTCACTATATGACATTTCTTCACAAAATGATATTGAATGCTCTCTTATATGTTCTGATTTGAAAAAGGCGATGCAGGCGGATCTTGCGCCGAAGTTCTTTATAATGACATCTTCTCCAGTGTAAAGATGATTGTAGAAAAACGAATGCTCGCGGTCTATATTGAAACCACCATTTTCATTCTCAATCTTATATTTGTATAAACAAACATCTAAATCGTTTTCCATGCAGATGTTTAGTATTTTGCCGAAATCTTCTGTCTCTAGATAATCATCGCTGTCTATGAAAGCAATATATTTCCCTTGTGCGGCCTTAATACCCGAGTTTCTCGCACTGCTGACCCCTCCATTGATTTTATGGATAACTTTTACAGAATCATATTTTGCTGATAATGTATTGCAAAGTTCAGGCGTTTTGTCCGTGCTGCCATCATCTATAAGTATTATTTCCATATATTCAATTGGTTGGGCGAGAATACTGTTAACGCATCTGCATAGCAGTTTTTCAGCATTATATGCAGGTATGATTATGGAAATCAATGGTTTCATTCAGAAAACGAGAGTGCGTTAATTAAAAAGTTGAGGGAATTATTTCTTTGTTCTTTAATTCGACGATCGATGTCTTTCCAATTTATACTTCTTTCCCAATCGAAATTTGTAAAAGTTCCATCAATAGTTCGGTCTTCCAATTTGAGCAGCCTAAGTAAACTTTCAAAACGGCTGTTGCCCCTTTGGATATTTTTTATGACCCAAAAAGGTTTGTGAAAAATAATAGAGAAAACGCAACCATGAAAAGAGTCTGTTATTACCATTTTTGCATCTCTGAATGATTGCAGCCATTGTTCTACAGGTGGGAAAATGCATTCTTCTAAATTGGAAAATACATTATTCGGCGTTACTTCTTTATTGGGCATGCAAAAGTATGGCTTGTATTTTAATGTATTTGCGCAGTTTGCAACACATTCTTCTTTTATTGTGTCGTTATCCAAAATATAGCAAAATAACTCTCCGTTACAATTGCCAGTTTTTTTTTGATTATAAATGATAGCATCGTAAGATTCTACAGGAAGTAAAAGAGTTGGGTCGAGTGCATGGAATGGTTGATTTGTATTTAGATATTCTTGGCACATGGAGACTGCCGAATCTTCCCGTACGCTAATAGCATCAAATGAAGATAATAGTTTGGAAAATTTTTGCGTTTGTTTCTTGCTAAATTCCCATACGTCCGTTCCGAATGACGCTGCATATGCAATTCTTTTTATGTCCATGCCTTTTGTAAATTCCAAGAAATAGTCTTCGATACATGGAGAATATTCCGAACGCCATACTTGGTCGCTGCCCACTATAATAGCTTTTATTTTTTGCCTTGAGACAAATTTGCGTAGTCTTTTAGTATGATAAATAAGAGGGGATTGAGGAATGTATTTATGGGCAAATTTTTGCGTGTATGTTTCTATTATGTTCCAGCTTTGGCGCGAAATGTATGTGGGTGGTGTGCGTAAACACCTAAACCAACAACCCAATAGGTATAAAAAATGGGAACCGCGTATGTGGTAATCACAGCTTCTATGTAAAACGATAGCCGTATGTCCCATATCGTGCAATATTTTTGTTAAAGCATAAGCTTGAAGAAGACCTCCGTAATTGTTTCGTAAAGGTTGTGTCAGAATTCCTATTTTCATATTGTTTCATTGGAAATTATCTTTCATCCAATCCCATAAGTCTCTATTCATAAATCCCCAATAGGAATTAGGGGTAGTATCTATGTCGGCAACTAAGATGTTGTACCGATTATCATCTGGGACTAATTGATTAAACAAATCATGAGCAGTTCCTACATAATTCGCCAAAATTATCCCATCTCTTATTATATAAATAGATTGGCAAACATAGCGAAGCCTACTTTCAAAAGTTACAGCATCCAAAGCTACGGAATCATAATATACAATTTTTATATGTGTCATGATTTTATCTCCTTTAGTTCTGACGTTACTTCATTTGTCATTTCATTAATTCTGCTGCACCACTTTCCAGACCACGATAAACTAATGTTGAAAATCTTTATGATCTTGCGTGGAGTTTGCAAACTATACTTAACAACCCACTTGCCTTTTTTGTTATACTTTGAAACAAGATTAAAGCCAGTAATAGAAAACCTCAAAGGTGATTTACTCGAATTATCGGGAGTCCCTTCTGAAGCCTCAGGCAAAACCCTCGCAATAATAAGTTCACGCTGTTCTGTTTCTCGAAGATTGATTTTCTTTTCTTCTGGTTTTAACCAAAACAAAGTGTTTTCAGAACGACTAATCTTTTTACTTTTCCCGTTTTCATTAACAAAATGAACTTCTTTGACCACAAGAGACAGATCAGTGATCTCCTTACTACCAATATTTTCTAAAACTAAGGAACATTTATACATTTGAGCCATAGGAGACGATGTAGATGCTGTAGGACCTAAATCTTCGTCAAATCCATCTCCTGCTATACAAACTTTGCATTTGGGTGAGAAGAACATATTCTTTATCTCAGTTCCAAAAATCGCTACCAACAAAGCCAGAAACGTTCCGAGTACACTTAAAGGTTGTAATATATAATATGCAATCTCTGGGATACCATATTTCTTGCTATAATCAATACTACCAGAAGAAGTAAAACATATACAACATAACCCGCAAATCAACAAGCCAAATATAAAACCAATTAAAAAAGATACTACAACTTTCTTCATTTAGATGTTTTTTTCAATAGTTTTTGGACTGCTATCTTAATTTCTTGTGTACAATAATATATAGGGGATAGATAGCTCAAAACATATTCCCGCAGCTTGATGAATTGAAACGCCATTACTTTTAAAGAGAAAAAGATTTTTCGTTTTGCATGAGTTTTTGCATACGCTTTGAGCGCATCATTATAAAGATGAGCCTTTCCCAATGTAGATTCACGAACATCCGTAACAATTCTTCTTGTCTTTTATCGTAATCATTTTCTCATAATCTTTAGTAATAATGTCATTGCTTGGGACTTTACAAAGACTCTCTCATTAGAATACAAGCCAAAGAGATAAGTCGCAGTTGAAACAGAAATCACACACAAGAAACCCACTACAAAAAATCTTGAAACATTAGCCTCCATATTGAAGTATACCAATGCTGGTAAAATGATAGAGACCACCATAACGATCATCACCTTGCCATAAACAAGTGTAAAATAATCTTTAATCTTGATGTCTATCAATTGACGCAACAGGAGCATTCTGGCTAATTGCGTCAACAATTCCATTATAAAATGAACGATGAATACAGAGTATGCAGGGCATTTCAGTCGTAAACAGAGGTATGATATAGGCAAAATCATTAAGAGAATAGTTCCGCAGATAGTCTGATACCTCTTCACTTTCCCAGTTGCCTGATTTGCCACAATAAGCGGATTAGATAGGGTGTAAATCAATGAAGTGCATATCATAATACGCAAGAAAACCATCGTATACTCTGGTACGGTCTTCAACCATATCGTCAATATGAAATTGGTTTCAAAGAGAACAGGTAAAGATAGGAAAAATAACAAGAAGAATGAGAATCTTGCACTACGAAACATCAACTTGTGCATCTCGCCCAGTTCACCCTTGGCGTATGCCTTTGTTATCTGTGGGTTAATAGCCATTTGGAAATTACCCACAAACTGTTGAATGGCACTCTGTACCTGTACAGCAACACCTTGTGCCGCATTGACAATGGGACCAAAGAACGCATTCAGCAACAAATTTAAGCCTTGACTATATGACACTACCGCAATATTGCCAAACATACTCCAGCCAGCAAAGTTAGTCGTCTCCTTGAACAATGTTTTGTTCCATATATGCTTATATTTTGTTTCCTCAAAATGTCTGTTGCAATAGATACTATAGCAGAAGCGTATAAATACTTGAACTGCCAACAAAAGAAAAGCATATAGTATTAACTTGTCGAAGGAAAACACTACCAATATATAAACAATTGCCAGCTTGAGTGCGACTTCCAAAATGGAAATGTAGGCAAAGGCCGACATTTTTTCATGTGCTACGATATCTGCATTATAAGGAACGCTTATTATCATTATAACTGCCGATATTATAGAAATTTGCAGAACCCAAAAGGCAGAGAACATTCTATCAGCAGGTATCTGCATTTTGTTATACAAGAACCAAAGGCCTATCGTTTCTCCCAATAGCACGATTATACCTGCAATCAAAGTGTGTATTTGTAGTGTTGTACAGAATACTGTTTGCAGCCAGTTTTTATTCCCTTTGCCCAAGGCAAAAGTGATATACCGTTGGGTTGCTGAAGACATGGAGGCGTTAATAAATCCAAACATGGCCACGATTCCCCCCACCACATTATATATACCATAGTCCTCAACTCCCAGCGTATTCAATACGACGCGGCTCGTATAGAGCGAAGTACCCATCATGAAAAGCATCCTGAAATAAAGAAGCAATGTGTTTTTGGCCATTCGCTTGTTATTATCCGGTGTTTGAGTTGGCACGATTTGTTCTTTAATGCAAAAAGGGTATTTGAACGTTCTCTATACTAGAAACCAAGTTCTAATTATTATTTTGTTGTAAGTTAATTGTTGTCTCGTTGTATAAATCTGCAAGAGATTTGAACATAAGTGCTTTCCGTATTTCCAACCGACTTGAAGACAGAATGTCAATTATTAGAGAACAGGACTTGTTCACAACAAAATAAAGTTTTCTTTATCTGTCTCAAATGAGATTATACATATCAACTTTAAAGCCTTGAGGTTGATATGTTATTTCCTTTTTCGTTTCTTGTCATGAAAAGGTCTTTCGCGTTTTAAACACAAGTCGCTTTTTTGCATCAGTGCCGTCTTTGCTGTTGAACTGTTGTTTAGTCATATCGTGGATATTGCTGTTTATAAAAGCTATATCGTTCATTTGTTAGCAAGCAACTTTTCTGTCGTGGAAGTTTTCCCTGCTCCGTTAGGATCTCCACTGCACATAAAACAGGACGAAGCAATTTATTCATTATCGATGTGCACTTTTTGCAGGAACTTCACGCTGTTTGCGAATGTGGTTTATTGTCTCTTGCATCTTATTTTCCAAAACCTTTTTTGCATTGGCAGAGCTTTGCTGTGCGGAACACGCCACCTGTCTCATCAATTCGTGAAGCATTGCATCAGATGGTTCTTCCATTGCTGTAAGGCGATATTTCCTGATGTTCATATTCGTACAGTCGCTTTTATGTCGTTTCTTGCCATGATGACAAAACCGCTCAGTTTTTATTCCTTGTTGTTGAGCAGTTCTTTTATCAGGGCGGGGGCAAGCTGTGTTATTGCCGGCAGGTTTTCTATTGCAGTGCCAGAGTTTACCAATGCCTGTAACATTCGTCGTATTTGTTTGTTTTTCTCATTTATCTGCGCATCCTTCTCATTTATCTGCGCGTTTTGCTTGTTAATCTGTGCGTCCTTTTGCGCGATGATTTTGTCGCGGTTCATTATCGCGGTGTCCCTGTTCTCTATGGCGGCGAAGTATTCGTCCTCCACGTTCATGTCCTGTCGCAGTTTGCTGTCGGAGGCTGCCGCAAGCAGTCTGCGCAGGATGTACATCATGTCGTCATCGTGGACGTACAGGCTCTCGTCAACGTTCAGCACTTGGCGGTTGTGGCTGTCCTTGCGTGTCTGGTCGAACACGCTCAGCACTTCCTCAAGCCTGTTGTTCACCTGCCCGTGAAGCAGGGGTATCTGCACGATGATGCTGTTGTGGTTCAGGCTTTCAATGAAGGGGTCGGGCATTCCTTCGGAGACGATGTTGCCGTTGTAGTCGAGCGACTGGTGGTTTACGTATATCACCGGCTCTTTTATGTCGCCCACGCGGTGCCCCAGCAGATATACCGTAACCATCGGTATGGCGAAGCCGTCTGGGTTGTCGTCTTTCAGGATGTTTTCCGGGTTTGCGTACTGTGCGCCGAGATACTGGCGGAATCTCAGTGTCTCCGTTTCTAGCCATGTCTTCTGCAGCTCGATAAGTATCAGCTTCAGTGTGCCGTCCGCCTCCCTTACCTGCGCCCCGAAGTCAATGCGGAACATTGAAATCTTGTCGCGGCTTCCGTTGCTGTATTCGTGCCGGCGCACTTTCACGTCCACAACCTCCTTTTTCAGCAGGGCGGAAAGTATGGTTTTCGCGATGCGCTCGTCCTCTATGAGGTATTTGAACACCGAATCGTAAATGGGGTTCGCCACGTGTATCACCATTGTCTGTCCTCCTTTTGCTCCAAAAGCAGCATGCACGATTTGGGGACGAAGTTTATGCATATCCCGCCCACCGACTCAATTTCCACAACCACGCGCTTGTTGCCGTGTATGCGCTTTATCCCGCCCTCCACGCCTTTGAACGGGCCGGAGGTTATCACGACCCTGCCGTTTTCCTTCCCGGTGAGTTCTTCGGGTTTTAGATATGTGAACTCGTCTTCCGGGCCTGACGCAACTTTGATGAAGTTGTCCATCTGGCTGTCGGGGACGGTTATTGTTTCAAGTGGTGCGTCCTTTGTGGTGGGGCGGTATGTCATGTAGCGCAAAGGTTCGGCTTCGGCTTTGGTTTTCTTCAGCGTGTTCAGGAGGTTCATTGTGCTGCGCACAAAAATCAGGTTGCTTATTGCCGGCACGGTTTCGTGCTTTATGCGGTTGTTCTTTTTTGTTGTCTTTTGCGCCATTGGCAGGAAGTTCTCGATGTTTTCGCTGTCGAGAAATTCTTTTGTTTTCAGTTGTCTGCCGTAGGTTACTCTCATCGGAAACCAGTGGGTTTTGTCCTTATCCGGCATTGTGCGTTGGGCGTAAGGCAATTTTGGGGGACACCGCATCATGCGATGCGGATAACGGGGTTGCGAATTGTGTTCTGTTCTTATTCATAGTACGTCAGCACTGAACTCCAGCAGCCAAAGGCATGACTAAGACAGCTCGCCAACTGCAAAGGTAGTCAATTTATTTTAAGCGTGTGTGGTGAAAGGCCGATTATTATCTATGCCATAAGGCAAAAAGGCTCGGTTTGTGGCTGGGAATTATAAAGCAGGAGGTTGTTCAGTGTGCTTCGTGGCGTATTCATATGGACGGCTTGCAGCCGGTGAAACTGCAAACGCACCTCTGCTTGTGTAAAGTGTTGGCTTGCAGAGATATAACCGTGCAAAGGACGTTCTGTGTAACGATTTGTTTTTCAGATGTTTGCAATGGGCGAAAAAAGGTCTGATGTAGTTTGAATTATGTCTGATGTAGTTTTTCCTGCATAGGACATAGTTTTTCCTACATCAAATGTAATTTTCCCGGCTTGGGTTTTGCGGAAATTGTAGGGGCGTATGGCATACGCCCTGTACGCTATCGCCAAAACTGCATCGCAAACCGGTGCAATTTTGGACGTATGCCATACGCCCCTACGGAGGCGCAAATTGTTGAATGATTGGATTATATTTGCCCGTAAAGGCTTGCGGCACACTTTCATAAGTCCCTTGCCGTGAAATGGCGTAGAAGCATTTGGCGAGGCGCTTTCAGCGTATTGTGAGGTCTGCCACAACCGGCAGGTGGTCTGAACCCGGACGTATTGTCTTCAGTTCCTCGTCAACGGCATCGTATTCGTCAACAATGAAGTGGGGCGTGAGGAAGATGTAGTCCATTCTGCGTATGGGGTTGAGCGTCCTGAAGTTGTGGAAAGTGCCGTCCTTGCCAGTGCGGTGCTGCGCAATGTCGTGCGCGTCTTTCATTTTTTTTCTTATGACGGCCGGGGCGGGCTTGTACTGCTGCGCAAAAAGGTCGGCGGTTACTGTTGCCGGCTTGTTTTTGGCAATCTTTTTAATATGCTGCAATAGGGTTTCCGCCTCTTTTGCCGTGCGCAGACAGGCGTTGAACACATAAAGCGTTTTCCTGCCTTCGGTTTCCTTGAATTTCGCCCATGTGCAGGAATGTGGCGTTTTGTCGTAAGTGTTCTCCTGCGTGAGGCTTATTTGCCCCCATGCCTCCAGTTTGAGTCTTTCGGGGTTGTAAAGAATTGCGTGGGGGATGCTGTCGGGCTTTGAAACCGTGGAATATCCGCACTGTCTGGCAAGTTGGGAAATCTGCCATGAAAAAGCCCTTTGCGTCCCGATTATGTCGATGTGGCAGTCTTTGATAAGATGCCTGATTTGCGTTATCCTGCTTTCCCACCGCTCGAGCCTGTTTGGCGGCGGCGTTGTCTCGGGCATGATGCTGTATGTGGCAATGCGTATCTGGGCTTTCCCAAGTTGTTTCTTGCTTACAATGTCTTTGCTTGGCTCAATTTTGTGCGGCCATTCCGCCTCTTCGCTTCCCGCTGTTTGTGCATTCAGTGAAATGGCGGAAGAAATGATCCAAAACAGTGCAAGCAATTTTTTCATGTGCCGTTACATCAGTTCGAGGGTGTAGAAATAAATCACCACGCACGGTATGGCGAGCAGGGAGCTGTCGAAACGGTCGAGCGCACCGCCGTGTCCGGGCAGGAACTTCCCGCTGTCCTTAACGCCGAGTGTGCGCTTGAGCTGGCTTTCCACCAAGTCGCCCCACGTTCCGAACACCACAACCACGGCTGCCATTCCCAGCCATCTTGGCAGAGGCATCACGGGGAAGTAGTGGGCGAACACGAGAGAGGAGGCGAGAGTGAGCATTGCGCCGCCAACGCTCCCTATCCACGATTTGTGCGGGCTTATGGACGGGAACAGCTTTAGCGGTATGTATTTCTGCAGCAGCGAGCCGAAGCAGTAGGCCCCCATGTCGTTCATCCAGAGAAAAACCATTACGGCGAGGGGAAGGGCGTACACGTAGCTGACGCTTGCATAATAGGGGTTGTTGCGGAAGGCTATGACGTTGATTAACGCCATTGGCAGGGCAATGTAAAGCTGCGAGGCAAAAGCCATCGCCCAATTGCCCAAGGGATTGGTGCGTTTGAGGTAGAGTTCGCTTATCAGCAGGTAAACGGTGGTGAGAACGTATGGCACGAAAATCATAGCCCCTGCGGCGGCCGTGGTGAAAGCCATGACGGCAAGGAAAAGATACACCGCCGCCACTGTGCAAATCATGCGGTTCACCTGCAAGCCCTTTCTTTTGTTTACGAGTGTGCAGAATTCCCACACGCATACTGCCGAAATGGCGGCGTAAAGCACCACGAACGACACTGCGCCGCAGTATATTGCGGCAACGGTAACTATTACGAAAAGAACGCCCGATATTGTGCGTGTGGCGAGGTTGCTCATAGCTTTATCCCTTTATTGTTCCACCTCTTTATTGTTTTCGCCGGCTAATTTCTCCGCCTTGGTGATATTCTCTTCGTCTTTCCCGGATTTCTTCGCCAGCTGTTCCTGCTCTTCCTGCAATATCTCGTCAGCGCGACTTGCCCACGGACGTTTTCCGAATATCTCCTCAACATCCTTTGCGAAGATAACCTCGCGCTCCTCAAGCACGGCGGCAAGTTTGGCGTGTCCCGACTTGTGCTCTTCCAATATCTGTTTCGCCCTTTCGTATTGGCGTGAAATCAGGGCGGAAACCTCGCTGTCGATAGTCTCGGCGGTTTTGTCGGAGTACGGTTTCTCGAACTGGTATTCCTGGTTGTTGTAATAGCAGAGGTTGTATAGCTTTTCGCTCATGCCGAGGTATGCCACCATTCCGTATGCGCGTTTCGTTACTGTCTCAAGGTCGTTGAGCGCACCTGTGGAAATGTGCCCCGTAAACAGTTCCTCTGCGGCGCGTCCGCCGAGTGTGGCGCACATTTCGTCTTCCATTTGCTCCTTGGTGGTTATGTTGCGCTCCTCAGGAAGATACCACGCCGCCCCGAGAGCCTGTCCGCGCGGCACTATCGTAACCTTCACGAGCGGGCTTGCATATTGCAGGAACCACGATATGGTGGCGTGTCCCGCCTCGTGCAGTGCGATGGTGTGCTTCTCCTCTTGCGTCATCACTTTTGTCTTCTTCTCCAGCCCGCCTATAATCCTGTCAACGGCGTCAAGGAAGTCCTGCATCCCGATGGCGTGTTTGTTGTGGCGCGCCGCGATGAGTGCCGCCTCGTTGCACACGTTCGCGATGTCAGCTCCCGAAAATCCCGGCGTCTGCCTTGCCATCAAGTCCACGTCAACGGTCTTGTCCATTTTCAGCGGCTTCATGTGCACGAGGAATATCGCCTTTCTTTCGCTCAGGTCGGGCAGGTCAACGTGTATCTGCCTGTCAAAACGCCCAGCCCTAAGCAAAGCCTTGTCGAGAATGTCAACGCGGTTTGTCGCCGCCATTACTATAATGCCCGAGTTTGGGCTGAAACCGTCCATCTCTGTCAGCAGTTGGTTCAGCGTGTTCTCGCGCTCGTCGTTTCCGCCCATAGCGGGGTTTTTCCCGCGTGCGCGGCCAACGGCGTCTATTTCGTCTATGAATATAATTGACGGTGCTTTTTCCTTAGCCTGTCTGAACAGGTCGCGCACGCGGCTTGCGCCCACGCCCACGAACATTTCCACAAAGTCGCTTCCCGAAATCGAGAAGAACGGCACGTCAGCCTCGCCTGCAACGGCTTTGGCGAGAAGCGTCTTTCCTGTTCCCGGAGGTCCTACAAGCAGTGCGCCTCTTGGTATTTTTCCGCCGAGGTCGGTGTATTTCTTCGGGTTCTTGAGGAAGTCAACGATTTCCTGCACCTCGCGCTTTGCGCCTTCCTGTCCTGCAACGTCCTTGAACGTTATGTGCTTGCCCTGCTTTTTCTCAAAGAGCTGCGCCTTGCTTTTGCCCACGTTGAACACGCCTCCGCTTCCGCCGCCGCTGCCCATCCTGCGCATGAAAAACATCCACAGGGCCACGAGCAGCAGTATAGGCAGCAGGTTTATCAGTATGTTCAAAAACATGTTGGAGTCCTGGATGTAGGAGACGTGCCCTTTGAAATGCCCGGCCTGTGTCTCCGCATCGACAAACTCCTCCACCTTGTCAACCGAAGGGTATTTCGTCGTAACGGTCGGGGCTTTGCCAAGTTCCCCTGACCCTTTGCCGAACACGTCGCGGAAGTGTTTTCCGTCAACGTACATTTTCAATGTGCCGTCGCCCTTGTTCACCTCCAGACGCTTGGCATAGCCTTTCGCCACGTAGCTCTTGAACACAGTGTAGTCCACCTCGCGGTCTATGCTGCTTCCGCCGCCCGCTCCGCTGAACCACATGAAGCCGAGTGCGCCTAATATAATGATGTAAACCCAATTCAGGTTGAACTTGGGCATATTCTGTTTGGGTCTTGGATTTTGAGGGTTCATTTCCTGTTGTTATTCAATGTCGGGGATGTTTGTCAGCTTGGCATCGGCCCAAAGGTGCTCGAGATCGTAGAAATCCCTCTCCTCGGGCTGGAATATGTGTACGAAGATGTCGTTGTAGTCCATTACAATCCACACGCCGTTCTCGACCCCCGAAACGGCGAACGGCTTTGTGCCGCAGTTTTCGCGCAGTTTGTCGCCCACCGACTTTGTTATGGCTGTGGTTTGGTTTGCCGAATTTCCCTGGCATATAACGAAGTATTGGCAGATGCTCGTCTCTATGTCCGTGAGGTCCACCACTGTGATTTTGCTTCCTTTCTTGTCCTGAATGCCTTCAATAATGTTCCTGAGGAGTTCTTTTGTATTGTCCATCTATTATTTATATGTATTGGCTGCAAAGGTAGATGTTTTTACGCATATACCGTCTTGAAAGCACTTAAATAATGTTTGAAAACCCGAACGCCGAAAAATTTTTGCAAGAAAATATGGCGGAAATTTTGCGGTTTCAAATAAAGTCCTTACTTTTGCATTCGAATTCGGGACGAGTTCAATATTTGTTTGGGATATGGTGTAATGGTAACACTGCAGATTCTGGTCCTGCCTTTCCTGGTTCGAGTCCGGGTATCCCAACCACCAATCGCCTGCTGACAAGTCAGCGGGCGATTTTGGTATAAGTCAGTTAGGCTTCAATCAACACAAAAAGAATAATATGACAATAAGGAAGGCCGAAAAGAAAGACGTGCCGTTGATACTCGCGTTCATCAAGGGTATTGCGAAATACGAGAAAATGGAGAGCGAGGTGCTTGCCACCGAGGGGCTGCTCAACGAATGGCTGTTCAAGAAAGGCATAGGCGAGGTGATTTTCGCAATGGAGAACGGCAAGGAAGTGGGTTTCGCGCTGTATTTCCACAACTTCTCGACTTTTGTCGGCAAGGCGGGGCTTTATCTCGAAGACCTGTATGTATATCCCGGGCACCGGGGCAAGGGATATGGCAAGGCGTTGTTTCTTGAACTCGTGAAAACGGCGGTGGAGCGCGGATGCGGCAGAATGGAGTGGGTTTGCCTTAATTGGAATCAGCCGAGCATCGACTTTTACCGCTCGATGGGGGCGGTGTCCTTGGACGAATGGAAAACCTACCGCCTTACCGAGGACAAACTGCACAAGCTCGTGCAGAAGTAAATGAATTGCGCCTCCGTAGGGGCGTATTGCGTACGCCCTGAATTGCGCGAAATTTGCACATCAATAGCAATGGCTTTTGTGTTTTGCGGTGCGGTTCACGCGGTGGCGTGCAGGGCGTATGCAATACGCCCCTACGATTTCCGCAAAACGCAAATCAACTGCCATTTTCTAAATACTCCGAAAACTACATGGGACATGAAAAAAACTATGTCCCATGTAGGAAAAATTATGTCTGATGTAATTCAAACTACATCAGACCTTTTTCCTGCCGTTGCAAACGTCTGAAAAGCAACAACTTGTAAAGAGTTTGTAATTTCTGTGCAACTCGCGAAAAATCAAGACGCTGCGTGTTTCTGTGCAGTCGGCGGTGCGGATGTGCGCTTTTTCGCGCTTTTAATGTAACTTTGCGGAGAAATAACCATAAAGATTGACAAAACCATGAAACGGAAACTTTTTGCGGTGCTGGTTGCGGTGGCTGTGTGCCACGCGCTTGCAGCCGCCACTCCGCGCAAGAACCTCGCAAAGAGCGAGGGACAGCGCATTTTCAAGGAACTTTTGTGCAAACCGTCGGCTTTCCCCATTTCGTTCACATACAACGGGAAAGACTATAAGGGACTTGCCGGCTTCAAGGTGCTGGAGCGCACGGTGAACGATGTGCCAGGCGGCAGGGAGGCTGTGATGCGCCTTGCCATTGACGAAAAGGTGGAGGTGAAAACCGTTGCCGCCTACAACGAGGAGTTTGGCGAGGTGGAATATACGGTGTGGTTCTCGAACGTTGCCCGCGAGGGGGCAAGCGCGGTGGTGGAGAACGTGAACGCCGCCAATATGGAGTTCCGTGGCGGTGCGCCGCTTGTTCGCGGCTGTTTGGGAGACCATGCCAACCTTTACGCGCAATACAGCCATGATTTGCAGAAAAAGCCGCTTGATTTCCGCTCCGATGGCGGAAGGGCGACCCATATTGTTTTTCCGTACTTCGACCTTGTTCACGGTAACGGCGGAACACTTCTTGCCATAGGCTGGGCTGGCACATGGAACACGCGCTTTGAGGCAACTCCGAAATCGGTGAGATGGACGGCGCAAAGCTGCAACGGTTTCCGCTCCGTGCTGCTTCCGGGAGAGAGCGTGCGCACCGCGCTTGTGGTGATGCTCCCCTACAAGGGGCGCAACGGCGATGACGCGACAAACCTTTGGCGCGAATGGTTCGTGAAATACAATATGCCAAAGGCGAACGGCGCGGGCGAGCCTGTGAAGCCTTTCTCCACAGCCTGTTTCGCCGCCGACACCGGGCTGCCAAATTCCGATGGCAGCGTGTCGGAGCGTTTCTACACATGGCGGCGCACGCTCGACAGGCTTGTCTATGAAAACGTGATACCCGACTTCCGCTGGTTTGACGCGGGCTGGTATTCCGACCCGGCGGGAAAAACCGTCACCGCCGACTGGTGGGGGACAATTGGCTCGTGGGAGCTTGACAAGGTGAAGTGGCCGGGAAACACGTTCCGCGAGTCCAACGATGCCTGCCATTCCCATGGCATGAAGGTGCTGATGTGGTTTGAGCCGGAAAGGGTAACGCACGTGGAAGACCTCGTGAAAAACTACGGATACAAGGCGGAGTGGGCAATCTCGAACGGCAAGGGAGTGATAACAAACGACCTCGGCAACCCGGAATGCCTCAAGTGGACGCTCGGGAGAATAACGAAAACGATGGGCGGGCATGGGATTGACCTTTTCAGGGAGGACAACAACAGCGATCCTGGCACCACATGGCCCATGATGGACGGCGAACAGGGCAAAAAGCTCGGCAAACCGCGCAACGGCATCACCGAGAACAAGGCGGTGCAGGGGCATTACGCCCTGTGGGACGGCATAATAGACTATTGCGCCCAAAACGGCAAATGCACCTATATAGACAATTGCGCATCGGGTGGCGGACGCAACGACATTGAGTCCCTGCGCCGCAGCATACCTTTCCTGCGCAGCGACGCCGACCGCACGACAACGGCCTTGAGGCTTTCGATGAGCTCAACGTTCAACAAATGGATTCCCTACAGCGGCGCTTCCACCAAAGAGGCGGCTGACCAGCTTGCCAACGGCGCGGCGGGCGGCAGCAACAGTTACATAACCCGCGCCTCATGGCTTGCGGTGTACAACCTTTCGGAGAGCTACACCCATGACGTACTCCTTGACTACAACCGCGTGCGCAAAACCCTCGGGGAGTGGCGCAAGTACAGTCATCTGCTTTCAAAGGATTTCTACGTCCTCACCCCGTGGCACAGCGGCACGGACACGAGCGGCTGGACGGTGTTTGTGTATAACGACCGCGAGAGCGGGGAGGGCGTTATTGAGGCTTTCAGGCAGGAAAGCAACAAGGATTCTGTGTTCATCGCAAAGCTGCCGTTCGCGGAGGCAAAGGCGGAATACACTCTTGAGAACGAGGACACCGGCGAGAAGCTGGCGTTTTCGGGAACCGAACTTGCGGGCAAGGGGCTGCGCATACAGCTCGGCGCGCCCAAGTCGTCGGCTGTTTGGCATATAACGAAAGAATAATAATCGCTATATTTGCAGTGGCGTATTTTGACTGAAACAAAACCAAATCATAAATGTATATAAGAAACTTGCGTAAAATTCTTTCTGTATGCCTCTTGGCTGCGGGACTTGGCGTTTCCGCGCAAAAGGTTTACAACATTTACCCTATTCCGCAGGAGCAGGTGAGGACGGAAGGCTCGTGCCGCTTCACCCCGACCGTTACCGTGGTGGCTGAGAAGGGCATAGACGAACCCACAAAGGCGAGAGCGGCCGAAGTGTTGCGTGAGCATGGGCTGAAAGCCGTGTTCGCGAAGAAGGCGGCCAATGGCAACGCCGCCATATACCTTGGCGTGAACGGCTCAAAGGGCGTTGCGGACAAGATGGCGAAGAAGCTCGCCCTGAAGCGCGACATTTTCGCCAACAAAAAGTTCGACCGTCACATCCTTTCCCTTACCGCCGCCGGCGGATTGGCAAAGCTTGTGGTGCTTGGCGAGAACACAAACGCCGTGTTCTTCGGACTGGCAAGTCTGGAGCAGATGCTCGACAGCGGCATTGACAACCTGCCGTGCGCAACCATATATGATTATGCCGACATAAAGGACCGTGGCGTTATAGAAGGCTACTACGGAATGCCTTATTCGGTTGAAGTTACCAAGGACTTGCTGCATTTCATGATGCGCTATAAGATGAATTCTTATATGTACGGCGCAAAGAGCGACGCATACCACTCGCAATATTGGGACAAGCCTTATCCCGCAACCCTCACAGAGGAGCAAAAATCCATGGGGTGCTTCACCGCCGACAACATGAGGGAAATCTGCAAGGTTTCCGCTGCCACAAAAGTGAACTTTATATGGGCAATCCACCCGGGAAAGGCTTTCACGGGAAAGGACGACAACGTGATAGACCGCATAATGGGCAAGTTTGAACTTATGCACGGTTTGGGCGTGCGCCAGTTCGCCGTGTTTGTTGACGATGTGGGCGTGCCAACCGACGCTCCCACGCTTGCGCTCAACGCAAAACGCCTCACCGACTTGCAGAACGCCATGGACAAGAAGTGGAACTACAAGGGCGCAACTCCGGCAGACACGCTGAAGCCGCTGCATTTCGTGCCGCAGCTTTATGCATACGGATGGGAGAAACCCGAGACGAGGGTGAACTTCTACAAGGCCCTCTCGAACACGCCGCACAAGACACAGGTTTACATCACGGGCAAACAGGTTTGGACAGTTCCCAACAACCACGACCTTGATGTGGTGGAGACCGACTTCGGAAGGGGCGTGGCGTGGTGGTGGAACTATCCGTGCAACGATAACGCCGACGCGTGGACTTTCCCTGCCGACATGTATTCCAACTTTGTTGATATGCCCGAGATTGACGGCAATTCAATGCTCCCCAAAAGCCTCGAACATTGCGCCTCATTGCTCAGCAACCCCATGCAGCAGGGCGAAATTGCCAAGATACCCCTTTTCAGCATAGCCGACTTTGCATGGAACAACAGCGGGTTCAACAGCGTGGAAAGTTGGAAAGCCGCACTTCCGGCGGTGATAGGCAGGAAAGATTACGCAAAGGCTCTCCAAAACATCATCCCATACTTGCGCGTGAACGACCCCGAGGAACTTGGCGCGATGATTGACGCTTATAAGAACGGCGGGGACGCGGCGCAACTGAAGTCGGTACTTCAAAATGTCGAAAGGAACTGCGCGGCTCTTGGCGGGCTGAAATTTTCATCGATAAAGGCGCAATCGCTTTTTTACGCCGACATCCGTCCGTGGCTGCTCAAGCTGGAGGCAACGGCGAATGTCGCTAACGAGCTTATCGACATCGCCGCAATGCCTAAAGGGGACGCAGCAAGAAAAGCCCGCTATGAGGCTGCCGCTGCAAAGGCAAAGGCTTTGAACGAAGCCCCCGAATTTAGCGTCCTTGCCCTTGAGGGAATGGGCGGAGGCATAGGCAAGCAGGTGTATAACGTGCAGTTTGCGAAAAAGCACCTCACGCCGTTCGTTGCCTATCTGTTGGAAAAGGCGAAATAAGTGTCGCTTTTAATAAAATGAAAGTCGGGAACTGGAAATGTCCTGTTCCCGATTTTTCGTTTAATCACATTCGGAAGCCAGTTCGAAATGGCATTTGACTATGCCCAAATCAACTTTTGAGTAAATGCCTTTGCCGGAAGTGAACACCGCTTTGCCGTCATCGCCGAGTGAAATGCGGAAGTTCTGCCTGTTGAGCGCCGTGGGGGCGAGTAGCGCGGCCTCCACGCCACACCTGAACCAGTCGGGCGGATTTGGAACATCGCACACGTCGGAATAGTTCTTCGACTTGTGGGGCCTGCCTTGCGAGGCGCCGTAGCCCAACGCTATCACCGCCACAAGGCGATGCCCCGGCGCGAGGTGCTTTACAGCCGCTTTTTTGCTGAAAGTCATTCCCGCCCAGCAGGTGTTCAGACCGAGGGTTTGGGCAAGCAAAACAAGCCGCTCGCCATAAAAGCCGCAAAGCTCCTCGCCGTTTTCAACCGTGGGCGGAGTTGAGACAATTATACAATTATATATGTTGCGGAACTTGCCGTAGCGTGCAAGAAAGCTCTTGAACACGGAAGGGTCGTCCCTGACAAGTTTCAGGCAAATGCCACTTTGGGCGTTGCATTTTTTGATTTCCTCCTCCAACATGACGAGCTTTTCGGTTTCCACCGCCTTGTCGGTATAGCTCCTTACGGAATGGCGCAGGGGGATTGCTTCTGCTAGTTTCATCACTTGAAAAGTTTTTGGGGCAAAAGTATGGAAAGTTTTGTTTGCGCGGAAACAGGGCACCCGGCTTTTTGTCTAAAAAATTGCAAGAACGCCCCTGAATTGCATAAGATGTTGGTTTACTGTAAGATAACCATACAAATGATATTTGGTGTAACGATTTGTTTTTCAGACGATTGAAAGTGGCGAAAAAAGGTCTGATGTAATTTAAATTATATCAGACATAATTTTTCCTACGTCCTATGTAGTTTTTCCTACGTCAAATGTAATTTTTGCGGTATTGGTTTTGTGCCATTTGTTGGGGCATGTTGCATACGCCCTGTACGCCACCGCCCGAGCCGTACCGCAAACCGCCGCCACAACATTGCAAACCGGCACAATTCAGGGCGTATGCCATACGCCCCTACAACAATGCAAATTGTTGATTGTTTGTATCTTGCTTATCTGTAAGAGTACGCTGCGTACCTGTGTTTGAATCGTGCTGGCAAGCTGCACGTCTGATTGTATATTGGAAGCCATTGCCCCGAACTCATTTAAGTGTGGGCTGCCGGGCAACTGCATGGCGCATTGTTTTGTCAAGTGCTGTTTATAGTCTCTTGCAAAAGTTTGCACGTTTGCCGCGATTGTGTGTTATTTTGTCAGTTAATATGGCTGAAAATCGTTAAATCATTCGTTTTTGCTTGTTTTTTCGCCCTCAAATACCTACTTTTGCGAATGACATAGAAATTGCATATATACTCCGAACAGGATAAGGTAATGACAGAAAAGATGAAAATACAACTAAGGAGCGCCGTCTCCACAGAAGGAAGGAAAATGGCGGGCTCGCGTGCCTTGTGGGTGGCCACGGGAATGAAGCGCGGGCAATTCGGCAAGCCTATAATTGCGATTGCCAACTCGTTCACGCAGTTTGTGCCGGGACATACGCACCTTCACGAGGCGGGTCAGCTTGTAAAGAAAGAAATAGAGAAACTCGGTTGCTATGCTGCCGAGTTCAACACGATAGCCATTGACGACGGCATAGCGATGGGGCATGACGGGATGCTTTACTCGCTTCCCTCACGCGACTTGATAGCCGACTCCGTGGAGTATATGGTGAACGCCCACAAGGCGGACGCGCTTGTGTGCATAAGCAACTGCGACAAGATAACTCCGGGAATGCTTATGGCGGCGATGAGGCTTAACATCCCCACAGTGTTTGTGTCGGGAGGCCCTATGGAGGCGGGAAGATGGGACAACCGGAACATCGACCTCATTACGGCAATGGTTAAGGGCGCGGACAAGAGCGTTTCGCAGGAAGAGCTGGACAAAATAGAGGAACGCGCCTGTCCCGGATGCGGATGCTGTTCGGGAATGTTCACGGCAAACTCGATGAACTCGCTGACCGAGGCGATAGGGCTCGCGCTGCCGGGGAACGGGACTGTGCTCGCCTCGCACGTGAACCGTCTGCAGCTGTTCAAGGATGCAGCCAGACTGATAGTCGGGAACGCATATAAGTATTATGGTGAGGGCGACGAGAGCGTGCTGCCGCGCAGCATTGCCACAAGGGAAGCATTTTTGAACGCCATGTCGCTTGACATAGCCATGGGCGGCTCTACAAACACTATATTGCACCTGCTTGCCGTGGCAAACGAGGGCGGCGTTGACTTCAAGATGAAGGACATTGACGCTTTGAGCCGCAAAGTGCCCTGCCTGTGCAAGCTCGCCCCCAACACGCAGAAGTACTCCGTGGAAAACTGCAACCGTGCGGGCGGCATCCTCGGCATTCTTGGCGAACTGGCAAAAGGCGGCTTGCTCGACACGTCCGTAAGGCGCGTTGACGGAATTACGCTCGGAGAGGCGGTGGCAAAATACGACATAACAAAGGAAAATATAGATTCCGAGGCTTCGCGCATATACCACAGCGCACCCGGCAGAAAATTCACCACAACAATGGGTTCGCAGGACGCGCAGTGGGAAACCCTTGACACAGACCGTGCCGGGGGCTGTATTCGCGACCTGGAACACGCCTACTCAAAAGACGGCGGGCTTGCGGTGCTTTTCGGAAACATAGCGAAGGACGGATGCGTTGTCAAGACTGCCGGCGTGGACGAGTCGATATGGCATTTCCAAGGTCCGGCGAAGGTGTTCGATTCACAGGAAGCCGCTTGCGAGGGCATACTTGGCGGCAAGGTCAAGAGCGGCGATGTGGTCGTGATAACTCATGAAGGCCCCAAGGGAGGCCCGGGTATGCAGGAAATGCTTTATCCCACATCATACATAAAGAGCATTCACCTTGGCAAGGAGTGCGCCCTTATAACCGACGGACGCTTCAGCGGCGGAACTTCGGGACTCAGCATCGGGCATATATCGCCGGAGGCAGCTTCGGGCGGCGCGATAGGCAAAATCGTTGACGGGGACATTATCGAAATAAACATCCCCGAACGCACAATCAACGTGCATCTTTCTGACGAGGAGCTTGGAGCGCGTCCGCAAGTGCCGTTGAAAAGAAACCGCACTGTGTCGAAGGCTTTGCGTGCCTATGCGGCGATGGTAAGCTCTGCCGACAAAGGCGGAGTAAGAATACTCAAAGACGAATGAAATGGGAAACGAATTGATTTCCGGCGCAGAAATACTCATACGCTCTCTTATTGACGAAGGCGTAACAACCGTGTTCGGCTATCCCGGCGGTGCAATTATGCCTGTGTATGACAAGCTGTATGATTACCAAGGCAAGCAGATTAACCACATTCTTGTGCGCCACGAACAGGCGGCGGCACACGCCGCCGAGGGATATGCGCGTGTCAGCGGGAAAGTGGGCGTGGCGATAGCCACGAGCGGTCCCGGCGCTACCAACACCATTACGGGCATAGCCGATGCCATGATGGACAGCACGCCAATGGTTGTAATTACAGGGCAGGTGGGTGTCGGCGCGCTCGGGACGGACGCCTTTCAGGAATGCGACGTTGTGGACATAGCACAGCCTATATCAAAGTGGGCGTATCAGATAAGAAGCGCAGAAAAGGTGGCGTGGGCTGTGAGCCGTGCGTTTTATATTGCACGCAGCGGGCGACCCGGTCCAGTGGTTCTCGATTTCACTAAGAACGCGCAAGTGGAGCTGGCGGAATACGAAAAACGTAATATCAATTTTATCCGCAGTTATCAGCCTGTTCCCGAACATACTCCCGAAGCAATCAAAGAAGCGGCACAGCTAATAAACGAAAGTTGCAAGCCGCTCGTGCTTGTGGGGCAGGGTGTGCAGCTTGGCGGCGCGCAAAAGGAGTTGCAGGAGTTTATAGAGCGCATTGACGCTCCCGCAGGCTGCACATTGCTCGGGCTTTCCGCACTCCCGAGCAGTCATCCTCTGAATGTGGGGATGCTTGGTATGCACGGAAGTTATGCCGCAAATGTAAAAACACAGGAGTGCGACCTGCTGATAGCCGTTGGAATGCGCTTTGACGACCGCATAACAGGAAAGTTGAGCACATACGCTGGTCGCGCAAAGAAGATTCACTTTGACATAGACCCGTCGGAGATTAACAAAAATGTTTCTGTTGACGTGCCTGTGCTTGGCGACTGCAAGGAAACGCTTGCCGAGGTAACAAAACTTCTGAAGCCGGGCAACCACAAGGCGTGGCGCAAGAGTTTTGAACAGTTCAGGGATATAGAGAACGAAAAAGTGATAACCCCCGAAATCCATCCCGCAGCTGGCCCGCTCCGTATGGGTGAGGTTGTGAACGCTGTTACGGAAGCCACAAACAACGCGGCAATACTCGTAACCGATGTGGGGCAGAACCAGATGATGTCGGCACGCTATTTCAAGTTCTCCAAAAACAACAGCATTGTAACCTCGGGCGGAATGGGGACTATGGGTTTCGGACTTCCCGCCGCCATAGGCGCGGCATTCGCCGCCCCCGACAGGACAGTTTGCTTCTTTACCGGCGACGGGGGACTGCAGATGACGATAGAGGAGTTCGGCACTATAATGGAGCAGCATTCGCCTGTGAAGATTATATTGATGAACAATAATTTCCTCGGCAACGTGCGCCAGTGGCAGGAACTGTTCTTCGATTCGCGCTATTCGTTCACCCGGATGATGAACCCTGATTACGAGAAGATAGCTTCGGCGTACAACATACCGTGCCGCACTGTGGTTGACCGCAAAGACCTTGCGGCGGCCGTGAAGGAAATGGTGGAGACCGACGGCCCGTTCCTTTTGCAGACGGCAGTGGCGGAGGAGGAGAATGTCCTGCCGATGTGCTTCCCCGGACACGATGTGGACGATATGCTGCTCGAACTGAAATAAACCGCAAAGTTTACAATCATGCAATCAGACGAAACATTATATACACTGATAATATTCTCCGAGAACCTTCCTGGCGTGCTCAATCACATAACAACGGTGTTTACGCGCAGGCAGGTTAACATCGAGAGCCTTAATGTGTCGGCTTCGAGCATTGAGGGGCTTCACAGATATACAATCACCTGTTATTCCACCGAGTTGATTATCGACAAAATAGCCAAGCAGATAGAGAAGATTATAGACGTTGTGTCGGCAAACTATTTCACCGAGGACGAAATCTTCACTCTTGAAACCGCGCTGTTCAAGCTTTCCACCCCGGCTGTTTTGGAAAACCGCCAGATTTCAAGGGAAATCCGCACTTATGGGGCTAAGTTCGTGGAGGTCAACTCCACTTACTCCATAGTTTCAATGGAGGGGCTTACGGAAGAGATAAACAGTCTTTACAAACATCTCAAGGTGCTCGACTGCATATTGCAGTTTGTCCACTCCGGCTCTATCGCCGTAACAAAAAGCCGCCGCGAGTTTGTAACGGAGTATCTGCTGCACCGCAACCGCACGCGTCAGGAAACAGAAAACTGAAATGGAAACGCCGGACAAGTCAAGCAGGTTTGATTACGTAGTGGAGCCTTTCACCGAGGACTTCACGGGTGTTCTTGCGTGGCAGGAGCTGGGAAAGAGAATCCTCGCCACTGCGGGGATGCACGCCGACAGCCACGGTTTTGGAATGAAGCAGCTCATGCCGCAGAAACAGGCGTGGGTTTTGTCGCGTATGATAATCAGCATGGACGAAATGCCCAAGGTGAACGAGCGTTATGAAATAGAGACGTGGATACGCAATGTTTACCGCACGTTTACGGACAGATGCTTTTCAATATTGCGTCCCGACAACACGGCTTACGGTTACGCCTACACCACGTGGGCTTTGATAAATTCAGAGACCCGTATGCCGGTAAACCTTGAGACGCTTCCGGGCGGCGGCTTCGCCAAGTGGGCGGATGCGGAAAAGGCGTGCGAAGTTGAGGACTTCTCGCGCATCAGGGTTACGGCGGAAGAGCCGCAGCGCATAATCACGGCTTATTACAGCGACATCGACATCAACCGGCATTTCAACAGCATAAGGTACATAGAGCATATTCTGGACCTTTTTCCGCAGGAAGTGTATTCCACGCGGCGTGTTTCAGGCTTGGAGATTGCCTATCACGGCGAGGCTCACTTTGGCGACCGCCTGGCTTTCTACAAGGAACGCGTTTCGGAAAACATATACAATGTGGAAGTGCGCCTGCAACCCGGGGACGGGGAGGGAAGGGAGAAAAAGGTATGCTCCTGCCGCATAACTTTCAAGTAGGACAATAATATAAACATGTATAACACAGCCTTCCCGCCCGAGGGCTTGGGGAGGCGCAAAAACAAAAAACAAAATGGCAAAGATTAACTTTGGCGGCGTTGTTGAGGATGTTGCAACGCGTGAAGAATTTCCGTTGAGCAAGGCTCGTGAAGTTCTGAAAGACGAGACTATCGCAGTTCTTGGTTATGGCATTCAGGGTCCGGGTCAGGCTTTGAACCTCCGCGACAACGGTTTCAACGTGATCGTAGGTCAGCGCAAGAGCAAAACTTATGATAAATGTGTGGCCGACGGCTGGGTGCCGGGCGAAACCCTGTTCTCTGTCGAGGAGGCTGCCGAAAAGGGAACAATCATCTGTATGCTTCTGAGCGATGCCGCACAGATTGAGATGTGGCCCAAAATCAAGCAATATGTAACCAAGGGCAAGGCTCTTTACTTCTCCCACGGTTTTGCCATCACCTACAAGGATCGCACCAACGTTGTACCCCCCACGGATGTTGACGTAATCATGGTTGCCCCCAAGGGGTCTGGCACTTCCCTCCGTTCGCTGTTCCTCGAAGGGCGCGGCATCAACAGTTCGTATGCTGTGTTCCAGGACGCGACAGGCAAGGCAGAGGAGCGCACAATGGCAATGGGCATAGGCATCGGTTCGGGCTATATGTTCAAGACAACGTTCACCCGCGAGACCTACAGCGACCTTACCGGCGAGCGCGGCGCGCTGATGGGAGCCGTGCAGGGAATGTTCCTCGCACAGTATGAGACCCTCCGCAGCCACGGACACACACCGTCCGAGGCGTTCAACGAAACGGTTGAGGAGTTCACCCAGAGCCTTCTCCCGATGGTGGGCAAGAATGGCATGGACTGGATGTACGCAAACTGCTCCACAACCGCGCAGCGCGGCGCTCTCGACTGGATGGGCCCGTTCCACGATGCAATCAAGCCTGTAATGGAGAAACTTTACGAAAGCGTGGCAACAGGCAACGAGGCTCAGATTTCAATCGACAGCAACTCGAAGCCCGACTACCGCGAAAAGCTCAACAAGGAACTTGAGGCGATACACAACAGCGAAATGTGGCGCACCGGCGAGACCGTGCGCAAGCTCCGTCCCGAGAACAACTAATTCCGGCTTTGGAATAAGGTTCAATCCTGCGGCCCTTCCGGGCTGCGGGATTTTTTTTGCGATGCGGTTCATGCGGTGGCGTGCAGGGCGTATGCAATACGCCCCTACATATATACAGTAACCTATTAACCAGTATTTGCACCGTTCGGCAAATGGCGCAAAACGCAAGTCAATTGCCCTTTGCCGAACACCCGGAAAAATACATTTGATGTAGGAAAAACTACATCGGACGTAGGAAAAATTATATCAGACATAATTCTTGCCCCTTGAAATGCGCTTCCCGCGATATGTCATAAGGAGCATGGGGCGGCGGTGGCAATTGTCAGATGAATGCCGCCAAATTGGGGCGTATCGGAAAGAAATTAGTAATTTTGCAGGTAAAATCACATTACAGCGCAAATATGAACGTATTAGATTTGAGTGAGCAGGAAATCAACCGCCGCGAGAGTTTGGCGGAACTGAGGAAATTGGGCGTTGACCCTTATCCTGCCGAAGAATATCCCACGGACGCTTTCTCAACAGACATAAAGGAAAACTTTGACGAAAACGCCGATCCGCGCCGTGTATGCATAGCCGGCCGTATGATGAGCCGCCGCATAATGGGCAAGGCGAGCTTCATCGAGCTTCAGGACTCCAAGGGCAGGGTGCAGGTTTACGTTACCCGCGACGGCATCTGCCCCGGTGAAGACAAGGACCTGTACAACGTGGTGTTCAAGCGTCTGCTCGATTTCGGCGACTTTGTGGGAGTGAAAGGCTATGTGTTCCGCACACAGACCGGCGAGATTTCCGTTCATGCCGAGGAGCTGAAGCTTCTCTCGAAGAGCCTCAAGCCGCTTCCTGTGGTGAAGGAAAAGGACGGCAAGACGTACGACAGCTTTGACGACGCCGAATTGCGCTACCGGCAGCGTTACGTTGACCTCATAGTGAACAAGGGCGTGAAGGAGACATTCGTGCAGAGGGCTGCGGTGATAGACACAATCCGCAGGGAGCTGAACGCCATAGGCGCCACCGAGGTTGAAACCCCCACGCTCCAGAGCATTCCCGGCGGCGCGAGCGCGCGCCCGTTCATAACCCACTACAACGCGCTTAATGTGGATATGTATATGCGTATAGCCACCGAACTTTACTTGAAGCGTCTCATCGTGGGCGGCTTTGAGGGGGTTTACGAGATTGGCAAGAATTTCCGCAACGAAGGCATGGACCGCAACCACAATCCGGAGTTCACGTGCCTTGAGTTTTATATAGCCTACAAGGACTACAATTGGATGATGTCGTTCACCGAAAAGCTGCTCGAAAAGGTCTGCATCGCGGTCAACGGCAAGCCCGAGCGCGAAATCGACGGCAATATTGTGAGCTTCAAAGCACCTTACCGCCGTCTGCCCATCCTTGAGGCGATAAAGGAGAAAACCGGCTACGACCTCGAAGGCAAGAGCGAGGACGAAATACGCGAAGTTTGCAAAAAACTCAACCTCGAGGAGGTTGACGAAACCTATGGCAAGGGCAAGATGATAGACGAGATTTTCGGCGAGTTCTGCGAGGGCACTTACATACAGCCCACGTTCATCACCGACTATCCCGTGGAAATGTCGCCGCTCACCAAAATGCACCGCTCAAAGGCGGGGCTTACCGAAAGGTTCGAGCTTATGGTAAACGGAAAAGAGCTTGCAAACGCCTACTCCGAGCTTAACGACCCGATAGACCAGGAGGAACGCTTCAAGGAGCAGATGCGCCTTGCCGACAAGGGCGATGACGAGGCAATGGTCATTGATCAGGACTTCCTGCGCGCCCTGCAGTACGGAATGCCCCCCACAAGCGGCATCGGCATAGGCATAGACCGACTCGTGATGCTCATGACGGGCAAGACAACAATTCAGGAAGTTCTGCTGTTCCCCCAAATGCGTCCCGAGGCAAAGCCGCAGCGCGATTCCGCCGACAAATACACGGCTCTCGGCGTGGCGGAGGAAATTGTCCCCATTCTTCAGAAAGCTGGTTACAACACGGTTGCTGACATGAAGGACGTTAATCCGCAGAAAATACAGATGCAGATAGGCGAGATAATCAAGAAATACAAACTCTCCACCGTAAGGCCATCGGTTGACGAAGTGGCGGCGTGGACCGCAAAGCTTGTTTGAAAAACTTGGGGCTTACGCAATATAAATAATGTCAGACTGCGGAAGGATAGGGCTTGTGGGCAGCGGAAGCTGGGCCACTGCAATCGCCAAGATAATAATGGAGAATTGCGGTGCGCTCAACTGGTTTGTGCGCTCAAAGGAGACCATCGGCGAATTTAAGCGTCTCGGGCATAATCCCCACTATCTTACGATGGCAAAGTTTGACGTTGAAGCGATAAACTTCAGCAGCGACATAAACGAGGTCGTTTCCAAAAGCGACACGGTTATTTTCGTAACCCCGTCGCCCTATCTCAAGAGCAGTCTGAAGAAACTGAAGACCCCGCTTGTCAACAAGTTTGTGGTTACTGCCATAAAGGGAATTGTCCCTGACGAAGATTTGGTCGTTACCGAGTATTTCCGCCAGATATACAACGTACCCGACGACCAGCTTGCGGTGATCAGCGGACCGAGCCACGCAGAGGAGGTCGCCCTCGGGCGGCTCACGTACCTCACCATAGGCTGCATTGACAAAAAGCTGGGACGTGCGCTTGCCGGCTTCCTTTCGAGCTCCTACATAAAGACATCCGTAAACACCGATGTGGTGGGCATAGAGTATGCCGCAGTGCTTAAGAATGTCTATGCCATAGCCGCCGGCATCTGCAAGGGACTTGGCTACGGCGACAACTTCCAGGCGGTGCTCATATCCAATGCCGTGAAGGAAATGAACCGTTTCCTGAAAGCCGTTTACCCGATAAGCCGCGACGTTTACGCAACTGCCTACCTCGGCGACCTGCTTGTTACGGGCTATTCCAATTTCAGCCGCAACCGCGAGTTCGGCACGATGATTGGCAAGGGCTACAGCGTGAAAAGCGCACAGATTGAAATGGAAATGGTGGCGGAGGGATATTACGGCACCAAATGCCTTTATATAATAAACCGCCAGTTCGGGGTGAACATGCCGATACTCTACGCGGTTTACGACATACTTTACAACCATGTGTCGCCCGCGCTCGAGATAGGTCTGCTCACCGACTCTTTAAGATGAACATAAAACAACAAAACATAGAAGTGATATGAAAACTATCAGTTTGGATTTTTCAAAGGCAAGCCAGTTCGTCAAGGGTTCCACTCTTGCCGAAATGCAGAACAAGGCTGTTGAGGCCCAGAAAGAGCTTGAGGCAGGAACTTGCCCGGGCAATGACTTTCTCGGCTGGCTTCACCTGCCCTCGTCGATAAGCCAGGCAGACCTGAAGGCTATCAAGGACTGCGCCGCAACGCTCCGCAAGGAGTGCGACACCATTGTCGTTGCAGGCATCGGCGGCAGCTATCTTGGCGCAAGGGCTGTTATCGAGGCTCTCTCAAACACCCTTTCATGGCTTGTGAACGACAAGAAGAACCCCACAGTGCTTTTTGCCGGCAACAGCATTAGCGAGGACTATCTTTTTGAACTCACCGAATATCTGAAGGACAAGAAATTCGGTGTAATCAACATATCCAAGTCGGGTACGACCACAGAAACCGCACTCACGTTCCGTCTGCTCAAAAAGCAGTGCGAGGACCAGATGGGAAAGGACACCGCACGCAAGGTGATTGTCGCCATAACCGACGCACACAAGGGCGCGGCGCGTACAACAGCCGACAAGGAGGGCTACACCTCGTTCGTCATTCCCGACAACGTGGGCGGGCGCTTCTCGGTGCTCACCCCGGTGGGCCTCCTTCCCATTGCGTGTGCAGGGTTCGACATTGACGAACTCGTGGCAGGCGCGTGCGACATCGAGAAAGCCGCAGCGGCTGACGTGCCTTTCGAACAGAACATCTGCCTTCAGTATGCGGCAGTGCGCAACGCGCTCTACAGCGAGGGCAAGAAAATAGAAATTCTTGCCGACTTCCAACCCAAGCTCCACTATATGGCGGAGTGGTGGAAGCAGCTCTACGGCGAGAGCGAGGGCAAGGACAACAAGGGAATTTTCCCCGCTTCGGTTGACTTCACCACCGACCTCCATTCAATGGGACAGTGGATTCAGGAAGGCGAGCGTTCAATCTTCGAGACCGTGTTGAGCGTCGAGGAGGTTGACCACAAGGTGTTGTTCCCCCATGATGACGAAAACCTTGACGGGCTTAACTTCCTCGAGGGCCGCAGGGTTGACGAGGTGAACAAAATGGCGGAGCTCGGCACGCGCCTTGCCCATGTTGACGGCGGTGTGCCAAACATCCGCGTAATCGTTCCGAAACTCTCGGAGCGTTACATAGGGCAGCTCATCTACTTCTTCGAGCGTGCGTGCGGCGTGAGCGGCAACATCATCGGTGTCAACCCATTCAACCAGCCGGGCGTTGAGGCTTACAAAAAGAATATGTTCGCCCTGCTCAACAAGCCTGGCTACGAAAAGGAGAGCGAAGCCATCCGCGCCCGTCTTGACAAGGAGTAACCATGTACAGGAAGCAACTTGACGAATATCTCAGCAACCACGGCTTTAAGGCTTTGAACCTTAAAGCCGTGTTGTTTGACATGGACGGCGTGCTGTTCGACTCCATGCCCCGCCACGCCAAATCGTGGGAGGCTGTGTGCCGAAAGTTCGGGCTCAACATAAGCCGTGAGGAACTGTATATGCACGAGGGGCGCACGGGCGACGACACGATAGACATTTTCGCCCAACGCTTTTGGGGGCGGCACGCCACGGCGGAGGAGAAACGCGAAATATACGACGAGAAGTGCCGCCTGTTCAATTCCTACACCGAGGAAGCCCCGAAGATGCCGGGCGCGGGGGAACTGCTTGAAAAGGTGCGCTCGCAAGGCTTGAAGATAATAGTCGTAACGGGCAGCGGACAGGAGTCCCTGCTTTCGCGTCTGGAACACGGCTATCACGGTTTCTTCAAAAAGGAGCTTGTTGTTTCGAGCCACGACACCGTTCACGGCAAGCCTTTTCCCGAACCGTATCTGAAAGGTCTGGAAAAAGGCGGACTGAAACCCAACGAGGCGATGGTTGTCGAGAACGCGCCGTTGGGCGTTGAGGCTGCCGTGGCGGCGGGAATATTCACCATAGCCGTGAACACAGGCCCGCTTTCCCCACAGACGCTCAGCGATGCGGGCGCAAACCTTGTGTTCCCCTCAATGCAGGCTCTCGCCGATGCGTGGCCGCTGTTTTGATTGCCGTTACCTGCAACCCGTAAAGTCCATGCCGTTCCCGATTGCACCCAACACGGATAAAGTTGTGCAATTCTTTGATTTGCAGAAACTTGCCTTGGTTTTACAGTAAAAATGTAAGTTTTTGTTTTTCAAAGGTTTGCAAAGGGCTGAAAAAGGTCTGATATAATTTTTCCTACGTCCTATGTAGTTTTTCCTACATAGGACGTAGTTTTTCTTATGTCTGATGTAGTTTTCGGGGTTTTGCGCCGTTTGTATGGGCGTATGCCATACGCCCATACGGCAACGCAATCCTTTGGATGATATTGTATTGTGTGTTTTGTGGCGGTGCGTTTATCCTTAAAGACGTGAAGTTCCGCTTTTAATGCGGTCGTGTTATAAGGACTTAATCCCGCAATGCCTGTGTGTTGCGGGATTTTTGGTGTTATATGTTCCCTGCGGATGCAATATGTAATAAAAGCGTGCGTTATAAATTAAGTCTTATTATGCAGAAAAGAAAAAACTGATGATAGAATACATTCACGGCGAACTGGCGGAGCTTTTCCCCACAATGGCGGTTGTAGAGGCCGGCGGGGTGGGTTACGGACTGAACATATCGCTGACCACATACGACTCGCTGAAAGGGAAAAAGGACGTGAGGCTTTATGTTTACGAAAGCATAAGGGAGGACGCGTACGTGCTTTGGGGCTTTGCCTCGCGTGAGGAGCGCGAGGTGTTCGAGGCTCTGCTCTCCGTGTCGGGTGTTGGCGGCAACACGGCGCGCACCATTCTTTCGGCTTTTGCCCCGGGAGAGCTGCGCAACGTGGTGGCAAACGAGGATTCGAGGGCATTGAAGTCGGTGAAGGGCATAGGGCTTAAAACCGCCCAGCGCATAATCGTAGATTTGAAGGACAAACTTGGCGCAGGAGACACCGCGACATCCGCCAGCCTTGGGGCGGGTGAGCGTTACGCACGCCGGGAGAGCGCCGATGAGGCGTTGGGCGCACTCGCCACGCTCGGCTATCCCGCACCGCTGGCGCAGAAGGCGGTGAACGCCATATTGAAGGCCGATGCCGGCGAGATAGCCGTGGAGGAGATAATAAAGCGGGCGTTGAAGATGCTCTGACACTTGTTCTTGAAGGAAAAAGGTGTGGAAAGGACGTTGTTTCGCAATATGCTGTTAAGGTGCGTGCTGCTTTTGGCGGCATTTGCCGGCTTCGGCGTTGGGGCTGAAGCCCAGAACGCCGTGGAGGCGGGCGACAGCGTGGGGCGCATACGCGCAAATGTGAGCAAGACTTCGCCGCAGAATGAGGACGACATAAGAAAACGCCCCGTTGACCTCGCCACTCCCAAGAACATGAAGGAAGAGGCGGAGCTTGACGAAAGCGGCGGCTACCGCCTTGGCACTAAGATTGGCGACTCTTACCTTAACACTCCTGTGCTGCTCACGCGGGACGAATATATGCGCTGGAGCCTGAGGCAGTCGATGCAGAAATACTATGCAAGCAAAAACAGCGAGCTTTTCAAGAACGAGGGAAAGGAAAAGTTCGACTTCACCGATATGCACTTCAGCCTCGGTCCGGCGGAGAAGATTTTCGGTCCGGGCGGCGTGCAGATTAAAACGCAGGGTTCGGCAGAGCTGAAAATCGGGGCGAACACCACGAGTGTTGACAACCCCACGCTGCCGCTGCGTTTCCGCAAGACTTTCGGCTTTGACTTTGACGAAAAGGTTAACCTTAGCGTGAACGGAAGGATTGGCGACAAAATGGACATGACGCTGAACTATAACACAGAAGCCACATTCGATGTTGACTCGAAAGACCTGAAGCTGACATACCAAGGCAAGGAGGACGAGATTGTGAAGCTGCTCGAAGCCGGCAACGTGTCTATGCCGTCTAACGTGTCGTTGGTCAGGGGCGCGTCGTCATTGTTTGGCGTGAGGGCCGATATGCAGTTCGGCAAACTGAAGCTGCAAAGCGTGATCTCGCGCAAGAACTCGTCAAGCTCGTCGGTGAAGTCGAGCGGCGGCAACCAGCTTACGCCCTTTGAGATTTCGGCTGCCGACTATGAGGAGAACCGCCACTTTTTCCTTTCGCACTTTTTCCGCGACAATTACGACCGCTCAATGGCGCAGTTGCCCAATATCACATCGGGCATAAAGATTAACCGTGTTGAGGTGTGGGTAACAAACAAAACCGGTGCAACAAGTAACACGCGCAACATCGTGGCTTTTGCCGACCTTGGCGAAAGCCGCCATATTGGCAACGCCTTGTGGAGCGGTAACGGGCAGGAGCAGCCGCAGAACACCTCGAACACCCTTTACGCCACGATAACCGGAAGCTATGCCGCCGCAAGAGACATAAGCCAAACTTCGTCCACGCTCGACGGAATAGGTAACTTTGCGGGCGGCACGGACTATGAGAAGTTGGAGAGCGCACGTATGCTTAGCTCTTCGGAATATACGGTGAACAATGCTCTGGGGTACATCTCGCTGAAGTCAGCCTTGCAGACCGACCAAGTGCTTGCCGTAGCATACGAATACACTTATCGCGGGCAGAACTTTCAGGTGGGAGAGTTTTCCACCGATGTGAAGGACAACACGCAGGCGTTGTTCGTGAAGGCAATAAAGAACACGTCGAATGTGCCGGCGATGCCAAACTGGAAGCTGATGATGAAGAACGTTTACTCGCTCAACGCCACAAGGGTGCAGAAAGACCGCTTCCGCCTTGACGTGAAGATTTTGAGCGACACCACCGGCGTTTACCTCACTTACCTGCCCGAACCGGGACTTAAGAACACGCCGCTTGTGCGCCTTATGAACCTCGACAGACTTGACAATAACAACAAAGCCAATCCCAACGGCTATTTCGACTTTGTTGACGGATACACCATTGACGCTTCGACTGGGCGCATATTCTTCCCGGCGGCAGAGCCTTTCGGGCAGTTCCTGAGAGGAAAGATAGGAAGCGGGGCCGTGGCCGACAAATATTGCTTCCAGGAACTTTATGACTCCACCAAAACAGTGGCACGGCAGATTGCGGAGAAAAACAAGTATATCATTTCCGGACAGTTCAAGGCTTCGCAGAAAAGCGGCGAGATTAGTCTCGGTGCTACTGATGTGCCGCAGGGAAGCGTGGTGGTTACTGCCGGAGGCATAACACTAACCGAGGGAGTGGACTATACCGTGAACTACAGCGAGGGTACGGTGGCGATAATAAACCAGAGCATTCTTGATGCCGGCACGCCGGTGAACGTGAGCCTTGAGAGCAACACCGACTACGGCCTTGAGCGCAAGACGCTTTTGGGATTGAACTGGGAATATGAGTTTAACAAGGATTTCCGTCTCGGCGGAACTTTAATGCACCTTTCGGAACAGCCTCTGACAACAAAAGTTTCAATGGGAAGCGAACCGCTCAACAACACGGTGTGGGGCGTGAGCCTTAACTGGAAAAAACAAAGCCAGTGGCTTACCGATATGCTTGACAAGCTGCCTTTCCTGTCGCTCGACAAGCCCTCGAGCATAAACTTTTCGGCGGAGTTCGCACAGCTTATGGCTGGCAACAACAAAGGCTCGCAGGGCAACTCTTCTTATATTGACGACTTTGAGCAGACGCAAAGTAAAATAGACATAAGCACGCCCACAGACTGGCAACTTGCCTCCACTCCGTCAGAGTTCCCCGAAAGCCGGCTTAGCAACGATGTGCGCTATGGCTACAACCGCTCGCTGCTGGCATGGTACAAGATTGACCCGCTTTTCACCCGGCGCAGTTCCTCGCTCACTCCGAGTCATATTAAGAGCGACCTTGACCAGCTTTCCAACCACTACGTGAGGGAGGTTTACAACCGCGAGTTATTCCCGAACAAGGAACAGCGTTTTGGCGAAAGCTCCACGCTTTCCGTGCTCAACCTTGCTTATTACCCGAACGAACGCGGCCCGTACAATCTCAATCCCGACCTTGACGAAAACGGCAACCTCGCAAATCCGCGCAGCCATTGGGGAGGCATGATGCGCAAGCTCAACACGAGCGACTTTGAACAGGCGAACATTGAGTACGTGGAGTTCTGGATGATGGACCCGTTTATTTACACTCGCGAGCAGACTGGGGATTATTCGGGCGACCTTTGCATAAATCTCGGCGAGGTCAGCGAGGACATACTTAAGGACGGAAAGAAATTCTACGAGAGCGGAATGCCCATCGACGGTGATGCCTCAAAATACACGGAGACGGCTTGGGGACGTGTGCCTGTGCAAAACAGCGTAACCTATGCCTTTAACACGAGCAGCGGTGCACGCGACAGACAGGACATCGGGCTTAACGGACTTTCAAGTGCGGACGAGGCGACGTTTCCCACTTATAAAAGCTATCTTGACGAGGTACGCGCCAAGGTGAACGCTGCGGTTTATGACTCCATAGCCGCTGATCCGGCAGGGGACGACTATCATTATTTCCGCGGTTCGGATTTTGACAGGAACAAGACTTCCATTCTCGACCGCTACAAGCACATAAATGGTCCTGAGGGCAATTCGCCGGAATCCAAGGACTCTCCCGAGCGGTACGCCACGGCTTTCAAGTCCACGCCAGACGTAGAGGACATAAACCAGGACTACACTCTTAACGAATACGAGAAATACTTTCAGTACAAGATGCACCTTTCCCCCGACGGAATGCAGGTGGGGCAGAACAATATCGTTGACCAGAGAACGGCTGCTGTTTCGTTGCGCAACGGCAGCAAGGCAAATGTTTCGTGGTATCTTTTCCGTGTCCCCATTAAGAGTTACACAAGCAAAGTCGGCAATATAAGCGACTTCAACAGCATAAGGTTTATGAGGATGTACCTCACAAACTTTGAGAAGCCGGTTGTGCTGCGTTTCGCCACCCTCGAACTTTCACGCGGCGAATGGAGAAGCTACGAGCAGAACCTTTACAACGGTCAGGCTCCCGCGGTGAGCGGCACAATGGATGTGGCGGCGGTGAACTACGAGGAGAACAACGAAAAAAAACCTGTGAACTATGTTATCCCTCCCGGCATATCGCGTGTGGTTGACCCGAACGAGTCGCAGCTTCTTGAGCAGAACGAACAGGCGTTGCAGCTCGTGATAAAGAACCTTGCAAGCGGCGATGCACGCGCAGTTTACAAAAACATTTCGCTCGACCTGCGCAAGTACAAGCATATCCAGATGTTCGTGCACGCAAACGCCCTTGTGGGCGACAAGACGCTTGCCGATGGCGCCACTTCGCTTTTCATACGTCTGGGGTCTGACTACAAGAGCAATTTCTATGAATACGAGATACCTTTGAAGCTAACCGAAGAGGGACAATACGACAGATATTCCACTTCGGCGCGGCGCATTGTGTGGCCCGAGGAGAATATGCTCGACATAAACCTTGCCAAGTTCACCGACTTGAAGCGCGAGCGCAACAGGCAAAAAAGTGCGGGGCAGGCATCGTTTTCGCAGCAGTTCTCGTCCTACGACACCGACCGCCCCAAGAACAAGATAACTGTTGTGGGCAATCCCTCGCTTGGCGAGATACACACCATGATGATCGGCGTGCGCAACAACTCGCGCCAGGTTTCCAACGTGGAGGTCTGGGTAAACGAACTGCGCCTACAGCACTACACCAACAAGGGCGGTTGGGCGGCAAAGGGCAATCTGAACCTGCAACTTTCCGACCTTGGCACGTTCAATTTCGGCGGACACATCGAGACCGACGGTTTTGGTGGCGTGGAAGACCGCGTTGACCAGCGGCGCGATGACAATCTATATGAGTACGATATGTCTATGAACGTTGATCTCGGGCGTTTCCTGCCCGAGAAAATCAAGTTCAAGGCACCGCTTTACTATTCATACAGCAAGGAGAAGGTAAAGCCGAAATACAACCCGCTCGACACTGACATGGAAATGGACGATGCCATAGACGCTCTGACCACAAAGCACGAGCGCGACTCCCTGCGCCGCATTTGCGAGACCACCGAGACAAACTCAAACTTCAGCCTTTCAAACGTGAAGTTCAACATCTCCACCAAGTCCCACCCCATGCCTTATGACCCGGCCAATTTCTCGTTCAGCTATTCCCACAGCCACAAGCAGAGCGAGGGGCAGACAATTGTGTGGGAAAAGGACGACAGCTGGAAACTCAGCGGCAACTACTCGTATTCGCCGAACTTCAAATCGCTCGCGCCGTTTGCCAAGATGAAGAGCAACAGTCCGTGGCTGAAACTCCTGAAGGACGAAAAGATTAACTTCGCGCCGCAGAACCTTTCGATTAATTCAGACATCACGCGCTCGTATTACGAGCTCAAGGAAAGGGATATGCAGCAGCTCGAAAACTCGTCCCTCCCTCTCACGTGGGCGAGCGACTTTTTCTGGAACCGCCGTTTCAACCTGCAATGGGACTTCACCTCAAACATCCACACCTCATTCTCCTCCGGCACGAATGCGGAAATTGAGCAGCCCAACGTGCCTGTGAACAAGTCGCTTTACCCCAACGAATACGAGGCGTGGAAAGACTCCGTGTGGCGCAGCGTCAAGCATTTCGGGACACCGCTCACCTACCAGCAGTCGTTCGACTTCTCGTGGAAGATACCTTTGAACAAGATTCCCGCGTTCAACTGGGTAACTCCAGATTTCACCTACCGCTCCACCTACGGCTGGAACAGGGGGACGTATCTCGAGGACGGCTCAACTTTGGGCAACACCATAAACAACACGCGCGACATAAACGGCAACCTGCGCCTCAATATGCTCACGCTATACAATAATGTGCCTTTCCTTAAAAAGGTGAACCGCAAGTTTGCAAGCTCAGCGTCAAACGCCGCAAAGAAAAAGGACGACAAGGACAAGGAGGAAAACAAGTTTTTCACCTCCGAAATACAGCTCCTTCAGGACACAACGGTGAATGTTGCCCACAACCGCCGCTCCAAAAACCTCCGCGTAAGGGCGTTCCGCCAGGACGGCACGAGCTACCCCATACGCTACAAGGTTGTGGACAATAACCACATACTCGTAACCTCACGCGACACGGCCAAGGTGAAGATAACCGTAAGCCCGCGCAGCAACCCGGAAAACCGGTTCTGGTATAAGGCTTTGCAGACTACCGCACGCCTTGCCATGTCGGTGAGAAACATAAGCGTTTCCTACAAGAACACATTCAGCATGTCGTTGCCCGGTTTCCTGCCCAACATCGGCGATATGTTCGGACAGCGTTCGGCGGGCGGCTTGCAGCCCGGACTCGATTTCGCATTCGGCATGGCGGGCGAAAGCTACATATCCAAGGCGCAGCGCAAGGGTTGGCTGCTTTCAAACGACAGCATTACGACCCCCGCCGCCACAAGCAAGAACGAATCCTTGCAGCTTAGCGCGACGCTCGAGCCGCTCCGCGATTTCAAGATAGACCTCACGGCTTCGCGCACGGTGAACAAGTCGCGCAGCATACAATATATGTTCGACGGTATGCCCGCCACCGAAACCGGCTCGTTCAACATCACCACCATTTCCCTGTCATCGGCTTTCGCCTCCATAGGAAGCGCAAAGAACAACTACGAGAACAAGACTTTCACGAAGTTCGTCAACTCCCTGCCGTTGTTCCGTAACCGCGTTGAAGCGCAGTACAGCGGAAGCCAGTACCCAGTGAACAGCACATTGGCAGGAAAGACATTCGACCCCGCCAACGGCACAATCTCGCAGTACTCATCCGATGTTATGATACCCGCATTCCTTTCGGCATACTGCGGCGGGTCGAAAAACCTCGGCATATTCCCCTCCATTGCGCGTATGCTGCCAAACTGGAGGCTTACATATTCCGGACTTGGCAAGCTCCGCTTCATGAAACCAATTTTCAAGACGTTCAACGTGAACCACTCCTACCAGTCGGTGTATTCCGTGGGGTCTTACAACACATTCTCCTCTTTCATGAAGCTCGCCGGCGATCGTGGGTTCGTCAACGACGTTTCCACCGGCAACCCCGTGCCGTCGTCAATGTACGACATTTCCACCGTGTCAATCAACGAGACCTTCTCGCCGTTCATAGGCTTCGACATGACGTTCGACAACAACCTCACAGCGAAGATAGAATACAACCGCACCCGTATGCTCTCGCTTTCGCTCACATCGCAGCAGATTTCCGAGGCACGCTCCAACGACTACGTGATAGGCGTGGGCTACAAGGTTGACGACCTGAAGATTTTCTCGCCCACGCGCCGCCCCAAACGCCGTGGCGGCAAGGGGCGTGCGGCAAACTCGCGCAGGAAGAACAGCGAAGACAGCGAAAGCAGCGCGGACGACAACTCCTCGCGCAGCAGTCGCAGCTCCAATTCCGGCACCATAAGCAACGACCTCAATTTGCGCCTCGACCTCTCGCTGCGCAACCAAAGCTCCATCCAGCGCAACATTCTCACCATGCTCTCGCAGGCCACTTCGGGAAACAAGGCGTTCAAGATTTCGTTCTCGGCGGACTACACGCTGTCGAAGCTCATAACCCTTTCAGCCTATTACGACAGGCAGACCAACACTCCGCTCCTTTCCTCGTCGTCATATCCCACCACCACGCAGGACTTCGGCGTAAGCATAAAGGTGTCGCTCACGCGGTAGCCGGTTCGGGCAAATGGCGCTCGTGCATCCCAAAGCTAATCTTTTGATTTGTAAAGAGTTGGCAAATTGTTGCAGTGTTTTGTAACGGTTTGTTTTTCAAAGCATTGCGCAGGGGAGAAAAAAGGTCTGATGTAGTTTGGATTATGTCTGAAATAATTTTTCCTACGTCCGATGTAGTTTTTCCTCCTCAAATGTAATTTTCGCGGTGTTTGGGAAAGGATGGGCGATTAAGGTTTTTCGCCATTTGTAGGGGCGTATTGCATACGCCCTGTACGCATCTGCATGAACCGCATCGCAAACCGCCGTTGCAGCATTGCAAATCCGCGCATATTTGGCGTATGCAATACGCCCCTACGGCGGTGGAGTTCGTTGGTTTGTTGTGTTCCGCGCACTTGCATGGGGCGGGCGGGCGAAGATTGTTTGCCTTGTTTGCTCCTGTGGCATTTCTTTTGCTGTAGCATATACGAAAGGAGTTAAGAAATATGGCATTCATAGATTACTACAAGATAATGGGTATCCCGAAGGATACCCCGCAAAAGGACATTCGTGCGGCTTATATGCGCCGTGCAAAGCAGTTCCACCCCGACCTGCATCCTGACGACCCCAAGGCGAAGGCCAAGTTTCAGGCTTTGAACGAGGCCAACAATGTGTTGAGCGACCCGGAAAAGCGCAGGAAATATGACAAATATGGCGAGAAATGGGAACAGGCGGACGCTTATGAGCAGGCCGGCGGCTTTGGCGGGGGAGGAGATTCTTCTGCTTCCGGCGGCTTTGACTTCAGCCAGTTTGAAGGTGGCGGCGGCAGCGGTTTCTCAAGTTTCTTCGAGCAGCTTTTCGGCGGTGCGAGGCGCAGAAGTTCTCGCTCGTACAGCGGGTTCGGAATGGGCGGCTCGGGATTTGGCGCACAGTCCGATGCCGATGCCCACGCCACGGTAAACATAGATATGTACACGGCGTTGCTGGGCGGCGAGATTATTCTGCAGACCCAAAGTTCCAAGCTGCGGCTGCGCGTAAAGCCCGGCACTCAGCAGGGGGCGAAAGTGCGCCTTAAAGGCAAAGGCTATGACAAGGGCGACGGCACATACGGCGACTTGATAATCACTTACAACGTAACAATGCCGGCTTCGCTCAACGACCGCCAGCGCGAGCTTTTGGAGCAGATGCGGGCTGCCGGCAACTGAAAGCAGTAATGGCATATAGGGGGATTGGGGTGTTACGCCCCAATCCCTTTTTGCGTATTCGGGGTTAGGAAAGTTTTGAGTAACTTTGCACGATTGTTTGTGCAGCGATGAAAGAAATACATTATTTCTATGTGCCTGACGCGGGAGTTAAAAGCGAACTCCCCGATGAGGAGGCGCGCCATGCCGTGAAGGTGCTGCGCCTGGGTGTGGGCGACCGCATTGTCATAACCGACGGCTGCGGCTGCTTTTATGATGCCGAGGTGTCGGGTGTTTCTTCGCGCTCGTGCAGTTACAGCATTACGGACACGAGGAAGGCGGAAAGCCCGTGGAGCGGGCATTTGCACATTGCCGTAGCCCCTACAAAGAACATGGACCGCACGGAATGGCTCGTGGAGAAAGCCGTGGAAATTGGCGTTGATGAAATATCCTTTATAGACTGCCGCTTTTCGGAGCGCAGGGTTTTGAAGCCCGAAAGGATAGAGCGCATCGTAGTTTCGGCAATGAAGCAGAGCCGAAAGGCGCAAATGCCGAGGGTGAACGCCCTTGCGCCTTTCGGGGAGTTTGTTGCGCGTCCCGACATTTCGGGTGAGAAATACATTGCACACTGTCTTAACGGGGAGGTTTGCCGGGAGCTTTCCGGGGAAATCACCGTGGCTTCGCCGCGCTGCTACTTGCCGGCGGTGATGGGCGGCGGCGGAAAGACGGTGGTCATTGGTCCGGAAGGGGATTTCGCCCCCGAAGAGGTGGAACAGGCAATACGCAACGGCTTTATTCCCGTGAGTTTGGGCGAGAGCCGTCTGCGCACGGAAACGGCGGCACTGTACTCCGTTATGCTGATGAACTTGAAAAACTCCAAAATGTCATGGGCATTGGAATGAACACAATGCGCAAGTTTTTCAAAAGTGTGTTTGCCGTGGCGCTTGCCATGGCGTTGTCGTCGTGCGGCAAGGCTTATTACGACATAATCCCCGAGTCGTCGCCGGCTGTAGCCTCGCTTGATTTTGCGCAGATAGCGGCGGAAACGGAAAGTGGCTTGAATGGCATGAAGAATGTGCTGCCGTTCACGTCCGGGATAGACCTTACGCAGCCGGCTTACGCTTTCGTTTCGCCGGGCGGCTATTATGGCGTGGTTGTGGCGGTGGACGATGAAAAGGATGTGCTGGATGCGGTTTCGGCATCCAAGGAATTTTCGCAGAGGGACAACAGTTCGGGGTTGCATTGGGCGGTGTGGAAATCAAATTGGCAGATGGCGTGGAACGGCGGTGCGCTGCTTGTCATCGGGCCTGTGGTGGCGGGAGAGCAGTCTTTCATGCGCCGCACGGTGAGTGCGATGTTCAAAAGCGGCGGCGGCATTGGTAGCAGCGATTTGTTTGGCAGACTGGAGAAAATGCCGGGCGGCGCAAAACTCGTGGCGCGGCTTTCGTCCTTGCCGTCCGTATTGCGCACCATGCTGTCCCTGCAAGTTTTGGGAGAGGCTGACGCGGATTCCGTTTTGCTTGAATCTTCCTGTTCGTTTGGCGCGGGCGGGAAAATTGTAATGAAGAACGAGCTGACGGCGGCGGATGGCGGCGAATTGCCGAAGCCGTCCGGGCTGAAACCGTATAGGGGCGGAATGGATGGGGAGCGGCTGACGGGCGGCTCAATGGCTTATGCGTTTATGGGCATTGACGGAAGGAAACTCGCCGAACGACTCCGTGCCGACAGGTCGGCAAAAGGATTTTGGGCGGCAATGAATGTTGTGGCGGATTTCGGAAAAATAATCGGCGGCATTGACGGCGACGCGCTCTTGTCGCTTGACGGCATTGACGGAAAAGGCGGCATGAATTTTTCGCTTGTGGCGGAAATAAAGGATGCCTCGTTTCTTGACGGCATTTCCCAATGGAAAAAGGACAACCCCCAAGGCAAGCCGGAGAGGACTTCGGACGGAGGCTACAAGTGCTCACTCAACGGAAAAAGTTTTGAGTTTGGCGTGAGGAAGGACGGACGGCTTTTGTGCCGTTACGGCGCAAAGGCGGGGGGAAAAGCCGCAGAAGGCGTGCCGCTTGTTTTTCCCCATGATACAAAAGGCAGATTGTGCTATGCAAAAGCCTTTCCGCGCTCCATTGCGCATACACCGTTTGTCGAAGGGCTGTTTGGCGGAAAATTGCATGGGCTGTTGAACAAATATGCCACGGTGGTTTATTCCGCGCATGACGCATGGCGTTCCGAGATAGTGCTGGAACCGATAAAGCACCCCAAATAACCGGCGGCGGCACAATAAAAAGATTAACGCAAAGTTATATATTATTAAAAGGGATATCTGAGAGAGTGCAAAATATAAAAACAATTGAAACTGGCAGCGCACCTGCCGAAATGGCTGACAATATGTGCGCTCCGGCAAAGGCGGTGAAGCGACTGTGCGACTTTGTCGGGGCGGCGGTGGTCATGCTTTTGTCAACGCCGCTGTACTTGTATATAGCGTTGAGGCTGAAACTGACCGAAAAAGGCAGCGTCATTTTCAGGCAGGAGCGTATAGGGCTTGGCGGCAAACCGTTTATGATTTACAAGTTCCGCACATTGAGCGAGGGCTTTGAGGACAACGGCCCGCGGCTCACGCCATGCGAGGACAAGGCGCACGTTACCGGCTTCAGCAAGTTCCTGCGCATTCACCACCTTGACGAACTTCCGCAGCTCCTTAATGTGCTGAAGGGCGACATGAGCATAGTCGGCCCGCGCCCCGAAAGGAAGATTTTCATCGACAAGATAATGGAACGCGACGCAAGGTATCGCTTTATATACCTGATGCGCCCGGGGCTTACGTCGATGGCGACGCTCTTCAACGGATATACCGACACAATGGAGAAAATGCTGCAACGCCTCAACATGGATCTTGAGTATTTGAGGACGCGCTCGCTTTGGGGGGATATGAAAATCATTCTCCTCACGGCTAAAATGATATTTGCAGGAAAGAAATTTTAGGCGGCGTTTGGCTGTTTCGGCTTAATTTCTTACTTTTGCATCCGCAAACAACACAACGGTGCCATGACCGAGTGGCTAGGTAACGGTCTGCAAAACCGTGTACAGCAGTTCGAATCTGCTTGGCACCTCAAAATCAAAAGGAACTTCATTGCGAAGTTCCTTTTTTCGTAGTCCAAAGTTTTTATGTGCTTGTCCGTTTGGGCTGATTAGAACAATGTGCCTCTGTGAATGCCTAATATAAGGCCAACCAATGAATTGCGCCGCCGTAGTGGCTTATTGCATACGCACGGATTGTGCTGATTTGCCATAAAAACAGAGTTGGCTCGCTTTTGTGGCGATGTGCCTCGTGCGTTTGGTGTATGGGACAATGCAATACGCCCCTACAAACGGTGCAAAACCAATACCGCTATAACTACATTTGATGCAGGAAAAACTATGTCCGATGTAGAAAAAATTACATCAGACATAATCCAAACTATATCAGACCTTTTTTCGCCAACTGCAAACCTTTGAAAAACAAAAACTTACAATATCGGCTAAATTGTGGGTATGGTTTTGCAAACCAATGGGTTGTGAAAAATGCTGTGTTTCAGCCGGAATTATTGTCAAAACAAAGGATTTGCAGTTTTGGATGTTCAAGCAAAAATGGTTACTTTTGCCGTAACTAAAAACTATAAGGAATGAAAAATAGAGTATTGGCAGTTTCGCTGTCGCTTTTGGTGGCGGGTTTTGCCGTGGCGCAGACAAAAGTTGTGGCTCATCGCGGCTTTTGGACAACCGAAGGCTCGGCGCAGAACAGTCTGGCCGCGCTCGCCAAGGCGGATTCCGTGAAGTGCTACGGCAGTGAGTTTGACATTTGGCTTACGAAGGACAACAAGATTGTGGTTCACCACGATGCCAATGTGAAGGACCTCATCATTGAGGACGCGACTTATGACGAGCTTATGAAGCACCCCCTTGCCAACGGTGAGAGAATCCCCACGTTGCAGGAGTATCTCGCGCTTGGCAAGAAGCTGAAGACGCAGCTTGTATGCGAGATAAAGCCGCACAAGGACGTGGCGCGTACCCTGAAGTGTGTGGAGCAGACCTTGAAGCTGTTCAAGGAATACAAGCTGACCAAGCGCGTAACCTATATCACTTTCTCCCTCCCTGCAATGGTAAAACTGCTTTCCGAAGTCCCAAAAGGCACCGAGGTTTACTATCTCAACGGAGAACTTTCGCCGCGCCAGCTTAAAGAGATGGGGGCCGCCGGCCTGGACTATTCTTGGGGGCACATCAAAAAGCATTGGGACTGGATAGGCGAGGCTCACAAACTGGGACTGAAGGTTAACATTTGGACTGTTGACGACCCTAAGCAAATGAAGGAACTCGTGGACGCAGGCGTTGACTACATCACAACCAACCAGCCTGTGGTTTGCGAGGGCGTAGTGAAATAACTTCCGTAACGGCATAACAAAGCCGCGTTCCCCGCAGGAAAAATAGTGGGGGATGCGGCTTATAGTTTTTGTCTGTTTTCGCACGTAATGCAAATATTATTATTAATTTTGCAATATCCGCGAAAGTGCGTGCTTCGGAATGCGGAAGCGGAATAAAACTTTGAAAAATAATGGATAAGGAATTAAGGGTTATAATAAGCGGCGGCGGTACGGGGGGGCATATATTCCCGGCTGTCTCGATAGCCAACGCCCTGAGGGATTTGTGTCCCGATGCAAGAATTTTGTTTGTGGGGGCTGAGGGGCGAATGGAGATGCAGCGTGTGCCGGCAGCGGGATATGAGATAAAGGGACTGCCGATTTGCGGTTTTGACAGAAAGCACATTCTTAACAACATAAAGACACTTTTCAAGATAATGCGCAGCCGCAGCTTGGCGAAGCGCATAATAAAGGATTTCCGCCCAATGGTTGCCGTCGGGGTGGGAGGCTATGCCAGCGGACCCACGCTTGATGAGGCGCAGGCTATGGGCATACCCACGCTTATACAGGAGCAAAACTCCTATGCGGGCGTAACAAACAAGCTGCTCGCGAAAAAAGCCGACAGGATATGCGTGGCATACGACGGAATGGAACGCTTTTTCCCTAAGGACAAGATAATCCTGACGGGAAACCCTGTGAGGCAGAACCTGCTCGATTGCAAAGTGAGCCGTGAGGATGCCGTAAAGACTTTCGGTCTCGACCCGGCAAAGAAAACCATACTGATTATAGGCGGCAGCCTGGGCGCGAGAACCATGAATGAGGCTGTGCTGAACAACTTGGTGCTGATAAAGCAGAGCGATGCGCAGTTTGTGTGGCAGACAGGAAAGTATTACAGCGCATCGGTGCAGGAGGAGCTTGCAAAGAGAGGCAAGCCCGAAAACCTTGCCGTGCTGGAGTTCATCTCGGACATGGCGGTGGCTTACCGCGCTGCCGACTTGGTTGTGTCGCGTTCGGGGGCGGGCAGCATTTCGGAGCTGCAGCTTTTGGGCAAGCCGGCGATACTCGTTCCGTCGCCCAATGTGGCGGAGGATCATCAGACCAAAAACACTTTGGCTCTGACCACACGCGACGCCGCACTCTATGTGAAGGACGCGGATGCCGTGCGCACCTTAATCCCGCGTGCGCTGAACGCAGTGGCGGACAACGCGCTTTTGGCAAGCCTCGGCAAAAACATAAAGGCACTCGCCCTTCCCGATTCCGCTAAAATAATAGCGAAGGAAGTCATGGCGCTTGCCGGGAAATGAACAAACAACTAAAATAAAACTAAAAACTGAGACAGAAATGGATTTGAATGATATAAAGGCAGTGTATTTTATAGGTATCGGCGGTATCGGAATGAGCGCAATTGCACGGTATTTCCTGTCGAGGGAAACGCCGGTGGGCGGATATGACAAAACTCCGTCGGTGCTCACGGAACGCCTGAAGGCTGAGGGCGCGAAAGTGCAGTATGACGATGACCCCGATGAGATTTCCTCGGAATTCAAAAATCCGAGGAACACCCTTGTGGTATATACGCCGGCAATACCTGCGGACAACAAGGTGCTGGGGTATTTCAGAAACATGGCTTATGACGTGGTGAAGCGCGCACAGGTTCTCGGAACACTCACACGCGCATATCGCGGACTGTGTGTGGCGGGGACCCACGGCAAAACCACCACCTCGACAATGGCGGCGCACATAATCCATCAAAGCCATGTGGGCTGCAATGCTTTCCTTGGCGGAATATCCAAGAACTACGGCACAAACTACCTGCTTAATTCCTCAAGCCCCTATGTCGTGATTGAGGCTGACGAGTACGACCGCTCGTTCCACCAGCTCACGCCGTATGCTTCGGTGATTACCGCCGTTGATGCCGACCATTTGGATATATACGGAACGCACGAGGCGTATATTGAGAGTTTTGAGAAATACACGTCGCTTATCCGCAAGGGAGGCGCACTCGTGATGCACAAGGACATTGCCCTGAAGCCACAGTTGAAGGACGGCGTGCGCTTTTATGACTACGGTGTGGATGCGGGCGATTTCCATGCGGAAAACATACGCATTGGCAACGGCAGGATTATGTTTGACTTGGTTTCGCCGTTGGGAAACATTACCAACATCGATTTGGGCGTGCCTGTTTACGTTAACATTGAAAACGGTGTGGCGGCAATGGCTCTCGCCCAGATAGCCGGGGTTTCGGCAGAGGACATACGCGAGGGAATGCGTACGTTCTCGGGGGTGGAACGCCGCTTCGACATAAAGATAAACACCGACAAGATTGTGCTGATAAGCGACTACGCACACCATCCCAAAGAAATAGAGCAATGCATCAGCTCCGTGCGCAAGGTGTTCAAAGGACGCAGGATAGCCGCTATATTCCAGCCCCACCTTTATTCCCGCACCCGCGATTTTTATAAAGACTTTGCCAATAGTCTTTCTTTGCTCGACGAGGTTGTGCTTACCGAAATCTATCCGGCGCGTGAACGCCTTATACCCGGCGTAACAAGCCGTTTGATATACGATAATTTGCGTCCCGGCATGAAGAAACGTCTGATACGCAAGGACGAGGTGCTTGATGTTGTTCGCAGCATGGACGTTGACGTGCTTCTGATTTTGGGGGCGGGCGATTTGGACAACATGACTCCCGAAATAACAAAAATCCTGCTTCCGCGCAGCTGAAAATGAAGAACCTGCTGAAGTTGTTGTTGCTGCTCGCCCTTGCCGTATATCTGGGGCTGGCTGTTACTGTGCTTAACAATCCCGAAATGCGGCAGCATTGCGCTGCGGTGGAGGTGGTAGTGAAAGACAGCGACGTGGCGGGGTTTATCACGCCCTCCGAGATACGCGCGATACTCAAAGAGGCAAAGGTGTATCCGATAGGGAAGAAGATGAACGGCATTAATTGTGCCGAGATTGAGAAGGTGCTTGCAAAGAATCCTTTCATAGACAACACGACAAGCTACAAAACAGCGGGAGACCGCGTTTATGTAACCGTGACGCAGCGTCTGCCCGTCATGAGGGTGATTAGCGATAACGGTGACAATTATTATATGGACACCCGGGGGAAGATAATGCCGCATATGCACTATTCCGCAGACTTGGTTGTGGCCACAGGGCATATATCAAGGCAGTACGCCCATTCAAAACTTTTGCCGATAGGGCGTTTGCTGAAATACGACAAGTTTTGGGACAGCCAGATAGAGCAGATTAGCGTTGACACCGCAGGAAACGTGGAGCTTTACCCGAGAATAGGCAACCACGTGGTTTACATCGGACAGCCGGGCGGAATTCCGCAGAAACTTAAGCGGCTAAAGGCTTTTTATTCCCAGGTTTTGCCGCAGGTTGGCTGGAACAAATATTCCAGGATAGATTTAGAGTACGACAATCAGATAATATGCAAGAAATAATATAAATATGGCTACAACAGACAATTTTATAGCTGCTATAGAGATAGGCTCGTCAAAGATAACAGGAATGATTGGCCGGAGAATGGCGGACAGTAGCATTCAGATAATGGCATATGCCCAAGAGGATTCAAACGCCTGCATCAAGCGAGGCTACGCACACAATTTGGATCAAGCCACGGAATGCCTTAAGAATATAAAATTGCGTCTTCAGGATGCGGTCAAGCGAAACATATCCAAGGTTTACGTTTGCATAGGCGGGCAGAGCCTGCATTCTGTATTGAATACGGTAACGCGTGAGTTTGACGCGGAAACAAAGGTAACGCAGGATATTGTTGATGCCTTGTACGAGGAAGACCGCGAACTGGACATAAGGAAATATTGGCTTACAAAAATAATTCCGCAAGACTATTATCTGGGAAAGCAACGCCAAACTTCGTCATCCTCGGTGGTGGGAGTTGTTACCGACAGGCTGGAAGGAAGTTTTCTTAATGTGTTCTACAGGCATGACTTTTACGAGAAAATAAAAGACTGCCTTATGCGCGCCGGTTTCAAGAAAGTGGAATACATGATGACTCCTATCGTGCTTGGGGACGGCTTGCTTAGTATGGACGCAAAACGCACGGGTTGTGTTCTTGTGGACTTTGGCATGGACACCACGACTGTAGCAATTTATTCTTCCAAGCTATTGCGCCGCCTTGCCGTTATACCTCTTGGCTCGGACAACATAACAAAAGACATAGCCTCGGTTTTCAGAATAGAGAAGTCTGAGGCTGAAGCGTTGAAACGCAACCACGGTTCTGCTTTTCCCGAAAAGGAAAACGTTGACGAGGCAAACGATGCAACATACAAGCTGAGCGACGGGCGGGAAATAAAGGCACGCGAGCTTAATGAGATAATCGAAGCCCGAATGGAGGAGATACTTGTTAATGTAGAAGAGCAGATACGCCGTTCCGGTTTGAAGGTGAACGAGGATTTGATAAGCGGTGCCGTACTTACCGGCGGCGGCTCAAATCTCCGCGATTTGGGCAAGGCGTTCAAGCAGTTCACCAAAATAGGGGAGGAGAAGATAAGGTTCGCCAAGTTTGTTAATTTTCAGGTAAACGCCAAGTTCCAGGAAGCCAAACGTGCCGATGGTTCTCTCAATGCCATTCTTTCTTTGCTTTCATTGGGTAAGGAGGAATGCGCAGGCGATGCAATTTCCGAAGACCAAGGTCTGTTTGATGGCGAAAAACCTGAAGAAAGCGCGGTTGGGGAAACTAAGGACAATGTTGACGACTTGAACAAAAAGCCGAAAGTAACAAAAGAGGATGTGTCTGAAGAACCGAAAAAGCCCGGTAGGATTTCCTCGTGGTTCAAAAATATGGCAAAGAAGGTAAAGGAGACCGCAGACAAGGTGGTAAGCCCCGATGAATGACAATGCGCGGACTTGATTTGCTGCACTTGTTTTTATTTCAAAAAGCAGAACGATGAGCGTATCAGAAGACAATGCTACCATAGATTTTAACCTGCCAAAGGAAAGCGAGGTTGTGTCTGCAAGCGACCCCCGCATAATAAAGGTGATAGGTGTTGGCGGTGGCGGTGGCAATGCCGTTGCCCGTATGTACGAAGAAGGACTTCACAATGTGCGTTTCGAGGTTTGCAATACCGACCGCATGGATCTTGAAAGAAACCCAGTGCCAATCCGCCGCCAGTTAGGCTCGGAGGGACTTGGAACGGGAAGCAATCCCGAAAAGGCGCGTAAGATTGCCGAAGACAGTCTTGACGAGATACAAAAGATGTTTTGCGACGGCACGCGGATGGTTTTCATCACAGCTGGCATGGGCGGCGGCACAGGCACAGGCGCGGCTCCTGTAATAGCCCGCGAAGCCAAAAAGGCGGGTATGCTTACCGTGGGCATAGTAACCATTCCTTTTGCCATGGAGCGCGAATTGAGAATAGACCGTGCGCTCGACGGCGTTTACGAACTGTCAAAATACGTGGACTCGCTGCTTGTCATCAACAACGAGCGTCTTTGCGAGATATGCGCGTTCAAAACCTGGATAGAGGCGTTGCGGATGTCCGATGACACGTTGTTTGTGGCGGTGAAGAGCATTGCAGATATAATAACAACGCCGATGCACTGGAATCTTGACTTCAACGATGTGAACACAGTGCTTAAAAATGGCGGTATAGCGTTGATAAGCACAGGCGAGGCGGAGGGTGAGAACCGTGTTTCGGAAGCAATAAAGAATGCCATTGAGTCGCCGTTGCTTAACGACAACGACATTTTTAACGCCCGCCGCGCCACGATAGCCATATACACGTCCGACAAAAACGAGGAGTCCATAACGATGCAGGAAACCGGCGAACTTCATGAGTTCATGGACAAGTTTGTAAACCGGGAGTTCGACACCAAGCTGGGACTGGCGTATGTGCCGGAAATGGGGGGCAAGATAAGGGTTACAATTCTTGCATCTGGCTTCGGACTGGCAACCCAGCCTTATGTGTCTGACGATATGCGGCAGGAGTTGCCGGCAGAGGTTGTCGGGAGTGGTGCAGAGTCTCCAGAGGTGCAGGAGGTGCGCAACCGCCGCCGAGAGATTTTCTACCCCAAGGTGATGAGCAGGCAGAGGCGTTCCCACCTTGTTTACAGGTTTTCGGACAGTGACCTCGACAACGAAGATGTAATTGACATGGTTTCGGACAGCAACACGCAATCGCGCAGGTACGAGACTTTGAAGAATATACAACGGCAGTCTGACGATTATGCCGGGACGGAGGCACGTGAAAACGCAGAAGAAGCGTATTCGGGTTCAGCCAACGGCAAAATATATTTCGGCAACTGACTATAAAATCACAGGAAAATGGACGATAATCAAATAGTTGACTTTGCCTTCAGAACGGGCAACCCTCATATAATAAAAGTAATAGGTGTTGGCGGCGGCGGCGGGAATGCCGTCAACCATATGTACCAAACAGGAATACACGATGTGAGTTTCGTGGTTTGCAACACGGACGCGCAGGCTTTGGACGATTCTCCCGTGCAGTTTAAGGTGCAGTTGGGAAGCGAGGGCCTTGGAGCGGGAAACATCCCCGAAAAGGCGCGCCATGCGGCGGAGGAGAGCATAGAATCTATCGACAAGATGCTTTCGGACGGCACGAAAATGGTGTTTATCACAGCCGGCATGGGCGGCGGCACAGGTACAGGTGCAGCCCCGATTATAGCGCGTGAGGCCAAAAGCAAAAACATCCTCACGATTGGCATCGTTACCATTCCATTCCAATTTGAGGGAAACCGCAAGATAGACCAGGCTTTGGACGGCGTGGAGGCCATATCAAAGAATGTTGACGCTTTGCTTGTGGTCAACAACGAGCGTTTGCGCGAGATATACCCGGAACTTACAATCAGCGACGCTTTCGGCCGTGCTGACGACACTCTGACGCTTGCGGCAAGAAGCATAGCCGAGATTATAACAACCCACGGCAAGATAAACCTCGACTTTAACGATGTGTGCACCGTGCTTCGCGACGGCGGCGTTGCCATAATGAGCACGGGTACAGGCGAGGGCGAACTTCGTGTGAAGAGCGCCATAGACGATGCGCTCAATTCCCCGCTGCTCAACAACAACGACATTTTCGACGCCAAGAAGGTGCTGCTTTACATATACTGCTCCGACAAGGACGAGGACACCATCACGATGGAGGAAATGAACGAGGTTCATGATTTCATGAGCAAGTTCGGCAGGGATTTCGAGGTGAAGTGGGGCATAGCTTTCGACCCGTCTCTTGGCAAGCAGGTCAAGGTTACTGTGCTGGCTTCGGGGTTCGGGCTGGCAAATGTGCCGTATATGGAGGAATACCTCATACGCAATGGCGGCGATGAGTCGGAACGGGCGGCACAGGCTGCGGAAGAGGAGGAGAAGAAGGCGGAACGGCGCAAAAAGTTCGGCTATGAGGACAAAAGCCGTGCGGGAGCTTACCGCCGCCCTCACCATGTTTTCCGTTTCAACGACGTTGACATCGACAACGATGACATAATATCAATGGTGGAGCAAACTCCTACAGCGCACCGCAGCAGCGCGATGTTGCGGCGCATATACGAGAAAAACTACGGCGGCGCGGTGGCGGAACGTTCCAATGACGCGGAGACACCGGCGGACACGGGTGCGATAAAATTCTAAAAACACAAATACAATGGCATTGTTTGAACAGATTAGCAAAGACATAATGGCGGCAATGAAGGCGCACGACAAGGTGCGCCTTGAGGCATTGCGCAACATCAAGAAGAATTTCATAGAGGCAAAGACCGCCCCCGGGGCAAATGATGAGCTTTCGGACGATGCGGCTCTGAAAATCCTTGCCAAAATGGCAAAGCAGGGGAAAGACACGGCTGCTTTGTATCACGGGCAGAACCGTGCCGATCTTGCCGAAGAAGAGGAGGCGCAGGTTAAGGTGATAGAGGCGTATTTGCCAAAACAGCTTTCAGACGGGGAAGTGGAGAAAGAGGTCAAGGCGATAATAGCAAGCGTTGGCGCAACGTCCATGCGCGACATGGGAAAGGTGATGGGGGCAGCGACAAAAACGCTTGCCGGCAAGGCCGACGGCAGGATAATATCCGAAATAGTCAGGAAACTTCTGGCATAAGAGGCATAACCGGGCATGCGCTGATTTCGCGACGGATTGGTGGGCGTATGCAATACGCCGCATCGTGCCAGCTTTGTTGACAGATAATTTAACGGTAAAAGAATATGGGCGTGTGTATTTGCACACGCCCTGTTTTTTGCCACTTTCGCCAACGCTTGCGGTCGTGATTTCAATTTCCACAGAATGTTAGGGGTGGTAGAGTGGCGGAGTGTTTCGTGCGGTTGCCACTAAATGTCAAAACAGCGTAAAGGCTTGAATTGCAAAGTTTTACGTTGTAAGGTTGTGCGAAGAATAACGTCTTGTTTTTCAGTATGATGCAAAGGGCGAAAACTATGTCCTATGTAGAAAAAATTATATCAGACATAATTCATACTACATCAGACATAGTTTTTTCCATGTCCGATGTAGTTTTCGGAAGGAGAGAATGCGGAGTGTCTGAACAAGTTTTGCGGAAATTGTAGGGGCGTATTGCATGCGCCCTTTACCCCACCGCACAAACCGCATCGCAAAGCGATGCCACAATATCGCCAATCGGCGCAACTCGGGGCGTATGCCATACGCCCCTACGGCGGCGCAATTTGTTGGCTGCTTGTGTATTATGTATTTGCTTGGCGTATGTGAGGAAATGCGGCAAATATCTTATGACACAGCCCCTATACCCCTATTTCCCTTGCAGGTATGCAAGGCATTCGTTTATGGCATTTCGCGTGCAGTTGCCGTTTTTCAGTTCCTTGCTCCACTCAATCACGTTGCGTTCGAGCTTGTCGTATTCCTCGGGTGTGATTTGGGCAAGGGTTTTGTCAAGGTCGTGCAGCGAAGCCACGCAAATGCCGATTTCTTTCTCTTTCACAACTTCGGCAATGGCGGCTTGCTCCCATACAATCACGGGAAGGTGGCAGCGGATGTATAGCGATGTCTTTATCGGGTTGTTGAGTTTCAGGTAGCTGCCGTATGGGCCTTCGCATCCGTCAAGCGAATCGCCGTCCCATACAAGCCCGAAATCGCAGTTGTTTTGCGAAATGAGAACCGTGTCGCTCACAAATCCGTGGTAGTGAACGCAGTCGTTTTTTATTTGCGTCCCGTCAAAGCCCCTGCCGTAAAGTTCTATGTCGTAATTTATGTCCTGCGCGGCAAGTTCGTAGAGAAAGGCGTTTTTTTTCTTTGGCAGCGCACCGGCATACAGGACTTTTGGTTTGCCGCCGCTGTATTTGTGGACGGTTGCTTGAGCCTCGGCGGGATAGTCCGTCATTTTATGGACGGCAACGCCCCCCTTGTAGGCGTGTTCCTCAATCCAACGCTTCATGTTGTTGTTGTGAACGATAAGCGCGTCGGAATTTCTCAGGCGTCTCATTTCTTTTTCGGGCGTGAGCCGCTTGCGTCGGCAGCATCCAAGGTCGTGGATAAGCGTGATTACTTTTGCGCCGCGCCAATGAGCCATTTTGCAGATGAGAGTGTAGTACTTTTTCACGGGATATTGCAACACGAGACGGTCGCCCTTGTGCAGACGGAACGGTATTACGCACACCCCTGCAAGGGTGGCGAAAAAACCGAGGACTTTATTGTGGAAATGCGTCTGCTTGAGGGCGGCATTCCTGAACCCCATATCCTGCATTATGCGTTCGTTGAAATTCTTGGAGATGTTCCCCGCGTGCGAAAAATCGCGGTAGTTGTGCGATGCGTAGCAGTTCATTGGCTGTTTTGTATTTGCATTATCAAAAGTACAACATATTTTTGAGAACAAAGTGGTTTGCGGTAGGAATATGAAAACAAACATTCCGTCAAGAATAAGTTCTCAACGGAATGTTTTGTGGGCAAAGATGGATTCGAACCACCGAAGACGAACGTCAGCAGATTTACAGTCTGCCCCATTTGGCCACTCTGGAATTTGCCCTTATATCTCCAGATTATTTATATTTCTGCGCGAAAGCAACCATCTTCAATGCTGTGATGGCGTACTCATCGCCTTTGTTTCCAAGTATTCCCCCTGAACGTTCCTCGGCCTGCTCCTGACTGTTCGTGGTAAGCAATCCGAATATCACGGGAACGTCACCCTCGACATTAATATTTGATATGCCGCCGCTCACAGCCTGGCAAATGTAGTCGAAGTGGGGCGTGTCGCCACGGATTACGCAGCCTATTGCAATTACTGCGTCAGCAATGTGCTTTTTCGCCATTTGCGAACACCCGAAAATCAGCTCAAAACTGCCGGGAACAAACTCCACCACAATGTCTTCGGGAAGCACGCCGTTGGCTTTAAGGGTGTTTTTTGCACCTTCAAGAAGTGCCTTGGTTATAGTGTCATTCCATTCCGCTACAACTATACCCACTCTCATTCCCTTGCCACAGGGAACGGAAGACATATCGCTGTCGGAGAGTTGGAATGCGTTACTCGACATTGCCTGTTTGCAGTTACTTCTTTACAGTTGCGCGCTCGATGTATTTGTCAATATCCTGCTGCATCGCGCTCTGCACATATTTGTCCTTGACCTCTTGGTAAAGCTTCAAAGCCTCGTCAAACTTGCTGTCTGACTCGAGAACTTCACCCGCCTTTACAAGGTAGATGGGACTTAGGGAGTTGTTGTCAGCCTTTGCTGCCGCTTTCTTGAAAGCGTTTACGGCTTCGTCTTTCTGGCCGAGGGTGGCGTAGCAGTCACCCATAGCCCCGATAGCCTCTGCCTCAATCATCGCATCGCCGGCTGTGCTGTAGTCTTTAAGATATTTGAGTGCCTCTTGCACCTTGCCTGTGTTGTAGAGCGCGATACCTGCATAAAGCTTTGCAAGGTTTGCAGCGTCGGTTCCGCTGTACTGCTTTGCTATGCTTGCAAAGCCGGCAAAACCCGCACCGTCGCCGTTGAGGGCTTTCTGCCAATCACCCTGTGAGAAGTATTCCTGGCCTTTTGCAAGCGCGGTCGAGGCTTTGTTTTCTTTCGGTACGGAAACGAGATTGTGGTAAAGCAATCCTCCGCCTATTACAACAATCAAAGCCGCCAAAACAATCAGTATGGGCTTTTTCTGCTTGGTGAGAAATGCTTCCGAGCGGCTGAAAACTTCAGCCATTTCCGTTGAACCGTTAGTCTTTATATTAGCCATTTTGTAGTTGTTCTTTTATGTTTGTTGCTGTTAGGCGGGACAAAATTAGTCTTTTCGCATTAAATGGTGAAATTTTATCCCCACTTTTTTCTCTTTTGGGCTGATTTCTGCAACAAACCGCTTTTCGGACGCGGGAAAACAGCTAACTTCGCAAACGGAAACTGCATGATATGATACTTCACAGGCTGTCTTTGATAAACTACAGGAACATTGCCGCCGCCGACTTGGAGTTTTCGCCCAAGATTAACTGTCTTATTGGCAGGAACGGCGAGGGAAAAACCAATGTGCTCGACGCGATATATTATATGTCGTTTTGCCACAGCGCCACCTCAATGCTCGATGCGCTTACGGTGAGGCACGGCGAGGACTATATGGTTGCCGTGGGCGGATATGAGGACGAGGACGGCAGGAAGTATGAGGTTTCATGCGGCGTGAAGCAGCATAAAAGCAAAAAGTTCAGTTTGAACAAAAAGGCGTACAAGCGTCTTGCGGAGCACATAGGGCTTGTGCCGTTGGTCATGGTGTCGCCGAACGACGGCGAGCTTGTTACGGGCGGCGGAGAGGCGCGCAGGAAGTTCATGGACATAGTAATTTCGCAATACGACAGGCTTTACCTCGACTCCCTCATAAAGTACAACCGCGCCCTCAAGCAGCGCAACGCCCTGCTGCGCGGCGATGCGGAGCCGGACGCTTCTATGCTCGACATATACGAGGAGGAGATGGCTGCGGAGGGGGAGAAAATCTTCATGGCGCGTGCTGTTCTCACCGAAAAGCTCACTCCGCTTTTCCAGAAGTATTATTCGCTGATTTCCGCCGATGCCGAGAAGCCCTCCCTCTCATACGTTTCGCACTGCCAAAGAGGTCCGCTTTTGGAAACCATACGCGGCGGGCGGGCAAAAGACCGCATTATAGGCCATTCGCTTCACGGCATACACCGCGACGAGCTGCAGATGTGCCTTGGCGGATACCCGATACGCAACGAGGGTTCGCAGGGGCAGACCAAGTCTTTCCTGCTCGCGCTGAAGTTCGCGCAGTTTGACCTGCTCCGCCATTCGGGCAGCGGAAATGTGCCGCTTTTGCTGCTCGACGACTTGTTTGACAAGTTGGATGCCTCACGCGTTTCGCAGATTGTGAATATGGTTGCGGGCAACGACTTCGGACAGATTTTCATAACCGACACCGACCGCGGGAGGCTCGCCCCGATTCTTGCGTCAACGGAGCGCGATTACCGGGTGTTCAATGTAAAAGGCGGCGAGATAAGCCTATGAGAAGAAGGAACGTTGAGCAGATTGGCGATGTGGTGTCGTTGTTTTTGCGGGCGCAGGGCTTGGAGACGCCGCTCAACGAGGCGCGGGCGGTGAATGCGTGGCCCGAGATTGTGGGTGAGCGCGTGGCGCGGGCAACGCAGAACATAAGGATTTACAACCAGGTTTTGTTTGTCGAGGTGCAGTCGCCGGCGTTGCGCAACAACCTTTTCATGCAGCGCAGGCAGCTTGTGGAAAAGATAAACGCTTATGTCAAGGCTGACGTGATTACCGACATAATGTTCAAATAAGCTCTGCTGTCGCCGGGAAAAGTCCGAAAACACGCACTTTTTGATTAAATTTGCAGCAAGAGATACCATATATATAATGAATACATTTGGAAATGTTTTTCGTCTCACGTCATTTGGCGAAAGTCATGGCGTGGCGGTAGGGGGGGTGATTGACGGAATGCCTGCCGGGATAGAGGTTGACTTGGATTTTATCCAAAGCGAGCTTGACCGCCGCCGCCCGGGGCAGAGCTGCCTGACTACTCCGCGCAAAGAGGCGGACAAGGTGGAGATACTGTCCGGCGTTTTCGAGGGCATGACCACAGGCACGCCGATTGGCTTTGAGGTGAGAAACGAAAACCAACGCTCGAAGGACTATTCGGAACTGAAGGACGTTTACCGCCCCTCGCACGCCGATTTCACCTATCAGGAAAAATACGGTTTGCGCGACTATCGCGGCGGAGGCAGACAGAGCGCGCGCGAAACCATAGCGCGGGTCGTTGCCGGTGCTTTTGCAAAACTCGCCCTGCGCAAGGTTGGCGTGGAAGTGAGGGCGTACACCTCGCAGATAGGCGCGGTGGCTCTTGGCAATGAATACAAATGGTGTTCTGTTGAGGAGATAGAGAAAAACGACGTGCGCTGCCCGGATGCGGAGCTTGCGGTTAAAATGGAAAACGAGATAAAAGGCGCGTTGGGCGATGGCGACACAATGGGCGGCATTGTAAGCTGCATTATAAAGGGTGTACCCGCAGGACTTGGCGAGCCGGTGTTTGGCAAGTTTCACGCCGCCCTTGCCTTTGCGGTCATGTCGATAAATGCGGCAAGGGGTTTTGAACTCGGCGACGGTTTCGGTGCGGCGGCAATGCGCGGAACGCAGTACAATGATGCTTTCGTTCCCGACGGCAAAGGCGGCGTGGCAACGGAAACAAACCATAACGGCGGTGTGCTTGGCGGAATAACGAGCGGAAGCGATGTGGATTTCCGTGTGGCGTTCAAGCCGGTGCCCACGCTGAAAGTGGAGCAGCAGACCGTGGACATAAAGGGAAATTCCACCGTCATCGCGGCACGCGGACGGCACGACCCTTGCGTAGTTCCGCGTGCAGTGCCGATAGTGGAGGCTATGGCGGCAATGGTAACGCTCGATTTTTACCTTTTAAGCAGGACAAACCGCATTTAAGTGCGCATTGCCGACACAAAAACCATGTAATCAAAAATTTGCGCCTCCGTAGGGGCGTATGCAATACGCCCCTGCAAATGACGCAAAACCAAAGTCGGGAAAACAACTTCTGACGTAGGAAAAACTACATAGGACGTAGGAAAAATTACATCAGATATAATTCAAACTACATCAGACCTTTTTTCTGCCGTTGCAAACCGCTGAAAGACAAATTCTTATAGCGCAAATCTTTTGTTTGAGCATTTTCCTGTGACTCAATGTGTTACACATTTTTTGCGGTGATTGCCGCCTCGGAAAAGACTTGTCAGTGGCATGGGGTGGGGAACGGTGTTTCTTGCACCGTAGCTTTCTTTTTTGCGGCTTGTTGTTTCGGGCGGAAGTGTGTATGAAACAAAAACCGTGTGCGCTTTCACGGCGCACACGGTTGGTTTATGAGAGTTTGTGTGTTGGTGGCGTTATAACTTCACCACTTTCTTTCCGTTTACAATATAAATCCCTCGCGGCAGCATACTGAATGGCGTTGTCAGCCTTACGCCGTCGGGCGTGTAGATGGTTTCGCGTTTGGACGTTGCGCCGTTTTTCGTGGAGGCAATGCCCACCGGGTGTCCGGCGGGGGCTATCAGCACTTTCTTTGCGGCTGCCCCGTTTTCGTATATTGTGTTGTTCGCCCCGATTGTGGCATTCTGCGGCGTGATTATTTCGCAGCCGTCAATCTTCAATGATTTGAAGCCGCCGATTGCAGCACTGTTGGCCGGAGTGTTCGTTATCTGCACAACGCTGTTTGTTATGCTGAGTTCTCCCAAGTTGTCTCCGTTTATGCCGTATGCGAAACTGTTAGCGTTGGGTGCGCTTTCTATAATTATATTTGCGTTGTTGAGCGTGCATTGCGAGTTTGCCGTTGCCTTTATGCTGGAAGATTTTGCCCCAAGTCTGAGGGTCAGGGAGGAACTTGAGTTGTAATTGGTTATGATTGTGTTTGCTGTCAGGTATAATGCAGCACCGTCGTCAGAATCAAAATCAAGAACGCAGTCGCCTTTCACTTTTATGGTAAGGTCGGAGTTTCTTGAGTTTTCGATAATGCTGAAAATATTGCTGAAGTCGCATTTCAGTTTGTCGAGCGTAAGCGTTGAGGTGGCTGGGTCGAAGTAAACTCTTCCACTCGACCCAAACTTTGTGTTCCAAAGATTTATGTAGGAGCGGTTCAGGTCGTTTATTCCCTCGCACATATACTCGACATAATATCCTTTTGAAGCCTTGACTTCCCCGAACAGGTTCCAGGGGGAGGTGCTTTGCAGCTCGGCAACCCTGTAGGAACTTGTGTACAGCGTTTTCGGATATTTGGGTGTGTCGGAGTCTGTGTCGCTTATGTCGAATGTTGTTTCGTTGATTCCGCCTGCTATTGTTCCATCCCGTTTTTTTGCGAATGCGACGAACTTGAGACTGCGGCAACCCCTGAACACATTCGGTCCGATGGCATGTACATATTGGGGGATAGTGATGCTTTCAAGCGAGGAGCAGTTTTGGAAGGCGTTGTAGTAAATCCAGCGCAGACTGTCGGGCAGTTGTACCTCTTTAAGACCTGTACAGCCTTCGAAAGTGTAGGGTTGTATTTCCGTTACTTTGGAGGGAAGTTTGAGGCATTCAATATCAGTTTTGTCACGGAACGCGCCGGTGTTTATCCACCTTACCTCGTATTTCGTGCCTTCGTATTCCACAACTTCCGGAAGTATTATCTTGTCGGGGTCGGCATTGTTGCCTAATGTTGTGTTCAGACATCTGTCCAACTCCACATAACGCTGATATCTGTTTATGATTTCGTATCTGCAGGTCGTGTTATTGTGCGTGTATTCGAAAGTTATTCCCGTGCCAAAGCCATAGGATGTTGCAGGGAATACTGTCGAGAGAAGAAGGGCGAGCATCACACCGCGAAGTTTTTTGCCGGCAGCGTGTTTTTGTTTCGGTTTTTGAGTTTGGGATTTGTTCATAATAGTAGTTGTTTTGTCTTGTTTTGCTGTTATATGCAAATATAGGCACATTTCCCCTCCCCCCCCCCCATAAATTTTGTTGTATTTCGCATTGTGCATGAAATACAACAAAATTCGGGAGACATGACAACTGTTGCAAGGCGTTTTTGAGGCGGAAAAGCGCGGGCTTGGGCTTTTGAAATGCAGTTTGTCCTTGGCTGCCGTTTTTCAAAAAACAATCCTCGCGGGTGCAGCTTGCAACCGCGAGGATTTATTGTAAGTGTAGGGGGATGCGTTTAGAGAATGCCCTGCGCCATCATTGCCTTGGCAACTTTCATAAAGCCGGCAACGTTTGCGCCCTTAACATAGTTTATGTAGCCATCGGGCTCTGTGCCGTATTTCACGCACGCAGCGTGGATGTCGCACATTATATTGTGGAGTTTCTTGTCAACTTCTTCTGCCGTCCAGTTCAGACGTTCGGAGTTCTGCGTCATCTCGAGACCCGAAACCGACACGCCGCCGGCGTTTGCCGCCTTGCCCGGAGAGTAGAGTATCTTGGCATCCTGGAACACCTTGATAGCTTCGGGTGTGCTCGGCATGTTCGCGCCTTCGCTCACTGCAATCACGCCGTTCTCAACCAACTTGCGTGCGTCATCGCCGTCAATTTCGTTTTGTGTTGCGGAGGGGAGCGCGATGTCGCATTTCTCGCCCCAAGGACGTGCGCCGGCAACGTACTTGACGCCGTATTTCTCGGCGTATTCGCGAATGCGGCCGCGCTCGATGTTCTTGAGTTCCATTACGTAGTTCCACTTTTCGCGGTCAATGCCGTCGGGGTCGTATATGTAGCCGTCGGAGTCGGAGAGGGTAACAACTTTCGCGCCGAGGTCGATGAGCTTGTCAACGGTGTATTGCGCCACGTTGCCCGAACCGCTCACGCAAACGGTCTTGCCCTTGACGTCGATGCCCCTTGTCTTGAGCATTTCGAGCATGAAGTAAACGTTTCCGTAGCCGGTTGCCTCTGGGCGGATGAGCGAGCCGCCAAATTCAAGACCCTTGCCTGTGAATGTGCCGGTGAACTCGTGAGTGAGCTTCTTGTACATACCGAACATATATCCCACTTCGCGTCCGCCCACGCCTATGTCGCCGGCGGGAACATCGGTGTTGGGACCGATGTTTCTCCAAAGCTCGGTCATGAAAGCCTGGCAGAAGCGCATGATTTCGGCGTTGCTCTTGCCGCGCGGGCTGAAGTCGCTGCCGCCCTTTGCGCCGCCCATGGGGAGGGTGGTGAGGGAGTTCTTGAATGTCTGCTCAAATGCAAGGAACTTCAATATGCCGAGGTTCACGGAAGAGTGGAAGCGGATGCCGCCCTTGTAGGGACCGATGGCGTTGTTGTGCTGCACACGGTAGCCGTTGTTGGTCTGAACCTTGCCCTTGTCGTCAACCCATGTTACACGGAACTGGTAGATGCGGTCGGGGATGCAGAGACGCTCTATGAGGTTTGACTTCTCGAACTCGGGGTGCTGGTTGTAGGTCTCCTCGATTGTGGGAAGCACCTGCGATACAGCCTGAATGTATTCCGGCTGTCCCGGATAACGGCGTTTTAGGTTTTCAATAACTTCGCTTGATTTCATTTTAAGTTACTCGTTTGTTAATATTCCATATCGTGCTGCAAATATACAAAAAGTTGGTTTAATGGCGGTATTTCTGAAAATAAAATGCTTTTGAAAAGGTAAAGGTTTCAAAAGTTCAGAATAAATATGGTCGCCCTCCGTTGCAATTTGACAGGTGCAAAACATAATGCCGCCGTTTTTGGACGCAATATCATATGCAATGATTTTGACATTCCGTCTTATGGCGCAATAATAAGCCGTGTTTTCCAATAATTCAGTAATTTGTGCCGTAGTATGGACTGTGCCATACAAATTACAAACGCTCAAAGCGCAATTTGTCAAATACTTGCACCGCCGTAGGGGCGTATGCAATACGCCCTGGATTGCGCCAATTTGTAATGATGTTGTGATGGTTTGCGGTGCGGTTCATGCGGTGGTGTGAAGGGCGTATGCCATACGCCCCTACATTTCGCGCAAAACAGAAAATAATCACTCTTTTCAAAATAGCGCGAAAACTACATTTGATGTAGGAAAAACTATGTCCGATGTAGGAAAAATTGTATCAGACATAATTTAAACTACGTCAGACCTTTTTCAGCCGCTTGCAAACATCTGAAATTCAGATACTTATTCGGCTGTTCCTGTAAGAGGCTAATTTTCTGTGAACCAAATAGTTGCGGAATAATGACGGCTTCGCCGTGCGGCGGTGTGAATGCAAGAAAAAACTCGCGGCTTGGGAAATTTGCCCAAACCGCGAGTTTTTTGTAATAAACAGGGACTGTCGGAGTTAATGATGCACCCTGGTTGTTTCTTATGTCTTGCGCTGTTTAGAAGTAGAGGTAGCGGCGATCCTTAACCTTGGCCTTTGAATACAGGTCGTTGGTGTATTGGCCCACATTGCGGAGGTAGCTTTCCGCCACGCTCTGCTCGTACATCTTCTCGTTGAACTTCTCGCCCGTCTTGGTGCGCCCGGAAACCTGGAACATATACACGCCGTTGTTACCCTTGACAGGACCGTAGCTCTTGTTGGGCTTGCCGTAGCAGATGCCGCCGGAAAGAACCGGCTCGTTGCCGCCGGTGGATGCGATGAACGCGGGCATGGAGAATGTAATGTTGTTGAGGGTGTCTTTTGACGCTGCCGGGAGTGCCAGAGCCTGTTGCAAATCCTTGCCCTTTAGCTGTGCCATGAGCTTCTCGGCTTTCTTGTCGCGGAGAGCGAGCTGCGTGAGGGCTTTCTTCACTTCAGGGTCGGACGCGGGGCGGTAGCCGGTTTTGTGTTTGCCCGTTACATATATAATGAGCATATTGTCGTTGTTGCCGCATTCGTAGAGTTGCGACATATCGCCCTCTTTGGCTTCGAAAAGCCAGCGCAGCGCGTCTTTTGTTCCGGGAATGTTTGCCACATAGTGCTCGTTGCAGAACTGGTCTTTGCGCTCCTGCACGGTGTAGCCGTTCTTGGCTGCGTTTGCCTCCATTTGGGCAAAGGTGGAGTTGCTTGCAATGAAGTGGCTGAACTTGTTGTATTCCTTGGAATAGGTGTCTTTGCTGAAGTCAACGGTGCGCTTGATTACGGCAAGGTTGTATTTCTTCTTCATTGCCTGACGCTTCGTGATCTGCACCACAACAACGTTCTGGGCAAGCTCTATTTTCTGAATGGAGTTGACTGCGCTTGTTGTGATTGTGTTTATGAAGTTTGCGTTGTCGGCATCGATCGACTGGCCCTCATACTGGTTTGCCGTAAGCCATACGCTGGGGGCGGGCTGGTTGTACTTCTTTGCCACGTCCTCGAACTTTGCGCCGCCGCTGATAGCCTTGACAACGCTGTCGGCTGTTGTCTTTGCCGCGTCAAGCGATGTGCCGGCGCAGTTGATTGCGCGGTATTCCACAGAGTCGGGAAGCTCGGCAACGGCAACGAGCTTGAGGATGTTCTGCGTGTTGTCGTATGCGTTGTAGTACGGGCCTTTGACAACGCCAACGCCCAGGGAATCGATTTTGCTCTGGATGTCGTTGGGGAAGGCGGTTTTAGAGAAAGGCACGTTGGAGTAGGGGACGAGAGAGCTGCTCTGGCTTACGGTCGCTGCTATGTTCTCTCCCTCTGCAAGCTCTTTGGCGTAGCCTTCCATCTCGTTTTCGAGGGCTTTCTTGTCGCCGGCGGAAGCCTTAACCTGTACGCTTATGTACTTGATGTCGCGGCTTTCGTTGAACTGGCGGAACATTTCCTTGTATTGTGCATAAAGCCTGTTTATGTCCTCGTCCGAAACCTTGACCTCGTTGTCGGGAACGGAGGTGTAGGGGATTGAGGCAACAACCGCGCTGCTCTTGCTCGAAACGCCCTCGAACGCGAGTTTTGCTGAAATGGGGTTCGAAAGGATGCAACGCCCTACGAGAGCCTGGTATTTCTCGTTCAGGAGCGTTGAACGGAGTGTTTTCTCAATGAAGCCCCAGTATTTGTAAAGACGCTGGTAGTATTCGATGTACTCCTGCGGAACCTGGTCGGGCTTTGTCTGCATCTGGTTGTACTGCTCGAGGAACTGCTTGAGCTGCGTTGCGTCGAAGCGTCCTGTCTGCTTGTTCACGAACGGCGTTTGCATGAGCATGGGGTTAGTGCCTGTGCTTATAACGTTGTTAAGCTCGGCGTCGGTAACGGTGAGGCCGAGTTTGTCTGCCTCATGCTTGATAAGCTCGTTGTTTACGAAAGTCTGCCAAACCTGATCCTTGAGCTGGTTCTGCTCAGCGTCGCTCAGCGAGCTTTCCCCGCGAGTGAACTTAATCGCCTCGGTGTATTCGTCAATTAAAGACTGATAATCGTTGATAGCAAGTTTTTCGCTGTAAACTTGGCCTACGTGGCGTTTGTCCTCGCCGAAGAGCGTGTCGAAAACGCGAAAGAAGTCTTCCGCTATAAAAGAGAAAAGACCCAGGCCTATTACTACCAACAGGGCCACGCCCCATTTCCTAATAGTTTGAATTGCTGCCATTATGTAATATTTTTTATTTCAGTTGTAAATGTTTGCGGGAACTTGCCGGCGGGGTTTCTTCTGTGTCTGCCCAAACAAGACCTGCGTGATTTTTACTTAAATACGTGCAAAGATATAAAAATCAGTAAAACTGTGGGCTTTTTGCGCCGCAAAAATTCGGGGTGATGCCATACATTGCCTGTGGTTACTTGATTTTTGGAGGTAAAATCTTGTTTTTGTGGCTGTCCGTCTTGGAATCGCGCTTTTTGGTGTCTCCGCCGTTTCCCTCCACTGCGTCTTTCGGCGCATCGGTGATTATTGTCTTGCTTTCGGAAATGTCCGGCTCGCGCTTAACGGTGTCTTCCTGCTTCTTGTCATCGGGCATCGGGAATGAGCCGGCGGAGTTCGTTATCTCGTAGTTCGTCAGTTCCTCGTCCGAGCGGAAGCCCACGCCTTGCAGTTCCTGTTGCGGCGTAACTATATGTACGTGTTTGCTTGAATAGACTATGTGTTTGCCCATGTCCCAGAAAAGTTCGTTGGTGTTGAACACCGTGCCGTTTTCCTTTCTTATCTCAACCCGTCCGCGAAGCTCCCACAGGTTTTGGTCGTACCAGTATGCCGTGTCGGCGGTTAGGTACATCGCCACCTTGAACCGCTCGTCAAACTTCTCCATGAAGATGCCGTTTATGAAAGTCTGCTTTTGCGGTTTTGTGCGGTCGTAAACCTTCCAGTCCTCGGCAATAAGTTTGTATCTTATGACGCCGGAGTCGGATATGAGCTTCGACACCCCGGTGGTTGACATGATTGGAAGTTTGTCCCTGTTGTGCAGGGCGGGACCTGTTGGCTTTTTGTCGTGGCTGCACGCCATTGAGAGGACTGCGGCACCCACGGTGAAAAGCGCGGCTTTTATTCTGCCTTCCACTTCTGGAACCATTTCTCGTTAAAGGTGATGCCCACGCACAGGCGCAGGTAGTTCTCGGTTATCGCCCCAGGGCCTTTAGGCTTTATGTTCTCCCACTGCGCCGAAAGGTTTAGGGTGGAGCGGTTGTTGATGATGTTTGCGATGGGAAGCCCCACGCCCACTGTTACCAAAAGGTCTTTTGCGCCGTCCTGCCCGTTGGCTTTGGCGTATGCCGTGCCGTATGAAACTCCGGCGCGGTAGCGTATGTGGTCGCGGTATTTTATTCCGAGGCTGTTGTGGATGTATTCGCCGCCCAGCGACACGCGCTGGCGGTTGTCAAACGCGCCTGTTGACGAGACGTATTTGTTTTCGCCGTTGTTTGAGGTGAGTTGCGGGAACTTGGCGTTTTTCCACAGTTCTATGGAGTAGTCAAGCCCCACCTTCCACTTGTTGTTGTGGTTCCACGCCACTCCGGCGGCAATTGCGTGGGGCATGTCGAATGCGTTCCTCACCTTGACCGTGTCGCCCGTTGAAACCGAGCCGGAATAGTTGGCGATCTGGTTCATGAACATGGCGGTGGAATTTATCTGATGCCCCAGAGTGTAGCTTGCTCCAAGGGTTACGAGGTCTTTCTTTGAGACGAGGCGGCTGTATTGTGCGCCGAAGTCTATCTTGTATGTTGAAATGTCGGCGGAATACACGCGGCGGAACTGGTTCACGTTGTTGTCGCTGAACGCCGCTTGTATGGTGTGGCTGTAGTCGCCCCAAACAAATCCCACGTTCGCGCCTATCGAAAAGTCCTTGAAAACGTTCCAGCCCGCACCGAGGTAAACTTCGCGCAGCCCGCCGTCGCCCGAATACGAGGTGGTTTCGGTTTTCTCGCCGCTTCCGTCAATGTCGGCAAGCGTCTGCTTGTTCTTGAAACTGTAGCCTATTGAGGTGAGCGGCAGAAGCCCGAACGACATTCCGACGTTGCGCCACGCCCTGAACTGTGCGCTCACGTAGTCAACGGCGGTGTTCTTTGCGTTTTTCTTCAGGCTTCCCTGCTTGAAGTTTGCGTTTTGCAGCGACACCCCTATGTCGAAAAGCAGCGTGAGCGAGTCAACTGCGGAGTATGACGCGGGGTTCTGGAAATTCACCGCCGTGGCGTCGCGGAAACCCTGCGCAACTCCTGCCATGCCCTTGTTGAAACCCTGTGCGCGGTCGTTGATAGTGCCGAAGCCATACCGTGAGTAGGGCGAGTTTGTGCCGTTTTGCGCGTTTGCCTGCATGGGGAGAAGCGACATTGCGGCGGCAACCGCAATTCCAGATAGTATTTTTGTCCTGTTGTTCATATTTGTCGAATGTGTAGTCTCTGTTTTTTCAAATTTTGTCCGCAGTTCCGTTGAGCAGTATTTCGCGCAGCCCTTCAAACACAAGGTGCTTGTCGAAAATTATCTCCGCCCCTTTCACCGACAGGTATGTCTCCGCCCCGCCGGTAACTATGGTAATCAGGTCGGGGTGCTTTGTGAGCGTGTGCCTTATGTACCCCTCCACTTCGTGGTTCACTCCGTTCACCGCTCCCGAGCGCATGGCCGTGTAGGTGTCGTAGCCGATTTCGGGTATAGGTCCGTCTGTGTCAACGAGGGGCAGCAGCGAGGTCCACGTGTGCATTGCCTGAAGGCGCATATATATGCCCGGGGATATGTTTCCGCCGAGATATTTGCCGCTTGCCGATATGAACTCGTATGTTATGCAACTGCCGTTGTCCACCACAAGGATGTTGCGGTTGGGGAACTTTGTCTTTGCCGCCACTATGGCCCCCAGGCGGTCGCTGCCCATTGTCGATGGCAGGCCGTAGCGTTTGTTGTATTCGGGGGTGGTTGCGTCGTTGAGCAGTATGTCGGGAAGCCCGGCCTGGCGCAGTTGCGGTCCCACCTTGCCTTTAAGCCCCGCCACGGTTGACACAATGCTGCGGTCTATGGGGTATTTCCCGAGAATGCTGTCGAGAGGCTGCAGAAAGTCGTTGCGGCATGAGTCCTGAAACACTATTCCGCCGTCTGCGAAAATGGCTATCTTGGCGGATGAGTTCCCTATGTCGATAATCAGCTCCATGATTTTCTGTGTCCCTGTATGCTTTTGTCTGGCGGGCTTACCACTCCTTCATCAGTTTTTCAAGGAAATTGTCGAGATCCTCGTCAATCTTCCTTATCATGTCCTCGTCAAGCACCACGGTGTCCGCCTCCACGCAATATAGGTTTGCCACGGTTTCGCCGTCCTCGTTCACGAGCAGTATGTCGTATGGCTTCATTATTCCCGCGTTGAGCAACTGCGTGTGCAGTGAGGCTATGCAGCGGCGCAGCACGGGCTGCAGCTCTTCGTAAAAGCCGCCTTGCGCGTTTTCCGCCAAATCCTCAGCCACCGTGCGGGCAAGCTCGTTGTTGTCGTCATCGCTTACGGTTATCTCCCCCGTGTCGGGGTTGGCCTGTATAAGGATGTCGGTTATGGGCATTGCTTCGTCAGAGGGCGGGAATGCCCCGATTGCCTGCAATATGACACCTTTTATTTGTTCCAGAGTTTGCTCGCTTGCTTTCATCACCTGTCGGATTACGCATTATGTGCAAAAGTACTACTTTTTTCTTTTTCATTTGTGGCACAATATATAAAAGATGTAACACGCCCCGCAAACGATATAATAAATGCGTTTCCCATGCCAATGGCGTTACAAGAGAGGGCGCGTCTGTGTGTGCCGCAAAAACTGCATAGGACACCGCAAAAACTATGTCCTATGTGGAAAAAACTACATCAGACGCAGGAAAAATTATATCAGACCTTTTTTGCGCCGCTGCAAGTGGTTGAACTACAATAACATATACAAGATAATAATTTTGGGTTAATGCTTTGAAAATCAAACTGTTTTGAAAATCGGACGCTTTGCGTGCCTGTGGCGGAAACGGACTCGGAGAATTTGCGCAGCACAGCCAAAGGCGCGAAGCCGGACTGCTTTCGGCGGGCAGGCGGGGCGGCATTATTTGTTTGTGTTGTGATAAAACACTAAATTCGCGCATATATTATTATATCATGCAGAACAAATCTACAAAGGAGGAGCAAATCCTCATAAGGATTACGGGCAAGGACCGGCCGGGGCTCACGGCATCGGCGATGGAGGTTCTTGCGCGCTATGGCGCAAACATTCTCGACATAGGTCAGGCCGACATACACAGCACGCTGTCGCTCGGAATACTCATAAGGATAGACGACGTTTCGGCGGGGCAGGTGATGAAGGAACTGCTGTTCAAGGCTTCGGAACTCAATGTGCAGATTGGCTTTGACCCTGTTACCGACGAGGAATACGAGGCTTGGGTGAACCAGCAGGGTAAGAACCGCTACATCCTCACGCTTATTGGGCGCAGCCTTTCGGCGCGGCAGATTGCGGCGGCGGCAAAGGTGATTGCGGCGCAGGGGCTGAACATCGACTCCATATTGCGCCTCACCGGGCGCATGAGCATTGTGCACCCCAAGCGCAACGTCAGGGCGTGCATAGAGTTCTCCTTGCGCGGAACGCCGAGAAACTATCCCGAAATGCAGAAGGAGCTTATGGAACTTTCATCCGAGTTCGGAATAGACTTCTCGTTCCAGACCGATGATATGTACCGGCGTATGCGCAGGCTTATATGCTTCGACATGGACAGCACGCTGATACAGACGGAGTGCATTGACGAGCTGGCGAAGCGCAACGGAGTGGGCGACAAGGTGGCGGAAATCACGGCGCGTGCCATGCGCGGGGAGATTGACTTCAAGGAGAGCTTCATGCAGAGGGTGGCATTGCTCAAAGGGCTTGACGTGGAAGTGATGAGGGACATTGCCGAAAACCTGCCTATAACAGAGGGAACTGACAGGCTAATGTCGGTGCTGAAAAAATGCGGCTACAAAATCGCCATTCTCAGCGGCGGGTTCACCTATTTCGGCGAATACCTGCAACGCAAATACAATATAGACTATGTTTATGCCAACGAACTTGAAATTGGTGAGGACGGAAAGCTGACGGGGCGGTATGTGGGCGAGATTGTTGACGGCACACGGAAGGCGGAGCTGCTCAGGCTCATTGCGCAGGTTGAGAAAATAAATCTTGCGCAGACAATAGCCGTGGGCGACGGGGCAAACGATTTGCCGATGATTTCGGAGGCGGGCCTCGGAATTGCCTTCCACGCCAAACCGAAGGTGATAGCCAACGCCCGGCAGGCAATAAGCAACATCGGGCTTGACGGAGTGCTTTATTTCCTCGGCTTCAAGGACAGCTATCTCGGGGAACTGGGCAAACTCTGAAGGGACAGTTCCGCAATAAAACAAAAACTCCCCGGCATTTGCGCCGGGGAGTTTTTTGTCATTGCCTTGCCAGCATCATTTTACACCATTTGATGTAGCCCATGACGGCTATCACAACATACAGGCCGTAAAGCCCGGCCTTGAAAGGTATTCCCTTGTCGATGTAGAGGTAGCACGAGATGATGTCAACCGCAATCCAGACGAACCACTGCTCGATGTATTTGCGCGCCAACGCCCACAGCCCCACAAAGCTAAGGGCATTGGTGAAACTGTCAAGCACCGGGACGGTGGAGTTAGTGTAGTTGGCCAGCACGTAGTGGGTCGCCCACATGGCTGCGGCGAAGAACAGGAACGCCGGAAGGACAAGTTTCTTGGGGAAGTGCGTTATGGGCATCTCCCCGCCTTTTCCGCCGTCTTTCTTGCCGAACTTCCAGGCAGCGTAACCGTAAACGGCAGCCACGGTGTAGTAAACCGCCATTCCGGCGTCGCCGTAAAGCCCGTGGCTGTAGTAGAGGTAAATGTCGAGGGCGGGCATGATTATCCCCACAACCCACAGCGCGATGCTTGCGCGGTATTCGAGCGCGATGTAAACAAGCCCGAGGATTGTTGTGAGTATGTCAAGCCAGTGTGCGGCAAGAAAATCCATGTCAGAACCTCAAAGTTATGTTTCCCATTGCGGTGAAGCCCGCCATGGGAATGAAGCCGAGCTGGTAGTAACGGTTGTCGAGGTCGTAGCCGCTGCTTTTGCTCACCGCGCTGTAAACCCAGCCGCTGCTTGCATAGCGGCGGTTGAAAATGTTGTTGAGGCTGAGGCCGAACACAACCTGCTTTACGCCCAGCGAAAGCTTTTTGGTGTCGAGGGTGTAGTTCATGTTCACGTTTGTCTGGGAATAGCAGGGCAGCGAGCGGTCTTTGTTCTCGGTGTTGTCAAGATACTGCCGTCCCACAAAGTTCGTGTGCCATGTTGCGTCGAAGCCGGCGCAGTGGAAGTTGAGGAAGCCGTTCAGGATGACCGACGGCGAGAACGAGAGGGTGGATTTGCCGTAATGCTTTGTCTCGGCGTTGCCGTCCCAGTTGTCCACATACTCGGTGAAGTCCTTGATTTTGTTTTGCGAGAGTGCGGCGTTGCCGGCAACGGTGAGCCATGAAAGCGGGCTCCAGTCTGCCGAAATCTCAACGCCTTGGCGGTAGCTTTTGTCTATGTTTGTCGTGAGGTTTTCGCCAATGTCGCTCTGCTGGCCGGTTTGCACAAACTGGTCTTTGTAGTCCATATAATAGAAATTCACTCCCGCGTGCCAGTTTCCGCCGTCGTAGTTGTAGCCCAGCTCATAGTCGGTCATGTGTTCCGCCTTGGGCGCGGGATAGCTGCCGTTGTCGGTGAAGTTGTTGCGCTCCGGCTCGCGGCCTGCGTAAGCCACGGAGAAGTATGCGTTGTGTCCGCTTTGGTGGAAGCTGACTCCCGCCTTGGGATTCCAAAAATCATATTTTTTGTGAATGTCGAGGAACTGCTTGCTGTTGTCGCTCTCGTAGAATCTGTCGTTCAGGCCGCTTGTCTTGTAGAACACGTGGCGGTATTGCAGGTCGCCGAACACGTCGAGGAAGCCGGACACGTGGTATGTAGCCTTTGCGAATGCGGAGTAGTCGTCCTTGCGTGCGTCGGAGTCGTAATACTTGTAGCCTGTGAAGTTCTCAACCTGCCCCACGTTTGAAACGTATTTGAGCTTGCCGAAGTGGTTGCAGCGGAACTGCGTGATGTTCATGCCGCCGATAACGTCCCATTTGTCGTTCTTGAAGTTCACGTTGTAGAGTGCGCCGTAGTTGTTCTGCGTAAGTCCTTTCTTTCTCACGAAGTCGGCTCTCGTGATGGAGTTGCCCTCCGCGTCGGTTGCCGTAAGTCCGAATTTCTTGAATTTGTTCTGGGGACGGAACTCGAGGTAATAACCGTAGCCGTAGGTGTAGTGGAGTGCGGCGTTATGGCTCCAGTGTTCGTTTGGCATCCACGTGCCTGAGAGGATGTTGTGGTTCTGATAGAAGTTGTCGGTTGTCCTGTCCCAATATTTGCCGTTGTCGAGCTTGTAGCGGTAGGTTTGGAAGTTCCCTTTTTCGTCCTGCGGGAATGTCCAGTTGCCTGAATCGAAAACCATACCCTCGTACAGGGAGTTGAACCTGCCAAGGCCGTGCTTGTACATATCCTTGTAGGAGCGTATTCCCTGAAACATAAGGCTTGCGTCGTCGTTTCCCGCAGTGATGCCGCTCCATGCCTGACCGGTTTTCTCGAAGTTGCCAATGTTCTTGTAGCGCAGCGTGAATTTGTCGCCAAACCACGTCAGTCCGCCGTAATATGAGCCGGAACGTCCGTTAGTGCCGTGTATGAAGCCGTCTGTGCCTGTTTCGTGGTACGCGCCGTCAAAGATGAGGTGGTTCCAAAGCAACCCGGTAGAGAAGCTCGCGCCGGCATTGTATGTGTTGTAGCTTCCGAATGAGCCTGTCACTTCAAGCATTTTCTCACGGCTCGGCATATTTGTGAGCAGGGATATTGTTCCGCCGAACGCGCCGTCGCCGTTTGTGCTCGTGCCTATTCCGCGCTGTATCTGCACCGATTTGAGGAGCGAGCCGTACGAGTTCATGTTTGCCCAGAACACGGTTTGGTCTTCGGGCGAGTTGAGAGGCACGCCATCGAGGGTTACGTTGATGCGGCTTCCTGCCGCACCGCGTATTCTCATTGCGGTTGTGCCTGTGCCCACACCGTTTTCGCTCCACGCCGTGATGCCCGGAGTGTTGGCGAAGAGGAACGGAAGTTCCTTGCCGCTCCTTGAAAAGTTGTGGAGTTCGGCTTGTTTGATGTTTGCCACCGCAAACGGCGCGTTTTTCTGTGCGCGCACACTTTTCACCACCACTTCCTGCAATTTCTCGCTGCGTATTGAGTCATCGGCGCTCGCGGGCAAAATTGCCGCAGCCGCAATGGCGAGAGAGGAGGTTAAAATCAAATTCTTCATTTGACACCTTTGTTTTTTGATAATAAATTAAGAAGGGATTATAATCCTTGCACCTACCTACGCCGGCATTACCCGGATCAGGTTATAGGGTATGATCTCAGACCGCCCAAAAAGACGGACACCCCTTAGAAAGCAGTTTGCTTTCCGAGTGCAAAGTTACGAAAAATTACATACGTGAGTTCGGAATAGTGGACTTATAAAATCCGGGCAATGGCGTGTAAAGAATATTAAATATCAAATAACCAGTGTATTGCACCGCCGTAGGGGCGTATGCAATACGCCGCACAAATACGCAGTAATTAATCATTCAAGAAATTGCGCCACTACAATTCCCGCAAAACCAAGAACGCTTGTTCTTTTCGAAGCATCCCGAAAACTATAAGGGACATTGGAAAAACTACGTCCTATGTAGAAAAAATTATATCAGACATAATTCAAACTACATCAGACATAATTTTCACTGTCGCAAATACTTGAAAAGCAGATGCTTGTGAAAATTTTCAAAAACGGTTCAATTTGTTGTCAGTCAACGGCTTGCGGAAAATTTTGCTTTCTGGTATGCTCCGGCGTAAAACACAGGAAACCCCACAGCCTTGGCGGAATTGCGCAGGCTGTGGGGTTTCCCTATTCAATGAGGGCGTTTTTGTTGCGGACGCCCTTTGGCTGGTCGTACCTTCTGTTTCTCCTGTTGTTAGTTGGGAACTGTTAGTACGGGAGTGTCGGTGGGTATCGGGTAGCTCGAAATGGTGCGGATAAGCTCGTCGGACATTACCTTAAGCTCCCCGCTTTCAACGCGCGCGTCCATATCGGCCTTGAACTCGTCATACATATCCTTGGTGAGGCAATAGTAGTGGTCGCCGTAATCGCTGGTGTAGGTCGCAATCTGGCGCAGGTAGCCCCACTGCTCAAAGTATGGGAACATATTGTAGCCCGTTGCGGTTGACATCTTGTAGATGAAGTTCAGGATGTATGAGGCGTCGTTCTCGTTTGACTTCGACTTTTCGTAAACATAGTTGTTCTTCACCCAAACGCTGTTGGGATAGAGTTCCTTAAGCACCGCAAGGCGCGCGCTCTTGCCTTTCTGCACGGCGGCGATAAGCTCGTATTTGTTCGTGCCTGTCTCGGTGTGGCGGATAGACTCGAAGAAGTCGGGGAAGATGTCCTTGTTGCCGAGTTCGTACTCAAAGTAGTGGCCTATTTCGTAAACGCTCGTAAGGCGGTTTGCGAACAGGTTGTCGGAATGCTCGATGAAGCTTGCCGCGTGGAGCGGGTCTTCCGCACGCGAAGGTATCCTGGCGTCCTTCATTGCAAGGAACACCTCCTGAAGCTTGGGGGAGTAGGCGTATTTGCTTGCCGCCGCGTATGCCTTTTGCCTTTGCGGGCTTATGGAGTCGTGGGTGGCGAAATAGTCTTCCTGGAAATATTCCCTGTAGCCCTGCTTGAAGTTGTTCACAAGGAAGCCCACGGTGTTCTGTCCGATGTGTATGAGGACGTAGCTCGAGAATATGTTGTTAGAAACCTCGGCCATGCCTCCCCATGTGTAGTACGGACTTTGCTGCTGGTGTCCCCATTCGTGGGCCACGCCCCATACTGTGGAAAGGCTCTTGGTGAGGAATTTGCGCGGGTCGAGAATGTCGGTAACATCGTATTTTGCCGAAGCTCCCAAGCCTGTCTGATACATGAAGTAGTCGTAGTTTACGTAGAACAGCGTGCGGTTCTTTGGAACTTTTTTGTATTTCTCAAGTCCCAGCACGCGGTGTTCCCAACTGATTATGGTGTCGTAAACGTTTACCAGCTGGCGGTATCTGCCAATGGTGTATTTGAGCAGGGATTTGCCCTCGAACACGAGGTGCACTCTGTCGCCGAGAATGTCCATGCACATATACTGCGCCTTTTTCAGCACGTCGGTGATTTCGTCGTTCGACATCTTTGAGGTTACATAGCCGTTTTGAACGCCGTTGATGAAGTGCACGCCGATGGAGTCGTGCTTCTCGGGAACGTCGGAATTGTATTTGATGTATGCAAGTCCGGCACTGTCGGCGGTGTAGTTAATCACGTTCATGCCGTTCTTGAGAGTGTAGAGCTTGTATGACGGGCCGGTGTTGCCGCTCTTGGGCCGGTATGCCGTTACATACACGCTTGCGTCCACGCCGGGCTTAAGTCCGGCAACGACAACGGCGAATTTGCCGGGGTTGACCTTTATGCCGGTAACGCCCTCGAATATGTCGTAGTTCTTGCCTGTGAGCAGGCTGTCGCCAACCGATGATGCCGGCGGCAGGCAGTTGTAGCGTGCTGCGCGGTACTTGGTGTCGTAGGTGTTGTTGAGCAGCTCCTCGGCGAGTGCGCTTACAAACGGGTTGCTGATAGTGTCAACCACATCGGCAGTGATTTCCGGGCGCAGCTTGGTGAGCAGATCATCGGCGAAGATGTTATAGGGCGCACAATTGTTGAGCGACATGGCGAACTGCATCTCGGCGCAGCCGAACATTTCGTTGCCGTTGCCGCTGTCAAGTCCTTCCCATACGGAAATGCGCAACGTGTCAACATTGTCTGCGCCGCCTTGGGCGAGGTCTATCTCAACGGTGGTGCCGTCGGTGGTGAGGTTGTATGTCCCGAGGTCGGTGTAGCCGTCCTCGCCAACCTTTTTGTAAGAAACCTTTGCCTTGCCCATGTAGCCGTGTGAAGTGCCGTTGGGAACATAGGTTATCTTGTCGATGTGCTGACCGCTGAAAGCGTAGTCAAGGTCGAGAGGACTGCTTTCCGTAACAGTTCCCGTGGCGGCGGAGTAGTCGTAGTATGTGGTTGTGTAGCCGTCGATGGTGCGCAGAAGCGACGAGGTTCCCGGTGCGGAAGCTCCTTTTGGCTTTACGCTTGTGTTGGGGTTTTCCGCATACTGTTCGAGTTCTGCCATTTCTTGCGAAATTGACACGTAGCGTGTGATGTCGTTTTCTGCATTGTATAACTTAACCTTCGCCACACGTGCGGCTTTGGTCATGTTGGCGGAAACGCGGAAGTTGAAGCCGTCATCGTTTTTGGTAACGGTGCACCAGTCGGCGTCACTGCTTATGGTGTAGTCTACATTCGCCGCGATTTTCACTTTGCCGAGAGCTTTGCGGTATGATATGCTGCGTGAGGGCGTTGACGGGACAATCACAGGGGATTCCGTGTCCGTGATATTGCTTTGCGCATAGGTGTCGGGGCTTGCGGTTGGCAGCAACGCCACGGCGAGCAGTGATATGGTATATTTGAAAATGTTCATGACTTTTCCGTTAGTTTACTACGATTTTTTTCTGTCCTACGATATACACTCCGGGCGTAACGCTGATTTCCACAGGGGTGCTGCCCACCGTGCCTTTCCATACGGTAACGCCGTCGGTTGTAACAACGCTTGCCGGCTGTTCGGCGGAAGCCATGAGGATTATGGTTCTGCCTTCGCGAAGTACGGTCATGCCGGCCTTGTCTGCCGTTACGCTTTCAATGCCGTTGGCTATTCCCTCGTCATAAACCACATAGTTGCTCGTGCGTATGCTCAGGTCGGGATAGTCTTTGCTGGTAACGGTGAGGTATGCGGCAGGGAAGTTTTTCCAGTACTTTACGCGCCCTGCGGCGGCAACCATGGTGTAGTCGCCAGCTTTTGCCGAACTGCCCGATTTGAGCTGCGTGTCGTCTTCGCCGTTGTAGAGAGTGAGGATGCCGTTCTTTCTGCCCGAGCCGTTTATCATGAAGCGCGAGAAGTCAAGATATACTCCTGCGGCAACGGTGTCGGGGGAGAAGTTCACAAACTGGTTTCCGCAAACATACTTCTTGGTGATGTCGGGATTGTAGAAACAACGGTACGAAAGGTGGTTGTCGCTGCAATTGATGTATTGCATGGGATTTTCCGATGTGATTGCCTTGCTCAACGCCAATGTATCGAGTTCATTGTTGCTTACGTCAAGGGTTTTCAGCTCTGCGCTTTCCGACAGGTCGAAGTCGGTGATTTTGTTTCCTGCAATCCATACGTCCTGCATTTGCGCCTTGTTTGAAAGTTGCACAATCTCAATGTCGTTTTGCGGGCATACGAGAGACTGCATCGGGGCGTAGTTGGAGAAGCTCAAGAGGGTGAGCTTGTTGTTTGCCGCCCACAGCGAGCGCAGCTTGTTTTTTGTCCTTACGTTGAGCGATGAGATTTGGTTGTCGTTTATGTTGATGTACTCAAGGCTGTTGTTTGGCACAATGTTGAGGGTGGTTAGGTCGTTGCCGGCGCAGTCGAGGTTGCGGAGTGCCTGTGCCTTTACCGCCGAGAGGCTTTTCAGCTTGTTGCCCGAGCAGTCGAGTTCCTGCAATGCGGTATTGGCCGTGAGCGAGAGTTCTGTAAGTTCGTTGTCGGAGCAGTCGAGCGAAAGCAGGTTGGGGGCTTCCGAAAGGTCAATCCATTTCACGTGCTGCGAATGGCAGCCGAAGCCTGTAAACTTGGTGTTGCCCGTAACAGTTATCGTATCTCCTGCAAGCGTGCCGGTTACCACGCTGTCGCGATAGCTTTGTATTTCCCCGTTTCCCCAATCAACGCTAACGTAGGTGTTCGACGGCAAATTGAATGTGATTTGCGCACCGGGGCTTTGCGACGTAACAAGCCTTATCCTTACGTTGTCGGCATTGGCGTTAACCATACCGAAACAAAGGGCTGCCGCCGCTATGGTTTTTAGTATAATGTTGTTCATCGTTTTGTTTGAATGCGGATGTCTGGCATCCTTTTATTAATCAATGCGGAAAGTTTCCGCACAATATTGATGGAGCATTAAATCTGCCGCATCCGCAGAAAACATTGTCTGGTTTCCCTTGGGTGCGGCAGATGTTTGCGTATTATCTGTTGTCCGGCTTATGGCACATAAACCTTTTTGCCGTCGATGATGTAGAGCCCTTTCCCGAGGTTTTCGGGCTTGGTGTCGAGTTTCACGCCGTCAACAGTGTAGATTTCGTGCTTGCCGCTGACGTTGGTCTTAACCTTGTCAACCGATACGGTGGAGTTGTAGTCCTTAACCAGAATGAGCAGGTCTGCGTCATCCTTAGCAACGTCGGGCATTTGTCCGATGTTTGCAACGTCAAGATAGATGCCGTTTGCCGTGGAGTTCATTCCGACAGTGGAAAGTGGCTGCCAGTAGAGCGACTTGTCTTCTGCGCTTCTCAGCAGTGCCGAGCCGTCGGGCATTGTCTGTGCAACGAATGTGCCTTTCACGCCCACGGTGCTTGCCTCTTTGGACACAAAGTCTGTGCCAAGGCTTATGAGGTATGCTGCCTCTGCGTCTTCGGGAACAATTACAGCCGGCATACCTGCGGGAACTTTCTCTACGCGTTCCATTGCAATGTATGTGGTGCCGTCTTCTTCGATAACCTTTCCTTTTGCGGTGTATGCGTTAGCTCCGCCTTCCAAAGTCAGAGTTTCGGGAATTGTCAGGGCGCGTGTGCCTGTCATGTTCACGTTGCCAAGGGTTTCTTCCTCATCAATAGTAACGAGGTGGAACGCCGACTTGGTTGACATACCGCTGTTCCAGCCCACGATGTAGTATTGCGAATAATCGGATGAGTTGCCGAAGTGGAAGTTGTTGCCGTTTGCCGTGCCGTCGAACAGGTTGTGGGTGTTGAGCGTTACAAATCCGTGTCCGAACGACTCAACCGTGAACACACCGGGAACGGTGCTGAGGTTCGCTTTCACACTTGTGCCGAGGTTGGGGACGAACAGGCCGGTTGCCTTGTTCTGGAGTACATATCCGCTGTCGCCAACTGCGATGAAGCGGAAGTATGTAAGTTCGGGAACGTCCCAAGCGTTTTCTGCGGGAACGCTCTGCAGCCATGCCGAACCGTATATCACGTCTTCGGCGGAATCGTAAGGCTTGGGAGCTTTGGTGGTCTCGTCTTGTCCTTGGGTTACGCAAACCACGCGGTCAATCAATGCCTCTGCATCGGAATCGAATTTGAACTCGGTGTATTCTTCTTCAGAAGCGAACTGTATCTGATACCACTTGGTGGGGTCGGGAGCAATCATGTGAGTGCTGAGCTCTGCAAGTGCGTCGCTTATCTTCTTTGCCACGGCGTCAACTTCATCCTGGGTGTAGCCCACGTTTGCAATCAGGCTTTCTGCCTCTTCTACAGCCGAAGTAACTGCGTCCGGGTTGGCTGCTGTGTCGTATGTGCCTACTGTGTTCTCGGTTATCACAACTCCTTCGATAGTGCTCTTTGCCTTTGTGATAACGTCTTTCAGATCCTTAACGTCAACGAATGTCGAAACGAATGCGTTGTATGCGTCTGTGAGCTGTGCGATTGCCGCCTTAAGGTTTTCGATGTTGCTTACGCTGTCGTTCTCGGCCTGCTTGTTGCCGTTCGAGAGCGCGTTGAACAGTGCAATTCGCGTTGCGGGTTCAACAGCCGACAACTGGCACGAGCTGGCATAGGTTACGCCCGTGAGGATGTCCATGCCAGAGAGGTTGAAGAACTTTCCGCGTGCGCTGCCTTCGGTTGCGAAGCGCACGTACTGGTAGTTGTCGTTGAACTCGAACGGACCTACAAGCACTTCGGCGCCGTTTTGACCGGAAGCGGTGTATAGGTTGTAGCCATAGGACACGTTTGTCCAGTTCTCGCCGTCGTTGCTCACCTCGAGGTCAATCTTCAACGGAGTGTCGTGGTAGCTGCCGGTGCGCTCGTACCATACAAAGAACACGTTGTTCACAGGCTGTGTGAGCTTGCAGCCGAGGTTGTGCTTGGTTGTGGGATAGCCGTAGCCTGTGCCCGTGTCGGTGTAGTCGCTCCATGAGGGCTGTGTGCCGTATGTGGTGTGGAAGTGGGTTTCGGGGTCGTTGTCTATAAGTGCCGCGAAGCCGCCGCCGTCGTTTCCGTAGCTGTAGCCGTGCTCAACGCTCATGCCGGCGTTCGAGAAGAAGTCGGCGAAGTTGTTTGCCTGTGCGGCTTCGAGTGTTGGTATGACGCTTGTGGCGTTCGACCTGTCGTATTCGAGCGAAGGCGTGATCATTGCCTTCACGTCGCTGATGAGGTTGTTGAGGGAGTCAACCAAAGCCCTTGCGAGTTTCTGCTTCTCCACCTCGTCGTCCTTGGGAGCAAGTTTGTCAACGATGTCCTGCGGAACTTGGAGCAGATACCAGCCCGAGAACTCCTGCGGACGCGGCAACCAGAGGCATGTGCTTGCACCCGTAGCCGGGTCAAGGCTGTGGTTGCGGCAGTGGATGTAAGAATCATCTCCGTCGGGAGTGGGGTTGTATGCTTTTATGCCCCACGAGCCGGCTGTGGCGAGCGCAATAAACTCAACGTTGTTCTTGCTTGAGTCAACAGAGGTGTAAACGGGTGTGGTGCCGCTGCCGTAGTCAACAAACTGCTGCGTGCCGAGGTTCTGCATTGCATACTTGCCGTCGGGAAGCAATGCGATTTTCCAGATGTATTCAGCCTTGTCCTTGTTGATGGTGTTCCACCAAATCTCCTTGCCCTGTGCGGAAAGCGCAACCTGTGTGCCGCCCTCCTGAAGGGCGTTCCATTCGTTTTGGCAGTTCACCAGCCAGTAGTATCCGTCGCGAATAGGGACAACGCCTTTCTCGCTGATGTCGAGGTATGCGTTGAGCAGGTTGTCATAGCAGGTCTGTGCCGCCTCTGCCGTGGTGAGCTGCGAGTCGTCCTGCGAGCTTGCCATTGCAACGTCGAGGGCGTTGTAGTAGTTCTCATCGCAGAAGCCGGGGTTTGTGCCGACAACCAAAGTCTGGGACATGGTGTATGCGAGCGTGTAAAGCTCGTCTATGTCAAGAAGCACTGCTTCGAGCGAGTTGTCCTCCTCGGAAGCGTAGGTTATCTCATGCCATACGGTGGAGTTGTTGAAGTAGGCCACCTTGTCGCAGAAATATGTGCTCGATGCGTCCTTGTAGTTGTTGTTGAGGCGCAATACGGTGCCGTCTCCTGCAAGGCAGGCGAAGAACGCCGCGTTTTCGGGGGCGATGTTAATGTTGTCCCCCTCGGGGTCGTCGGGGTTCTGTCCCATTGTAACGGCCTTGCAGATGTACCATTCCGTTGTCTTGTTTTCCGTGAGCAGAAGGTCGCACGTGTAGGTAACGCCCTGCTCCTGCCCTTTGGTGAGGTACAGCCCGCTCTTCGCGCTCTTCACGTAGAAGCCTTTGAGTTCCTCCGTGGTTCCGTCGGCATACTTCATGGTGTAGGTGCTGCCGCTTTCCTCAAGCTCGAATGCGGCTTGAGAACCTACGGTTTCCTGCACAGCCACAACAATGCTGTCGGCCCTACGTGCGGGGAAGTACGTACTCAACCAGTGTCCGGCTTCGAGGTCAACATTGTTGGGCCCCCATTTGCCTTCCACAAAGATGCGGTCGCCGGTCTTCAGCAGGCTGTAGTCGGTAACCCTTTCGCCCGGGGAGATGCGTCCCCATGCGTTGATGCTTGCAAAAACTGCAATCACAAGCGTCAGAATTCTTGTAAACTTTTTCATACTTGATACTTAATTATTGATGCGTTGTTAATTGTTTCTTTATTGTTAAAGCCGTGTTAAGAACACGTGTAGCAATCACGAGGCTAATGTAAGAATAATTTTAGAAATATAAGCACTCGTTTTTTTTTTTTTTGTTTTGGGAAAAGGTTAATTGTCGTAAAAAGAGGCTGTACAGACAATGGTTGTGCGGAAAATATTTTTCAAGTGCCGGGATTTGCCATTTGGCATTGCCAAAAACGGCGAAGTTCTGCTGCGGATTTTTATTTTGCAATGGCGCAAAACAAAAATCGCGAAAACCACATCGGATGTTGAAAAAACCATGTCCTATGCAGGAAAAATTATATCAGACATAATTCAAACTATATCAGACCTTTTTCCCGCCGTTGCAAATGCTTGGTTGACAATGCTTTATATAAGAATGGGATATTGAGGTAAAATGTTGTTATCCAATATGTTGCGGATTTTCCCGGTAATTGGCGTATGTTTCCCTTTGTATTATGCGGCGCGGCAGACGGGCGGCGCAAAAAAATGGCAGGGAGGTTTCCTTTCGGAAAACTCCCTGCCGGGTACAAACGGGATGGGTGGGGATTTCCCGTTTGTGTCTGCTTTGCTTACACCAGGCCCCTGCCGTGGCAGTTCTTGAACTTCTTGCCGCTTCCGCAAGGGCAGGGATCGTTGCGTCCCGGAAGTTTGTCAACGTGTATGGGCTGCTGTTTCTGCGGCTCGCGTGTGTCGCGGCGGGCTGCCGCCTGCTGGTTCTCGTCAACGAGGTCGGTGCGGCTTTCCGTGTATTGCGGCCTTCCCGGCGCGGGTGTGTCGTCAGCCTCCTGCACCTCCTCGGGAGCTTGAAGGGGTATCTGCCCGCGCATGAGTATCGAAACGGTGTTGTTGTTTATCTCGTCAATCATCGAGTCGAACAGCTTGACGCTTTCGAGCTTGAAAATCACGAGCGGGTCTTTCTGTTCGTAGCTTGCGTTCTGAACCGACTGCTTCAGCTCGTCGAGCTCGCGCAGGTTCTCTTTCCACGCATCGTCGATGTCGTGGAGCAGGATTGACTTCTCGAAGTCCTTCACCACGCTCTTGCACCCGCTGTTGTAGGCTTCCTCAAGGTCGCTTGTGATGAGGTACTGGCGTTTGCCGTCGGTAACGGGTATCTGTATGCGCTTGTACATGTCGCCCTGCTCCTCGTAAACTTTCCTGATTACGGGGTTTGCCACCTGCGACATGCGCTCCGTGCGGCGGTTGAAGTTCCTCATTGCCTCCTGGAATGCGCGTTCGTACAGATCATCGTGCTTCATGGCGGCAAACTCGTCCTCTGTGAACGGAATCTCCATTGCGAAAATCTTGAAGAACGCCTCCTTGCAGCCTTCGTAGTCGTTGTTGTCGATTATGTTTATGCAGCGGTCCCAAATCATGTTTGAGATGTCCATGCCTATGCGCTCGCCCATGAGTGCGTGGCGGCGTTTTTCGTAAATCACGGTGCGCTGCTTGTTCATCACGTCATCGTATTCCAGCAGGTGCTTGCGTATGCCGAAGTTGTTCTCCTCGACCTTCTTCTGCGCACGCTCGATGCTGTGGTTTATCATCGGCGACTCGATCATCTCGCCCTCCTTGAAGCCGAGACGGTCCATGACGCGGGCAATCTTTTCGGAGGCGAAGAGGCGCATCAGCTTGTCCTCCAGCGACACGAAGAACACGGACGAACCCGGGTCGCCCTGACGGCCGGCGCGCCCGCGCAACTGGCGGTCGACGCGGCGGCTTTCGTGGCGTTCGGTGCCTATTATGGCGAGACCGCCGGCTTTGCGCACTTCGGGCGAGAGCTTGATGTCGGTTCCGCGGCCTGCCATGTTGGTGGCGATGGTTACGATGCTGCTTTCGCCGGCGTGGGCAACGATGTCCGCCTCTTTCTGGTGGAGCTTTGCGTTGAGCACATTGTGCTTGATTTTGCGCATATCGAGCATCTTGCTGAGCATTTCGGAAATCTCCACGCTCGTTGTACCTACCAAAACGGGGCGGCCGGCGTTGATCATTTTCTCAATCTCCTCGATTACCGCCTTGTATTTTTCGCGCTGCGTCTTGTAAACGCGGTCGTTCATGTCGTCGCGGATTACCGGGCGGTTGGTGGGGATTTCAACAACGTCGAGCTTGTAGATGTCCCAGAACTCCCCTGCCTCGGTGCTTGCCGTACCTGTCATGCCGGCGAGCTTGTGGTACATACGGAAATAGTTCTGGAGCGTGATGGTTGCGAAAGTCTGGGTGGCGGCTTCAATCTTGACGTGTTCCTTTGCCTCGACAGCCTGGTGGAGTCCGTCGCTCCAGCGGCGGCCTTCCATTATGCGCCCAGTCTGTTCGTCAACAATCTTCACCTGTCCGTCGATGACCACATAGTCGTCGTCGCGGTTGAACATTGTGTAAGCCTTGAGCAGTTGCTGGAGCGTGTGTACGCGCTCGCTCTTTATGGCGTAGTTCGTGAGAAGCTCGTCCTTCTTGTTGAGCTTGTCCTCCTCACTCAAGTCTGTCTCTGCCTCGAGCGCGGAAAGCTGCGTGGTTATGTCGGGCAGCACGAAGAGGTCGGCATCCGAAACCTGCTTTGCAAGCCATTCGTTGCCCTTGTCGGTGAGGTCAACGCTTTTCTGCTTTTCGTCAACAACAAAGTAGAGCGGGTCGGTGGCTTCGGGCATCAGCTTGTTGTTGTTCTCCATATAATATGCCTCGGTCTTGAGCATTCCCGCCTTGATGCCGGTTTCGGAAAGGTATTTTATGAGCGGCTTGTTCTTGGGGAGGGCTTTGTGGGAGCGGAACAGTTGCAGGAAGCCTTGTGTTACTGAATCCTTGTCCTTGTTTTCGGTTATGAGCTGCTTTGCCTCGGCAAGGTATTTGGTGGCGAGCTGGCGCTGCACGTTCACGAGCTTCTCAACCAGAGGCTGGTATTGCTCGAACATCTGGTCGTCGCCCTTTGGCACGGGGCCGGAAATAATCAAAGGCGTGCGGGCGTCGTCAATAAGCACCGAGTCAACCTCATCGACAATGGCGTAGTTGTGGGCGCGCTGCACGAGGTCTTCGGGGCTTATGGCCATGTTGTCGCGGAGGTAGTCGAAGCCGAACTCGTTGTTTGTGCCGAAAGTGATGTCCGCCTGATAAGCCTTGCGGCGCGCCGCGCTGTTGGGCTGGTGCTTGTCGATGCAGTCAACGCTAAGACCGTGGAACATATACATCGTACCCATCCATTCCGAGTCGCGCTTTGCAAGGTAGTCGTTCACTGTAACGACGTGAACGCCGTTGCCGGTGAGGGCGTTGAGGAACACGGGAAGCGTTGCCACAAGCGTCTTTCCCTCGCCGGTTGCCATTTCGGCGATTTTGCCTTGGTGGAGTACAACTCCGCCGAACAGCTGCACGTCATAGTGCACCATGTTCCACGTAACTTCGTTTCCACCGGCAATCCAATGGTTCTGGTATATTGCCTTGTCGCCGTCGATGCGCACGAAGTCGTGTGTGGCGGCAAGCTCGCGGTCAAAATCAGTTGCCGTTACGGTTATCTCCTCGTTTTGTGTGAAGCGGCGTGCTGTTTCGCGCATAATGGCGAAAGCGTCGGGCAGTACCTCATCGAGCTTTTTGTCGTAGCGTTCCAGCACTTCCTTTTCAAACTTGTCGATTTGGCTGAAAATGGGTTCGCGGTCCTCGATGGGGGTTTCCTCAATCTTGCCTTTGAGTTCGGCAATCTTTTCCTTTATGTCATCGGCGGAACTTTGGATGATGCCTTTCAGTTCCTGCGTCTTTGCACGCAGCGCATCGTTGTCGAGCGCCTGTATTGCCGGTTCCGCCTTCTTTATTTTCTCAACCCACGGCTGGATTTCCTTCATGTCGCGGGTGGATTTGTTTCCGAATATTTTGCTTAGAATTTTGTTTATGTCCATTTTGGTGTTGTTGAAATTGTAAATAGTTGTCTGCTTGGGGTTTTACTTTACCCCTTCGAGGGGTGCGGCGGAGCAGGCGTTTGGGGCGCGGATTCTCATGCACGATGTAAGGGTGGGGGCGATGCGCTCCACGCTTGCCGGCGTAGTTATCTTTTCCGCTTTTATGTTGTAACCGTATAAGAAAATGGGGAAGTTGACATACGCCTCGCTGCAATAGCTCACCTCTTTGGTGTTGTCGTTCACAAGATTCCAGCCGGGGGCAATCTCAAGAAGTATGTCGCCGGAGCATTTGGGGTTGTAGCCGTTGCGTATTTTGCTGATGCCCGGTGTCCACGCGCCGAGTTGCAGACGGGTTGAGGTGTAAACGTCCTTGATGCCAGATATGTCGATGAGGAAACCCTCGCAATGCTGCAGCACTTGCGAAAGGCTGAGTTGTTTTTCCTCGATAAGTTTGTGGTTGAGGTATATTTCAGCTCCGTGGCACGCCTCCACGTATTGCCCTTGCCCGAAAAGGGCGACGAGATACATATTGAGCAACGCCGAGGTGCGGCTTATGTTGAACGTGCCGCTGGGTATGCGGTATTTGTCGAGGTTCTGCGCCGCATTGTTGGTGTAGCCGGTGGAGGTTATCACAAACAGCGCGTTGCTTGCGCCGGTTTTGCCCTCGACGGCAGAGATTACCTTGCTTAGCGCATTGTCTATCCTCACGTAGGTGTCCTGCAACTCCATGGGACTTTCCGGCCCTGAAAGGTTTTGGTAGTTTCCCGCGTGTAGGGTGATAGAAAGGTAGTCGGTTATTTCGTCTGCGCCGATTTGCGTTCCGTTAAGACAGGCTACGGTTGCGTTTGCAATGTCATCGTTAATAGCTCCGCATTCCTTGAACTGGCGGTAACGCCCCGTGCCTTCAAACTTGTGGCTGAAAGGCTTTGATACCGCGCCCGACAGGAAGTAGTTGAAATTTCCCACAATGTCGGACGAGGGAGTCCAGGAATAGTTCTTCAGTTTTTGTGAAAGGGAGTTTCCGGAGTTGAAAGACCTCATCCAAGCCGGCATCTCACTGCTGTAGTACGAAGAGGAACACCACTGCCCCGTAAGGTTGTCAATCCAAAACGCGCCGTCTGCGGCGTGTCCCGCACCGAAAAGAGCCTCGTCGCCAAAAGGCGCAATGGCATACACAATGGATTTGCCGCTGGTGGCAACTTTCAGTTCATCGCCGATAGTTGAGACAGCAAGGCGGCGCGGCGAATATTTGTCAAGGGTCATAACCCCCTCGCATCCGTTGTCGTCAACAGCCATAACAGGACGCAGTGTCTCGCGGTCGAGCCATTGTATTCCCACGATGCCGTTGTCGTAAGGGGTTGCGCCTGTTGAGATGGTGGCTACGGCAGATGCGCGGTCGAGGCGGGACGAAGGATATTGCGCCTGAGTATATATGCGGCTGTTTTCAAAAAGTTTCTTGAAGCCACCGTTCCCATACAGGGGCGAGAAAGCCTCCATGTAGTCGGTGCGCAATTGGTCTATCGTGATGTTCACCACAAGGCGCGGCACAGCGGGCAAAGACTGCGCTTCGCCGGTTGTGAAGTACAGCCCCGCTATCAGGGTTGTTATTATTTTTATTTTTTCCATTCCGCCTTATGCTGAATATATGCCTCCGTTGCCGTTTGCAGGCACAAAGATAGTGCAAAACAATAAACTGATGCGCTGAATGTTTGCGAAATGAACACTGAAAGCACAATAAACGCCAAAATCACCATAGTTGCGGTTGGCGCGTAAAGGTCGCGCCTGTGCCTGCGTATATTAATCACCCTTGCCGGCATATATATTATAGGTATAGGGTTTAGTATCGCCAGCAGCCAGTTGGTGTTCACCGTGGGGTGCTCCGAAAAGAAGAACAGCATGGCGATGAGGCATCCCGCCAAACCTTGCACGGTCATCAGTACCGCCTCGTAGCCCCAGAATATTCTTTGTTTTCTTGCTTCCAACGCACATACTGCTATTGTAACAGCAAGCAGCGTGCCGAAAACGCCGATTGGCGGCACAGGAAAGCCTTTTGTTTCCTTCAGTGCCTTTATTGGGGGGTAAACTCTCGTGTCCGACACCAAATTCCGCCTGTTTCCTGTGATGTCCACGATGACAGCCTTGGCGTTGTATTTCTCCATATACAAAGGTGCGAACATCTTTTGGCGTTCATTGATGTTTTTGTCGGCATCGCCGCCAAGCAGCAAGTCCTGCCCGAATTCCGACCACGGACTGTTTTTTGTGTAGCGGTGGATTATCTGGCGGTAGCTTTCCTCTGTGTTGTCCTGTGGGTATTCAATCTTGCCGCTTATGCAATTCTCTATCTCGTCCCGCGCCCGCGTCGTGCAGTTGTCATACAGAAAGTTATACCTGTACGTCCAATCTTCGTAGCTTGCGGTTTTTGCGAGTCGGGACAGCAGCAATTCTTTCTCTTCCTTGGTAAGGTTGAGTGTCTGCTCCATTACCGCCGAACCGCGATATTCGTATTCGCTTATGAAGTCCTCGAAAGGGTATGCCGCCATATAATAGTCGGTCTTGCCAAGAACGAAACGCGCAATAAAGTTCGGGGTGTTGAAATTGAACATACCATAGTTGAACACCCAGTCCGCCCCTGAGGCGGTGCGTATTCTGATAGCCGAATGTCCGTAAAGCTCGTAGATTTCCGTTCCCGGCTCGCAGGTCATGAAACTCACGGTAAGGGTGTCGGTGTTCAGGCTTTCGGCGGCGCATTCCCTGCCGGCGGCCCAAACCGCCGGTTGTATGGCCGTTGCCAGTGCCAATGCCAATACGAGTCTTAGGACTTTCAATGTGCAGACGGGTTATCCGAGGTTTTTCAGCGTTTCCTTTATCGTGGCAATCTTGCTCTGCGTGTCGCTTAGCTTCTTGCGCTCCATTTCCACCACCTTTGCGGGGGCGTGGGCTGCGAACTTCTCGTTCGAGAGTTTCTTCTCGATAGAGGCGAGGAACTTCTCAAGGTGCTCAAGCTCGGCGTTGGCTTTTGCCTTTTCAGCGTCAACATCGATTAGCTTGCCAAGCGGAACGGCATATTCGGTTGTGCCAACTATGAACGATGCCGAAAGTCCGTCTTTCTCGCTCACGGTATTTATTTCGCTCACCTTTGCCATCTTCTTTATGGTTGAAGCGAACTTTTCGCTTACGTCCGAGTTCACAACGTTAAGCTGCAACTCCTCGCGTGGCGCAATGTTCTTTTCCGCCCTAACGGAGCGTATGCACACCACAATCTGCTTTACGGTCTCGATTTCCGCAAGCAGCTTCTGGTCTTGGTCTGTGAACGGCTCGTTGCCGTTTGCACTGTACATTATGCTCTCGCCGTCTTTGCGGCTGCGTATGTGCTGCCATATTTCTTCGCTGATAAACGGCATGAACGGGTGGAGCATCTGCATCAGTTTCTCGAATATTCCCAGTGTGGCTTCAAGCGTTTTGCCGTCTATAGGCTCGCCGTATGCCGGCTTGATCATTTCGAGATACCAGCTTGAGAACTCGTCCCAGAACAGGTGGTAAACCTCCATGAGGGCTTCGCTAATCCTGTATTTCGAGAAAAGGTCTTTCAGCGCGGCGTCGCTTTTGCGCAGCTCAGCGCCAAACCACTCAATGGCTGTTTTTGCAGTGTCGGGCTGCTCTGCGCCGTTGTCAACGCTCCAACCCTCGACAAGGCGGAATGCGTTCCATATCTTGTTGCAGAAGTTGCGCCCCTGCTCGCAAAGGCTTTCGTCAAACAGGATGTCGTTGCCGGCCGGGGCCGACAGCATCATGCCCATCCTCACCCCATCTGCCCCGTATTCCTCGATTAGCTTGAGCGGGTCGGGCGAGTTGCCGAGCGATTTTGACATCTTGCGCCCCAGCTTGTCGCGCACGATGCCTGTGAAATACACGTTGCGGAACGGCATCTTGCCCGTGAACTCATATCCCGCCATTATCATGCGCGCCACCCAGAAGAATATGATGTCCGGACCTGTTACAAGGTCGTTGGTGGGGTAATAGTAGTCGAACTCCTTGTTGCCCTCGGGCTGCATTATGCCGTTGAAGAGCGAGATTGGCCACAGCCACGACGAGAACCATGTGTCGAGGGCTTCCTCGTCCTGGCGCAGGTCTTTGGCTTCGAGGCTCGGGTCGCCGCTCTTTTCGCGGGCGAGCCTCACGGCCTCCTCCACGCTTTCAGCCACTACAAACCCGCCTTGCGGAAGGTAGTAGGCGGGAATTCTGTGTCCCCACCAAAGCTGGCGGCTTATGCACCAGTCCTTTATGTTTTCAAGCCAATGGCGGTAGGTGTTCTTGTATTTTGCGGGATAGAACTTTATTTCGTCGTTCATCACGGGCGGGAGAGCCATGTCGGCAAAATGCTTCATCTTCAAGAACCACTGCATCGACAGCTTCGGCTCTATGGCCACGTGGGTGCGCTCCGAGAACCCCACCTTGTTGGTGTAGTCCTCAACCTTTTCCATAAGCCCAGCCTTTTCCAGGTCCTCGGCAATCCGCTTCCTCACGTCAAAGCGGTCCATGCCCACGTACATTCCGGCAGCCTCCGAAATCGTTCCGTTGTCGTTGAATATGTCTATGCTTTCAAGGTTGTGCTTCTCGCCCAGCATATAGTCGTTGGGGTCGTGGCACGGCGTTACTTTAAGGCATCCTGTGCCGAACTCCGTGTCAACATACTCGTCCTCAATCACCGGGATCTCCCTGTTCACAAGCGGCACAATGACGCGCTTGCCTTTGAGCCAGGCGTTTTTCTCGTCGTTGGGGTTGATGCACATCGCGGTGTCGCCCATTATTGTCTCGGGACGCGTGGTGGCAACCACGGCATACTTTTTCCCTCCCTCTTCGGGGTCGGCCACATAGTAGCGCAGGTAGTAGAGCTTGCTGTGTTCCTCCTTGTATATCACCTCCTCGTCGCTGAGCGCGGTCTGTGCCTTTGGGTCCCAGTTCACCATTCTAACCCCGCGATATATAAGCCCCTTGTTGTAGAGGTCAACAAACACGCGTATCACGCTCTTAGAGCGCGTCTCGTCCATGGTGAACGCCGTGCGGTCCCAGTCGCACGATGCGCCGAGCTTGCGCAGTTGCTTCAGGATTATGCCGCCATGCTCGTCGGTCCATTCCCATGCGTGCTTAAGGAACTCCTCGCGTGTGAGGTCGGTTTTCTTTATGCCTTTTTCGGCAAGCCGCCCCACAACCTTTGCCTCCGTGGCAATCGAGGCGTGGTCCGTTCCCGGAACCCAGCAGGCGTTCTTGCCCTCCATCCTTGCGCGGCGCACAAGGATGTCCTGAATGGTTTCGTTGAGCATATGCCCCATGTGGAGCACGCCCGTTACGTTTGGCGGCGGAATCACTATGGTGTAGGGCTCGCGACCGTCGGGTTTCGAACTGAACAGTTTGTGGTCAATCCAATACTGATACCACTTTGCCTCTATGTCTTTGGGGCTGTACTTGCTTGCAAGTTCCATATATGTATGTCTTTATAATTTCAAGCCATGGCGGCGTGATGCCGGTTGCAATACGCCTAAATTGTTGCAAAATTACGAAATTCCGCGCTTATGCCTGCCAAACGCGGAGGCTAATTTTCCATGCACACGACAATCGCTCCACGGCATGACGCGAAACCAAATCCGCGCCGAAAAAAAGGAATTTGGATTTGTGGCGATAGAATGCGGAGAATGAAAGATTTGCAATGAAAGAAGATGCCTTGTACAGGCTGTTGAAAATCAAATGTTTGCAAATGGCAAAAAAAGGTCTGATGTAGTTTGAATTACATCAGACATAATTTTTCCTGCATAGGACATAGTTTTTCCCACGTCCCGTGTAATTTTTGCGGCTCTTTCCTTGCCTGTCTCTATATGCCGCAAGATTGAAAATACATCAATGCTGTTTTTCCGTCAGTTCCGTTTTTCTGTCCTTCAAATCCTGCCGTGTCATTTCTGCTTGAAGATAAATCTTGCCAAGCCATAGACATATCGTCTGAAACCGGGCTGGTAAGCCAAAATTCTGTCGAACCAGCCAAGATGCTTCCCTGCAATCCGCACCACTATGCCAACGTATATCATGGCGAACAACGTCCCGACGCCCACAATGTACCACTGCCACGCGCCAAAGAATACAAAACAGAATATGACAGCCAGAGCAACCAACGAACAATCCACGCATATCTTTATTTTCGGAAACTCGATGCCGGTTATCTGGCTTACGGCAACAGGGAAACCCTCGCCAGGCATCGTTACCGAGCCGCATCTCACCTCCAAGGCTATGCCGATGCCCAAGACGGTGCATCCCAAAACCTGCGAAACGATCTTCTGCCACAAATCAACAGGTGTCAGCCAGGAGGTAAGCAGCATGTTGAGGTCGATGAGCGAGCCAAAGACAAAACCCACCAAGAGCTGGAACAATTGCACCGGCTCAAACTTGCGGCGCAGAACGGCAATCTGCCCCACAACAAAAATGGCGTTCATGATATATGTATATTGACCGATGGTGAACTTGGGAACGCCCAATTCTTGTTTGCCTGCCATCTCGAACACATACGGCAAGGTGGAAATCACGCTTGCCCCCAGCATGCTTCTTACGCAGACAGCAACGCCCAAGGTCATTACACACAACGAAAAAAGCAGCAACAAATGCTGCCATACAAATGAAACAATCTGATCTTTAATACTCATTATATAGTTGTTATACCCTGTCTCTGCACGGCTTCCCCTAAAATGCACGGCTCACGGTTCGCAACGTGATAATACCCGTACCTTTCTCCTGCTTTGAAATTTGGGTACGTTGCACGCCGGCACGCTCACAAAGTTGTTCCTGTGTGAGGTTCGGTGTCGTGATGCCATTTCAACTTTATGGAGGTGCAAAGGTAGTGCGTTGTTTCCCCAAAACGGTACGCAACATTGTTTCCCGTCCGGGCTGTACTTGATTAACGGTATATACGGAACGGCGGCTTCTGCAAGTGTCAGTCGCCTGTGCTTGCTTGCGTTTCTTGGTTTTCCGCCCATTCCACGCGGAGCTTTCCGCCCTCCTTGCACAGCGATACGCTGATTGCGGTGTGGCTGTCTGCGTTTTCCGCCATTAGAAGCTCGCACGCCGCATCCTCTATGTTGCTCTGTATCGCCCGCCTTAGCGGTCTGGCTCCGAGTTGCGGGTCAAAACCTTTTTCCGCAATGAAGTCCCTTGCTTCGGGAGCTACTGTCATTGTGTAGCCGATGGACTTCGTGCGTTCCACGAGCTTGTCGATTTCCGTGTCGGCAATCTTTCTCACGGCTTCTTTTGTAAGCGGCTCGAACATGATAATCTCGTCAATGCGGTTAAGGAACTCCGGGGCGAACGTGCGGTTCAGCGACTTTCGTATAATAGAGTCGTTCTGGCTCCTGTCGCCGGCTCCGGGGGCGTTGAAGCCTATGCCGTGGCCGAACTCGCGCAGTTGTTTTGTGCCGCTGTTTGACGTCATTATTATAACGGTGTTCTTGAAGTCAACGGTGCGTCCGTTGCTGTCGGTGAGCCTTCCCTCGTCCATGACCTGCAACAGCAGGTTGAACACATCGCCGTTTGCCTTTTCAATCTCGTCGAGCAGTATGATGGAGTAGGGGTGGCGGCGCACTTTTTCCGTGAGCTGTCCGCCCTCCTCGTATCCCACATACCCCGGAGGTGCGCCGATGAGGCGCGAAACGGAATATTTCTCCATGTATTCGCTCATGTCGATGCGTATGAGCGCGTCTTCGGAGCCGAACATGAAGTCGGCGAGTTTTTTTGCCAGCAGCGTCTTGCCCACGCCTGTAGGGCCGAGAAACATGAACGTCCCTATCGGGCGTTTGGGGTCTTTCAGCCCTATGCGGCTGCGCATAATCGCCCTTGTGAGCTTTTGCACGGCGGTGTCTTGGGCGATAACCTCGCCGGAGAGCTTTTGGTGCATTCCTTTCAGCCTTATGTTTTCGGCCTGCACCATTTTCTGCACCGGCACTCCCGACATATGCGAAACCACCTCCTCAATTTGCGGGCGGTCAACAATTTCGCGGTTTTCGCTGAGCGACTCCTCCCATTGCTTCTGCATCTGCTCGTATTGGCGTGTGAGCGTGATTTCCTTGTCGCGCAGTTCGGCGGCACGCTCAAAGTCCTGTTTTTTCACGGCCTCGTTCTTGTCCGCCTTCAGTTGCTCTATGTTGTTTTCGCATTCCTCAAGTTCCTTAGGCACTTTGAGGTTTACGATGTGCGCACGCGACCCCGCCTCGTCAAGCGCGTCTATTGCCTTGTCGGGCTGGCATCTGTCGGAAATGTAGCGGTCGGTGAGCGAAACGCAGGCTTCAATTGCCTCGTCGGTATAGCGCACATTGTGATGGTCTTCGTACCTGTCCTTGATGTTGTGGAGAATCTGCAGTGTCTCGTCGTATGACGTGGGCTCTACAAGCACTTTTTGGAAGCGCCTTTCGAGTGCGCCGTCTTTTTCTATCGACTTGCGGTATTCGTCCATCGTGGTTGCGCCGATGCACTGTATCTCCCCGCGTGCGAGAGCCGGCTTCAGAATGTTGGCGGCGTCCATTGTGCCGGGGGCGGAGCCCGCGCCGACAATGGTGTGTATCTCGTCGATGAACAGGATTATGTCGGGGTTCTTGCGCAGTTCCTCAAGAAGGCCGCGAATGCGCTCTTCGAACTGGCCGCGATATTTTGTGCCGGCAACGAGCGAAACCATGTCGAGCGCGACAACGCGCTTGTGCAGGAATGTGCGCGGCACCTTGTGCTCCTTTATCCTTATGGCGAGACCCTCCACTATCGCGCTTTTGCCCACTCCGGGCTCGCCTATCAGCACAGGGTTGTTTTTCTTGCGGCGGTTCAGGATTTGCGCAATATGCTCAATTTCCTTTTCGCGTCCCACAACGGGGTCGAGCCTGCCTTTGGCGGCGGCGTCTGTGAGGTCGTAGCCGAAATTGTTTATCACCGGCGTTTCGTTGCCGGGTGTGGGCTTGAACTCCGCCGGTCGTGCCGCGCCCTTTTTGCCGTGCTCTTCCAATTCCTCGTCTTCCTCGTCGTCGCTGAATCCGAAGCCGGCGTTCACGTCGGGCTTCATCGCGAGCATCTTGTGCACCGACTCGTATGTAACGTCATTGTCATTAAGGGTTTTGCATACGATGTTGCCGTTGTCTTTAAGCAAAGCCAGCAACAGGTGTTCGGTGTCGAGGCAGCGGCTGTGGAGCAGACGCACTTCGAGTGTGCCGCCACGGAGTATTTTGGCGGATGCCGGAGAGAGCACTATCTCGCTGAAAATGTCGGTGCGCGTGTTGCCGGTCTCCTCGTTGAGCTTTTCCTCTATTCCGCGCTTTATGTCGTCAAGCCGCAGGTGGAACTTGCTCAGGATGTCTATGGCCTTGCCCGAATTTTCGCGCAGCAGCCCGAGAAACAAATGCCCAGGCTCTATGGTGCGTGATTGCAGGCGTTCGGCTTCTTCCTTGCTGTATATGAGTATTTGGTTTACTCTTGGTGAAAACTGATTGTTCATGTTTTGGAGACTTTCCTTCCGTGCAAAGGTATTAATAAATTCAATATGGTATATAGCAAAGCCTGTGCCAAAGGTTTGGGTGAAATCTTTTTGCCATGAATTTGCCTTGTCTGCCTTTGTTTGGGACAGGGTGTAAAACCATGTTGTTTCCCAGAGGGTTGCAGACGGTGAAAAAAGGTCTGATATAATTTTTCCTACGTCTGATGTAGTTTTTTCTACATCGGACATAGTTTTTCCCACATCAAATGTAATTTTCATCCGCACACGATGGGCGCGTTCTAAAACTGCGATATCTGCAAGCATTGCGGTTTCTGTGGAAATCTAATCCCGAACCCGCGTCTTGTCTGGAATTTATGGCTAAATTTGCAGAGGGTGCGCAACAGCCACTTCCCTTTGCTGATGAGTGAAAACAAAAACATAAAGGTTTACCGTGCTTCCGCCGGCAGCGGAAAGACGTTCACGCTTGTTTCGGAGTATATAGCCCTTGCCATTTCCTCCCATGCAGGTTCGTCGGCGTTTGCCAACATTCTTGCCATAACCTTCACCAACAAGGCCACGGGGGAAATGAAGATGCGCATTCTCAACACCCTTTGGAACATTGGCAACGGACTTACGCAGGGGAATGCCTATGTTGAAAAAATAGGCGGGATGCTCGGCGGAAAGTTCAGTGCGGAGGAGATCAGGGAACGTTGCGCCACCACGCTGCGCCACATACTGAACAATTATGACTTTTTTGACGTAAAGACGATAGACTCCTTTTTTCAGGGAATAGTGGGCGACATAGCCGCAATGATAGGCTACGATTCCAGTCTTGAGGTGTTCCTGAATGACGACGAGGCGGTGGACTCGGCGGTGGAGAATATTGTGGCTCAGGCTGCGGAAGGGAAAAACCGTGTGCTGGCAGGGCTGCTGAAGGATTATATTGAGAAAAATCTTGAGGAAAACTCCTCGTGGGACTTCCGCCGTGCCTTGAAGCGTTTCGGACTCAACGTGTGCCGCGAGGCGTATATGCGCAATGAAGCGGAGATAAACCGCGTGTTTGGCGACACCAGGGTATTTTCGGAGATATATGACCGGCTGGCAGGGGAGAAGAAAAAGGCGGAGAATCTTATTTCCCACCTTGCCGACAGCATGACGATAGACTATGACAAGTTTGCGAAAGGCAGATATGTAAGGAATTATGTCGCCAAGGCGGTGGAATGCGAGTGCGACGGAATGAACAAGTCGGTTTCGGCTTTCTATAACGGCGACTACGGCAAGACAAAGGCTTCGCCCGAGGAGATGGATATGTGGCATTCGCAGTTTGTGGCGTTTGAAAAAGCCCGCGCCCGACTGTTCCGCCGGCTCAACAGTGCCGACCTTACGCTCAAAAACCTAAACGAGATGAGAATGCTCGAAGCCATAGACCACGAGGTGAAGAAAGAGAGTCGCGATGAAAACCGCATACTCCTTTCCAAAAGCCAGGAGCTTGTGAGCGAACAGTTGCGCGATGGCGAAAACATTTCCTTTGTGTTTGAACGCGCCGGGCGCAGATACCGCCACATAATGCTCGACGAGGCGCAGGACACGTCGCAAATGCAGTTTGACAGCCTTTGGAAACTGATGTCAAACCTTTTGGCAGCCGAGGGAAACCGCTGCGTGGTGGTGGGCGATGTGAAGCAGAGCATCTACCGTTGGCGCGGCGGCGATTGGAACATACTGCAAGGCTTGGGAGAGAAGTACGATGCGGAAGGACGCTATGTGCTTGGGGACAATTACCGCAGTTGCGGAAACGTGGTTGCTTTCAACAACGAGTTTTTCGAGTATGTGAGAAAACTGCGCCCCAACGGCATTGACAGGATTTATTCGGATGTAAGGCAGTGCGCAAAGCATGAGCCGGCGGCAGAGGGATATGTGAAGATTTTTGGAATACCGTCGGACAGCGACGACGTGGAGGAGGAAAGACTCGAAACCTTGCTCGACAACATAGAACTTGCACACGACGCAGGGGTGGACTATAGCGAAATGGCGATACTCACACGCAAGAACGACGAAATATATGCCATTGCCGATTATGCCAAATCAAACGACGCTCCTTTCAAGATAGACACGCGCGAGGCGTATAACCTTACAAACTCCGTGGCGGTGGAAATCGTTGTAGCCGCGATGAAATATGTTTATGGTGAGGTTTGCGGCAATCCCGACAATGTTTGCGGCTTTTTCGTAGCCCGCGAATACCGGCGGATATGCGATGTGGCGGCTTTTGCCGAGCCTGTTTTTGAAGATGCAAGCGAAAATGCGGTGCGCGAGTATATTGAAAAGTCATTGCCGCCAAAACTCGCAAAAACAAAAAGCGGCCTCGCCGAACTTCCTGTTGCAGAAATGGCAATGAGGCTGGCGCGTATGCTGCGTGTTTCGGACATAAAGGGCGAGAGCCAGTACTTGCTGACTTTCTTGGACTATATAAACGCTTACTCACAACGCAATGCCTACGACCTGAAACGCTTTTTTGACGATTGGGACGCGGAGGGGGCGAAGCAGTATATTGACATGGGGGCTGACAACGGCATAAAGGCGATGACCATACACAAGGCCAAAGGATTGGAGTTTCACACGGTGTTCATTCCTTACTGCGACTGGAAATTTGTGCCTACGAACAGCTCCAAGATGTGGTGCAGTCCGCACGGCGAAGGCTATGACGGCATTCCCCTTGTACCTGTGGGCTTCGTCAAAAAGGCGAGGGAAAGCATTTACGAAGACGATTATGCCAAGGAGGTCTTTGACGTGGAGGTTGACAACCTTAATATGCTGTATGTGGCGTTCACAAGGGCAAAGGCAAACCTTTTTGTGCAGTTTGCCGAAAGAGACAAGTTGGGCGACACCATAAACAGCATGAGAATATCAGATTTTCTTGCTTATGCCTTGGGCAATATGGATATGGAAAGATACGGCAAGGATATTGTGCCGGGGGAAAAGGCAGCAAAGAATGGCGGCGGCAGGTTTTCTCCCCAAGGCCGTGTTGTGGAACTTGATGTGAATATGGAGGAACTGGCGTGAAGGCTTCTTTTTTGGCAATGGTGGCGGAAGAGCTTGTGAGGCGCGGCGGCGATTATTCCGCTTTGAACATAGTGTTCCCGCAGCACAGGGCAATAGAGGTGTTTGGCGGCATCTGGGCTAAGAAAAGTTCCGAAACAGCAGGGCGTTCCCCCCGGCTGTTTACCATGAGCGGTTTGCTCCGCAACAGCTCGGGATTGAAAAAAGCGGACATAAGCGATATGCTTTTCCGGATATACAACGCTTATCTTGCCGTGTGCGCCGGGCGTGGCAGTTCTGACATAATGACACTCGAGGAGTTCCTGCCGTGGGGCGAGATGATGCTTGGCGATTTTGACGATGTTGACAAAAGTCTTGCCGACGCGGCATCGGTGTTTCGCGAAGTCAACAACTTGCGGGACATAGAGAACATGAAGTTTGCCGATGAGGAGAGCGTGAGGCGGCTCAAGGAGTATTTCTCCACGTTCTATCAGGCTTATGGCGACAATATGCGCGGCAAATACCACGAGGTATGGAATATGTTGTCGGCGATATACGGACATCTTAAATCCGGGCAGAAAAAGACTACATACGAAGGGGCTGTTTACCGCAAAGGCTGCGAGAACATTTTGAAAACCGCTGGCGGGAAAAAATATGAGTTTGTCGGCTTCAATATGCTGAGCGGGGCAGAAAGGCGCGTGATGAGGCATTTGAAGGAGCAGGGACGTGCTGATTTCTTTTGGGACTACACTCCGGGATTTGTTGACGGGGACAACGTTGCGGTTTCCGACATTCGCGCAAATCTGAAAACATTCGGTGGTTGGATTCCTCCGTGCGAGAATGAAAAATTGCCTGCCGTGAAGATTGTGGAAAGTTCCACGCAAAGCGGAGAGGCGGCATACGTGGCAAAATGGCTCGAAACAGTAAAACCTGCAAAAGATGACTTTACGGCGATAATCCCAATGGACGAGGGGATTGTTGGAATGCTGCACCATTTTCTGCCCTGCGGGGATTTTGACTTCAGAATCCCATGTGCGCTGGCGCAGACTTCGGTGTATGCCAAACTGATGCGCTTTATCGATGCCGAAATAAAAAATCACGAAGGTGCGGTGGAGTACGACGGGCGTACTATGGTTGCGGCGTTGAAAAAAGAGACAGAAGATGGGATAAAGACCGACGAGGACGAAGATAGCGCGAATGAGAAAGTTTCGTTGGAGGCTGCAAAAACTGCGGTAAACACAGTGTGGGCGTTATTGGAAAAAAACAAAAATTTGAAAGTTTCGCCGCGTGTAGCTGCTATGATATTCAAGTCACAGTATGCCGCAGGTGGAGACGGAAGCGGAGGCGATGTCGGCGACAGCAAACCCATTTCATGCGGCAGGCGGCGTGTTGATGTCATTAACCTTCAGGACACCCGCACGATTGATTTCGACAACGTTCTTTTGCTCGACTGCAACGAGGGTTCGCTTCCGCAAACAAAGCGCCGCCCAACCATGCTCCCCAACGCGGTGCGCTCGGCGTACGGCTTGCCCGTGCTGAATAACGGCAGCGTGGCGGCGTACAACTTTTTCCGCTTGCTGGAGCGCACGCCGAACATCTCCGTGGCGTATTCCTCTTCGTCAACAGCGATGGGAAGCCGTGAGATGTCGCGGTACATATTACAGATGCTTGCAGGGCAGATAAGGCGCGGCTGCAACGCGGAAACCATTGTCGGGAAAGCGGTGTTGCGCGAGTATATGCCGCAGGAGGTCAGAAAGTCTCCGCAGATGCTGCAGAAAATAAAGTCGCTCGAGGCAACGCCATTATATATGTATGTGGAATGCCCTTTGAGGTTTTATTATAACAAGGTGGCGCGGCTGCGCGCCCCCAAGCCGGATGCCGAAAAAATGCCGCAAAATCTTTTCGGCACGATATTCCATGACTCAATACAACAATATTACGAAAACAAGCCAAGCACGCATATAGAGCGTTCCACAATAGAGCAGGATTTGGCTGACAAAAGGCTTGCGTATCTTTCGGAATGCGTCAGAAGGGCTTTCGGGGATTCAAATGTTGCGGACAACAGCGTGATACGCGGCATAATAATGAAATACCTGAAGGACGTGCTGCGCTACGATGCCGCCAATGCCCCGTTCGACATAGTGCCGCAATATATAGAGAAGTTCCTCTACGTGCCTTTCACCTCAAAAGGCGGATATACCGTAAATGTGGGCGGTAAGTTCGACCGCGTGCACATAAAGGACGGCGTGTATGTGGTGGTTGACTACAAGACCGGCAAATGGGGCGGGGCGGTCAAGGCGGCAAACCTGCACGAAGTGTTCTCAAAGCCCGACTCGCAGAAACATTACAATTATGTGTTGCAGACCTTGGTCTATTCGCTTGCGCTCGACAACGTGCTAAGGGCAGAAGTGATAAGGCCTGAGTTGTATTTCATCACGGCAATGGCCAAGGACGATTTTGAACCGTGCATAAGCATAAACAAGACGGTGCTGGGCGGCTTCTACGAAGTGCGCGATGATGTGCGTGAGGAAGTGCAGCGTATTGTCGATGACATATTTGATTTGTCAAAGCCTTTCGCTCCTTGCAACAACGGCAAGGTTTGCGCTTATTGTGATTACCGCCGGCTTTGTTTCAGAAAATGAATAAACAGACAAACATATAATAAAAACAAAACAATGGACTTAAAAAAAATCCTATTCCCGCTCTGCCTTGTGGCGGGCGTAACGGCTGGGGCGCAAAGCCGCGCCGACCGTCAGCAGCTTAACGACAAGAACTCATTCAGCATGATTTTGCTCGGCGACCCGCAGGGCTACACAAAGTATGACATCAACCAGCCGCTATTTGAGCTTACAACGTTGTGGTGTGCCGACAACATCGAAAACCTCAACATAAAGGCTGTGCTTGTTACGGGAGACCTTGTGGAGCAAAACGACAACATTGTGCTGAACCGCTCCATGCTCAACCAGACAAGCCGCCAAATGTGGGAAAGCGCGTCGCGCAGCTTGGCACGCCTTGACAACAAGGTGCCCTATATCATCTCCACAGGAAACCACGAGTACGGCTATACACGCGGGGACGAGATATTCACCCATTTCCCCGAATATTTCCCTGTGGAGAGAAACTCAAAATGGGCGGACTGTCTTGTGGCGGCTTTCCCGAACAGGGAGGGAAAGGCCTCGCTCGAAAACTCGGCATACGCTTTCAAGGACAAGAACTGGGGCGACCTGCTTGTGATTGCCGTTGAGTGGGCGCCGCGCGATGCGGTGCTTGATTGGGCAAAAAAACTTTGCGACAGCGAGAAATACAAAAGCCACAAGGTAATTCTGCTTACCCATACATTCTTGCGCCAAAAGACTGCAAAACGCACGGACAATGAAAACTACAAAATAGAACCCCACAACTGGGGGCAGGGCATTTGGGACAAGCTCGTTAAGTGCACCCCCAACATACGCTTTGTGTTTTGCGGACACACGGGTGTCCCCGGCTCGTTCGAGGAAAGCGTTGCATACCGCAAGGACAAGAACGATGCCGGAAAAACCGTCCACCAGATGATGTTCAACGTCCAGATTCTTGGCGGCGGCTGGGAAGGCAACGGCGGCGACGGCTGGCTGAGAATACTCGAGTTCATGCCCGACGGCAAAACCGTAAAGGTGAGTACATATTCAGCCCTTTTCGGAATATCGCCAACAACAAAGCAATTCGCGCACCGCACAGGCGAATGCGACCAATTCGACATGGTGCTCGACTGACATAAGCCTGGGGGAAAACAGCGGCAGACACACGTTCCGGCGCAGTGCCTGCCGCTGTTTTTGCTTGTAAAAAGTTTTAGCGGATACCGATAATTATAAATCCTGTTTTTGTTTATTTCTCATATCCCTCATAATAATAACTCTGCTCAATGCCCTTGAATATCACTTCGCGGTTCTCCGTGTCGGGGGTAAGGTTCTGATTGAGCAGGTAGCGCAGTTCGAGGTCGTTGATTGGGGAGCGTTCCATGGCCGAGAGATATTTGTCCTTGTCCACATACTGCCAGTTGACCACTTTGCCAAGCGAGCGTTTAAGCATCATGTCGAGCCAGATGCGGGTGGAGCGACCGTTACCCTCCATGAAGGGGTGGCACACGTTCATTTCGACATACTTTTCAATGATGTGCTCAAAAGTGTCTTCAGGCATCTTCTCTACGGCAGAAAGGGCTGCGTCAAGATAGAGCGAATTGGCAAAGCGGAAGCCGCCCTTTGCAATATTCTTGTCACGGATAACGCCTGCAAACGAATACAGCCCATCAAACAGATAACGGTGTATCTGTTGTAGTCCTGCAGTTGTGCCAACAGGTATATTGTTTATATCGCCTGACTCAAAAAGGCGGTGGGCATTAGCCAAAGAGCATTCGTCAATTTCTTTTGTTGTCATTTTGCCTCACTATTATTGATTGCCTGTTCAAAGGCAATTTTTACAAAAAGCGGCACTTTAATCCGCTTATTGTTTGTTATCTGTTTTGGCTTTGTTGCCGCATACAAAAATAAAACAAATCCTTGACAATGGCGGGCGATAACGGAAATGGTTTTCTTGTTAATTGCGTTTTAGCCTGTTGCGGAGCAAGCAGGCGGATGTTTTTGGGATTTTGCATTTTCTAAGTACGCACGCCCGAACTTTGTAATCTCATTCGTTTGCCGATGGTGCAGTCTGCGGGGAAAAATATCAGGCATAACCGTGGGAACGCGGCAAAAAGTTTTTTTGCGGGTTTTGTGCGGAAAAAGCTACATGGGATTTTGGCGGAATTATGTCTGATATAATTCAAAAAAGGTCTGATGTAGTTTTTCCCACGTCAGACATAATTTTTGCTGTTTGAAGTGCCGTTGGTTTTCAGATACTTGCAAACTGCAAAAAAACGCGTTCAAAAGAAGATTGGCGGCAAAATAATTTTCTGCGTTTTGAAGATTTTGAAGAAAAAGTTAGTCTAAAACGGAATTTGCATATAATCATTTGCAACTTCGTTTACCACAGAATAATCGTGCAGCTTATTCAAATCCCCGATATGACTTGCCAGGTTTTCAAGTTTTTCGGAATTTTCCATTTCCTCACGCCTTGCCTTGCTCAACCTGCAAAATTCCTCCTCCTGCTCAAGCCCCGCAAACCGCCGCCCGCACAAATTTGCGGCAATGCCTGTAGTGGAACTTCCGCAAAAAGGGTCAAGAACCCAATCTCCATTATCTATGCACACACTACGTTATCACTTGTAAACTATGTCCTACCGTTGAGAAGAAAATAGACAAGGTATGCACAAATAATGTAAAACTTGAAATCAGAATAGAATTCCTCATTCATAAGAACTTTTTAAGCGTTTCAGTATTCTACAGATATGCTCTTTAGGATAGTGTGATTTTTGAAAATGCTTATATTCGTTTTCCCAAAGGTAATCAACAACGGCTTTAATGTCTGCCTTTTGTTCTTCTGTTAGTAGTTGCTTTACTATAAGGTCTGTCGTATCAAATTCCGCTTCTTCAATCCAAGGATTATCTTTGAGAAGATTGCATCTTGCCTCTTTCTCATTTTTTCCAAAGGTTCTGCCAAGAACTTGACAATTTTCCACATCGTTTCCATTTGGGCCTTGCGTGAAACCTTCTGTAGTGTAAAAAATGTATTCTGACATAGTTGTATATTACAAAAACATATTTGTTCATAAACTCTTTTGAAATTATCTACCAACTGAGCGTGCTGTTAGATAAATCCCTCACTTGCTCTTGCTATACGCATTAATTCATATTGTTTACAGATACTCTCATAACTATGGAAAGCAACACGTTCTTTCACTTCCTTGAAAGCAGTTCTGCTCATCACTTTGTCAAACTGTTCCTTGCGGTTCTGAGGTGCGACAATAAGAAAGCGACTATGAAAGTCTTGTAAATCACAAAACTTTGTGACTGAGTTTTGAATGTCTGTAGAATGTTCAACTTCGAAGAAGCTATTTGGCATTTTGCGTTCATTAAACCAAATGACATCCACAGTTTTTGCTCTGTCTGTCAAGTTTTCGTATGAAAAGTTGGGAATACGGATAGTTGAGCAAATATCCTTCAATGGCTTTTCAAGGAACTTGCGATTTTGGTCTTGGGCAGGAACATAAGTTGTGTAATGCTTCATATTGCCAATCTCGATAATAAGTCCTTGATAGTAGCCATGTGTAAACCGTTCGACGCTCTGCTCTTCTTGAGTTTGTATGTCAAATTTACGCATCACTTCTTCACGACATTCCTCCAACGCCCAAAGACCTGGCTGTATCTTAAATATTTCGTTAGATTGCTGCACTATTCTTCGGATTGATTCGTTGGGTGTCTTGGTTGCCCACGATTTCGTATCAACGAGATGATACAAATCACCAAGGGTGGCATACCCTCCTGTTTTGCGAAGAGTGTCTATAACTTGTTGTGTCTGTGTATATTTCTGTTGCGCCATAATCAATTTTACTTTAATAAGTTTCTGCCTCCTGTATTTTCAAGTATTCTCATTTGCTGGATGGCTATCTGATTAAGTTTGATGAGCCGTTCCGATTGTGCCATTCCGTCATTGATGAACACGGCGTTGAGATTTTCCATGTTCGAGAGACAGATAAGTTCATTGATGCTGGCATAATCACGGATGTTACCTTTCTTGTCGGGATTTTGCTCACGCCATTGTTTTGCCGTCATACCGAACATGGCTATGTTAAGAACATCCGCTTCATCGGCATACTTCATGGCAGCTTGCTCACGTGTTACCTCTGCAGGAATAAGATTAGCCTTGATTGCATCTGTGTGAATACGATAGTTTATCTTTGACAGCTCACGTTTGGCAGACCACGCCAATTGCTTCTGCTCGTCAGCTTTAAGACGTTGGTACTCTTTTACCAATAAAAGTTGGAAACGAGGACTAATCCACATTCCGAAATGATAGGCAATGTCGCGATGAGCATAAGTTCCACCATATCGGCCGGCTTTCGCTATAATGCCTATGGCGTCTGTTCTTCGAATCCATGCCTTAACGGAAAGCACAAAATTGTTGCTTCCTGCTGCATTTCTAATTGTATCGAATTCGGTACAATTAAAATTCGGATTATATAGCATTTCCCATTCACCGAGATATTCTATTGTGCTTTTGAGGCTCATCCATCTGAAAATTATGTGCTCCTGCATTTGGCTATGTGCCATATCAGTCAAAGAGATATAATCCTCGTTTTGTACGTTTACAACAGATATTTCCGTGTTTTCGACTTTTATCTTTGCCATATCTTCCAGCTTTGTTGCCGCATACAAAAATATGATAAATTCTTGACAATAGCGAATGATAGTGGAAATGGTTTTCCGGTTAATTGCGTTCCTTATTGGGGAGTAGGCGGATGTTTTTTGGTTTTTGAACTTGGTGGAGACGTTCTTCACAATGTCGCGACTTCATCCGCATCGTTTGCGGGGTGGTCTGTGGGGAAAAATATCAGGCAAAAACGAGGGAACGCGGCAAAAAGTTTTGCGCGGGTTTTGTGCGAGAAAAACTGTGTGGGATTTTGGCGGAATTATATCAGATATAATTCAAAAAAGGTCTGATGTAATTCAAACTACGTCGGACATAGTTTTTGCTGTTTGAAGTGCCGCTGGTTTTCAGACGCTTATAAAATCGCAAAAAGCGCGTTCGAAAGGAAAATGCTGGCAGTGAAATTTTCGGCGTTTTGGAGATTTTGGAGGGAAAACGCAATGCCGTACGGCGACATTGCTGTGCTTTTTCGAAGAATGGGAGACGGATGCCGTTTTACGCCTCTAATCCTCGAAAATCATGGCTGTGGCGTATGCGGCGATGCCTTCCCCGCGCCCGGTGAAGCCGAGGCGTTCGGTTGTTGTGGCTTTTACCGACACGTCTTTTTGCGGGATTTCCAGGCACGTGGCTATGCACTCCTGCATTTGCGGGATGAAGTTTTTCAGTTTGGGCTGCTCAAGGCAAATGGTGATGTCAACGTTCCCTATGGTGAAACTGTGTTCTTTGAGAATGGCGGCTGTGGCTTTGAGCAGCAGCTTGCTGTCTGCCCCGCGATAGCGCTCGTCGGTGTCGGGAAAGTGGCAGCCTATGTCGCGCAGGGCTGCCGCCCCGAGAAGTGCATCGATTAGCGCGTGCAACGCCACGTCGGCATCGCTGTGTCCGAGCAGGCCGAGGGAGTGGGGGATCTTGATGCCCCCGAGCCATAGTTCGCGGTTCTCCACAAGGCGGTGAACGTCAAATCCAAATCCGATGCGCGGTTTCATTTCTGCTTGTGCGTGTGCCGGGTGGGGCGGTGTTATCTTCTTCTTGAGAAGAGGTCTTTTATTCCGTCAAAGTCGAATGCGAGGGAAACTCTCAGGGTCTGGTCGAGAGGGTTGCTTGCCGCCGTGGAAAGCACATAGCCGGCGTCGATTGAGAAAACGTTCATGCGGAAGCCCGCGCCCACGGTGAAGTATTTGCGGTTGCCCTTGTCCTTGTCCTCGTCGTGGTAGCCGGCGCGCAGTATGAACTTGTCGTTGTAGGTGTATTCCACGCCGAAGCTCCACTGTATCTCTTTCAGTTCCTCGCTGAAGCCGCCGGGCGCGTCGCCGAAGCTCTTGAATATGCCGGTGATTGGCGACATGTCGTAATAGTCCTTTTGCAGACGCTCCTGGTACGCCTCGCTGCTCTCGTCGTCTTTTTGGCGCGGCATTGTGGGCACGAGCAGCTTGTTGAGGTCAACGCCGAAGGCTATCTTGTTGTATTCGTTTATCGGCACAAGGTAGTTCACGCCAAGGCGCAGGTTGGTGGGGATGAAGTACGTGTTTTCGTCCCCGAATTTCATTTTGCTGCCGATGTTGCTTATGTTCAAACCCAATGCAAGCTGGCATTCGCGGCTTCCCATTACCACGTATTTGTTGTAGTACATGGCAATGTCGGCAGCAAATGCGTTTCCCGGCTTTGTGTCGTCTGAATAATTTCCGCTAAGGTCGGAGCGGATGTAGCGCAGGGCTATCGCCGCCGAGAAGTTGTCGCTGAGCATTCGCGACACGCCTACATCGAACGCCATCTCGTAGGGCTTTATGCTCATGTTGTCGCCGGCGTCAACTTCGCCGAGCGAGAAATAGCGGAGCGATGATGACAGGGCGGTGTAGTCGCCGAGTCGCATATATCCCGCCACGTATGCGAGGTCGATGTCGTTGACTATTTTGCGCAGCCATGGGGTGTAGTTCACGGCAATTCCCGCACGGCTTATGCAGAAGGGGTATTTGGCGGGGTTCCATGCCTGTGAGTTCACGTCGGGGTCGGTTGCCGCGCCAATGTCGCCCATACCTCCCGCACGTGCGTCCGCCCCTATCTTCAGGGAGTTTACCGCCGTGCTGACGGGGTTGAACTTGTCCTTCTCGCCGTCGGCCCTGGTTGTCGTGGCAAACGCCATGAACGACATCAGTATTATTGCTATCTTGTATTTCATCGTCTGCTTGTATGTGGATTGCACTTATATAAAACTGTGTGTGGCTTTATTTATTGTTCAGTATAATCAATTTCTTGGTTTTGGTGCTTGCCGCCCCGTTGCCCTCGGACACCGACACTCGGTAGAGGTAAACGCCGCCGCCCACTCTCGCCCCCGAGGAGTTTGTGAGGTTCCACGTTATGGGGTAATGCCCGTAGTCGCTCTCGCCGTTAGTCGTGGTCTGCCACACGAGCTGTCCGTATGAATCGTAAACCCTCACGGTGAACTTCACGTCGGTGAGCGGACGGTCGTATGACACATTGAACACTGTCGTTTCGGTGGCGGGGTTGGGATTGCACGTAACATCGAGAACGTTAGGCTTGAGGTTTCTCACCGCAACGAAGTCGAGCGCGGCCGAGGATGAGTTGCCCAGCATGTCCCATGCGCGGAAAACAAGGCGGTGGCTGCCGGGCGGCAGTTCGGGAATGGAGTAGCCCACGCTGCCGCTTGTGAATGTGCCAAAATCGTTCTTGAAATAATCGTTCAGCACGTATGACGTGGCGGCGTTGCCGTCGATGATAAGTTCGATGTCGTGTCCCACGCCGCTTCCAGTGGCGTTGATGCCGTCGCTGTCGCGTAGCATTGCCACGAAGTAGGGCGTGGTGTTTGTTTTGTCGCCGTTGCGGAAGTCGGGATTGTTGAGGTAAACGAACAGGGCTGGGCCTGTTGAATCGTTTTTAAGTTCGGCGGAGGAGTTTATTGCAAAGTTGCTGTTCGTTCCGTGGCATTCGGCTGTGCGGTCGTTGCTTACGGCATAAAGGTTCATAAGGCAGGTCTCGTCTGAATAGCTTGCGTCAACCGAAACGGGGAAGTCGAACTCGAACACGCCGTTGCGCACGGAGTCTGTGCCTTCGAAAAGTCGGCGTGTGCGGTTGCTGAACACGTAAGGGTCTTTGCCGTTTCCGGCGTTGTCGTGGCAGGTTATTGTTTCGAGCTTGTCGAACACAGTGGCGGTAACTGTGCCGTTGAAGTCGGGCATCCTTGCTCCGTTTTGCGAGGTTATGTGTCCCTTTATCCGCGCCACGCTTCCTGCCGCAAGGTTCACTTTCGCCCCGGTTGCCCTTTTGCCGTTTATGCTGTCGATTACCACTTTTCCCACGGGGGCGGCAAGACGCAGCGCAGGGTCTCCCATAAGCACGTACTTCATCTTGTTAATGGTGAAGTCGGTGCTTTCGCCCGAAGTGGCTACGAGGGCGCATTTAGTTTTCATCAGTGCCTCGCCCATAGTCATGAGTTTGCCGTTTTCCTCCGTGAGGATGTATTTCATCAAATGGGTGTTGAGGTTGAGGTTCCTTTGTGAGAAAACCGAGCGCGTAGCCCCGATGAAGGCAACAGAGCCGCCTTTTTCGTTCAGCACGGCACATTCGCCGATTGTCTCCTCGTTGGAGTCGAACGGCACAATCTCGCACGAGGATGTTATCCATACAGATGGGTTGCTGGTTTTGTTTTCCTTGAAGTCGTTAAGGAGCAGAACCTTTTCGTGGGAAATGGAAGCCGGTGCGCCATGCCCGGTGTAGTTCATGAGCAACGCGCCGTTGGTCATGTAGCTTTTGAGCTGCTTTGTTATTTCGGGATAGGAGTTTCCTGTGGATGTCTTTACCACGGTGTACGCGTCCCAATAAACTCTCCTCACGTTGTATTCCCTGTGGTTTGACTCTATTTGCTTGGCAATGGTTTCGGCATCTCCCATGAGCGAGTTGCTTGTCTTGTCGTCGTCGCCCATTACGCAGATAAGGTTCTTCCACGAGCCGACGCTGTTGTTGTACATATAATTAATGGTCTTGTCAACCATAATCTTGGCTTCGTCCTCGCGGTGCGCGGGGAAGCGTCCTATGGCGATGTCTGGTTTTTCCGCTGTCATGTTCCTGCCTTCCCCGTCGTCAAGAAAGGCGAAGAAGTCGTCGCTCACGTAACAGTTTATCTCGTTCGTGGAGTTCCACGATTCGTAGCAAAGCAGGAAATCGTCGGGTGTGCTGTTCTGCCAGTCTTTTGTAATCATCCTGTTGTCCCATGCGGCATCGCCGAAAAGCAGCAGGTAGCGCGGCATATCGGCGGAGGACGAAGCCCGGTCGTAGAGCATTTTCACGTAACGGCGGTAAGCCATGGCGTCGGGCGTGCCGGACGAAAACTCATTATATATCTTGTCGGCAGCAACAATTCTCACCCTAAGGTTGTCGTGTTCCCTGTGTGCGGCGGCGAGACGTTCCGCCTGTTTCGTTAGTTTCCCGCTTGCCGGCACGATTATAATCATGTCGCAAACCGAGTCGGCGTGCAGGTCTTGGTTTTCTAATTTCTTGTCGAGGGTCGGCTGTGGGAAGGTTTCTGCCGTATTCACCACGATGTATCTGTCTTTTGCCTCCGGGAGGGTTACGTTAAGTGTGCTGCCCGATAGCGTGCCTTCCACGTTTTGCTGGGCGCGCCCGGCAACGCCAAGCCGCCAGACTTTTGTGTTGCTGTCGGCAGAGGAAATGGCGTAGTTTCCCGCTCCGCTGTTGGCCGGGTCGCACAGCTCGAAGTAAGGCGTTGACAGATTGAGGTTTCTTTGGTAGTTGAACCGTATGTAGTCAAGCCTTGCCGAGTGTCCTGACGTTGTGGAGAAGTGAACGCTGTTTGACGTGGCGAGCGTGGTGGCGGTGTATGTTTTTTCGAGCAGTCTCGCCCTGTTTCCCTGCTCTCCTATATTGGTGTTGTTGAGCAGTGGGATTGTCATTCTTCCAAGACTTTCGGAGTTTAGGCTGCTGGTAACGTTGGTGGCGGAGGAAGCGTCGGACGCAGAGAACGCAATCGTAACGTATTGCTCGCCCTCGCTTGCTATTTCAGGAGCGGCGAGCTGGTAGGATTTTGAATTTCCGTTGGCAAAGTCGTAGCTGTCAAAGAACTGCTGTCCGCCAGCGTACCAGCTGTATGCGTCTTCCTCGTACAGGGAATGGGCGGGAATGGTTGTGCGTGCCTCGTTTGCGGCGGTTGCAGTCCCGGAGTTTTGCATTGTGGCGGGATTGTCGCCCTCGGTTAGGAAATAGTATGAGTACGATGAATACGGGTTGTTCGTGTGCCGCCATTTGTTGCGTACATAAGTCCATTTTGTCGTGCCGTTGGCGTAGAATAGGATTTTCGAGCCGTCGCGGTACAGCGGTATCTCCTCAAGGTCGTCAAAGTCCCTGTCGCTGCCGGAGTAGCTGATTACGGAGTCCTGCACCAGTCCGCCGTAACCGTAAAGTTTCACATTGGCGGGGTTGGAAAAGCCGGCGGAAGCCAGAAATGATTTTGTGAGCTGGTAAACTCCCTCCTTGCTCACGCGTATTTTCACCCATTTGCCGCCCGAAAGCACGGAGTGTTGGGCATACCGCCCGCTTTCTGCCGCGAGAGCTTTTGTTGTGCGTGCCTTTGTGGCGGTGTTCCTGTATATAGCCACCTTGCAGCTTTTAAGTCTGTAGAAAATCCCGCTGCGCCTTACGTAAGGATGGAACGAAATGTCGAGTACGCCCTCCTTGCGCTGTACAGCCACAATACAGTTGGCTTTCACATCCTCGCCTATCTCAATTTCGCTCGCAGACACGAGAGCCGCCTCCTGTGTGTTGAGCTTTTCGTATTCGGGATATTCAATCCTCACTTCAAAGTCGGTGTTGGCATAGTTTGCGCCCACGTTTATTTGGGTGGTGTATATCGGCAGCCCGCCCTCCTTTGATATGTTTTCGTGGGGAATGGTTACGAATTTGCCTTCTCCCACGGTCGCCACCGGCTCGTCGTTTATTAAGGCGTAAGCCGCCGGACTTTGCAGCCCGAGGAGGGCTGTTATCAGAAGACAGACGTATTTTCGGTTCATATATTACTCTTTTTCGTATGTCGCCTTTTGGTGGAGGCTTTATTTTATGTTGAACTCAAGCAGCTTGCTGCCGTTCGCAAATCCCGTGATGTGGGTGTTTGGCACTGCGGTGAAAACTGTGTCGCGCAGGGGAAGCAGCATGACATCCCCCTGTCTTATAGAGAGGAACTCGCTTGCGGTGGCTATGGTTTCGTCAGCGATGTCGCCGAAATTCTCCGTATTGAAGCGGCATTCCTTTCCGCCGCATTCCAGCAGGATGTCCACATTACTGGGTCTTTCGCCCGAAGTTTCCTCAAACTCTCCGCACGAAACTGCCCCGTCGAAGTTTTCCGCCATATCCCATGCTTTGCCCTCCTTTTTAAGTTCGGATTTCATGCCGCTCATCTCAAACTTCACGGCAACGCTCAGCGCATCGTAGTATCTTTGTGCAAAACGCTGCGGAATGCTCTTGCCAAGGCGGCTTATCCTTAGCGCAACGCACGCCGTGGCTGTGCATTCCCCGCCCCAGTCCGGCACAAAAACGGGTTTGCCGTGCGTCAGGAGAGCGGTGTCGGCAAGCGTTGTTATGCGCCCGCTTCTGCCTATAATATCTAACGTATGGAATGTTGCATTATTGCAAGCCGCCAGTGGTTCTGCTACGATTATTTTCATCCGGGTATGGTTTTGTCGTTACAAAAATAACGATTTCTGTTCAAAATGCGCGTGCGCCGGGTTTTTCGGGCGGGACGGTAATATACGAATACAATGATTTTGTGTAATTTCGCGTGGGCAAAACGGCTTTTGCCCGATTACAAATAACCCTAAAAAGCAAATGATGCTGAACAGACTGTTGGGATTTAATCCCGAAACCATGAGGGTGAGGACGGAAATTGTTGCGGGCGCGACCACGTTCTTCACCATGAGCTATATACTTGCCGTAAATCCGATGATATTGAGTTCAACAGGAATGGACAAGGCGGCGGTGTTCACGGCAACGGCCGTGGCTTCGGCAATAGCCACCCTGTTGCTCGCGTTTATGGCAAAGCTGCCTTTTGCGCAAGCTCCGAGCATGGGGCTGAACGCCTTTTTCGCGTTCACACTGTGCCAGGGCATGGGCTTCACGTGGCAGCAGTCGCTGGCGGCGTTGCTCATCGAGGGATTGCTGTTTCTTCTCATCACGTTCTTCAATGTGCGCGAGCTGATTTTGCAAAGCATCCCCACAAACCTGCGCTACGCCATTTCGGTTGGGATAGGTATGTTCATAGCCTTTATAGGTTTGAAAAATGCCGGCATTATCGTTGCCAACCCGGCCACGTATGTGGGGTTGGGCAAGTTCACGCCAACTTCGGTTCTCGGCATCATCGCCATTGTGTTGAGTGGAGTGCTTATGGCGCGAAAAGTCAAAGGCTCGCTGTTTATCGGGATAGTCATTGCCACGGTGGTCGGCATTCCGCTTGGCGTTACGCAGATTTCCGGAGGCTGGCTGCCGGTTAGCGCGCCCAATTCGCTCGCCCCGGTTTTCTGCAAGTTCGACTTTTCGGGACTTTTCAACTTCAGGATGTTTGTCGTGGTATTCTCGCTGTTGCTCGTGAACATCTTTGACACTGTCGGCACGCTTGTGGGTCTTGCCGACAAATCGGGAATAACCCGCCCCGACGGCACAATTCCGCGAGTCAAGGAGGCGATGATGAGCGACGCCATCGGCACAACGTGCGGCGCGTGTCTCGGCAGCTCAACAATCACAACCTATGTTGAGAGCGCGTCGGGAATGGCGGAGGGTGGCAGAAGCGGGCTTACCGCCTTTGTGGTGGGGGTGCTGTTTCTCGTCTCCCTGTTTCTTTCGCCGCTGTTCCTCCTGATTCCCGGCGCGGCAACAAGCGGTGCGCTCGTAATGGTGGGAGTGCTTATGATAGGCTCGGTGAAGAACATTGACCTTAACGACATATCCGAGGCTTTCCCGGCTTTCATCACGATGATAACAATGGTGCTTTGCTACAGCATTTCTGACGGCATTTGCCTCGGCATCCTCAGTTACGTGCTTGTAAAACTGTGCACCGGAAAATACAAACAAGTAACTCCCACGCTGTTGGTTTTGTCGCTGCTCTTTGTGCTGAATTTCATCTTCGGCTGAAAGACAAGTCGCGCCGCAGGCGGTTCACCACGAAACGGCAAAGGTTTCAAAATTGCATAAAATGTTGAATGGTAGGAGAATGACCGTTTGTGGGATGTTCGTGTAAGAAGTTGTTTTTTCAGATACTTGAAAGCGGCAAAAAAAGGTCTGATGTAGTTTGAATTACATCAGGAGTAATTTTTCCTATGTCCTATGTAGTTTTTCCCATGTCCCATGTAGTTTTTGGGATGTTTGGGAAATGGCGGGCGGTTATCGTTTTGCAATAATTGTAGGGGCGTATTGCATACGCCCTTTACGCCATCGCGTGAACCACACCGCAAACCGCCGCCACAACATCGCAAATCCGCGCACTTCAGGGCGTATGCCATACGCCCCTACGGCGGTGGAATTTATTGGTTGATTGGGTACTATGCGTTTTTGTTCATGCTCCGCCCGGCAGTCCAAACCGTCTGGAATGCTTTCAAATTATTGTTATTCATCTGATAAATTTATTTGTTAGGTTTGTAACTTATTCCATACCAATGATAGCCGTAGCTTGTAGTGCTCAATCCCCAAAGACCGTTTGAGAAATATTCGTATGCCGTCCGCATCGCCTTCTCCAACTGCGGGTATTTGCCATCCATCAGTTTTGCCATTTTTTCAACTTCCTTGTCCCTGCTGTGGTCTATTCCTGCTCCGCCGTCGCAATCGTGATACAAGGATGACCAGTAATGTTCCCAAAAACGCAGTTGGTCTCCTTTTGCCACATGGGACAGCAGCCAGAACATTATTTTGGGGATGCGGGCCGCAGCTTTTGGCGATATTTTATAGTCATCACCTTTACCTACCCAGCCGTTCATCTTGTGGATTACCAAATCTTGCAGTTGCCTCGGATCGTCGCAGCCGAAGTATATCGCGCCCAGAGAAAGGTTTAACAGCTTTATGCAAACTGCTGTGTCATTAATCGCAGTAAGTTCTCCGAAGGCACTTATAACATCCCAACTCTTTACATTGTCGCTCAGAGATTCGCGCTTGTAGATTTGATTATAAAAGTCCTCCCACCTCATAGGGAACGCGTCAAAAAATGCCTTTTGGTTCTTAGGCGTGTACTTTTCCTTCAGTTTGTAATAGGTTTGCTCAAGTTTGGAGATATGCGTGCCGCCATTCTTTCCTGTCGTCGGTTTTGTCACGTAAATTGTGTCCCTTATCACCTTAGGTTCTGCATATTCCGCATCCTGTGCATACTCTTTCGACTCTGCCATTCCCGTGTTCTGCGGTGTCGGCGTATTGCCGCACGACACCAAAAACAGCACAACAAATAAAACTGACAGTGATTTTCCCATACTATTGATATTGTTTATAAACCTGCATTGTGACTGGTTTTGAAACTTCGCAAATAAAACATTCCTGAATTGAACCTTTTTGATGTGGTTCGCCACTTTCATATCGTTTTTCATGTTTTTTATTGCTGATAAACCACTCATGTGCAAATATAGTCAGTAGTTTTTTATCTTCCAAATGTTTTTTGTAACAGTGCAACGAAAACTTTTTTACGCCAAAGCAAAACAAACGTTGCAAGCATACCATACCAGCCGCCAAGTTTCCCATATTACGCCACAGCCAAATTCCTTACAAACCCTCCATACGCGCTAAAAACGCGTAACCATTTGGGTTTCAAAAAGAAATGCAAGCAAATTGATTTCGGATTAATGATCTGATTTTCTGTGCATTGTAAGTGGGCATAAAAAGGTCTGATGTAATTTGAATTATATCAGACATAATTTTTCCTACGTCCTATGTAGTTTTTCCCATGTCCTATGTGATTTTTGCGGCATTGGTTTTGCGGAAATTGTGGGGGCGTATGGCATACACCCTGTACGCCACCGCATGAACCGCATCGCAAACCGCCGCCGCAACATCGCAAGGCGGCGCAATTCAGGGCGTATGCAATACGCCCCTACGGCGGCGCTATTCTTTCATTAATTGCTTGCTGTGTAATTGTATGGCGTGCTGCATACGTCCAAAACGCCGTCAGCTTTTTCTGTGTGGCGCGAAAGGATTTCCGTTCAGTACCTGATTTTCATGAGTTTCACTCCGTGGGGGGCTATGCTTATTTCGGTTTCCGCCGGGTTCATGTCCTGCTGCCGCCAAAGGTCGCGGGCTGATTGCAGCTTGCCTATTCCGAGCCTTGAAAAATATTTTCCGAAATCCACTTTCGCGAATTTGTCGCCAAGGTTGAATATGCCCACGGCATAACTGCCGTCGTGCAGGGGGCGTTTCCATACCTGTATGCTGCCATCGGTGATTTCCTGTTTTGCCTGTTTGCCGAGAATGTCCTGGTCTATGGCTATGACTTCGCTGTTGCAAAGCAGGTTGAACGTGAAGTCGTCTATCTGGGAAATGTCGCAGCCTATGAGCAGCGGCGCGGCGAGCAGCGACCACAGGCTTATGTGGGTATATTGCTCGTCGGCGGTGAGGCGCGAGTCGTGCAGCGTTCCTCCCCAGCCGCCAACCTTTCCGACCACGAGCATGTCGGGGTCGTTCCAGTGTCCGGGCATTGAGAAGGGCCATTTGTCCGCCTGCTGGCGGAAGCCTATGTCGCTTATCGACTCCCATGTGTCGCGTATGTCGTCGGTTGTACGCCATGAGTTGCCGTCAACTCCGTATGCCCAGCGGCATACGTTTTCCGCTCCCCACGCCACATTGTAGAACACGTCGCGTGGCAAACGGCGCAGTTCGCGCTCCATTTTCAGGTAAGGCTCAAGTTGCGTTGCCGCCGATTTGTCCTGATCCTCGGCAATGTTACGGGTGTAGCCGCAGCAGTCGTATTTAAGGTAGTCCACTCCCCAGTCGTTCCAAACCTTGGTGTCCTGCTTCTCGTGGTTCAGCGAACCGAGATAGCCCCCGCAGGTGAGGTCGCCCGGCGAGGAGTATATGCCGAATTTCATTCCGTGTGAGTGAAGCCAGTCGCCAAGTTCCTTCATTTGCGAGAATTTTTCGTTAGTGGAAATATAGCCTTGGGCATCGCGGGTTTCCGACTCCCAACCGTCGTCTATGTTCACGTAGTTGTAGCCGTAGTCGGCGAGCCGCTTTTCAATCATCGCGTTTGCCGACTCCAAAACCTTCTGCTTGGTAACGCCAAGTCCCCAGCAGTTCCAACTGTTCCAGCCCATAGGAGGAGTGAGGGCTATCTTGTCGCCAACTTTCAGGGTTATGGTCTTTGTGTCCTTGCCTTTGGAGTTTTGTGCTTCAAGCGTCAGGGCGTAGTCGCCGCGCTTATCCACGCTACCGTAAACAACCCCGCGCACGGAGTCAACGCTGAGTCCTTGGGGAAGGCTGGCGGCGCTGTATTTCATGGGCTTGTCGCCCGAGGCTGCGATTTTCATAATCACAGGTTTGCCGGGGCGCACGCCGTAAACAAGGGCGTTGTTTATTCGTGGGGTGGCAGGGGCGGGCGGTGTGAGTATGTATTTTGTGTATAGGGTTTGGGCGGTGCTGTTTTGGGTGTCGTTGTCCTTGTATGTGATTTTGAGCCGCGAAGTGTTCTCGTTGGGCATTGCGAAACTGAAAGTGCGGCTTTTCTTTCCTTTCACGCTTACTTTCTGCGTTGACGTTTTCGAGACGCTTCCCGTTTCGGCGTTTGTCATTTCTAGCGTCAGCACACCGTTTTGCGTGCAGTCGAAAATGTTGTCTATCTTGATGTCAAAGCGGCTTTCGGCGGTGAATGTCTTTTGCTCCACGCCCATTTTTATGCCGTCAAGCGGGTTTTCCTGCACCTCGAAATGTATCGGATCTCCCGAAACTCCGCCGTCATCCCCCTCGTTGTAAACACGGATGGCAAGCACGTTTTCCTTGTCCCATTTTATAATGCCCGAGTTTGCGGGGATGTTGTATTTTCTCGGCGTGTCCCACGCTCCGAAATAGCCGTTTTTGTCCGACGGCATACCGCCGGTCTTGCCCACAAGCACTCCGTTAAGATAAGTCTCGTCAGCGTCGTCAATATATCTTATGCAAAGGTTCAGACCATATTTAAGGTTTTTGCCGGAAAAGTCCTTTTTCTTCGGGGTGAACTTCACGCGGTACCACGCATAGCTTCTCACGAGCTTTATGCCCTGCCTGTTCCAACTGTCAGTGGTGGAAATTTCCTGCCATCCGTTGTCGTTGAAGCTGCTTGCCTTCCACGCTGCGTTGTCGCCAGCGTGGAATTTTGCGCGTGTTATATCCGTGGTTTGGGCGTGTGCCGCCAAAGACACCAAAAGCGACACCGCCAAAGTTTTCAAGTGTATTGACATTTTCGGGTGGATTTTTTATAATGCAAATTTAGCGAAAAATTGGCAAACTGACGGAGACGCAAGTCCTTTTTTGAACCGCGTTACACGAAAAATCCCCTCCGCACAGGTTTCATGCGGAGGGGAACTCTCAAAATCAACAAATGTGTGAGTTATTTCTTGAAAATCTTCTTGCCGTCAACGATGTAGATGCCGCGTGGCAGCTTGTCGAGCGTAGTGTTGAGGCGCACGCCTTCAAGAGTGTAGATGCCCTCGCTGCGGTGCGTGTTGCTTGTCGCCGCGTCAATGCCCACAACACTTTTCGGGGTGATAAGCGCGTCGGTAACTATACCGTTAAGCCACAGATTTCCATTGAAGAAATATGCACCATTGGGAGTGATGACTTCGCACCCCTTGAGCGTTACAGTGTCGAAGCTATAGATTGCGCCATTCACGCCCTTGGCACGTATGGTGGAGTTCTCAATCACAAGGGGGTAAAACTTGTAGGGACCGCTGGAGATTGCATATTTTTCACCTGTGGCGGTGAGGTTGAGATTGGTGAGCGTTACTGGGGCGTTTGCCCAAAGAGCCGAGCTGTTGTAGTCGTCAGCACTGTAAAGCTTGAGCGAATCTTTTGCACAATCGATGGCGGTGATGGTGGTGGGCTTGTTCAAGACAATGCAGTCGTTATCGCTCGATTTTAATTCGCAGTCTCCCTGAACTTCGATTGTCAGGCTGTCAACCTTGCTGTTCTTGATGCAATAATCAGTTCTGTCCATTACCACACCGTTTAGTCTGAGTGTCTTGGTTTCGGGGAAGTATCGGATTTCGCCTTTTTCAATTGCTGAAGAAACGGATGCGAGGTTGTCTTTGTTTTTCGAAGTTACCTCTTTGCCGCAAACATAAAGGCCGTACAGGTCGTACGTGCTGATGAATGCCTCGTCGGTTACAACGCTGCCGTTCTTTTTCAGCGTGCCGCCGTCAAACGCCGCGCCATCCGGCTTGAGGAGTTCGCATCTTTCGAGGTCAACTGATTTGAAGTTGATTATAGAGCCGTTTGTACCCTTGGCACGCACGTAGGAATGGCTGATTTGCAGGCTGCCGATGTTGGTGTTCCCGTTTTTGCCCGCAATGCCATATTTGCCTGTGGCGGTGAGGTTGAGATCATCTATTGTGGCGGACCAACCGAACGCATTGGGTGCGGTGTTCACAAGCAGTGCGGAGGCTTTGGCGGAATTAAGGGTGAGCGAGCCCATTTCTGTTTCGGACGCCCCTTTAATGTTACTGGGTATTTCAAAGGATATGCAGTCGCCGCCTGTATTTATTTTGCAGTCTCCCTCAACTTCGATATTCAATCCGTCTGCACTCTCGTTCAGGATGCCCGTGCCTTCGGTTTCTACTACGGCATCCTTGAGCTTAAGTGTCTTGGTGCCGGGCTTGAAGGAAACTGTGCCGCTCACGCCCGGGATTACGGTAAGGTCGTCCTTGTTCTCGTCGGTAATCTTTACGCCGCAAATCTTCACCGTGTAGTATATGGGCGATATTACAACCTCGTCAGTAACCACGTCATCGTTTATCTTCACCGCGCCATTGGTGAACACCGCGCCTTCGGGCGAGCTGATGTTGCAGCTGGAGTACGTAATTCTGTCGATGTCGCATATAGAGCCTTTCGTGCCTTTGGCACGCACGGTGGAGTTGCTGATGTGAAGTATTCTGTTTCTGTCTGTCGCAAGGTAGTCTGTGCCGGCTATTCCGCGCTGCCCGGTGGCTGTGAGTTCAATGTTGTGGATTTCGCACTTATTATTTACAAGAAGGCCTGTGCTTCCCGGGGCGGAAAGGGCGAGCGAAGGCTTAGTATTTGTGTTGGCAATATTGGTGGGCTTGTTAAGTATTACGGAAGCTAAGGAGGCTGTGGAAGTCATGCTGCACTTCCCCTCCACATAGACATTCATGTTTTCCGCGCTTGTATTCGCGAGGCAGCTTCCGGCCGTCTCTATCACGACATCTTTTAGCTGTAGGTGTATTTCGGAGAGTGCATGGCAGGCGATTTCCCCGCTCTTCACTCCCGGAATGGAAGAAAGGTTGCCGACGTTCTTGTCTGTAACCGGCACACCGCAAATGCTGAATCCGTAATATTTCGTCCCGGAGGGCGCGATGGCAACTTCGTCAGTAACCACTTTGCCGTCTTTCTTCACCGTGCCGCCGTCGAATGCCGCGCCGTCGGGCGTGATTAGCTCGCATCCTGTGAGCGTTGCCGATTCGAAACCGTCCAAAGAGGCTAGTGAGCCTTGGACATACACGCTGGAATTTTCTATGGCGAGAGTCCCGCCAGTACTCCAAAAGTTAACAATTCCATATCTGCCGGTAGCGGTTAGTGTGAGGTTACGGATGGTGCAGGCGTGTTTCTCATTTTTTATACGTATGGCAGCGTTTGTATGAGACTGGACGATGAGCAAAGGCTGTTCAGTCCCGGACACACCGACAATGTTGAGTTTGGTTGCTAATGTCCAAATGGCGTTGTCGTTGGTGGAATTGATTACGCACTTTCCCTCCACTTCGATGGTTGTCAGATAATCGGACTCTCCGGCTTTGATGCCGCCTCCGTCAGCGTCGGTGTCAATTACGGCGTTTTTAAGCCGCAGCGTCTTGGTGGTCGGGTTGTAGGATGCTGTGCCGCTCACGCCGGGAATGACGGTGAGGTCGTTCATGTTCTTGTCGGTTACCGTTTGGCCGCACATTAAAAAGTAATCTACAGCCTGTGCGGGCATTGCCCACAGCGAGGCGAATGCCATGACCAAGGCAAAGAGCAGGCGGTTCTTTCCGCCAGAAAGTAATCTTGCCATTTGTTTTCTCATAATTTTGTTGTTTTGTATTGAGTTATTTCTTGATTATTTTCTTTCCGTCGATGATGTATATGCCGCGCGGAAGCTGCTCAACAGGCTGGTTGAGGCGCAGACCGTCGGGTGTGTAGATTACTTGCGGTTTGGTTTCGCCCGTGCCGCTTTCCACTTTACCTATGCCCACAACAGGGCTGTTGGGGGAGGCTATAAGCACATCGGTTACGTTCTCGCCGCCAAGCATAAGATAGTTGTACCTGTCTTTGAACTCTGCGCCCTTGGGCGTGATTATCTCGCAGTTTTCAAGTTTCACCTCTTTGAAAAATCCCATGCTCAGGTTTCCGGAGCTTCTTACCACGGAGTTGTTTATTACAAGGGTGGTCAGCGGGTCTCCTTGGCCTATTTCGCCCTTTATGCCGTAGTTATTGCCTTTGGCGGTTAGTTTGATGTTGTCCAGCGTCAGGCTGTCGCTCGCATTTATGGCTATAGCTTCCGCGCATTCCACCTCAAGCGACGCGTCATCGCCAACGCCTATAATTTTTACGCCCTTGGAAAAATACGCCGACGTGCAGAGGGGCGCGTATTTATCGACCTCGTTCACAATCTTGCACTTTCCCTTGATTTTTATCACAAGTCCCGGTATGCTACCGCAAAGAGCCCATGTGCCACGGTTTTCGGGAAGGTTTTGGTTGTTGAAGTTGGCATTGGAGTTGAAGAGCGTGGCGTTTTCGAGCGTCAGGATGTTCTTCTCGGGGTCGTATGTAACCCTGTCTGCGTCCACGCCGTCGATGAATGCAAGCTGGCTGCGGTTCTCGGTGTTCACCTTTGTCCCGCAAATGTACAGGTCGTATGCCGGCACGATGAGAGCCTTTCCTGTTACTTTCGCGCCGGTGGAGTCAACAAGGGCCATGCGGTTGGAAGAGTCGTATCTGAACCATGCGCCTCTGACGGGGGTAGCCACGTCAATGCCCTCAGTCCAGATGTATGTGAGGTTGGTCATCACTTCTCCTGCGCATTGCGCACTTATCCTTGAGTTGTATATCCGCAGCACCTCGCTGCCGCCGGTTCCCGTGAAACCGTACTTGCCTTCTCCGAAAATGTTTATGTTCACGTTCTTTATGTTGAGGTACGCAGGTTTGTCCGAGCTATTGTAGCCCAGCTTGAACGCGCCGTTGTTTTCGTAAACGGTGAGGCTGATTGACGCGCCTTCCTCGCCCTCTATGTTCAGGGTTGAATTGACATCTGCGCCAAAAACCGCTTCCGCGTTTTCATTATTATTCCAGTTGAGTGAAAGGTAGTTTGAGCCTTTCACCTTTACGTTCAGGGTGCGGTCTTTGTTGACGCTTCTGCTATGAACACTGAAGTCTTTCATCGTCAGATGGTCGAGTGTGAGCGTGTTGGTTTCCGGGTCATACCAGATGTTGCCTCCCATGTTGTTGATGTAACAGCCCATGTAGCAACCGTTAAAATCGCCATACTGTGTAGCTCGAAATCCGAATCTGTATTCCACGCCCTCCTTGATGGTGCTGAAGTTTTTGAATGCACTTGATTTTTTGAAGTCATCCACCTTTCCTTCCTTCACATACAGTGTCTTGGGGAAAACCGTGCCGTTGGCGTTAGTGGAGAGTGCGTTGTCGGCGATGTCCACCCCGTCAGGGTTTTTGATTTCGCTTGATATGTATTTCAAACCGGTGCAGCCTTTGAATATGTTGCTCCTGACAGTTGTCAGACTGTTGGGCAGAGAAACGCCCTCGAGGCCCGTGCAACCGGAAAAAGCTCCCGTTCCTATGGTTGCGACCTTGTTAAGCATTATCTGTTTCAGCTTGGTGCAGTTTCGGAACGCATACGCCCCGATAGTCTCTACATATGACCCGAAGAAAACGTGTGTAACGTATTCGCAGTTGTCGAAGGCATAGTCCCCGACACGTTTTATCTTGTATTTTTTATTGTCAACATAGAAAGTGAGGGCAATTACCAGGCGCCCCGAGATATTTTCCGGTGCTTTGGCAAGCTCCACGGCATATTCATTGGAGACGGTGTTTTCTTCCACAACCGTATAGGTGCATACATAATTCGTGGAAGAACTTGACCTCACCCCCTCGCTGGTGTAGATTTGCTGGCCTATGTATGCGAATGCGTTTTGCGGCAAAAGTAACGCCGCCGCCGCAAGAATCATTACCGAAAACACGCGCTTTGCAATGCCTGCGCCGTTGGTCGGTTTTTGTACGGAGATAAAATTTTTCATTGTCAGGTATGTTTTGGTCTTTGTTATGTTCTTGTTAGAATTGCACAAAAATAGGTTGTTTTCCCACTTTTTGCGTTGTGGTTTTTGTTGTATTTTGTACACAACAACGAAATACAACAAAAATATTCGCAACAGCGAATATATATATATATATAATGTCAAAATTTCACGCTAAACACCCCATTTTTTTGCAAAGCCAAGACTGCGGTAGCAGGTTGGATGTTTCCCGGATAGCGTTTTTGCGACCGCAAAAACGCGCCGTTTTCAACAAAACGGCAGAATCGGTTGGGAAGTTTGCGGTGCGGTTCATGCGGTGGCGTACAGGGCGTATGCAATACGCCCCTACGAATGGCGCAAAACCAAAGCAGGGGAAATTAAATCGGACGTGGGAAAAACTATATAGGACGTAGGAAAAATTATGTCTGATATAATCCAGACTACATCAGACCTTTTTTGCCGCTTTGCAACACGCTGTAAACCAAAAGCTTTCCTCTTTATGTAAATAAAGGGGAAAGTGTTGTGATTCGGCGTTTTATGAAAAATGTGCTTTTGCCGTCAAATGCAGCGCACGCAGGCTATGATTGTAATGGCGGAAAACGTAAGCAAAAGGGAAAGGGTGAGGAAATTGATGTCAGCCTTGAGATAGCCTCCGCGTGTGTATTCTGACGATATTACACGCGTCTGGTTTGCAAAGCGCAATGCTATCCTGCGGTATAAAAAATACAGTGTTCCTCCAATCACCGCCCCGACGGCGAAGCCCACAATGACATCGCCGAAATAGTGCACCCCGAGATATATGCGCGACCATCCGTTGAGCAGCGACCACAGCAGCATCAGCAGGGACAGGCGTGTGTTCCTGAAAAGAAGCGCAAGGAACACGGCAACCGACATGGTGTTGGCGGCGTGGGCGGAGAAAAAGCCGAAGCCGCTTTCGCGGTAGCCGTCAACGATATTCACGGTGTACATTAATATAGGGTCGTTCGACGGTCTCCACCTTTCGAACACCGCCTTGCTTATTTCGGAAAGCGTTGTGCATACCGCCACGCACGCCACAAGCATGGCGGCGATGGTGAGAAGCCGTGGAAGTTCGTTGTTCTTTATCACCACGTAAAGCATCACCAATCCCACAGGAATCCATGTATAGGTTGAAGTTATTGTCATCATCAGCCCGTCGGCATACAGCGAATCGCTGCCGTTGAGGGCGAGGGTTATGGCTTGGTCGAGGGACAGGGCTTTTTCCAGCATGGCTTTCGTGGTGTTACAAGCGGATATTCAAAATAAGGTTACGTTATATCATGCCAATGTTTTCTGTGGAAATCCACCCTTTCTGCCCTCCGCCGAGCGACACTTGCTGCCAGCCTTTTACGGAGCTTTCGGTGATGAGCCTTATCTTTGCCCCGGGAAGAATGTGCTGGAGGGTTTTTGAATTTGCAGACGGAGACTGGCGGATGTCGCTTTGTTGCAGCACGATTGCTTCGGACGGCGTGTCTCCCTGACTTGTGAGTATGCCGGCGCATGTAAGTGAAACAGCCATTATAAACACCAACGCCAAACCTCCGAAGAACGCGCCTTTTCTCATCCACAGTGCGTTGCCGAAAAAGTAGAGCAGGGCGCAGACTAATATTAGCGCGAAGCACACGAGGGCGTATGTCGTCCATTGTGCAATGCTTCGGGAGTGGAGCAGGTTGTGCCACCACGAGGAGATGAACGATTGGGGTTGCGCCCCGGCATACTTGATTTTTGCCGCTGTTATTCTCAGGTTGTATTTCGCGTCGGAGTTTGACGGGTCTATGCGCACTGCGCGCTCGAAGGCGAGACGTGCGCGGGGATAGTCGTTGAGGCGGTAGTAGCAGTTGCCGAGATTGTATTGTATGTCGGTGCTACGTATGCCTTTGGCGGCATTCTCAAACTCCTTGGCGGCGGCGCGGAACTCGTTTTTGGAGTACAGGGCGCAGCCGCTTTCATAGCTTTCCTGCGGCGATGCGGCGCGGAGGCTGCCTGCGGACAACGTGCAGCAGAATATCAGTGATATTATGAATAATGCTCGTTTCATGTCGGTGGGTTATCTTAATGTGTCCTCAATTTCCACAATTGCCTTGGCGGAACGCTGGTAGAGGTTTTCCATGTTCTCCTGCGGGTTTCCCGGTGCGTAGCGTGCGAACTCGCATTGCTTCATAAGGTCGGTGAACTCTGCGGCGAGCGTCTGACTCACGTTCCTTTTGAGCAGCGTGCTTTCTATCTCGTCGGTCTTGAACTCCGACATGGGTATCGCCAGACGGTGGGAGGCGTATGCCATGAGCGCGTTGGCTATTTCGTCGTAGAACTCTGCGGAGTTTCCTGCCTTCATCAGTTTTTCGGCCTTGCGCAGGTGTTTTGTGGCGGTGCGCTTTGCGCGGTGCTGCAACCGCAGGGTGGTGTTGCTTCTGAAGTTCTCGGAACGCCGCAACACGGAGAAGGCTATGGCGAACAGCACGAGCAACGCCGCGTATGCCGCGTAGTACCATGCGTTTACAGGCGAGAGGAAACTTGACGGGGTGGAGTATTGCCCACGGTGTATGTCGTTGATGTCCTTGCGCAGCAGGTCATCATCCTCTGAAGGCTGGTTTGCCCCTTGTTCCACGCGGAAACTTATGGGTTGCGTGCTGGCGGTTTTATATGAGTTGGAGGCTGTGTTAAAATAGCCGAGGTTGATTGCCGGAAGCGTGTAGTCGCCCTTTTGGTGGGGCACAACCACGTAGTCGTAATACACCGTCCCGCTCATGCCGTTGGCAGTGAGCGTGGTTTTGTCAGTAAGTTTTGCCGGGAACACCTCGAAGTCCGCGCCAAGGTTGAGCTTGGGGGCGGTGATTAGTTTCATGTTTCCCGTGCCGCTGATTGCGAGGCGCACGGAAAGGTTTTCGTTGGTGCGCGGCTTGGGGGTGAGGATGGAGGAAGTGATTTTGAAGTCGCCAACAGCCCCGGAAAAGTCAGAGGGTTTGGGGGCGGGGAGTTTCGACACCTCCAATGTGAGCGAGGGTGCGATTATCGATTTCTTGACTTCCGCGAAATTTGAGTTTCCGTTGAAGAATGCGTCGAAAGGGTCGATGTTGGGGTTGGCTACGGCAACAATGCCATCGAACTTTATTGACGGAATTTCGAGTTTGCCTGTCTGTTGCGGGAACATCACGTACTGGCACCATTTGGTGGTCTGGTAGTTCTCGCCTTTGTAGCTTTCCACGCTGAAAGTCTTGTTTTTGGGCAGCGGCACTTCCTGTATGAGGAAACCTTTGAGGTCGGGCATTTTGCCGGAAAGCTGTGTGAGGTTTACGCGGGTGTATATTTTGTATGTCAGCACAATTGGCTCTTGCTCGTAAACCTTTGTCTTGTTTGCCGAAACGGTGATGAAAAGGTCTTTAGCGGTAATCCTGCCGTTTGTGGGCGTTGTTATGGCTTGCCCCTGCTGTTGGTAGTTTCCGCCTTGCGTGTGGCGCGTTGAGCCGCTTGCGTGTATCGTAACCGAATTGGTCTTGTATGTTTTGCCGCCTATGCGGAATGTTGCCGGCGGTATGCTCACGCTTCCCGCCTTGTCGATGGTGCAGGTGTATGTGAAGGTTACGGAGCTTGAGCCGGAGCTTTTGCCGTTTATTATCTGGTAGCTCGACATTTCGGAGCGGCTCGGGCCGTAAAGCACGTTGATGCCGGCGGGAAACTTCGGACCTGTGAAATCCTCGACATCACGCGTTGAGACGTAGTATTCTATTCTGAAATCCTCCCCGGTTGCCACGCTGCTTGGGGCGTTCACCTTTATGTGTATCGCGCCGAATAGCGGCAGGGCGAGCATTGAAAGGAGTAATAGGCTGTATATTCTTTTTGTCATTGTATGTACGTTCTGATCACCAGTTCTTGTCAAGGCTTCGGGGACTTGCGTAACGCTGTCCCTTGCGCAGTTTGTCCTGCGTTTTCTGCTCTTCCTGTTTTGCCGCGTCAAGCAGGCGCTCGGCGTTGTCCTTTGACATCTGGCTGTTGTTCTGTTGCTGTTTCTGTTCTTGCTTGTCCTTGTTTTGCTGCGGCTTGTCCTGCTGCTTTTTGTCGTTTTTCTCCTGCTTGTTGCGGTCGTTCTGCTTCTGTTCCTGCTTTTGGTTTTTCAAAAGATGCCGGCACAGGGCGAGATTGTAGCGGCTCTCGTCGTCACGGGGATTGTTGCGCAGGGCGTTTTCGTAGCTTTTTATTGCTTCGCCGTACTGTTTCTGGCTTTGCAGTATAACGCCGAGGTTATGGTTAGCCTTGGCAAGGTAGAGCGGATTTTTGGTGCGCTTTATTGCAGCCTCGTATTGCGCGGCGGCGTCTTTGGGGTTGCGCTGGCGCAGCAGCGCGTTGCCAAGGTTGAAATGCGCCACAGCATCCTTGTCGTTCTTTTTTATTGCCTTGCGGTATGAGGTTTCGGCATCGTTGAACAGACTGTCGAGATACAGGGAGTTGCCCTGGCGTATCAGCCGGCGGTTGTCGCTTTGCGGGAAAGCCTTGGCCGCACACAACAGTGCAAAGACAAATATTATGTATTTCCTGGAAATCATCATCTTTTCTTGAACAGGTTGAGTTTGCGCAGCACGCGGTTTTTGCGCTCCATTATTATTGCGTCAACAACCAAGGCTATGAGCGCGAGGAGAGCCACCCATTGGAACTGCTCGGCGTATGAGGAATAAATGGCGGAGGACATTTCGCTCTTCTTTATTTTGTCGAGGTCGCCAAACAGGCGTTCCCTTGCGGTGGGCGCGTTTGTGAGGTATATGAACGTGCCTTTTCCCGCCTCGGCTATTTTGCGGCACATATCCTTGTTGAGCCGCGAAATCACAGTCTGGCCGTTTTTGTCTGTGAGATAGCTGTTCTTGTTCGCAGGGTCGAGCACGGGTGCGCCGCTTTCCTTTCCCACGCCAATCATGAACACACGCATTCCTTTCTTTGCCGCTTCTTTCGCCGCCTCCTCTGCGCCTCCTTCGTGGTCTTCTCCGTCTGTAATCACAATGATTGCACGCCCCACGCCCTCTTTCTGGGTGAAGCTTTTGGTTGCGAGGCTTATGGCCTGTCCTATCGCCGTTCCCTGTCGGGTTATGAGCGATGGGTTGATTGCGTCAAGAAACATATTCGCGGAGATGTTGTCGCTCGTGATTGGCAGCTGGCTGAACGCGTCGCCTGCAAACACTATAATCCCAACCTTGTCGTTGTCCATGCGGTCGATGGTTGAGGAAATGAGCTGCTTGGCGCACTCCAGACGACTTGGCGACACGTCCTCGGCCATCATACTGTTGGAAATGTCCAAGGCGATTATGACTTCGATGCCCTGTTTCTTCTCGTTGTCAACTGTCATGCCCATTTGCGGGCGGGCAAAGGCGATTATAAGCATTGCTGCGGCAAACAGCGCGATTACGAATTTCAAGTGCTGCCTTTTGACTGAGGCATCAGGCATGAGGGCTTTTAGGAGCTGCGCGTCGCCAAAGCGGCGCAGCTTGCGCCGGCCGGATATGCAGGACAATATATATATAATGGCGCACAGTGCGGGCAGCAGCAGCAAATACAGATATTTCGGGTCTTCAAATCTGAACATGGTCCGTGTTAAGTTTATGGCAACCGCCGGTATATTGTTGTCCGCAGCAGTATTTCTATAAGCAGTGAGATTATTGCCAGTAGTGCGAGCGGTTGGTAAAGGTCGTAACGTTTGGAATATTTGCGCACGCTGAATTTTGTGCGCTCCAAGGTGTCGATGTCGTGATATACTTTTTTCAGCTGGCTTGTCGAGTTGGCCTGGTAAAATTGCCCGCCTGTGGCGGTGGCGATGCCGTTGAGCGTTTGCGTGTCTATTTCGCAGGGCATTTTCACGTAGTGGACGCCTCCGCCGGGAAGCGGATAGGGGAATGGTGCAGTGCCGTTCGTGCCGACACCGATTGTGTAAATCCTTATTCCGTACGTGGCGGCGATGTCGGCGGCTGTGAGCGGGGAAATTTCCCCCGAGTTGTTGGAGCCGTCGGTGAGCAGTACGATCACTTTGCTTTTGGCTTTGCTTTCTTTCAGACGCGAAACGGCGTTGGTTATTCCCATTCCTATCGCCGTGCCGTCGTTTATGACTCCGTGCATGGCAAGGTCGCAGCTTACTTGTTGCATGAGGTTCAGCAGCGATGCGTGGTCGGTTGTCATGGGACACTGCGTGTAGGCTTCGGCGGCGAATACCGTCAGCCCTATGTTGTCGTTGGGGCGTGCCGAGATGAACTCCGTGGCAACGCTTTTTGCCGCCTGTATTCTGTTTGGCTGCAAGTCTTCGGCGAGCATACTTGTACTCGCGTCTATGGCGAGCATGATGTCGATGCCTTCAACCTGCGAGTTTTTCCACGAGTTCTTTCCCTGCGGGCGGGCGATTATAAGAATTATCAGTGCAATGGTGATTAGCCGCAGGATAAACGGCGTGTGCATAAGCCGCAATTTCAGCGTAGGGCGGATATGCCTGTATGCGTTGGTGTCGGATATAGTTATGGATGCCTCGCGTTTGCTGTGGCGCAGGAAGTACCATACGGCGTATGGTATGAGCAGCAACAGCAGCAGGAGAACTTCTTTGTTTGCGAATGTAACCATTTACTGATATTTAGTTATAGCAATAAACCGAAAATCTCGTTTATCATTAGCATGGCTACGGCAATCGTGGCTGCAATGGCGATTCCGAGAATAATTTTCTTCTTTGTGCGTGGGTTCTTAGTTGGAGTCTCGGGTTTTTCGTCCTCTTCCTCGGCAACAATTTCGGGCAGTTTGTCGCTTTTTGTGGTCTCGATATAGGATGACAGGCGCATCAGGTTGCGCTCGTCCTCGCCGGAGTCTGTCTTGAGCTTTGCGAATTTGGTCAGGTCGGCGGTGGCGAGAATTTCCCGCAGCTCGGTGTAGTCGGGCTCTTTTGCCAATTCGGTTTGCGCGTTTCCGCCGCCGGCACTCTCTTTCGCCATAAGCCTTTGCTTGTCGCCAAGGTCTATGAGATGCTCCACGAGTTCATACGAAGTCATTTCGTCGGCACGGAAACCGTAGCGTTTGCTCACATATCGGCGCAAGATTTGGATGAGGCTGGTGTAGTAGTCTTTTGATGAAAGCTCCTCCGACTCGTATTCGTCTTTGAGTTTTGCAATTTCCTTTTGCGCTTCCTTATGGGGCAGGAGCGGCGTTTTCTTTTCGGCTTTTGCAATTTTCACCTTGGGCGCGGCTTTCAGCCTTCGTGCCGAAAGCCATGCTGCAACCCCGCAGGCAATAAGCAGCAGCGACAGGAAAAACAGCGGCATCCAGTCGCGCCATGTATATACTGGCTCAATAATCTCCTTGGGCCCGAAAAACTTGTCAACGTTGGCGGTGTCAACCTTAACGTCGTTGACTTTGAGCGCAAGCTGTTCGGTGGGATAGACTTTGCCGCCCACCTTTACGTTCATTGAGGGAATGTAGTATAGCGCCGGGTCGAAACTCGTTATCGTAAACGAGAAATCCGAAGTGTTTGTTCCGCTTGAGGGTTCGTCTTTCTTTGTGTTCACGCTTCCTTCCTTCACAACCTCAATGCCTTCTTTCATCAGTTGCTGCACGGATTTTGGGAATGCCGGCTGCACGTTTTGCGGATGCTCCACGGTGATGTGTACGGCGGTCTGCCCTCCTATCAGTATTTCGGCGGAGTCGATTGTGGCGGTAACCTTGACTTGTGCCTTTGCCGTGAACGCCGCAGCCAGAAGCACCAATGCGAGTATATGCGCTTTTTTTGCCATTTTTAGAGTTTGCCTTGTTATGATACGGCTGCTTTTGTGTTGAACAGCTGCATGAGTTTCTTCACGTAGTTCCCGTCGGTGGGTATTGCAACGTTTCTCACTCCCGCTTTGGTGAATTGCAGGTGCAGTGCGTCTTCGCGCTCCTGCCATGCGTTGCGGTGCTGGTTGCGCACACGCTTGCTCGAGGTGTCAACATATTCAATGTGGCCAGTCTCGGCATCGCGGAATTCGATTATTCCCACATCGGGCAGCTCTTTCATTCTGATGTCATACACCTCTATGGCGTTGAGGTCATAACGGTGTCCCGCAATCTTCAGCTTGTCGGTGAGGTCGTGGCGGTCTATGAAGTCGCTTATCACAAACGCGGCGCACTGCCTTCTTTGTATTTTCATCAAGAACTCCAACGCTTCCGAAATGTCGGTTTTCTTTCCTTGCGGCGTGAATGTGAGCAGTTCGCGGATTATGTACAGTATGTGCTTGCGCCCTTTCTGCGGCGGGATGTATTTCTCCACCTTGTCGCTGAAAAAGATTACGCCTATCTTGTCGTTGTTCTGTATGGCTGAAAACGACAGTGTGGCGGCGATTTCGGTGATTAGTTCCCTTTTGGTGCGCATTCTCGTGCCAAAATCCACGGAGCCGGACACGTCTATAAGGAGCATCACGGTAAGTTCGCGCTCTTCCTCATACACTTTTACGTATGGGCGGTTGAAGCGTGCCGTGACGTTCCAGTCGATGTCGCGCACGTCATCGCCATACTGGTATTCCCTCACTTCGGAGAAGCTCATGCCCTTGCCCTTGAATGCCGAATGGTATTCGCCGGCAAATATGTTGCTGCTCAGCCGTCGCGATTTTATTTCAATGCGCCTTACGCGGCGCAGTAGTTCCGTGGTGTCCATAATGCAAGCTCCCGGTGCGGTTCTTAGGGTACTGCAACCTTGTTTATGATTTCGTCGATTATGTTGTCGCTTGTTACGTTTGCCGCCTCGGCCTCATACGAAAGCCCTATTCTGTGGCGCAGCACATCGTGTGCTACGGCGCGTATGTCCTCGGGTATCACGTAGCCCCTGCGCTTCAGGAATGCGTACGCCCGGCTTGCGTATGCAAGGTTTATGGATGCTCGCGGGCTGCCGCCGAAAGATATGTAGTCTTTCATGTCCTTCAGCTTGTAGCGTTCGGGATAGCGTGTGGCGAACACTATGTCGGCAATGTACTGCTCTATCTTTTCGTCAAGGTAAATGTCTTTCACCATCTCGCGTGCGTGCATAATCTTGCCCGCGCCCACAACGGCCTTTATTTCCTCGGGTTTCTTCTCGTCGAGCTTTGCGCGTATAATGGCTTTTTCCTCCTCAATGGTGGGGTAGTCTATTATTACCTTCATCATGAAGCGGTCGGTCTGCGCTTCGGGTAGGTTGTACGTGCCTTCCTGCTCAATGGGGTTTTCGGTGGCGAGTACGAGGAACGGTTCGGGCAGGGGGAATGTTTCGCCGCCGATGGTTACCTGTCTTTCCTGCATTGCTTCGAGTAGCGCGCTCTGCACCTTTGCCGGGGCGCGGTTAATCTCGTCGGCAAGGATGAAGTTGGCGAAAATGGGGCCCTGCTTCACCACAAAGGTCTCCGTCTTCTGGCTGTATATCAGTGTTCCTATGATGTCGGCGGGCAGGAGGTCGGGGGTGAACTGCACGCGGTTGAACTTTGCGTCAATCAGCGAGGCGAGGGTTTTTATTGCGAGTGTCTTGGCAAGTCCCGGCACGCCTTCGAGCAGGATGTGCCCGTTTGACAGAAGCCCCACAAGCAGTGAGTCAACCAAATGTTTCTGTCCCACAATGGTGCGTCCCATGCCGGCGGTGAGGTCGGTTATGAAGCCGCTTTCTATTTCTATTTGCTCGTTCAGGGCGCGGATGTCGATATTGCTGTTCATATACTTGTATGTAGTTGGTTTCTTGCGTGTGCAAAAATATAATTATCTTTTTTATTATGGCGGCTAAGTGTATTAAAAAAGAGAAAAAGAACACTATAAAAACTGTGCGCCGCCATGGCGCGTTCAGTCGCAGTAGTCGGGGTCGGTGTTCACGAGAAACTTGTATTGCGGGTGGGCGGCGTTGAGTTCCTCGCCGAGTGTGCGGCTGAAGGCTTTGCTGTCTTTCACCGAGAAGTCTGTTACCACGTCGAACGAAACGGTCTTGTTTTCCCCGTCGACGATGAATCCGTGAAGCTGCATTGCCCCCTTGCGCCCCATAACAGTTTTGCGTACGCTTTCCTGCAATGCCGCGTGTTCCGGGCTGTAGTCATGCGCGTATATGCCCACGGCAAGGTATATGCCGTAGTTTTCGGATATGTCGCGCTGTATTTTCAGCGTGAGCAGGTGCAGCTCCCTTGCGGTCATTTGTCCGGGGACTTCTATGTTGACCGAACCCACCATGCAGTCCGGACCGTAGTTGTTTAGTATGAGGTCGTATGCCCCGTACACCTCTTCGTATGACGTGATTCTGCTTTTCAGTTGCCTCGACAGATTGCTGTCGGCCCTGTGTCCCAGAAGGTCGTTGAAGGTGTCCTTGAGTATGCCCGCCCCGGCTTTGACAAGTATTAGCGAAAAGGCAGCCCCGAACCAGCCGTCAAGGTCAATGCCCCACACCATTAGCAGCAGGGCGGAGATTATGGTGGCGAATGTTATTATCGCGTCGAAGAGGTTTTCCGTGCCCGAACCGTTCAGCGAGTCGGAGTTCTCGCGCTTTCCGACACGTATGGTGTGTATTCCGAGCCACAGCTTGGCTATTACGCCCGTTGCCATGACAAGCAGCATCGGTGTGGTGTAGTGCGTGTCGGTGGGGCGGACTATTTTCTCCACCGCGCTTGCAAACGACACCGCCCCAACGCCCACGATTATCGCCGCAATGACGAACGCGCTTACGTATTCTATCCTGCCGTGCCCGAAGGGGTGGAATTTGTCGGCGGGCTTCATGGCGAGCTTTGTGCCGCCCACGGCAATGATGGACGACACGGCGTCGCTGAGGTTGTTGACGGCATCGAGCAGAATGGCTATCGACCCGGAGGCAAGCCCTATCACGCCCTTGAACAGGGCGTACACAAAGTTCACCACAATGCCCCATATCCCTACGCGGACAATCTGCTTCTCGCGTGAGCCGTGTTTTGGCGTATGTTTTATGTCGCAGTTTCCCATACGTTTGCAAAAATAGTCATTTTCGCCTTTATGGCAATGCCGCCCTGGCGCAGGGCGCGTGGTGTGCCGCATTATGACGCGTGTTTCCCGCATGGCGCACGGTTGGCCCGGTGTTTTGCGGGACAGAGACTAAAACACTGGCATCCAACTTTTTATACGAAAGTCACAGCAAGGACGCAAGTCCTTGTTTTTCTGATGTTTGCAAACGGCGGAAAAAGGTCTGATGTAGTTTGAACTAAGTCTGATATAATTTTTCCTGCATGGGACATAGTTTTTCTTATGTCCTATGTGGTTTTTGCGGCATCTGCTTTATTTTTCCTTACATTTACATTTTGCCGGATGTGTGCGCTGATTATCATCCTAAATGTCGGGAAATTTCGGCGGATTTTGCTATCTTTGCATAATTAAGAAAATAAAAACAACAGAAATGGGCTTATTATCAAATATTTTCAAGAAAAAAGCACAGGATTCCGAAGGCGGGCGCGTTGGAGGCATGGAGGATTTCATGACCCTTATAAGGGTTTATTTCCAGGCTTCCATGGCCGCCAACATAGGAATAACGAACATTTCAATGCTTCCCGACCTCAGGGTGTTCAAGCAGACGCTCCATGTGGCGACGGTGAACAACAGGCTCGGGCTTGGGGAGAAGACAAAGTGCAGGAAGATGCTCGGGGAAATCTACGGAATGCCCGATTCGTTCTTCCATGAGATAGACGCGAGCGTTAAGACACGCTGCCGCAAGATGAACGACGTAACCAACTATCTGTACCAGTTCCAGGGCTTCTCGCAGGACTTGCTAATGCTCATGGGCAACGTGCTGAAATGGAAGTTCCGTATGCCGTCGTTTTTCAAGAAGACTATCAGGGCCGTTATCGAAAGGTCGGTGAACGATGTGCTTACCAAGAACGACTGGAAGGACGCAGGGGTGATGAGGACGTGCGCGGGCATAAGGAAATACCGCCAAAGCCTCGGCTACTCGCCGCAGTGGATGACCGAATACGTGTACCACCTCGTGATGCTCGCAAAGAAGGAGCCGCGTCCAAAGGATGTTCCAGAAACTGACAAAAAGTAACATGAATGTTTTGCGGAAAGGCGCAAAATAGATAAATTTGCAGAAAGCGACACTGCGGAAGGCAATGGCAGAGGAAAATACCGGCAGGAAAACGATGGAAATCTTCCAGACAAGGGTTCGGCAGCTTATGTACGAGTACGAGAGCTTGCGCGGGCAAAGGGAGGAAATGCGTTTGGCGTTGGAGAAGAAGGATGGGGAAATCAACCGTCTGCAGACCGAAGTGAGAGAGTTGCAGGAAGCATACCAGTCGCTGAAAACCGCAAAAATGCTTGAGATATACGATGGGGATGTGGACAAGTCGAAAAGGCGCATCGAATCGCTTGTCAGGCAGGTGGACAGGTGCATAGCTTTGCTTAAAATGTAAGGACAGGCATCATGGCAGAAATAAGTGAGAAATTTCAGATACAACTGAGGATAGACAACAAAAGCTATCCTGTGAACGTGCGCCGCGACGAGGAGGAAATATACCGGGAGGCGGAACGCAGGATAAACGACAAGCTGAACGTTTACAAGAGCAAGTTCCAGAACTTGGAAAAGGAACAGTACCTTTATATGGCGTTGCTGGATCTTAGCGTGAGGCTCGTACAGTCGGAAAGGCGTAACGACACCGAACCTTACAGGGCGGTGATGAGCAACCTCACGGCGGAGATAATGTCAACGCTCGGCGGGAAAAGCTGAACAAAACACCTCACATTGTTTCGTGTGCAGTCCATCCGCATTTCAGGAAACGGGCGGAAAACAAAAACTGACAACAACGAACAAAATAAAAACAAACACAACAAATGGAAATAATATTTATAGTGGTTGCAATGGTCGCAGGATGCGGCATAGGCTATCTTGTGATGCGCTACGTGGCGACAGGGCAATATAAGAAAAGAATATCCGAGGCGGAAAAAGAGGCGGAGGTTATAAAGGAGAAGAAGCTCCTTGAAGTAAAAGAGAAATTCCTTAGCAAGAAAACGGAACTTGACAAGGATATGCAGCAGCGCAACCAAAAGTTGTTGCAGACGGAAAACCGGCTTAAGCAGCGCGAAATAAGCCTGAACCAAAAGCAGGATGATTTGGGACGCAGGAAAAACGAACTGGAAAGCCAGATGCAGCGTTTGGAGCAGTCGCAGAATGCACTGCACGCCGAGCGCGAGGAATTGCAGAAACTTCAGGCGCAGGAGCGCGAGAAACTCGAGGAACTGAGCGGACTTTCTGCCGAAGAGGCCAAGTCGCGCCTTGTGGAATCTCTGAAAGACGAGGCAAAGACCGACGCGCAAAGCTACATTAACGACATCATGGACGATGCCAAGCTCACCGCGACAAAGGAGGCAAAGAAAATAGTAATCCAGACAATACAGCGTGTGGCAACCGAAACGGCAATAGAAAACAGCGTAACGGTTTTCCACATAGACAACGATGAGGTGAAAGGGCGCATCATCGGCAGGGAAGGGCGCAACATCCGTGCGCTCGAGGCCGCGACAGGCGTGGAACTTGTGGTTGACGACACGCCAGAGGCCATAGTGATTTCCGCCTTCGATCCGGTGCGCCGTGAAATATGCCGCCTTGCGCTGCACCAGCTTATAACCGACGGCAGAATACACCCGGCGCGCATAGAGGAGGTTGTGGCAAAGGTGAAGAAGCAGGTTGAGGACGAAATAATAGAGACAGGCAAGCGCACGGCGATAGATCTCGGCATTCATGGTTTGCACTCGGAGCTTGTAAGGCTTGTGGGAAAGATGAAATACCGCTCGTCCTATGGGCAGAACCTCTTGCAGCACGCCAGGGAGACAGCAAACCTTTGTGCTGTGATGGCTGCGGAGCTTGGTCTTAATCCCAAGAAAGCCAAGCGTGCCGGTTTGCTGCATGACATAGGAAAGGTGCCTGATGAGGAACCCGAGTTGCCGCACGCAATATACGGCGCGAAGCTCGCCGAGCAGTATAAGGAAAAACCCGACATCGTGAATGCAATCGCAGCCCACCATGACGAAGCGGAAATGACTACTCTGCTCGCCCCGATAGTCCAGGTTTGCGATGCTATAAGCGGAGCGCGTCCCGGCGCACGCCGCGAGGTGGTCGAGGCATACATAAAGCGTCTTAATGACCTCGAGAACATAGCCATGAGCTACCCCGGAGTTACCAAGACATACGCCATACAGGCAGGGCGCGAGTTGCGCGTGATTGTCGGGGCGGACAAGATTGACGACAAGCAGTCGGAAACCTTGAGCAACGAGATAGCAAAGCGCATACAGGACGAAATGACCTATCCGGGACAGGTGAAGATTACTGTAATACGCGAGACAAGGGCCGTGAGTTATGCAAAATAAGGCATGGTGAGGCTTTAACGGGATGAAGGAAATGTTTTTTTCAACAGTATATATGTATGCGCATTTGAAAAAGTGCGCATACATTGCTTTGTGCACATTGTTTGCCATGCTTACAGGAAAGGCTGACGCGCAAAGCGTGCTGAAACGCCTTGTGGACAGTGTGGAATATAGGGCGGAAAGGACATTTACCGTTTCGGATGCCGGGGGGCGCACGCCTTTTTGGCTTGCGTCAAACAAGTATGGCCTGGGTGGCGTGAAGCATAACAACGGGCATCTTCGCTGGGGAGTTTTCAAGGACCAGGAGAAGGATGCCGCCAAATGGCGCGTGGGTTATGGGGCGGATTTTGCGCTTGCACACAATTACACGAGTGATTTCATAGTGCAGCAGCTTTATCTTGATCTGGGCTACAAGAACATCCTTGTGTCTGCCGGAGCAAAGGAACGCCCCGCGAATTTGAAGAACGCCGAATTGAGCGCCGGCAGTCAGACTTTCGGCATTAACGCACGCCCTGTGCCGGAAATCCGCTTTGAAGTGCCTCGTTATATATCGTTGTTCGGAGGGAAAAAGCTCTTCTCCATCCGCGCCCACATAGTATATGGAGTGCTTACGGACGGCTCATGGGAGGAGACGTTTGCAAGAAAAAGCGGAAGCCGTTATGCAAAAAAGGTTTTGTACCACAGCAAATCCGGTTTTTTGAAGATTGGGAACGAACGTCTTTTCCCTCTGACTTTCGAGAGCGGCTTGGAGATGGCCGGCACTTTCGGGGGAAAATACTACCGTGGGGACGGTTATTCACACAACTTGTTCGGCGGAATGCGTGATTTTGCAGACATTCTTTTCGGCTTGAGCAGCGATCCGGGCGAGGGGGCTTTCAAAAACACCAAAGGGAACACTCTTGGCTCGTGGCTCATGAGTCTTGACTACCACGGCAAAGGTTGGGGGGTAAGAGCCTATTATGACCATTTTTTTGAGGATCATTCGGGATTGTTCTACAAGCATGTGGATTACGACGGTATGTATGGATTGGAACTCAAGCTGCCCAAGAATCCCGTTGCGGACAACATTGTGTACGAATATGTATATACCAAGTACCAGAGCGGTGCGGTGTATCATGATGACACGGCTGTGATACCCGACAATATAGGAGGGCAGGACAATTACTACAACCACAATCTTTATGCCGGTTGGCAGCATTGGGGAATGGCAATGGGAAACCCGCTGTTCCTTTCCCCGGTTTACAACAAGGACAAGCGGCTTGTGTTCGAGAGCAACCGCTTTGCCGCCCACCACGTGGGAATGGCCGGAAACCCGGCAAAGTCCTTGCACTACAGGATGCTGTTCACTTTTTCACAGCAGTTCGGAACATACCTGCAACCTTTGGACGATGTGAAATACCAGCGTTCGTTTCTGGCAGAACTTACATATTCCCCCGAACGCTTGTTCGGAAGGAGAATGAGCGGGTGGAGCGCCGGGGCTGCGTTTGCTTTCGACCGTGGCTCGTATCTTGGAAACAATACAGGATTTCAGATAACACTGAGAAGAAGCGGTTTCTTCTCGCTATAAAAATGAAGAAATAATGAAAGGTGTGAAAATCATCTTGTGTGCGGCAATGGCCTGCATACATCTTGTGGCTTGCGACACGATGACCGACAACGGCAGGCTTGACGGTATGTGGCAGCTTTTGTCTGTGTCTTATAATGTACACGATGGGCAAGACTCTGTTGTAAATGTGAAAAACAGCAGGGTCTATATGCATTTCCAGTCGGATTTGGCGCAGATAACCCCCGGCGCGTTGGCAACAGACTCCATGGGGAGGCAAATACTGATGCGTTTTGATAAAAAAGGCGGAAACCTGAGCTTGCATGATTTTTATGCCTTTTTCGAGACTGTTGGCCCCATAGGTACAGAGAGGCAAGCAGAGGAGATATTGCTGACAGACTCTGCAACCACAATGCTGCGTCCTTTCGGTATAGACGGCTTGTGTGCCAATTTCGCAATACGGAAGTTGGACGGGAAAGCAATGGTGCTGCAATCTGATTTCGCGAAATTGACGCTGAGAAAGTTTTGACAGAGGCACATTTTGTACGCAAGGACTTTTGCTTGCAGGAAAGTCCATTCCTTTTATAACATATTGGTTTTCAAAAGATTGTATTTGTTACAAGCGGGCGTTATAAAGACTTGTGTATTAAGGACTTATATATGCGGAAAATTATGTCTGATGTAGTTTGAATTATATCAGACATAATTTTTTCTACATAGGACATAGTTTTTCCTACATCAAATGTAGTTTTCGGAGAGTTGGGGAAAGCAGCCGTTTCTGGGTTTTGCGAGAATTATATGAACGATGTATGTTGTTTATTGATTGCAACGGTATATATGTAGGGGTGTATTGCATACGCCCTGTATGCCATCGCATGAACCGCATCGTGAAGTATTGGCATGATATTGTAAATGCAGAGTTTTTATGGCGTATGCCATTACGTTATTACACATCTCTTGCAACAATAAAATCGTATCTTTACGAAAAAATATATGGAAGAAGAATTTACAACAGCAATGCACGCAGAAATGTTCGGCGACAAAATCTCTCTTGGAGACCTTAAAATAATGGGAGTCTATGGCGCTATCAAAAGAGGGCTTAGCAAGAAAATAGCCCTTTCAAATTACGGTATTACCGAAAAGGAATATGACTCTGACATTGAACGTGTACTCAACCAGTAATGTCTATATACCTCTCAAAATACTTAATGACATTTTCGTTTCACATATCCCCCAAACTTTTCCAAAATGGATCAGGTAAAAGACTTTTGCAATCTTTTCTCTTGCTACATGGTGGTGCGTAATATAGACTTATTATGCACTGGGTGTTTGAAATGATGTGTTGCATACACCCCCTTATACCACCACATGAAACGCACGCACTCCCCAAAAACTACGTTATTGCCAATTTGCGGGAGGCGAGGTTTACGTACTATTTGGTTGGCATTTCCTAAAGCTGCTCTCCATGCAAAAACAAGGTGGTGCGCCAAGCTTGGCGCACCACCTTTTATATGCTTCATGTAATATTTATTCAGCTGCGAGTGTGAAGCGGCGGTAGTCAACAATCTTAAGATCCTTGTCCTGCTTCTTGAGCCATGCGGAAACGCTTTCCTTTTCATCGCCAAACTGGAATTCCTGATCGATAAGGCAATTCTCCTTGAAGAATTTAGCCAGACGACCCTTGGCAATGTTCTGTATCATTTGCTCGGGAAGGTTAGCAGCCTTTTCTGCGGCAACAGTCTGCTTGATTTCCTTAGCCTTCTCTGCGTCCTCCTTGCTGAGCCAGCCTTTTGCCATGTTCGATTCGATATGGTCGTCGCTGTCAACAAGGTTTGCGTTTATGCCAGCTTTCTTCAAGGCGTTTACAACCGCTTTCTCAACCTGCTCATCCTTGGTCTTCTGTATGGCAACGTCAAACTCCGACTTCTTTACCTCTTCGGGAACGGAAGCCTCGTCAAGTGCAATGGGCTTCATTGCGGCAACCTGCATGGCAAGTTTGTGTGCCGCGTCCTCGTTGTTCTTGTTGAGCTGTACCATTGTGCAGAGGGTGTGTCTGCCCATATGGTCGTAGGTTGAAATGTTTTCGCCTTCAAGATATGTGTAGCCGTCGAGTTCGGTCTTTTCACCGGTGATACCGCTGCGTGCTATGATTGCAGCCTCCACGGTTTCGTTGCCGATTGTGAGAGCCTTAACCTCATCAAGAGTCTTGGCTTTTGCCGCAACTGCCGCATCGATAATATCCTGAGTGAGTTTGACGAAGTCAGCGTTGTTTGCAACAAAGTCGGTCTCGCACTTGAGGGCGATGATTGCTGCAAAGCCGTCAGCGTACTTAACGAGAACGCATCCTTCGGATGCTTCGCGGTCAGAACGCTTTGCGGCAACAGCCTGGCCTTTTTCGCGGATTATTTCGATAGCTTTCTGGGTGTCTCCTTCGGATGCCTCAAGGGCTTTCTTGCAATCCATCATGCCCGCGCCCGTAAGTTTGCGCAATTTCTGGATTTCTGCTATTGTAACAGCCATAATAGTTGTTTCTTTTAAGGGTTAATTTGATTATTCAGCCTCTTCTGCCGGCTTTTCCTCTGTTTCAGCCTCTGCCGGTTTTGCGGCGGGAGCTTCAACGCGTGCCTTGCGTGTGCGGTGGCGCATTGTCTTGGGCGCGGCTTCTGCATTTTCAGCCTCCTGCTGTGCAGCCGCAGCGTCAGCATCGGCCTTTTCTACCTTACGCTCCTCCAAACCTTCGTTGATAGCCGCGCAGCAAGCGTCGAGGATGACTTCAATACTTGTGGCTGCATCATCGTTGGCGGGGATTACGTAGTCGATGTTCGAGGGGTCGCTGTTTGTGTCAACAATGCCAAACACGGGGATGCCCAAGCGGACAGCCTCGCGAACGGCGATGTTCTCCTTGTAAACGTCAACAACGAAAAGAGCTGCGGGAAGACGGTTGAGGTCTGCTATTGAGCCGAGGTTCTTCTCGAGCTTTGCACGCTGGCGGCTGATTTGGAGAATCTCGCGCTTTGAAAGGTTCGAGAAAGTTCCGTCTGCGGTGAGCTTGTCAATGTTGGCCATCTTCTTCACTGCCTTGCGGATTGTGGGGAAGTTGGTGAGCATGCCGCCCGGCCAGCGTTCGATTACGTAAGGCATATCAAGAGCCTTCGCCTTTTCGGCAACAATATCCTTGGCCTGCTTCTTGGTTGCGACGAAAAGTATTCTCTTGCCCGACTTTGCAATCTGCTTGAGAGCTTCTGCCGCCGTGTCAACCATTGCGACGGTCTTGTTGAGGTCTATAATGTGAATGCCGTTGCGCTCCATGAAGATGTAGGGAGCCATTGCGGGATTCCATTTGCGTTTCAAGTGGCCGAAATGACATCCGGCTTTGAGTAGGGTTTCAAAATCTGTACGTGACATTGTCGTTTTGTTTTTGTTTACTTTCTTTTTGTCTGCATTTTAAGCACCAGCCCCAAGGTAGTCTTTTGCCGCCGCATACCGGAAAATGGCCGGGCGGCAAAGGAATCCTTGCGGTTTAGATACTAAACTATATATTTTGCCAATATGTCCAAATGTATGTTGTTGATTAACGCTTGGAGAACTGGAAGCGGCGACGTGCCTTGGGACGTCCCGGCTTTTTGCGCTCCACGGCGCGGGAGTCGCGTGTAACGAAGCCTTCCTTGCGGAGCGCTGCCTTGTCTTCCGGATTTATTTTTACGAGTGCGCGTGCAATGGCGAGACGGAGTGCCTGCGACTGTCCTGTGAAGCCGCCGCCCGTAAGATTAGCCTTGATGTCGTATTTCTCCACAGCTTCCAGCAACTGGAGGGGCTGCTTAACCACGAACTGTAAAATAGAAGATGGAAAGTATTCGGTCAAATCTTTTTTGTTGATAGTTATCTTTCCTGTGCCCTCGCTCACGTAAACACGTGCCACTGAGCTTTTGCGACGGCCTAATGCATTAACTACGTCCATTTACTATTTTATTTATACTGGTTAATATCGATTTGTTTGGGTTTCTGTGCTTCCTGCTTATGTTCACCACCCTCGTAAACATAGAGGTTCTTTAGGATATGGCGTCCGAGGCGGTTTTTGGGGAGCATTCCGCGCACAACCCTGCGCACGAGCCTTTCAGGGCCGTTGGGCTTGTTGAAGATGCTCTGCGGAGTGTGTTCGCGCTGTCCGCCGGGATAGAGGGAATATGTAAGGTATATCCTGTCTGTCCATTTCTTGCCGGTGAGACGCACCTTGTCTGCGTTGATTATTATCACATTGTCGCCACAGTCGGCGTTGGGAGTGAATGTGGGCTTGTATTTGCCGCGCAGCAGTTTTGCAACGCGTGTGCAGAGACGACCGAGCACCTGGTCGGTCGCGTCAACCACGACCCACTCTTTGTTTGCATTCTGTTTGTTGATAGAAACAGTCTTGTAACTTAATGTATCCACTTTCGTGTCTTTTATTTTAATGATTAAACATCTGGCTGCCTTCCGTTCTAAGTTTTTCTTCGGGCTTGCCATAAAGTTCCGCGCCGCAAAACGGCGCACCACGATTCACTAACCACTGCATCAGGCCAAATTCTTATCATTAGATGCAGCTATTAACACGCGGGGTTACAGGCTTGTAACGTGCCTGTTGATAATAATCGGCGTGCAAAATTACTAATTTATTTTTATGTGGCTGTGTTTTTCTTGTGTTTTTTCGCTGTAATTCATCCGCTAAGGCATCATAAACTTACGGCGTGGCTTCAAAACGAATGCCGCCACTGCTTGTTGCTTTGCAATGGCGGCATTCTCCAGTATAAAGGGTTGTTTAACCTGCGCTGTTATTATCCTAATTTGTTGCCCTTGCCGGGGAAAACTATCGAAGGCTTGAATGTTTTTGCCTCCTCGGGCGTCATCATGGCGTATGACATGATTATCACCACGTCGCCAACCTGCGCCTTTCGTGCGGCAGCCCCGTTGAGGCATATCACGCCGCTTCCGGCAGAACCGGCTATCACGTATGTCTCAAACCTCTCGCCGTTGTTTTTGTTGGCTATGGACACCCGCTCTCCGGGGTATATGCCGGCGGCTTCCATCAGGTTTTGGTCTATCGTTATGCTGCCCACGTATTCAAGGTTTGCCTCGGTTACGGTGGCGCAGTGGATTTTCGATTTCAGTATCTGTATGTACATTTCGGCTCAGATGTTCTCCTTGTATTTTATGTTGTCGATAAGCCTTATGGGGATGTGTCCGCAGAACACGGTTATGCAGCCCACAATGTAGTTGCTGTCGTCCCAGTCGCTTACGTTTTGCAGGGTTGTGCCGTCAACTATTTCGTAGTATTGCACCTCAAGCCCCTCGATTGCGTTTATTGCGTCCACCACAAAGTCGCGGGTTTCACCCACGCTGTGGCTCTTTGCAAAGTCGCGGCTTTCAAAAAGGGTTCTCGATATGTTGAGAGCCGTTTTGCGCTCCTCCGCGTTCAGCAGGGTGTTGCGGCTGCTCAGCGCAAGTCCGTCCTCCTGTCTCACAATGGGGCAGGGACGCAGTTCCACGGGAATGCCGAGAGCCTTTGCCATTGTCCTTATCACGGCTATCTGCTGGAAGTCCTTTTCGCCGAAATACGCCCTGTCGGGGCTTGCGGCGTGGAAAAGTTTGCTTACAATCTGGCAAACTCCGTTGAAGTGTCCCGGGCGGCGCGCGCCTTCCATCACGGTGTCCGTGGGAGGGTATGAGAATTTGCGCGTGTCGGGTTCGGGATACATCTCCTCCACCGCCGGGGCGAACATTATTGTAGTGCCGAGAGAGGCGAGCAGCCTTTCGTCCGCCTCCATGTCCCTGGGGTAGTTCTCAAGGTCGCGCTTGTCGTTGAACTGCGTTGGGTTTACGAAAACGCTCACCACGGTGGCGTCGTTTTCCTCCACCGAACGCTTTACAAGCGAGGCGTGTCCTGCGTGGAGCGCACCCATTGTGGGCACAAGCCCCACGGTCTTGCCTTCCTTGTGCAGGGCGGCAATGCGTTCGCCCAGTTCCTTACGGGTCTTTATTACCTCCATTGTTATACACATTGTTTTTACGGTGCAAAATTACTTCTTTTTTCACAGAACACCAAAGAACGGAAAACCACATAGGACATTAGAAAAACTATGTCCTATGCAGGAAAAACTACATCAGACATAGGAAAAATTATATCAGACCTTTTTCCCGCCTTTGCAAACCTTTGTAACACAAAACGTTATGATTTTTCTGAAAGAATGCGCAACGGCTTGTGTATCTGCACTTTGTGAAAATTCGGGACTGTCGCGCCCTAAAACATTGTGTGGCAGGGGAGAACGCGATGGTTTTGCCGGACGTCCAAAATAATTCGCACCCGATGCTTGACGGATTCAAATATATATTATACCTTTGCTCTTACAAAGGAGTTCCGCTGACGGCAGACCGGGATGCTCATCAATAAAAAATGAAAACCGAGACAGCTTCGCAAGTCGATGGCGCGCTGTAGCAATACAGATTACAAAGATTTGCGGGCCCTCAAATCTTATCATATAGGAGTTTTCATCGCGTATCGCGTCAGTGTTCTCCTTTCTTTTTTGTGCAAGGCCGCACGGTCTTGGAAAACGGAAACAGCACCAGATGCAACAAACGGAATATCTCGACAATCTTGACGAAAGCCAGCGCAGGGCGGTGGAGTATATCGACGGCCCGTCGCTCGTGATAGCCGGCGCGGGGTCGGGCAAGACACGTGTGCTCACCACAAAGATAGCCTATCTCACGGCTTGCGGTCTGAAGCCGTGGAACATACTCGCCCTCACGTTCACCAACAAGGCCGCACGCGAAATGCGCGGGCGCATAGCCGCCATTGTGGGCGAAAGCACGGCAAAATACCTTGTCATGGGCACTTTCCACAGCGTGTTCGCCAAAATACTGCGCAAGGAGGCTCATCTGCTCGGATATACGCCGAAGTTCACCATATACGACCGCACCGACTCCGCAAGCCTTGTGAAAAGCCTTGTGAAGGGCATGGGACTTGACCCTAAGGCTTACAAGCCGGGGGTGGTGCTTTCAAAAATCTCGCAGGCAAAGAACAACCTTGTCATGCCCGGGGACTATTTCAACGACCCAGGGCTGAAACAGCGCGACAGTTCAGACAACGTTCCTGAAACGGGTCATATATATATGAAGTACCAGCAAAGGCTTAAGGCTTCGGACGCGATGGACTTCGACGACCTGCTTGTGGAGATGTACGTGCTGCTCACCGACAACGAGGACGTGCGCAGAAAATATGTGGAGCAGTTCAAGTTTGTGCTTGTTGACGAGTATCAGGACACAAACCGCACACAGGCGAAAATCCTTTGGCTGCTCACGCGGGAAAGGCAGATGCTGTGCGTGGTGGGGGACGATGCGCAGAGCATATACGCCTTTCGCGGCGCGGACATAGGCAACATACTTAATTTCACGAAGATTTTCCCCGATGCGCGGCTGTTCAAGCTCGAACGCAACTACCGTTCCACCAAAAGCATAGTGGATGCCGCCAACAGCGTGATTTCCCATAACCGCAACCGCATTCCCAAGGACGTTTACAGCCTTGCCGACAACGGGCGCAAAATAGAGGTAACCCCTGCCGAGAGCGATATGGAGGAGGCCGAAGTGGTGGTGAGGTCTTTGTGCAAGGCCAAAAGCGCGGACGGTGTGCCGTATAACGACATGGCGGTGCTGTATCGCAAGAATGCGCAAAGCCGCGTGATTGAGGAGGCGTTGCGGAAGGCGGGAGTGCCTTACAGGGTTTATGGCGGGCTTTCGTTTTACGAGCGCAAGGAGGTGAAGGACACCATCGCCTATTTCCGGCTGACGGTGAACCCCAACGACGATGAGGCTTTCAGAAGGGTGGTGAACTATCCCGCACGCGGCATAGGAAACACCACAATGGAGAAAGTCATGACGCTGGCGACAAACAACGGGATAAGCCTTTGGGAAACGGTCTGCACTTTCTCGGCAAAGGAAATGAAAGTGTCTCCCGCCACATACAACCGAATATCAAAGTTCGTGGCTATGATAAACGGCTTTATTGAAAAGTCGGGGGAAGTTGACGCTTATGCGCTCGGCAACGAGATACTCGAAGCGAGCGGCGTTAGGACGGAAATAGTGAGCGACACGAGCGACTTGAGCCGCAAGGAGAACTTGGAGGAACTCGTAAACGCCCTTAACGGTTTTGTGGCGGACACGCTTGAGGCTGGCGGCAACGCTGAAAACGCCACGATGGAGAACTACCTTGCCGAGGTGGCTTTGCTTACGGACGCTGACAAAAACGATGATGACAAGGAGAAAGTCTCCCTCATGACAATACACTCCGCCAAAGGACTTGAGTTTGGGGCGGTGTGCGTTGTGGGGCTTGAGGAGGAGATATTCCCAGGGCATCAGGCGAAATACAGTCCGCGTGAGCAGGAAGAGGAACGCCGCCTGTTTTATGTGGCGCTTACAAGGGCAAAGAAATATTGCTATATAAGCTATGCCCGTTTCCGCTTTTCGTATGGCAGTATCACGGAGTCTGATCCTAGCCGCTTTGTAAAGGAGATAGCCGCTTCGTGCGTGCATTTCAACGGCAGGAAAAACAAGGGCGTGGCCGGCAACGGTTCTTGGGCTTCCGGTGAAAGCCGCTTCGGTTCCCGACTCTCGCCGGTTTCCGGCAGAAAGCCGGTTCGTGCGGAGGGGAGTGTTTTTGGCGGGGAAAGCGCGCTTGAAAGTGCAAAGACCCAAGCCGGCGAAACGATAAAGGTGGGGAGTGTGGTGGAACACCGCCGTTTTGGCAAGGGCGTGGTGAGACGCATAGTGGATGCCGGCGACACCGCCAAGGCAAGCATAGAATTTGAGGCTTCCGGCGCAAAAGACCTTCTGCTGAAGTTTGCCCCGCTTGCCGTCCTGCAATAATATGTAATGCCGCATTGCGTTTTTTTAGGAAAAGCAGTAACTTTGCAAATGCGCTGAAGCCAAACGCTTTCAGCGCATGACTTTTTTGATATAGAATAGCGATATGGTTTCCTTTACAGTCAGTTTGGTGGCCCTCGTGCTGGGCTATCTTGTTTACGGGCGTTTTGTTTCAAAGGTGTTCGGACCAGACAGCCGCCCTACGCCGGCTTACAGCATGCAGGACGGGATGGACTACATCCCAATGCCGACGTGGAAGATTTTCATGATACAGTTTCTCAACATTGCCGGCACCGGCCCGATCTTCGGCGCGATAATGGGTGCGTTGTACGGGCCTTCTGCTTTTCTTTGGATTATATTCGGCTGCATATTCGCGGGTGCCGTGCACGATTATTTGAGCGGCATGATTTCGATAAGGATGAACGGATGCTCGCTGACGGAAATAATAGGAAAGTTTCTGGGGGGCACTACAAAGAAAATAATGGTGGTGTTTACGGTGATGCTGCTTATCCTTGTCGGGGCAGTGTTTGTTAGTTCGCCGGCTTTGATACTTAAAGACCTGACCTCGGGCGTGTCTTTTATGGATATGTATTTTTGGATGGCGGTGATTTTCGTTTATTATATAATTGCCACCCTTTTGCCTATAGACAAGGTTATAGGCAAGGTATATCCTGTGTTTGCGTTCGCGCTCCTTTTCATGGCTCTTGGGCTTATGGTGGCCCTTTATGCGCATTGGCCTTCAATTCCGGAAATAACCGACGGCCTGCAGAACCTTAACCCCAACAAAGCCGCGCAGCCTATATTCCCCTGCCTGTTTATCACCATTGCCTGTGGGGCGATTTCGGGATTTCACGCCACGCAAAGCCCGCTTATGGCAAGGTGCATGAAAAGCGAGAAATACGGCAGGCCCGTGTTTTATGGAGCGATGATAACCGAGGGCGTGGTTGCACTTGTGTGGGCGGCGGTTGCGAGCTATTTCTTCTTTGACCCCTCAAGCGGCAATACGGACATGACGGTGCAGGCCCCCAATGTGGTTAATATAATGAGCCGCCAATGGCTCGGCGTAGTGGGCGGAGTGCTCGCACTTCTGGGTGTGGTTGCCGCGCCGATAACCTCCGGCGACACTTCTTTGCGCTCAGCAAGACTTATAATTGCCGATTCTTTGAAGATTAAGCAAAAAAGTCTTTTGTCCCGCCTGTATATTTCGATTCCTCTCTTTGCCGTGGTGGCGTTGATTATATGGTTTAACCTTTCCGACAAGTCTGGCTTCGCCGTTATCTGGGGATATTTCGCGTGGGCCAACCAAACTCTTTCCGTGTTCACGCTTTGGGCGATTACTGTTTATTTGGTGAGGAAAGGCAAGATATACCTCATAACGCTTGTCCCGGCCCTTTTCATGACAACGGTAAGCGTAACATATTTGTGCGTGGCTTCCGAGGCAATGGCTTTGCCAAAGGAAATAGCCTACACCGTCGGCGGAATTACGGCATTGGTTGCCGTGGTGTGGTTCTTCGTTTGGAAGGCTGGGTATTCCAAGAAGGTTTCGCCTGAAAAGGATTGATTATGGTCAGGTGCAAGAGGAATTCGAAATTGCCTTTGCTGGTGGCGGTTTTGGTCGCTTTCAGTATGACGCTGCTTTCGTGCGGCGGGAAATACGGCAAGTGTGCTGAAACCTCTAACGGACTTCCTGCAATTTTCCCCGATTATGCCGGCGTAACCGTGCCTGTAAACATCGCGCCGCTGAATTTTGGGATAAAGGGCGCAAAGCACATCAAAGCCGTTGTGGAGTTCGGCGGAGAACAGGTAATGGAAATCAGTGGAGGCTCTGTTGTGGAATTTCCGGAAAAGGGATGGAGGCGTTTGCTTGCAAAGGCTGCAGGGAAGACGTTTGAGGTGAAAGTTTCGGAGTGGTCGGAAAAACATCCGGACGGTATTTCATACAAGCCGTTTGCTGTTTCTGTGTCGGCGGACAGCATTGATCCTTGGATTGCCTACCGCCTTGTCCCTCCCGGGTATGAGCTTTGGAACAGAATGGGCATATACCAGCGGAACATTGAGAATTTCACGCAGGAAACCATAATAAAAAACTCACAGAACAACGGCGGTTGTGTAAACTGCCACAGCTTTTGCAATTACAGCCCCAAAAACTGGCTGTTCCACGCTCGCGGCGAGGGCGGAAGCACGGTGATAACGCTTGACGGTGAAACGAGAAAACTGCCGATAGAAAAGCTCGGGCCCGGAAAAAGCGCGACATATCCTTATTGGCATCCGTCGGGAAGGTTCGTGGCTTTTTCCTCAAACCTCACGCGTCAGACTTTCTATGGCATAAGCAGGAACAAGATAGAGGTGTTCGACATGAATTCCGACCTTATTATATATGACGCCAAGACCAACAGCGTGCTTACTGACCAGAGATTTTGCGGAAGTGCCGATTGGGAGACTTTTCCCGCCTTTTCCCCAGACGGAAAATATCTTTATATGTGTGTGGCTCATCTGGGGCTTGACGAACAGCAACGCCAGATGATGCAGTCGCATTTTGAGAAAATGAAATATGCCCTGATACGCGTGCCTTTTGATGCCAATACTGGCAAACTCGGGGACAGGGTTGACACTGTTTACAGCCCCTCGCGCCATGGTGGCAGCGTTTCCCTGCCGCGCATTTCCCCTGACGGAAGATACGTGATGTTCACCAAAGCCGATTGCGCCACATTCCCCATACAGCACGTTGAGGCTGATTTGAAGATGATAGACTTGAACACCATGAAGTTCGTGAACACCGATGCGCTTAACAGTCCGTATTCGGACAGCTATCATTCCTGGAGTTCAAACGGCAGGTGGGTTATGTTCAGCTCGCGCCGCGTTGACGGAAAATACACCCGCCTGTTCTTTTCGCACTGCGATGCCGCCGGCAGGTTCACAAAGCCTTTCATGCTTCCCCAAAGAGACCCGGAGCAAAACGGTGCGCTGCTTTACGCCTACAACATCCCGGAGTTCATAAAGTCCCCCGTAAGGCTTGACAGGGAAAAGGCGGCTGAATTGTTCCGTGTTAAATGAAAACAAATATGAAACGTTTCTATATATTCCTGTTTCTCTCGGAAATAGTCTGCTTTCTGGTTCTGTTTCTGGCCTATCCATACACAATCCGGATGCAGGAGGGCGAAAGTCTGTTTTTGTTCACAAAGGAATTTGTCGGTGGGATTATCAGCAGGCCGCAGGGCATTTGTTTTTTGATAGTTGACTTTCTTGAACAGTATTTTTCCGCTGCGTGGGTGGGGGCGGTTGCTTATTCGCTCGTGATAACGCTGTCGCAATGGTTTATGTTTCTTTCTTTGCGAAATCTCGGCAAACAAAACTTGTATTGGCTTGCATTCTTTCCCCCGCTTGCCGTTGTGCCGTTCTCGTTCCCGTTTTTTGAAATGCAGACGAACTTCATGTTCTTCTCGCTTTTGCTTTATGTTTTCACGGCAATCAAGCCGAGGCTGTGGAGGTGTTTTTACGCCCTGCTGCTTCCAGTGCCGGCGTTTTGCCTTGTTACGTGGTATGAGGCTGCCATGCTTTTCGCCGTGTTTGCGGCGGTTGAACTGTTTTGCCGCAAAGACCGCGTGTCAGCGGCTGTCATGGTTGCAACCCTTGCTTTCAGTTTTGTCGTCCCGCGCCTTTGGTCCGATTTTATTGATTTCGTGCCTTTCAACAGGCGTCCGTTCACGGGGATTGAAACATATTTTTCGTGGAAGATTTTTGCGGCATACCTGATTGCCTGCATTGCGGTTGCAGTTCCTGCAAAGTTAAACCTCAAAGGTTGGATTGGCTGCGTTGCGTCCACGCTCGTTATTGCAGGTTTTGCGGCGGTAATGCTCACAGACGCGGATATGCTTTTCGGCGAGAGAACAAACAAACTTTCGCTTCTTGCCGACCAAAAAGACTGGGAGGAGATTATTGCCGAAGTGCCATACGACGAGGCCGTAAGAAGCAAGATACTCAAAAGCTATGTGCTTTTGGCAATGAGCGCGACCGAAAGCCTGCCCCAGGTGCTTTTCTCCTATCAGGTGAACACTCCCGAGGCGTTTTTGTTCAGGCACGACCAGCGCAATTTTTACACTAATTTCAACAGGCAGTTTTACGATAACATCGGAATTTGGGACGAGGCTTTTCACCAGGCGTTTGAATACGGTGTGAACCAGCGCGAGAACGAGTGTTTCCGCGCCATGCGCTTCAAGACCGACTACGCCCTCAATTCCGGCGACCTTGGCGTGGCGCGTTTCTATCTGCGGCTGCTTGGCAAAAGCGGCAACAACGGCTCTTTTGTAAGGGAGCGCACCAGCAGACTTGCGGCTCTTGAGCGCGCCAAAACCAAACCAAAACTTCCGCCATACCGCAGCGACACGTTCGTGGGGGCGTACCCCATGGCTTCGGAAATGTTCAGGCTTTTCGAACGCAACACCAAGAGCAAGAAACTGCTTGACTATGTGCTTTGCAGCCTGTTGCTCAACAAGGAGGTGGAGAAGTTCGGCGTGATTTTCTCGCGCTTCAACCTTTACAGGGATGGCGAAGTACCCCGGGTCTATTCAGAGGCTCTTGCGGCATTGGCTTCACGCGACCCGCGCGCACGCTCCATAGAGGGCTACAATCCCGACCTTGACAAATATCTTGCCGATTTTATGTCGAGGGCAAGGCAGAAGCAGGGGCTTGGAGAGTATGCCAACACATACTGGTACTATTTGTTCTTCCGGCAGGTTGACAAGGGGGAGGGCAATGCTAACTCGAATTGAAAACCATTATTGATATGAAACGGAAAATAATTTACGCAAGTGCTGCGGTGGCTGTGCTTTTGTTGTTCGGGGCTTATATGATGTTCTCCCCTATGCTTAAAGACGGCGGCACCGCCTATGTTTATGTTGACGGCGACGACACCCGCGATTCTGTTGCGCGGCAGCTCGCCCCCATAGCCCGCTGGCCGCAGCGTTGTGGCGTCTCGCTCATGGCGGCTCTCACGCGATACGACAGCCATCCGCGCACTGGGCGTTACGCATTGCACAAGGGCGATGGCGCGTTCCGCTTTTTCCGCGCATTGCGCGGAGGCCAGCAGTCGCCCGTGGAACTTACCGTTCCTGCGGTGCGCACAATGGAGGATATGGCCGGCTTCCTTTCAAAAAACCTCATGATTGATTCAGTGTCGTTCCTGAAGGCGGTCAGGGACAGTGCCAAAATGGCGTCGCTCGGCGTTGACACGGCAAACGCATACTGCCTTTTCGTTCCAAACACATACGAGGTTTATTGGAACATAACGCTCGACAACTTCCTGCTGCGCATGAAAAAGGAGTCCCAGGCCTTCTGGAACGACATACGTGTGGCAAAGGCAAAGTCCATCCCCCTTACGCCCCACGAGGTCTGCACCCTTGCCTCGATAGTTGACGAGGAGACGGCAAACAACGCCGAAAAGCCCGCCATTGCCGGAATGTATATAAACCGCCTTAAAGCCGGGATGCCGCTGCAGGCAGACCCCACGATAAAGTTTGCTTGGCGCAATTTTGCGCTGCGCCGCATATACCACGGACTTCTCGATATCCGCAGTCCCTATAACACATACCGCAACACAGGGCTGCCCCCCGGGCCGATAAGGGTGGCAAGCGTCGAGGGCATAAACGCCGTGCTCAATTATGTGCGCCACAACTTTATGTATATGTGCGCCAAGGAGGACTTTTCGGGTACGCACAATTTTGCCCGCACTTATCAGGAGCATCTTGCCAATGCCGCCCGCTATTCCAAGACTTTGAACGAAAGGGGTATAAAATGACACTGGCTGACACATATACCATAACGCTCGAAAACATGAACTTTTTCGCCCATATAGGTGTGGGCGAGGATGAACGGAAAGCCGGCGAACCAATCAGGGTGTGCGCCAAAATCACGGCTAAGGTGCGCCAAGAGGCGTTTGCGGATGATGATTTTACGGCATCTCCCGACTATTCCGAAGTTTACAGGCGCATAGCGCAGACTGTAAGCCAGCCGGTGAAACTGCTCGAAAGGCTTGCCTGCAAAATAGGCGGGGGCATACTCGGGATGCAAGGCATATCCGGGGTGGAGGTGTCGGTAACAAAAGTGAACCCGCCTGTCGGTGGCGACGGCATGAACGCCACTGTTACGGTCAGTATGCTAAAAAATATTGGCTGACGCTTTGCCCTTTCGGCGGAAAACACTAATTTTGCATCCGCTTGCCGATATAGCTCAGTTGGTAGAGCGACGCATTCGTAATGCGTAGGTCCTCGGTTCAAGTCCGGGTATCGGCTCTTTTCTTTATAAGCTGCATCTTCAAACAGGTGCGGCTTTGTTTTTTTGCGCGGTGTCTGCCGCTTTGCGCCGCAAATGAGGCAGGTTTTGCAAACCGCTGAGACACAAGGATTTATCCTGTTTTTAAAAAGTCTTGTAACGTCTTGGCTTTCATGGTGTTGCAAGTGGGTGAAAAAAGGTCTGATGTAGTTTGGATTATGTCTGATATAATTTTTCCTGCATCAGACGTAGTTTTTTCCATGTCCGATGTAGTTTTCAAGGGAGCGTCAAACGGAACGCTGGTCTTGCACATTTGCCCGCCCATCTGGGGTGGCTTTTCAATTACGCCGCTGCGGATTTTATTGTGCCGCTTATATTTATTATCTTTGCAAAGCCCATTTTGGGTGAAAACATTTATTTTTGAAACGAACGTACATTCTGCGATGAAGCATATACGCAATTTCTGCATCATAGCCCACATTGACCATGGCAAGTCAACCTTGGCCGACAGGCTTCTTGAGCGCACCAAGACAATCAAGATTACCGAGGGGCAGATGCTCGACGACATGGATCTTGAGCGCGAGCGCGGCATAACCATAAAGAGCCACGCCATACAGATGAAGTATGGGCACGGCGGCGAAATGTTCACCCTCAACCTTATCGATACTCCGGGGCATGTGGATTTCTCGTATGAAGTCAGCCGCTCCATATCGGCGTGCGAGGGTGCGCTTCTGGTTGTGGACGCCACGCAGGGTGTGCAGGCGCAGACCATATCAAACCTTTACATGGCCTTGGAGAACGACCTTGAGATTATCCCGGTGATAAACAAGTGCGACATGGCCAACGCCATGCCCGACAAGGTGGAGGACGAGATAGTTGACCTTATCGGCTGCAAGCGCGAGGACATAATCCGCGCCTCTGCACGCACGGGCTTGGGCATAGACGAAATTCTCAATGCCATAGTGGAGCGTGTCCCTGCGCCTGTGGGGGATGAGAACGCGCCTCTCCAGGCGTTGATATTCGACTCGGTGTTCAACAGCTTCCGTGGCATAATCGCATATTTCAAGATTGTCAACGGCTCTATTAGCCAGGGCGACCACGTGGTGTTTGTCAACACCAAGCAGGACTACGTTGCCGATGAGGTGGGAGTGCTCGAAATGAGCCTTTCGCCCAGGAAAACGCTGCATTGCGGCGATGTGGGCTACATTGTGAGCGGAATAAAGACCGCAACCGAGGTGAAGGTGGGCGACACAATCACCAAGGTGGGCAATCCTTGCGACAAGGCGATAGACGGGTTTGAGGAAGTGAAGCCGATGGTGTTTGCCGGGGTTTACCCAATATCGCCCGAGGACTTCGAGAACCTGCGCTCCTCACTCGAGAAGCTGCAGCTCAACGATGCCTCGCTCACATTCTCGGCGGAGAGTTCGGTTGCGCTCGGTTTCGGCTTCCGCTGCGGCTTCCTTGGTCTGCTCCACATGGAGATTATACAGGAAAGGCTCGACCGCGAGTTCGACATGGACGTAATAACCACAGTACCCAACGTTTCGTATATGGTTTACGACCACCACGGCGAGGCGAAGGAAGTGCACAATCCGGCAAGTATGCCCGACGTTGCCGACATCGACCATGTGGAAGAGCCTTACATCCGCGCCACAATCATAACCGACACGGCGTATATCGGACCGATTATGACCCTATGCCTGTCAAAGCGCGGCGAGCTTGTGAGCCAGAATTTCATTGCGGGAAACCGTGTGGAGATTAACTTCGACATGCCGCTCGGGGAGATAGTGATCGACTTCTACGACAAGCTCAAGAGCATCTCGAAGGGTTACGCCTCGTTCGACTATCACGGCATAGGCTTCCGCCCCTCAAAGCTTGTGAAGCTCGACATACTGCTGAACGGCCAGCCGGTGGACGCGCTCTCAACGCTCACACACGCCGACAACGCCGTGGCGTTCGGGCGCAGGATGTGTGAGAAGCTGAAGGACTTGCTGCCGCGACAGCAGTTCGACATAGCCATACAGGCGGCAATCGGGGCGAAGATAATTGCGCGCGAAACCGTGAAGCAGGTGCGCAAGGACGTAACCGCAAAGTGCTACGGCGGAGACATTTCGCGAAAGCGCAAGCTGCTCGAAAAACAGAAGAAGGGCAAGAAGCGCATGAAGCAGATCGGAAACGTGCAGGTGCCGCAGAAGGCTTTTCTGGCGGTGCTTAAACTTGATTGAAACAAACAACACATAATATTAATATGTACAGAACAAACACATGCGGAGAATTGCGCCTTTGCGATGCCGGAAAAGTCGTTACGCTTGCCGGCTGGGTGCAGCGCATAAGGAAAATGGGTGTGCTTACATTCGTTGACCTGCGGGACAGGTACGGAATCACCCAGCTCGTGTTCAACGAAAACGACGGCAAGGAGCTTTTTGACAAGGCCAACTCGCTCGGGCGCGAATACGTGGTGCAGGCTGTGGGGACGGTGAACGAGCGCAGTTCGAAAAACGAGAAGATAGAAACCGGCGAGATCGAGATTACCGTAAGCCAACTGACTGTGCTGAACGAAAGTCTCGTGCCTCCGTTCACCATAGAGGAGAACACCGACGGCGGCGATGACCTCCGGATGAAATACCGCTATCTTGATTTGCGCCGTGCCAATGTGCGCCGCAACCTGGAGCTCCGGCACAGAATGTGCATCGCCATACGCCAGTTTCTCGACTCCAAGGGATTTCTGGAGATTGAGACACCTGTGCTTGTGGGTTCCACTCCTGAGGGAGCGAGAGACTTTGTTGTGCCTTCGCGCATGAACCCCGGACAGTTCTACGCCCTGCCCCAAAGTCCGCAGACGCTGAAACAGTTGCTCATGGTTGCGGGGATGGACAGGTATTTCCAGATTGTGAAATGTTTCCGCGATGAAGACCTTCGCGCAGACCGCCAGCCGGAGTTCACGCAGATTGACTGCGAGATGAGCTTCGTTGAGCAGGACGACATAATATCCATGTTCGAGGAAATGGCGAAGTACCTTTTCAAGAATGTGCGCAACTACGATCTTGGCGAAAAGCCTTTCCTGCGTTTGCCTTGGGCAGACGCGATGCGCCGCTTCGGAAGCGACAAGCCCGATATGCGTTTCGGCATGGAGTTCGTGGAGCTTATGGGCACGCTGAAAGGCACGGGCGAGTTTTCCGTTTTCAATTCCGCAGAATACATAGGCGGCATTTGCGCCAAGGGTTGCGCCGTTTACACGCGCAAGCAGCTCGACCAGCTCACGGACTTTGTAAAGAGTCCGCAGATAGGCGCAAAGGGTTTGGTGTATGCCAGGGTTAACGCCGACGGCAGCGTGAAGAGTTCCGTTGACAAGTTCTATTCGCAGGAGGTTCTTCAGAGCCTTAAAGGCAAGATGGAGGCGGAACCGGGCGACCTGATACTTATATTGAGCGGTGAGAACGCCATGAGGACGCGCAAGCAGCTTGGCGTTTTGCGCCTTGAAATGGCAGACCGCCTTGGACTGAGGGACAAGAACAAGTTCGCCCTGTTGTGGGTTGTGGACTTCCCCATGTTCGAGTGGAGCGACGAGGAGAACCGCCTGCTCGCCATGCACCACCCATTCACTATGCCCAAGCCGGAGGACATTCCCATGCTCGACACCGACCCCGCAAATGTGCGTGCAAATGCCTACGACATGGTGTGCAACGGCGTTGAGGTTGGCGGAGGCTCAATAAGAATACACGACAGCAATTTGCAGGCTAAGATATTCAACGTCCTCGGCTTCACTCCCGAAAGGGCGCAGCAGCAGTTCGGCTTCCTTATGAACGCTTTCAAATACGGCGCGCCGCCCCACGGAGGCTTGGCATACGGTCTTGACCGCTGGGTGTCGCTCTTTGCTGGTCTTGACAGCATACGCGACTGCATAGCCTTCCCCAAAAACAATTCGGGACGCGATGTGATGCTTGACGCTCCTGCCGGGCTTGACCAGTCGCAGCTCGACGAGTTGAAGATAAGCGTTGTGAAAGAGGAAAAGTAAGACGCAGCCGTTTAGGCAAAATATAACCAAAGAGAACTCCACGCGGCAAAACGCCGCGTGGAGTTTTTGTTATGCCTGCAATCAGTAAATTGGGTTTTTGTAGGGGCGTATGCCATACGCCCCTACATATATACCATAAGCATAACCCCAATAATTAATTCCGCATTCAATTATCGCAAAACCTTAATCGCCCGTCCTTTCCTAAACATCCCGAAAACTATATGGGACATGGGAAAAACTATGTCCTATGCAGGAAAAATTATGTCTGATGTAATTTAAACTACATCAGACCTTTTTTCTTCCGTTGCAAGCCTCTGAAAAACAAATCGTTATAAAGGATATTTGTTTTTGGGCTATTGTTTTGTAAACCAGTGTTTTATGTTGCCTGGACGATGTTCGCGGTTTCTTCAAACAGCCTTTTGTTTTTTAGAAAGGGCGAGCAGCCCGATGAATGTCAGTGCTCCGTTCAGCAGCAGGAGTTCGTAGCCAAAATGGTACGCCCACAGTTTCACTGCCAATATGTTTGCCGCATAGCACAAAAGGGGTGCGGCAACCGCCACGTAAGGCACGAGCCTGTCGGTGGGGGCGCGGCGCGTGAGCAGTCCGAAAGCGAAAAGTCCGAGCAGCGGGCCGTAGGTGTAGGATGCCATTACGTAAACGGCATCGATGACGCTTGTGGAGTTCAATGCCTTGAAGGCGAGGATGAAAAGTATGAACACCACGGTTACGCCTATATGCACTTTCCTGCGTATGGCGGCGGCTTTTTTCGTGTCGGTGTTTCTGCGTTCCACGCCGAGAATGTCGATGCAGAAACTGGTTGTGAGTGCGGTGAGTGCGGAGTCTGCGCTCGAGAATGCTGCGGCTATTATGCCTATCACGAACATAATGGGGACGAGAGTGCCAAGGTATCCCCCCGAGGCGAGCATGGGCAGCAGGTTGTCGGTTTGCGCCGGGGTGGCGATTGAATTCTGTGCGCAGAAGCCGTAGAGCAGCACGCCGAGGGAGAGGAACAGCAGGTTCATGGGCAGGAAGGCAAGTCCGTAGGCAGTCATGTCCTTTTGCGCGTCGCGCAGGTTTTTGCACGAGAGGTTTTTCTGCATCATGTCCTGGTCAAGTCCCGTCATCACGATAACGATGAATATTCCGGCAATGAACTCCTTCCAGAAAAACTGCCCGCTTTTCCAGTCGTCAAGCACAAAGACGCGCCCCATGGGGCTTTGCGCCACAAAATCCACAGCCCCCTTAACGTCAAGGTGCATGGCGTCCGAAACGGTTATCCATATCGTAACCACTGCGGCTATAAGGGCTAGAGTTTGCAGCGCGTCGGTCCATACAAGAGTCTTTACGCCGCTTTTGCGTGTGTATGCCCAAGTAAGCAGAAGCGTTGACACGGCTGTAATTTCAAAAGGTATGCCGAATTGGTCGAACACGAATTTTTGCAGCACGAGGCACGCCATGAACAGTCTTGCCGCCGCGCCGCACAGCTTGCTTATGAGAAAGAACGATGCGCCTGTTTTGTGGCTTGTGCTGCCGAAACGCTTGCTCAAGTAGTCGTATATGCTTGTGAGCCGCAGCTTGTAATAAACAGGGAGCAGCACGTATGCCACCAAAAGGTAGCCCGGCACGAAACCAAGGCACATCTGAAGGTACGACATATTCACCGTCCCCACCATTCCCGGCACGCTCACCACGGAAACGCCGGAAATAGACGTGCCAATCATCCCGAAAGCCACAAGCCACCACGGGCTTTGCCTGTTGCCGCGGAAAAAGGCATTGTTGTCGTTGTTGCGCGACGTGAGGTGGGAAATGAGGAGCAGCAGACCGAAATAGCCCGCCATTATAAGTATTACGACGTATGCACTCATGTAAATTGCGAATATGATGCAAATTTACGCAAAATCCGCAACTTTTGGCGGGCTTTCGTGTCTGTCTGCCTTGTGTTTATTCCGCGCTTTCGTCTTTGCCCTGTAGTTTTTCCCTGCGGCGGCGTTCCTGCTCCATTGCCTCGGTAACCACGGGTTTGTCCTTGAAGCGGTTGGTGTAGAACGAGTAGTCCGGAATGCTGTGCTTGTATTCAGGGTCGGTGAACAGCGGGCTGGTTATAATGTGGTCGGCGGTGCTGCGGTTGCAGCAGAACACGATGTTCTCCACTCCGGCAAGGCGCGTGAGGGCCTTTATGTCGGTGTCGTGAGGCTGCACGGTCAGAGGGTCGGTGAAGAAGAACAGGTAGTCAATCATCCCCTCCACAATGCGCGAGCCCATTTGCTGGTCTCCGCCGAGCGGACCGCTTTTCAATATAGTGAAGTCCCAGTCAACATTTGGGTGCTTTGCCTTGAGGGCTTCAAGAATTAGCGTTCCCGTGGTGCCCGTGCAGTAGAATTTGTGTCCCATGAGGCGTTCGGAGTTCCAAAGCACCCATTCAATGAGGTCTTTCTTCTTTGCATCGTGGGCCACAAGGCCTATGTGGCGCACTACTTTAACCTTTTCCATAACCGTGTTTGTTTTGCTTATGCCTTTGTCTGCAATATTAGCAATAAAAATCGACACTGGCGGCGGGTTGCGCCGCGAAGACGCATATAAAAAGCCGCACTGCCCGTTGCGGGCGGTGCGGCTTGCATGGCGTGTGCCTTTTTGCAACTTTCACTTCACCTTTATGATTATGGTTACGCTCACGTCGGGGTAATACTGCTCATCCTCATATTTTATCATGTAGATGCGGTTGGTTTTTGGGTTGCTCGTGGTTATGATTGTCGTAACCTCCCCATCCGAGTACGTAGTGGTGGTTGTCTTGTTGCGCTTGGTTTCGTTCTTGAAGGCGTTGATGAACTTTTTGCTGTTAATGCCGCCAATCTCAAGTTTCTTCACAACCTTTTCAATGGCTCTTGTCTTTGGGTTGCGCTGCACAACGGAGGTGAACTTCGCCCCTCCGATGGTTGAAAGTTCGTCAACCATGTGGTCGATGCTGTTTTGCGCCGCTGCAAACAGCGGCATGAGCATCAGCGCCAGCATATATATTGTCTTTCTTGCCATTTTAGCCCTAATTTAGAAGTTGTTCGATTTCCTTTTTCATTTCCGGGTCGCTTACGTTTTTCAAGATGTCCTTTTCCGCCCCTTCCACGGTTTGCAGGCTTGCCATTTTGTGTTCAAGGCGTGAGGCGTCGTGCAAAGTGGCCTTAATGGAGTCCTCTATTTCCCGCAGGTCGTCTATGCGCTGTCCGTCAACAATCATGTAGCTTCCCTCGTACAGTCTTGCAAGTGCGTTCTCCTCGCTAATGTTGCCGACAAGGCGCACTCCGAATACTATCGCGACAACAGCCGCCGCGCTTGCCGCCGCCCGCAGCCAAAACATAGACAATCGGTATGCCGGCTTTTTTTGCACGGCCGGCGCAGGAACGTCGCCCACTGCTGCCAAATCGCGGAACATTTCGGTGTATTCCGCAAATTCTGCCGGTATGCGGTCTTGCCCGAAGAAGCCGTACAGTCTGCGTTCCTCTTCAACGGTCGTGTCGCCCTCGAAGTACCGGTCAATCAGTTTTTGTATTTCTTCTTTTTTCATTTGTTCCGTTTTATGTATTGTTGCCGTATCGCCATTCTGGCTCTGCTTATGTTCTGCCTTATTGCGGCTTCGCTTATGCCTGTGAGTTTTGATATGTCCTTGTACTCCATTTCCTCCACAAGCCTCAGGCGTATCAGCGTCTGCTGCATTTCGGGCAGCGTGTCTATTATTCCCATAACCCTTTGGTATCGTTCGTGGGTTTCGTTTTCGGGCGGTGCGCCTATGTCAATCTCCTCAATGTCAACAGTGGGCTTTTCGCGGCGCAAACGGTCTATGGCCAGGTTTTTCGCCATTACGTTCGCTATGCCGTTGATTGGCTCGCGCAGGCTTTCCCTTATTTCCCACAGGCGCAGGAGAGTGTCCTGAACCACGTCCTCCGATTTTTCTATGTCGGGGATATATCGCCGTGCCGTGGCAAGCAGTTCGCGGCGCAGGGCGGCTGCGGTTCTTTTGAAGTCCTCTCCGGTCATGGGTGCGGGAAATCAGAGATTGTTGAGAAGTTTCGTGTTGGTCTTGGCAACGCCGCTGTTTTCTATCTTTGTCTGGTCGGCGGTGCCGGAGTATGAAACTTTTGACGCGCCCGAATTGTCGGATTTGAGCACCTTGCAGTCAACTTCGGCGTTTATGTTTCCCGCGCCGCTGTTTTCTATGTCGAGAGTTCCGCCCTTGAATTTTAGGTTTGTCTTGCACGCTCCCGAATTGTCCATTTTCAGTTCGTCGGCTTCCGCGATGAGTTCTATGTTCACCGCGCCGCTGGCTTCGAGGTCGGCTTTCTTGCATTTCAGCTTGGCTATTCTGCATTTCACAGCCCCCGAAAGGTCGTAACCGAAGTTTTCCGTTTTGATGCTTCCTGCGGTGAAGCTGCACGCGCCGCCCATATCAACGAAGGTGAGGTCGGGTGCCTTGACGTAGAAGTCAACGCGCTCGTTTCCCCCATTTGTGTTGACGTTTTTTTTGAGTGTGATGTTAAGGGTGTTGTCTTCCACGTAGGCTGTCATTGCGCTCATGAGTTTCGGAGTTCCCACAGCCTTCACCTCGTAGTCGCTTGCCTGGGTGAAGTGGACTTTTACCACACCTCCCGCCTCAATCTTGTTGAAGCCTTTAAGGGCGAAGGTCTTTTTCGCCGTTGGCTGTTTTTCGCCTTTTTCGTCTGAGTTGTTGTCGCTTTCGCTCCAGTCGGTTTCCGCGAGTTCGGAAAGTTCGCTGAGTTCGGAAAGGTTGTCAAGGGCTTCAAGACCATTCTTTTTTGATGTGGTTTTTGAGTCGGCGCATCCTGTGTTTGCCGTAAGTGCAAATCCCAATAACAGGGTTGCGATGAATACATTCTTTTTCATGTCAGTATAAAATTTGATGTTCTTACCCTTATTACGCACGACCCGCTTGTTTGTGACAAGAAAAAGCGGATTTTTTTATTTTGCGCCGAAATTTATTGTAACAACCACCTGCAAAGGTATGAATAATCCGCCACCAAACGAAAATTCCCGCGCCAACAGTCTGTCTGTTCCATGATATTTGTCATAAAACGTCTGTTTGGTGGAAATGGTTTATCTTTGCATTTATGGAAAAGGACGAATTTCTGACAATCGCGGCACCGTCGGAGGGATATTATACGGAACTCCGCAGCAAGTTCATGGCATACGCCTTTCCCGTGTCCGAAGAGCAGGAAGCCAAAATGTATGTTGCGGATTTGAAGCGCAGGTTTCATGATGCGCGCCATGTGGCATACGCATATATTATAGGAGTGGACGGAGAGTGTTTCCGGGCTAACGATGACGGCGAGCCGTCGGGCACGGCGGGAAAGCCCATACTTGGGCAGATAAAGTCAAAGGGCTTGACAGACACTTTTGTGGCGGTTGTGAGGTATTTCGGCGGCGTTAAATTGGGCGCGAGCCGTTTGGGCGAGGCGTATAAGGTTGCCGCAGCAGATGCGCTTGATAAGGCTGAGGTTAAAAGGTGTTTTGTGGAGCAGACGCTTACGTTGCGCTTTGGATACGAACGGATGAGCGCCGTCATGAAAGTGGTGAGGGATGCAAACGTGAGGATTGTGGAAAACGGCTATGACGAAGGCTGCGTTCTCAAGGTGAGCATGAGAAAGTCGCTTGTCCCCGGTTTTTGCGACAGGCTTGACAGGACAATAAAAGTGGAATGAAATGCAGGAAAACCAAATAACAATAAGGCGCGTGAATGGCGAGGAGGACTTGTGGTATGCCGAGAGGCTTTACCTGTCGAACTTCCCGGAGGACGAGAGACGCGAGGTTTCGGACTGGATAGCCTACACGTGGTCGAAGCCGGAGTTTTGCAACAGCATAATAGAGTGCGCCGGACGAAAAGTTGGCTTTATCTCGTTTTGGGATTTTGACGATTTTGTATATGTGGAGCATTTTGCCACGGATGCCGCAGTGCGCGGCAAGGGACTTGGCGGCATGGCTGTCGAGACATTGTGCCGCACGGTTGGGAAGCCTGTTGTTTTGGAGGTGGAGCTTCCTGTTGATGACATTTCAAGGCGCAGAGTGGCCTTTTACGAACGCCACGGTTTCAAACTATGCGGAAGGAAGTACGTGCAGCCGCCTTACAGGGCCGGCGGAAATGAGCTGGAGATGAAAATAATGTGGATCAATGCCGTGGACATAGAGGGTGTTTTCAACGACATAGTTGCGCGCATATACAATAAGGTGTATGGAGTGTGAGGGCGCGGAATGATGACGCACAGCACCAAATCAGGCAGCACTTTCCCGGTACACCCCGAAAACCACATCGGACATGGAAAAAACTATGTCTGATGTAGAAAAAATTACATCAGACATAATTCAAACTACATCAGACCTTTTTTTGCCCTTTGCAAAGCATTGGGAAAAAGAAACTTATGCAGTCTGTGTAAAAAGCATGACAACTCTCTGCAATTCAGTTTTTTGCCGAAAAACGGATGTTCCTTTCTTGCCTTGGCGGGATGCCTACACCAGATATCCTTTTATGAGTGGGCGTGAATTGTATGTCGAGGCCATAACTTCGCCATACGCCCCTGCGGAATGTATGGCGAGAAAGTCCCCGCGCTTGGCGGGGGAAATGACGCGGTCTTTGGCAAACACGTCGCTGCTCTCGCATATCGGGCCTACGATGTCGTATGCCTCTTTCTCCGTGCAAATGTTCGAGATGTTCTCAATGTCGTGGTAGGCTCCGTAGAGGGCGGGGCGTATCAGGTCGGTGAAACCGGCATCGACAATGGCGAATTTCTTGTGGGCGGTGTGCTTGGTGTAGAGCACCTTGGTTATCAAATCCCCGCATTGCGCCACAATCGAGCGTCCGAGCTCGAAGTGCACTTTTGTGCCTGCGGGCATTTTAAGGCGGTTGCGGAACGTGCTGAAATATCCTTGGAAATCGGGGATAGGGTTTCCAAGGGGATTGTCGTAGTCTATTCCCAAACCTCCGCCCATGTCAATCATCTCACATCCGATGCCTTGCGCTTCGAGTTCGCTTACGAGCTTGTTGGCAACTTCGCAAAGTTTCTCAAAACAGGTGTATTCTGTGATTTGCGAGCCTATGTGGAATTGCAGTCCGCGAAATTTCAAGCCTTTCATGGCAAGTATTTTCTTTACCGTGGACATTACGTCCCCAAGGGCGATGCCGAACTTGTTTTCCTCAGTCCCCGTTGTTATTTTCTCGTGGGTGTGGGCATCGACATTGGGGTTTACACGTATTGCGACAGGCGCAACGGCGTTCATTTTCAAGGCTATTTCGTTTATAACCTCTATTTCCTGCAAGCTCTCGACATTCAGGCTGAAAATGTTGTTTTTGATGGCGGTTTCAATCTCGTCGTCTCTTTTCCCCACGCCGGCAAATACAATTTTTTCGGGGTTGAAGCCGCAACTTACGGCTTTCTCAATTTCCCCGCCGCTCACGCAGTCCGCACCAAGACCGTATGAGCTGATGAATTTCATGACATCGGGGTTGTCGTTTGCCTTTACGGCATAATGGACAACAAAGTTGCCGTCGTTTTCAACGGTCTGCCTCAGCGTTTCGAGGGTGTCCCTTAGCGTGTCCTTGTGGTATAAATAATATGGCGTGCGGAAATCCGGCACGCCTTTTAATGTTTCTGTCATTGTCAGTCTGTTTTTTTGTCGTTAAACAACTTCTTGCTCAGTTCCCGAAGAGCCTTTGCCTTGTCGCACGAGCGTATGAGGAAGGAAATGTTGTGGAAACTGCCGCCATAGGAAATCATCCTCACGGGGACGGAGGCCATGGCATCGGTGGTGAGGCTTTCGTAGCCGATGTTCCCCCAGCGCAAGTCGCCGACAACGCAGATGATGCACATATCGCGGTCTATGTCAACAGTGCCGTATTTTTTCAGTTCTCCGATTATTTCGTTCAAATGGGCGGGGTTGTCAATGCTCATGGAAACGCCCACTTCCGAGGTGGTAATCATGTCGATGCTAGTGTTGAACGTGTCGAAAATGTTGAAAACCTTGCTCATGAACCCGGAGGCGAGCAGCATTCGCGACGATACTATCCTTATGGCTGTGATACCGTCCTTTGCGGCTATGGCCTTAATCTTGCCGCTTTCCATCTCGTTGTTTATAATCGTGCCTTTGGCGGAGGGGTCAAGGGTGTTGAGAAGCCTTACGGGTATTCCAGCGAATTTTGCGGGAAGAATGCAGGTGGGGTGGAGTATCTTCGCGCCGAAATAGGCGAGTTCCGCCGCCTCCTCAAAGTTGAGCTGGTCAACGGGTTTTGTGCCCTCAACAAAGCGCGGGTCGTTGTTGTGCATTCCGTCTATGTCGGTCCATATTTGTATTTCCTCCGCCTTGATTGCCGCGCCAATCAGCGAAGCGGTGTAGTCCGAGCCTCCGCGTTGCAGGTTGTCAACGTTCCCCTCCGCGTTGCGGCATATGAACCCCTGCGTTATATATATATTGTACCCCGGCTGCTTTTCGAGGATTTCGGAAAGGCGTTTGGAAATTTGCAGCTCGTCAGGCTCCTTGTCCTTGTTTATGCTCATGAAGTCGAGAGCCGGAAGCAGAACGACGTTTTTGCCGCATTCCTTCAGGTAGTTCGTCATCATGTTGGTGCTGATTATCTCGCCTTGCGCCAGAATTTCCTTGTCAACGTTCTCGTCGTGTTTCTTTTGCGTGAGCTTGTGAAGGTGTGCGAACTCCTCTGTAATGAATTTGTCCGTAAGCTCGCGGTATTCTTCGGTGGAGTAAAGTTCGCTCACGTGTTTGTGGTAAACGCTTTCAAGGCGGCTTATCACGTTGTTCGCCCCGAGCGGGTTCTCCTTGTTGAGGTAGTCGGTTATTTCTACAAGCGTGTTCGTTGTTCCCGACATTGCGGAAAGCACAACAAATTTCTGCTCATCGGATGAGATGAGGCTTGCTACGTTCTTGATTCTTTGTGGCGACCCGACCGAAGTGCCGCCGAACTTCATTATTTTCATCAGTTTTCCTGTAATTCTCAGTTGTTGGTGTTATGGGTGTATTCGTCCGTGATGTCGTGGAACGCCCCCTCTTTGCATTGGAATACTTTTCCCGTGAAAGTCTTTACAAGGTCATGGTTGTGGGTGCTCATTATCACGGCAGCTCCGTTTTCGCTAATCTTTCCCAAAAGGCGGGTGATTTCCATTGCGGCGTTTTTGTCGAGGTTTCCCGTAGGCTCATCGGCGAGGATAACCTTGGGGTTGTTGATGATTGCCCGCGCAATTGCCGCGCGCTGCTGCTCGCCACCGGAAAGCTCGTTGGGGTATTTCCCCTCCTTGCCTTCAAGCCCCACAAGCTTCAGCGTTTCGTCAATACGTTTTTCCACCTCCTCTTTTTTAACGCCGGTGGCTTTGAGCACGAATGCGAGGTTTTCCCAAACGGTCAGGTTTCCCAGCAGCTTGTAGTCCTGGAAAATTATCCCAAGCTGTTTCCTTAAATCGGGGATTTGCTTACGGCGTATCTTTGAAAGGTCGTAGCCGAGCACACAGCCTTTTCCTGCCGAAAAGTCCAAATCTTTGTATATGGTGCGTAAAATGGAACTTTTGCCCGACCCTACGTTTCCAGTCAGGAATATAAAATCTTTTGGATATACTGAGAAAGTTACGTTTTTTATAACCTCATGCTCATCGTGGCTTATTGCCACGCCGTCATAAGATATAAGGGCTTTTCCCTCGCAGAGGGGCTGTTCTGCATTGTTCATGATATGGATGTTATGGGTTAGTGTTTGTGCCAGCCGGGTTGGTGGCGTTCTGCAAGTTCCGCCGCCACTTGCTCAATGCGCAGGCCTTTTGACGTGAGCAGCACGATTAGGTGGTAGAACAAGTCGGAGCATTCGTAAACAAGCCTTTCGTCGTTTCCGCTTACTGCCTCGATGACCGCTTCGAGGGCTTCTTCGCCCACTTTTTGCGCCATGCGGTTTGTGCCGTCCTTGAAAAGGCTGGTGGTGTACGATTTCTCGGGCATTTCCTCATAACGCTTGTTTATGAAGTCCTGCAACTCGGAAAGAAAGAGTATTGAGTTCCGTTTGTTTTCCTCTCCCCAGCAGGTGTCTGTCCCTTTGTGGCAGGTCGGGCCATGGGGAATTACCTTTACGAGCAGCGTGTCGTTGTCGCAGTCGGGCTTCATGCTTACAAGTTCCAGGTAATTGCCGCTTGTCTCGCCTTTTGTCCACAGGCGCTGCCGTGAGCGGCTGTAGAATGTAACGCGCTTTGTGGCGAGGGTCTTTTTGTATGCCTCCTCGTTCATGAACCCGAGCATAAGCACGTTTTTGGTAATGCTGTCTTGTATTACAGCCGGCACAAGGCCGTCCATTTTATTGAAATCTATATTCATCGTGTTTGTTATAATCTTACGTCTATATTTTTTTTGCGCAAATATTGCTTCAGTTCCGGGATTTTTATTTCTCCGTAGTGGAACACGCTGGCGGCGAGGGCGGCATCCGCGCATCCTTTGGTGAACGCATCGCGGAAATCCTCTTTCTTGCCCGCTCCCCCGGAGGCTATAAGCGGAATGCCCACGCTTCCGCTTATGCGGCGGAGCGCGTCGTTTGCAAAGCCTTCCTTTGTGCCGTCGTGGTTCATGCTTGTGAACAGAATTTCGCCCGCCCCGCGATTGTAGCCCTCCCGCGCCCAGTCAAAGAGTGTGTGCTCCGTTGGTGTCCTGCCTCCGTTGAGGTAGCACCGCCATTCGCCGTTTTCTTCAAGTCTTGCGTCAATGGCAAGCACGCAAATCTGCGAGCCGAAGTGCCGTGCTATTTCGTCAATAAGCGACGGCGTGCGCAGCGCGGCGGAATTTACCGCCACTTTGTCCGCCCCGGCTTCGAGAAGGCGTTCCACATCGGCGAGCGAACTCACGCCTCCGCCCACGGTGAACGGAATCGAAAGTTCGGCGGCAACTCTCCGCACCATTTCGGTGAACGTCTTTCTTCCCTCCACGCTTGCCGTTATGTCGAGAAACACGAGCTCGTCAGCCATTTGAGCGGAATAGATTTTCCCCATCTCAACCGGGTCGCCGGCATCACGGAGTCCGATGAAATTAACGCCTTTGACGGTTCTTCCGTCCTTCACGTCGAGACATGGTATAATGCGTTTCGCTAACATGATTTCCGTTGTTTGTCAAGTCCGAATTCTGCGGCAACCTGCTTCAAGTCGATTTTGCCCTCGTAAATGGCGCGTCCGAACACCACGGCGGGTATTCCCGCTTCGTCCAGCGCGGCTATGTCGTCCATGCTTCCCACTCCGCCGCTTGCAATAAGCCGGCAGTCGGGAAAAGCTGACATAATGTCTTTGTAAAGCGCGATGTTCGGGCCGCACAGCATTCCGTCGCAGGAAATGTCGGTGCAAAGCACACGGCGCACTCCCAGCGGCCAATACCTTTTCAGCAGGTCGCTTATGCCGATGCCGGAATCCTCTGTCCAGCCCTTGGTGCGCACCTTGCCGTTGCGCACGTCTGCCGATATGATGAATTTGTCAGCTCCGTATTTGTCTATCCATTTAGCCACTTTCCCGAAGTCGCTTACCGCCATGCTGCCTATGCTCACGGCTTTAGCCCCGCCTCTGAATGCTACGGCAAGGTCTTCGTCTGTCTTTATGCCGCCGCCGAAGTCCACATCCAGACCTGTGTTCCGCGTTATGCTTTCAAGAACGGAAATGTTGGCAGGCTTGCCTTGCTTTGCGCCGTCAAGGTCAACAAGGTGCAGCCTTGTGTACCCCATTTTCTCAAACTCCCGCGCCAAATCGGCAGGGGCGGAGGAATAGGCTGTCTTCTTTGAGAAGTCGCCTTGCGACAGCCTTACGCAGCTGCCCTCTATCAGGTCTATGGCTGGAATGGGCTTTATCATTGTCCTTATATTTCAAGAAAGTTTTTGAGTATGGCTTCTCCTGTGGCGCCGCTTTTTTCCGGGTGGAACTGCACCGCCATGAAATTGCCGCGCTCCATTGATGCGCTGAAGTTGCCGGCGTAGTTGCATTGCGAAGTGGTGAACCCGTTGCACGGGACAAAATAGCTGTGCACGAAATACACGTAACTGCCCTCGGCGATGCCGTTGAAAAGTTTGCCGTTCATGTTGCCCAGCGAGTTCCAGCCCATGTGAGGGATTTTCTCTTTGTTGGCGGGGGAGAAGCGTATTACTTTGGTATCGGGGAAAATGCCGAGGCATTCGGCCCCGCCGCCCTCTTCGGAGTAGGAGCACATAAGCTGCATTCCGATGCAAATGCCCAAAACAGGCTGCTTCAAGGAACGTATCACATTGTCCAGACCGGTTTTGCGAAGGTAGTCCATTGTTACCGCCGCCTCGCCCTGACCGGGTATCACTATATGGTCTGCCCTCGACAGCTCCGCAACGTCATCAGTAACGATGCAGTCTGCGCCCAACCGTGCAAGGGCGGATTTTACGGAGAAGATGTTTCCGGCAGGATATTTCAGAATGGCAGTGGACATCTGTTTGAAGTGGTCTTAAATATATTGCGTATTGTTCATGCAAATATAGCAAATATAAGCATACCCCGGCTTGCGACAGCGTTCAAACAAAGTGGCAAAGGAAGCAAGGCGTAGCTAAAAAGAAAGGATTGGCGCGGGAAAGCAAACTTTATGTTTCAAAAAAGCGCGGAAAAAAGAAGAAATGAAATTGGCAGGGCTGTAGCGATGATAAAATGTATAAAGAAAGAGGGCAGGGCGCGAAACAGGTTGCCTTTTCCCAAACGCCCCGAAAACTACATAGGACATAGGAAAAACTATGTCTGATGTGGAAAAAACTATGTCTGATATAATCCAGACTACATCAGACCTTTTTTCGCCCATTGCAAACCTTTGAAAAACAAATCGTTATAGTAAAAGTATTTTGTGTGGTTATTTTGCTGCAAATCAACATCTTACGCAATTTGGATGACACCCGCAATTTCGTGGGGAGTTTGGCAGAGGCGTAAGAACATAAGGAGACAAAAACAAAAGGGTACGAATGTTTTATCATCCAACCCCTTTTGTCTATTATTTTGCTTCAGTTATTCCTGCTTGACTCCTTAGAAATGCACATCGCCGATAAACAAGCTATTTGCGTGAGCGCACTGCAAATTTGTAAATAAGCAACGATAAGCAAACACGCACTCAACGAGTGTAAAGATTGTGCAAAATGATAGAAACACAAAAATATATCACGTTTATTTTTTTATTGTAGAGGTGTCACCTGTATTGTTAAAAGGCGGTGTTTTACAGCAAAAACTACAAATAAAATACAGCGAAAATCACAAATGAAACGCCACAAAAGTTAGTTGTAAACTACCACAATAGTTAGTTCCAAAATAGCACAATTCATAACGCCAAATACCCACAAATATTAGTTTTTACTTGCAAATACAACTGAATACCACTAACTTTGCACATATAATCAAATCGCGGTTACAATATGAGTTATTCACATAGAATTGCAGACATTCAATTGGCAAATCGTCTTGAGGCTTTTGGGGCAGTACTAATAGAGGGCCCTAAGTGGTGCGGAAAGACAACAACTGCAGAGCAAATGAGCAAAAGTGTCATAAAGATGCAGGATACGGAGATGCAGGAAGAATACGCTGCAACCGCCGCTTCAAAACCATCATTATTGTTGATGGGTGAGACACCTCGCCTTATAGATGAATGGCAGGATGCTCCTGTTCTTTGGGATGCCGTGCGTACCATGGTAGACAAGCGTCAGGTTCCAGGACAATTCATTCTTACCGGATCTACAGTTGTTGATAGAAGTAAGATTCATCATTCTGGTACGGGTAGAATATCACGAATGAAGATGTTGCCTATGAGTTTGTGGGAATCGGGAGAGTCTAACGGAAAGATTTCCCTAAAGGATTTGTTCGATGAACAAGACTTGGACATAGACGGTATTACTTCAGATATGAAGATTGAAGATCTTATTTATGCAGCTTGTCGTGGCGGATGGCCTGCATTTCTTAATATGAAGAGTGATAAGGCTAAGTTGCTGATTGCAGGCAACTATGTAGATGCTATCTGTCGGGACGATATCTCCAGAGTGGATGGCGTACAGAGGGATGAGCGGACTACTCGTGCAATATTGCGTTCGTATGCCCGTAACATCTCAACATTGGCAAAGAATACTGCTCTGTTAGCTGATGTAACAACCTCTGGGGAAGTTTCACTTTCTATGAGTGCGTTTGAGGATTATGTAACCTCCCTCAACAGATTGTTCGTTATCGACAACATAGAAGCTTGGTGTCCTGCCGTCCGAAGCAAGACAGCAATTCGCAGCGGAATAAAACGTGCTTTCGTGGACCCGTCTATTGCAATTGCTGCCTTAGGACTTTCTCCTGAAGCATTGATGACTCAGCTCAAGACCTTTGGTTTCATATTTGAACAGATGTGTGCACGCGACCTTCGGGCTTATACTCCAGGCTTTGGCAACCATTTATCTTACTACCGCGACCGCTACGGACTGGAAGCCGACCTTGTGCTTCATCTTGACGATGGGCGATACGCTCTCGTAGAATGTAAGCTTGGCAGTCGTGGAATTGAAGAAGGTGCGAAACATCTTTTGGAAATTAAACGACTTGTTCAGGAGCACAACAAAACAGAGAAACAAGTTCCGCTTCGTGAACCCGATTTGATGATAGTTATGACAGGGGGCAGTATGGCTTACACACGCCCAGACGGAGTAAAGGTCATACCGCTTGCTTGTTTGAAAGATTAAAAATAGGATAATATGGAACATCTGCTTCTGTGTGTTGTCGCTCGTTCTCGCCTTGTTTGTGGGCATTTCATCAATAAGCGATAGGGCATTTGTACTGTTGAAACCCGCACATTCTTGTTAAGCACCTGCAAAAAAACACATAGGAAAAGCTATGTCTGATGTAGAAAAAATTATATCAGACATAATTAAAACTACATCAGACCTTTTTTCTTGCTTTTGCAAAGGCATGAAAAGCAAATCGTTGCAAGAAAAAGCGTTTGTGTGGCTATTCTTTTGCAATCCAACATCTTATGTGTTTTTCGCGACATCTGCGATTTCGTATAAAATTTGCCAGCGGCACAGATACATAAGGGGCAAAAAACAAAAGGGCATGAATGTTTCACCATCCAACCCTTTTTGCTTACTATTTACTTCTGCTTATCCATGTTTTGACCTCCTGAAATTATAAAATACAATAAAACTAAATCTCTTTATTTTAAGAAACCATGCTCGTAAACCTTGGGTACTATTTTTTCAGACAGATGCTTATGTGCTTTGCGCAAATCTGCATGAAGTTTGACATAAGTTTCGTCCTCACTTGTTGATTTCATTACATCTTTGCCTTTTTTATCAAATTTCGTTCCTTGGAAATATTTTCGTATGTCATAATATGAGGCATTCAGGTCGGCATTCGGTTGTTTGTGGTAATACCTCCACAGCTCACGCCCTGCATCAAATACAGCTTGCGCTTCTTTTGAAAATATGAATGATGTGTGTTTCTTGTTATCCCCACTGCTGAAAAAACCTCCTTGGGAAGTTTGAGTGGGTCTGCTCTTGCCAGAGATGTAATCGGTAAGGAAATGGCTCGGGTATTCATTTGTGACGCCTAAATCTTCTTCGGTAAATGGTTGCCAATGATTAATGCCATCCTTTGACTGGACGTTGTTCTTGTTCGTGAAAATGGCAAAGGTCAAACAGTCTGTTTGAAAAACCTTATCATCCCTCCACGTTTCTTTGGGATACAAGAACTGGTCGCGGTCGTTCTCCCAAGTCGCTTCTATAACCAAACGGACGGCAAGATAAACACTTGACTCTATTAGATTGTACTTGGTTATTTGCCATTGGTACTGATGATTCCAAGGTCTGTGAGGGCGTTCTATTCTCACAGTTCTTTGGTTTTGAAAATCATTTGCAATGCCTATGATGGTTGCAACAGAATCCTGGACAGTGTCGTCAATAAATGTGGCAGTCCAATCGTTGATCAGCTTAAGCCCCTCATAGCAAAAAATCTTCTTCTGCGGCATAGCCTCACCTTTCTCGTTGTACACATCCGACATAACTCCGTTGAATGGCTCAACATCCTCTGTACGCCAAACTTTAAAGCCAATGGGGAAATCACCCTTTACGTTGTCGAAAGTGTTTGCAGGCACAATGAACATAGCCTTTGGAGTTGCCTTGAACATACGCCGGAAATCCGAAAATTTGGGTGCTTGCAGATTTTTCAAAGTTGAAAAATCTGCAAGCACCGCCGTGGGGATTTCGCGATACACCCTTGTCAAAAACTGTATGTACAACTCTCTCTTGGCATATCCCATAGACCCCCATAAGCCTTGGCTATGTGTGTATTGGCGGCGACGCCACTTCTCCCCTCTCCCTTGCGGTTGTCTCCCTCTGCGTATGGCGGGTTGATATATATGACTAATTTTTTTCTTCTTTCCGGGTCTTTGATAATGTTTTGCAGTTCCGCAGGAACTTTGCTTTTTGCCAATGTGCCATCTTCTTTCGTGTAATCAGTCAAAGGGTCATTCAAAAAATCCAATTGGAAAACATGGTTTCCAAAGAGGTTGGCACCATTCTGAATGCGTTCCTTTATCGTGTCAACGTCAGCTTGCTCCAATGTAGAAGCCCACAGGTTATGACGGTTGGTCAGTCCTGCCAGCAAGTTTCCTGTACCTGCCGCGCAATCCCACACGTAATATTCATCTTGCCAATTCTCTCCGAGCACGTTTGCAAGGTATTCCTGCGATTTTTCAACCCAAATCATTGGCGTAAAGTAAGAACCGTGTCGTTCACGAATATCTTGCGGACGCAATCTGTCTCTTCTTTCCAAAATATAATCCTGATATTCCTCGCGTGGTGGACGCCTATATCTCTGCCAAAACAGGCGGTGAGCCATCTGATTGTCATTAAAGTCAATCTGGGCAAACAATTGCGTGTTGCTGCCTTGCAGCTTCCCCGTATTGACTTTGTAATGATCTCTTTTAAGCAATACCGTGAGATTTTGCAGCAGTGTGTTATTGTCGCTCGAAATAAGATCTGCCAAGAAAAAATCGCAGTCGTAGATGCCTGCTTCTGCCAAGTCGTTCCAATTTACGGCAAGGGTTTCTTTCACTTCTTTCAACCAGCGGCGGTAGATGTGGGGAAAGTTGTTCTTATTTACATTGGTTTGGGATGCACGCCTTCCTGTTAGCGAAAATTTGTCTCTGATGAAAAACCGCAAACTGTCTCCCTGCTGCTCAAAGTTAAAGACGGAAACAGATTCTTTCAATCTGTCGTGCACTATCTCGTAAAGCAACCTAAACTCCTTAGTGGCATGGTCTGACGGCGCGACATTCCAGTTAAAGTCATTTTGTTCAAATATTTCAGAGATCGTGTCATAATGCACAAAGCCTATTTTTTCGGCATCAAAAGAGCCGAGATAATCGGGAGCATCAAGCTCTGCAAAGCGGCGGTCTTTGCCTATAGTGAGAATAAGCTGTACGAACAGCTCGTAAATGTCACGCTTTACACCCCTCTTTGCTTCTGCCCAAAGGTATGTCGTGCCGTCATGTCCGACACAGAAATCCACCCTGCCTGGGATTTCCGAGTTGTCATAACCAACAAACCATTCTTCACGAACCTTGTTTTTTAGTTCTTCCTCCTGTATCGTCTTTGAATAATATGCCATGAAACAATCGCCAACGCATTTAATTTGTTTCAAAGGTACATATATCTGCCGAATGCACAAAAGCCGTACAACCGAAAATCTGCAAGTTTCGGTCGCATGACTTCGTTTTTTTTCAGTGTTTATATACACGCCAACATATAATTGCTTCACCTCCTCGAAAACAATTACACCCTAATATCTGAAGTTTATAATCAATCCACGTATGGATTACACGGACTTATGCCAACATATAATTTTCTTTTTTGTAAATGCGAAATGATGCTAATAATAGAATTTGTGGTAAGAAACCTCTAAAAAACAAAACAGGATTGCGCTATTTGCAAATGCGACCAAAGGGAATTTTCCTTCAAGCGCAATCACGCACCCGCAAATGCCCCGAAAACTACATAGGACATAGGAAAAACTATGTCTGATGTAGAAAAAATTATATCAGACATAATTAAAACTACATCAGACCTTTTTTTGCCCATTTCAAACATCTGAAACACAAAGCTTTATACAGACTTGTGCCTGTTGGTGCATTGCTTTGAGACTCAAAGCCTTATGCGGTATGGATGCCGTTTGCGCTTTACTTGTCCCAAACTGGTGAATAATACTTTTAATATCAAGTATTAGATGTGTTTTCCAAGTATATTTTCTATCTTTGTGGAATAAATCGAAAAGCTCTGCAAAACTGGCAAAAACAGATTAGGCGCAGGAATAAAAAGGATGTTCTTTATTGCTGTCGCAATGGGGTGGCTAACCTTCAACAGCAGTAGGATTTTTTTTGACAGCTATGACTTTTAACGATATACTACGTAAATTCAGAACGGAGTCCTTTACGCAAAAAGACAAGGGTACACAGTTCGAGCGTTTGATGCGCTCATGGTTGCTTTCAGACCCTCGGTATTCTAACCTTACAGAAGTGTGGTTGTGGGAGGATTTTCCAAGCCGTGCGGATCTTGGAGGAAATGATACAGGCATAGATCTTGTTGCACGTACCGAAGAGGGCGATTATTGGGCGGTTCAATGTAAATGCTATCAGGAAGATTCGGTTATTGACAAGTCGGCTGTAGATTCTTTCCTTGCAACATCAAGCCGCCAATTCAAAGATTCGGAGACTTTGCAAACTACTCCGTTTGCAAAACGGATGTGGATTTCAACTACGAACCATTGGGGAAAAAATGCCGAGGATGCAATACAAAACCAAAATCCGCCGTTCAACCGCGTGGGTGTCGCCGATTTGCAAAACTCCCCGGTTGACTGGCAACTGCTCATGGACGGCCTTAAGGGAAAGGAAGCCGTGCTGCCGGGCAAACAGCCGCGTGAGCACCAGCTCAGGGCGGTTTCTGCCGCACACGGTTATTTCCAAAGCCATGACAGGGGCAAGCTTATCATGGCTTGCGGTACGGGAAAGACATATACGGCACTGAAAATTGCCGAGGATTTGCTGCACAATAAGGGTTTGGTGCTTTTCATGGTGCCTTCCATTTCTCTTTTGGGGCAAAGCCTTAATGCGTGGTGTGCAGATGCGTCAAATCCGATCAAGGGCATTTGCATTTGCTCGGACAGCCGCGCCTCACGCAAGATAAAGAAAGATTTTGACGATGCGCAAGAAAGTGTTGTTGACCTCGCTGTTCCTGCAACCACAAATCCAAAGAGCATTGCAAGGCAGTTGAACTTATATAAAAACCATGACGGACTGACAGTTGTGTTTTCAACGTATCAGTCCATAGAGGCCATACATACTGCGCAAATTGAAATGCTTAAACAAACAGCCGGGGCGTATGGAAAGTTCGACCTGATAGTTTGCGATGAAGCGCACAGGACAACCGGAGTGAAGCTTTCAGACAGGGATGAAAGTAATTTTACCAAGATACACGATGCGGAATATATCAAGGGCGGCAAACGTCTCTACATGACGGCAACCCCACGCCTGTACGGACAATCCGCAAAGATTAAGGCTTCCGAGAAAGATGCGGTTCTTTGCTCCATGGATGACCCTAAACTTTACGGGGAGGAATTTTTCCGTGTCAATTTCTCATACGCGGTAGAGCATGGGCTTCTCACCGACTACAAAGTCCTCGTGCTTACTGTGAACGAAAATGATTTGTCAGAGAAAATCATTAAAGAAATTAAAGACCCCAGCAAGGCAGAATTGAATTTTGACGACACCTCAAAGCTAATCGGCATTGTGAATGGGCTTTCCAAAATTATCCGTGGCGACAAAAACGCCACCTGGGATGCAGACCCGACCGTAATGCACAGGGCCATCGCCTTCTGTTCCGCCATAGGGGACAGCCAATCGCCCGGCACTTCTGTAAACACGGCGGAAGTGCTGCCGGCCATTTGTGAAATATATCGCGATTCCATTAGTGAGGAAGAAAGAAGGAAAGTCGTGGAAGTGCAAGCCCGGCATATTGACGGCTCTATGAACTCACAAGTTCGCAATGAGCAACTGGCGTGGCTCGCTGATGAGAATATAGGCGAAAAAGAATGCCGCATATTGACAAATGTCCGTTGCCTTTCCGAGGGTATCGATGTTCCGGCGCTCGATGCCGTCTTGTTTCTTTCCTCCAGAAATTCGCAAGTTGATGTGGTGCAGTCGGTGGGTCGCGTAATGCGGAATTTCCGAAAGGGACAGCCTGACGAAAAGAAATATGGTTACATTATCATTCCCGTGGTAGTGCCTTCGGACGTGAAGCCCGAAGATGCCTTGAGCAAAAACACTTATTTTGCGACGGTATGGAGCATTCTCAATGCACTTCGTTCGCATGACGATCATTTTAACGCGGAAGTCAACAAGATTGCACTCAACAGGAACAAGTCATCAAAAGTTGTCGTCGGAGGGCCGGGCATAGGACACAATGCCATATCTGACAAGCAAGACCAGCAAGATGCCAGGCACATAGAAAACGCGGAAGTTGCCCGGCAGTTACAGCTTAGGTTCGGGGAAATGCAGTCGGGCATATATGCCAAACTTGTTGAAAAATGCGGAGATCGCCTTTATTGGGAAAACTGGTCAAAGAAAGTAGGTCTTATAGCAAAGAAGTTCATGGAGAGAATTGCCAAACTCGTGTCGGCAGTTCCGGCGCTAAAAACGGAATTTGACACATTCCTGAAAGGGCTGCAGACCAACTTGAACCCATCCGTGGACGAATGGCAGGCTATTGAAATGCTGGCCCAGCATCTTATATCACAACCTGTGTTTGATGCTTTGTTTGCAGACTATGACTTTGTAAACAACAATGCGGTAAGCCGCTCCATGCACAAAATGATAGAGCAACTGGAAACTTTCGGCGGTTTTGACAAAGACACTGCCGGACTGGAATCCTTTTACGAGTCCGTGCGCGTCAATGTAGGCAATATAGACAACCTGGAGGGAAAGCAAACAATTATCAAGAACCTTTATGAGAAGTTTTTCAAGGGGGCGTTCCCCCTTACTGTCGAAAAACTTGGCATCGTATATACGCCTGTCGAATGTGTTGACTTTATAATCCACTCCGTAAACGACATTCTGAAACGCGAATTTAACGCAACGCTTTCGGACGAGAATGTGCACATCCTTGACCCGTTTTCGGGAACAGGCACATTCATCACACGCCTGCTCCAGTCTGGACTTATCAAGCCCGAAGACATGGAACGCAAATACCGCCATGAGATACATTGCAATGAAATAGTATTGCTTGCGTATTATATTGCCGATGTCAACATAGAGGCCGTGTACCATTATCTTATGAAGCCCGGCCGTTACGTGAGTTATGACGGCATTTGCCTCACGGACACATTCCAACTGGCAGAAACAGGGGAGCAATCTTTTTCCTCTGAATTTTTCAGGGAAAATTCCGAGGAGGTGGAGAAGCAGAAGAAAGCCCCGATACGTGTGATAATCGGCAACCCGCCTTATTCCGTGGGGCAGAAGTCTGCCAATGACAATGCGGCCAATCTGTCATATCCCGTATTGGACAGGCGGATTGCCGACACTTATGCGAAGGAGACCGGCGCAACCAACAAGAACTCCCTTTACGACAGTTACATCAAGGCTTTCCGCTGGGCGTCAGACCGCATTGCCGGCAACCCAGACGGAGGAATAGTGGCGTTCATCAGCAACGGCTCGTGGATTGACGGCAATGCGCAGGACGGTTTCCGCGCCTGCCTTGAAACGGAATTTTCGGACATTTATGTGCTGAACCTACGTGGAAACCAACGCACGAGTGGCGAATTATCCCGCAAAGAGGGTGGCAAAATCTTCGGAGGCGGTTCCCGCACTCCCATTGCAATAACCTTCCTTGTAAGGAATCCCGCAAAGCAGGGGCGTAAGGCGGCCATCCACTACCACGACATCGGCGACTATCTCACACGCGAGCAGAAGCTCGGTCTGGTGAGGAAGTTCAGGTCGGCATTTGGCGGCACGCTCGAATGGCAGACCATAAACCCGACGGAAAGGCATGACTGGATTAACCAGCGGGACGGGCTTTTCGACACGCTGCTGCCGCTCGAGCCCGACAGGAAGTTCAGCCTCTCGTGCCATTCGTTCTTCACCGCCAACACAAACGGGGCCAAGACACAGCGCGACTCATGGTCTTACAACTCGTCGGCAAAGGCTGTGGAAAAGACAGCCCGCGAAAGCATTGATTTTTACAACGCGACCCGCGAGGCCATAGCCTCGGGCAAAATCAATGGCCCCGATTTCAATTCCCCAAAACTGAGCTGGACGCGCGCCGTGGCGAATGACCTGAAGAGCGGCAAAGCCTATGACTTTGCCGGGGCCGAAATCCGCACTGCCGCCTACCGCCCGTTTTTCAGGCAAAACCTGCTGTGGTACCGCCCCCTTGTCGAGATGCGGTACAGAGTACCGCATCTCTTCCCTTGCCGGGAGGCGGAAAACATTGTTATTTGCGTAAGCGGCACGGGAGTGAACAAGGATTTCTCATGCCTGATTACTGACACTTTGCCAGACCTCGAATATGTGGGGAAAAGCCAGTGCTTCCCGCTGTACTGGTATGAGAAAAAGGATGTGGTGCAGCGGTCGCTGTTCGACGACGGAGGCGGCACTGAAGATTACGTCCGCCACGACGGAGTGTCAGACTGGATTTTGAATGAAGTGCGCAAGCGTTTCGGCAATTCCAAGGCTGTCACAAAAGAGCACATATTCTATTACGTATATGGCGTGTTGCATTCTCCGCAGTATCGTGAACGCTTTGCGGCAGACCTGAGGAAATCCCTGCCGCGCATTCCGATTGTAGAAAATGTCGAGGACTTCATGGCCTTCTATAAGGCGGGAAAAGCTCTTGCCGGCTTGCATTTGAATTACGAGCAAGTCCCCCCTTGCCCGTGCGTGGTTCCGGGGATACATGAAGAGGAGGCAAAGGAGAACGCTTCCGCATATACCCGTTATCATGTCGATAAGATGACATTCCCCAAGGTAAGGGATGAATCGGGGAAACTCGTTCCCGACAAGTCGCGCATAGTTTACAATGAAAGCATAACCATAGAGAACATACCGGCGAAAGCCTATGAGTATGTCGTCAACGGAAAATCCGCCATCGAGTGGGTTATGGAGCGGTATGCGGTTTCACAGGATTCAAAATCCCTCATCATAAACGATCCCAACGATTGGAGCCGTGAACACAAGAATCCCTCTTACATTTACGACCTCCTGCTCTCGGTGATAAATCTCTCAGTCCGGACTGTTGACATCGTTAACTCGCTGCCGGGGCTGAAGTTCTGAAAACCGCGCAGGTTTGCGCGGTTTTGCCGTATTGCCGCCAGAGCAGCCCTTTTCCAAGCACCTGGAAAGCTGCATGGGACATGGGAAAAACTATGTCTGATGCAGAAAAAATTATGTCTGATGTAATCCAAACTACATCAGACCTTTTTTCGCCCATTTCAACCCCCTGAAACACAAAGCCTTATATAGACTTGTGCCTGTTGGTGCATTGCTTTGAGACTCAAAGCCTTATGCGGTATGGATGCCGTTTGCGCTTTCCTGTCCCGAATGGGTGTGTGGAGGATGCCGTCTGAGCGCGAGAATTTGGGTCAGCATATTGCCAGCAGCGCTTGGGGCAGAGTGCCAAAATGTCATGTGCCGGCGTTACGGCGCATGGCGGGCAAAAAACTGCGGCGGCAAAAAAGTTTTGGCACGCTCATTGCTTTGGTATTGGCAGTTGCCCGAAAGAGCGGGCGGCACAACATAAAAGAATAACAATAAAAAAGAATATAAATCATGGGAAAGATTATTGGTATCGACTTAGGTACAACCAATTCCTGCGTTGCCGTGTTTGAGGGCAACGAGCCGGTTGTGATAGCAAACAGCGAAGGCAAGCGCACCACTCCGAGTGTGGTGGCGTTCACAAAAGACGGTGAGAGAAAGGTGGGCGACCCTGCAAAACGTCAGGCTGTAACCAATCCGAAAAACACTGTCTATTCCATAAAGAGGTTTATGGGTGAGACTTACGACCAGGTGCAGCAGGAGATAAGCCGCGTGCCCTACAAGGTGGAGCGCGGCGACAACAACACCCCGCGTGTGGACATTGACGGAAGGCTGTACACCCCGCAGGAGATTTCTGCAATGATTTTGCAGAAGATGAAGAAAACCGCAGAGGACTATCTTGGTCAGAAGGTGACGGACGCCGTCATCACTGTGCCGGCATACTTCTCCGACTCGCAGCGTCAGGCAACCAAGGAGGCCGGCGAGATAGCCGGGCTTAACGTTAAGCGTATCGTGAACGAGCCTACTGCGGCTGCGCTTGCTTACGGTCTCGACAAGGCTAAGAAGGATATGAAGATAGCTGTGTTCGACCTTGGCGGCGGCACGTTTGATATATCCATCCTTGAGTTTGGCGGCGGTGTGTTCGAGGTGCTTTCCACCAACGGCAACACCCACCTTGGCGGCGACGACTTTGACCAGAAGATAATGGACTGGCTCGTCGGCGAGTTCAAGAGCGAGGAGGGCGCGGATCTTACAAAAGACCCGATGGCAATGCAGCGCGTGAAAGAGGCTGCCGAAAAAGCCAAGATTGAACTTTCGTCTTCGGCTTCCACCGAAATCAACCTGCCTTACATCACGGTTGTTGACGGAATGCCGAAGCACTTGGTGAAGACCCTGACACGTGCGAAGTTCGAGAGCCTGTGCCATGACTTGATCCAAAGCTGCCTTGAACCTTGCCAGAAGGCCATTGCAGACGCTAACATCAGCACGTCCGACATAGACGAGGTTATTCTCGTTGGCGGTTCCAGCCGTATCCCTGCCGTTCAGCAGGCTGTTCAGGACTTCTTTGGCAAAGTTCCATCGAAAGGCGTCAATCCCGATGAGGTGGTTGCCGTGGGCGCAAGTATTCAGGGTGCCATCCTTAATAAGGAGAGTGGGGTAGGCGACATCGTGCTTCTTGACGTAACACCGCTGTCCCTCGGCATAGAGACGCTTGGCGGCGTGATGACAAAGCTTATAGACGCTAACACCACCATACCGTGCAAAAAGGCGCAGATATTCTCAACGGCGGCAGACAATCAGACGGAGGTAACAATCCACGTGCTGCAAGGCGAACGCCCGATGGCTGCCCAGAACAAGAGCATCGGACAGTTCAATTTGACGGGAATAGCCCCCGCACGCCGTGGGGTTCCTCAGATAGAGGTTTCGTTCGACATTGACGCTAACGGTATTTTGAAAGTTTCTGCAAAGGACAAGGCTACAGGCAAGGAGCAGGAAATTCGCATCGAGGCTTCGAGCGGTCTTAGCAAAGAAGAAATTGACCGCATGAAGAACGAGGCAGAGCAGAATGCCGAGGCGGACAAGAAGCAGAAGGAGCGCATAGACAAACTGAACGAGGCGGACAGCATGATATTCCAGACCGAGAACCAGTTGAAGGAACTGGGCGACAAACTTCCCGCCGACAAGAAACCTGCGATAGAAAACGCTCTTCAGGCTTTGAAGGATGCTCACAAGAGCGGCGATGTCGCTGCGATAGACGCTGCCATAAAGGGGCTGAATGAAGCTTGGCAGGCAGCCAGTGCGCAGATGTACCAGCAAACGGGCGGCGCTAACCCGGGTGCCGGTGCTGCCGGCGGCGCGGGCTTCGGCGGAAACCAACAGTCAAACGCTTCAAGCGACGCCAAGAAGGACGAGGATATTCAGGACGCCGACTTCGAGGAGGTTAAGTAAGTATAGATAAACATCTATAACAACAAATAGATAAATAGGGTGTAACTCAATGAGTTGCGCCCTATTTTCGTTTTTAACACTTGCATATAGCTATGCTTGTTTCTCGTTATTTTATTGTATATTTGTACCATATTTGTAACGCAACAAAATAGTAGATAATGTGCAACAAAAGAACTCTTTCTACGTTATTATATAGAAAAGGCAATAAATATGGCAGCATCGAAATTTCAAATAGTACGCAAGTGTCAGGTGTGTGGAGAGGAGTTTATGGCTAAGACCATAGAGTCCTGGTACTGCTCACCCAAATGTTCCAAAACAGCATGGAAACGTAAGCATGATGAGGAGGAAAGAAACAAACTTCTTGACAAGGTGGTAAAGACCATTCCCAAGGATCAAGACTATATCAAGGTGACGGAAGCATACTCCTTGTTTGGCATCAGTCGTTTCACTCTCTATCGACTGATACGCAAAGGTCAGATTTCTCACATCAATCTCGGAACGAACCAAATACGAGTGAGCAAAGAGGAACTTATGAAACTCTATCCTCTTCGCCCAAAGACTACAGACAAGCCTAAGCAAATGAAGAAACTATACAGCCTTGAGCCCAAGGACTGCTATACTATTGGAGAGATAAGCAAGAAGTATAAGGTCAATGACAGCACGGTGTATGCGCATATACGCAAGTACTCCATCCCCACACGACAGATAGGCAACTATGTGTATGTACCCAAGAAAGAAATTGACAACCTATATAAAGGAGCAAAACAATGAAGAAAGCATTAGCCCATACACGAGTGACGGTGAAACTTCGCAAATCGGAATATCACGATGAATGGTATCTGTACATAGAGGCTTATCCTGTGTTCCAATCGGGCAAGGACAAGCCACAACGATTGCGTGAGTATCTGAACCGCACGATAACTACTCCTGTATTCGACAAATCACGCAATGCTCGAACAGATGCCGATGGCAAGACCACTTATAAGCCCAAGCGAGATTTGAATGGTATTATCGTATGCAAGTCGCAACTTGACCAAGAAGCGTGTATCTATGCCGACAAGGTAAGGAGTATGCGTCAAAAGGAGTACGACAATGCCTCACTCTATTCAGCAGAGGAGACCGAACAGGCAGAACAACTTGAACGCTCACGCTGCAACTTCATTGAATACTTTGCCCATATAGCCGACACTCGCCATGCCAATAGCTCAGATTCAATTATCGTCAACTGGAGGCGTGTAGGCGAGTTGTTGAAGATATTTGCTAAAGGCGATACAATCTTGTTTGCTGATATTGACATGAAATTAGTAGAATCGTTCCGTCGTTTTCTGATGACTGCTCCACAAGGAGGCAATAAATCTGGCACTATCTCGCAAAACACGGCTTCTACTTACTTTGCCATTTTCAAAGCAGGACTGAAACAGGCTTTCATAGACGGCTACCTCACCATTGACATATCGGCAAAGGTAAAAGGCATACAAGAACAGGAAAGTCGAAGAGAATACTTGACCGTAGAGGAATTGAACCGTTTGGCACAAACGCCATGCGATCCATTGTTAAAACGTGCAGCCTTATTCTCCGCTCTCACTGGCATTCGCCATTGTGACATTCAAAAGTTGAAGTGGTCGGAAGTCGAAATGTTCAATGGCAATTACCGTTTGAATTTTACCCAGCAGAAAACAAAGGGCGTTGAGTATATGCCAATCTCAGAACAAGCCTTTCAACTATGCGGTGAAAGACAGGACGGGGACTTGCTTGTGTTTGCAGGGTTGCCATCTCCATCTTGGATAAATCGCCCTATCAAAAGATGGGTTGAAGCTGCAGGAATAAAGAAGCATATCTCATTCCATTGCTTTAGGCACTCGTATGCAACGCTCCAGCTAGCGGGAGGCACAGATATCTATACCGTCAGCAAAATGCTTGGTCATACCAATGTGCGAACGACACAAATTTACGCAAAGGTTGTTGATGCAAAGAAAGAGAATGCCACAAAGAGAATAACTTTGGACTTGCCTCCTACTGATACAAATCAAACAGTCGAATAGACAGGACCTATACCTTATTATATATAGCCATTGGCTGAAGTTGCCACAAGGAGGTGATTACAAGTCACACCCTTTGCTCTTTATTTCTACTATGGAGTGATTTGAAGTCACCCCATATATCCACAAAGACCAATAAGCACACACGCGATTATCTCTTATGATAGCCTTATGATATACTAATGATATACTGCATAGCCGAAACAAAATGATAATGACGAATATCATTACCTATATTGATTATCAACAACTTTTGTATATGATGATTATGTTTCGATGATGATTGTTTATGTGATGTCTATCAGCATAAAATCAGCATTCAAAATCCATGTTACTTTGCACTCAAATCGAACAATAAAATCAATGAACGACATGACAGAAAAGAACATTACATTTGAAGATTTGCCTAAGGCAATGACATGGATGATGGATAAGTTGAACGAACTTACATCAAAGGTTGACAACATCAACAACCAGACCGCACAACCACAGGCGGATCAGTGGATGAACTTGAAAGAACTGTGCGAGTATCTTCCCAATCATCCTGCCGAACAAACTGTTTATGGTTGGACGAGCTGCCACCAGATACCTTTTCACAAACGAGGCAAACGCATCATGTTTCTCAAATCGGAAATAGACACATGGCTGCATGATGGCAAGATTAAGTCGCAAAAGAAATTGGAGGCAGAAGCTGCCCTGTTCCTCAAATCAAAACGTAACCACAGATTCTAATGGATGCACTTGAATTATGCAACAGTTTTAGAATGGAGTTTGAAGGTGTCTATGAAAACAAAATACCACTGGATGCACTTCCTGCAAAGTTACAGGATATGGTTCTCGCATTGGCTCGCCAAGAAAACTACTCCATAGAATACACACTTGCCTCATTGTTGGTTGCTGCATCTACGGCAATCGGCAATGCGGTGAATATTTGTATTCGTGGCGGTTGGATAAGCAATGCTGCCATATATATGATATTGGTGGGAAGACCAGGCATGGGCAAGACACCACCTCTTGATTTTGCCTTTCGCCCTATCCGTAAGCATGATGCAAAGGCTATCCGCAAGTTCAAGGAAGAAATGGAACACTACAATGAGGCTTTGGAACGACAACGAGGCAAAAAAGAAGATAGTGATACACTTCCATCTAAGCCGATATTGCTCAGAACCATTATATCCGACTTCACGCCAGAGGCCTTGATACGTGCGCATGATGACAACAAACGTGGAGTAGTATTGTATGTGGACGAAATAATGGGGATGTTCAATGCTGTAAACCAATACAGCAAAGGACAATTGATTGAACAACTCTTGACAGCGTTCAGTGGTAAGGCTTTGGATGTGTCACGTTGCAGCATGCCCGTTCCTATTCACATAGAGCATCCGTTTATAAACATAGTAGGCACTATGCAAACCATCCGAATGCACGAACTGATAGACAAAGGATATAAAGCCAACGGTTTCTTAGACCGCTTTCTGTTTGTCTATCCTACTTCGCAGAAGATTGCCGATTGGACGGATGACGAACCGTCAAGTTCTTCCTCTTTTGACAACTATGCCGCAATGTGGAAGTCTGTCATTGACAAGATATTGGCTTTGCCTTACTCACTCGATGAAGATGAAGATGCTGTACAGAATGTATTGAAATTCTCGAAAGATGCCAGCAAATACTTTACGGCATGGCGCAATGCTGCAATCGGAGTTGTCAACAAGATAAAGGATGACACATTGGTGGATAGTCGCATCATGAAGACACCCATGTTGGCTGCCCGACTTGCATTGACTATTCAAATCTTGCGATGGGCTTGTGACGAGGTACATAAGGACTATGTTGACATAGACTCCACCAAAGCTGCCATTCGGTTGAGTGATTATTTTGAGAACTGTTATATTTCCATTCAAAAGTTCATGGTGTTGGATGGCATAGAACCACAGAAGAAAGAATTTCTCAACAATGTTGGAAAGACATTTACAACAGCTGATGCCATTCAAGCAGGCAAAGAAGTCGGTCTGTCGGAAAGGTCTGTCATGTATGCTTTGGTCAATCTTGCAACCGACAAGATTATCAAGAAAATAAAACGGGGAGAATACGAGAAACTGCAATAACAGTACTTGCTTTGCACCTTGCAGTTGTTGCAGTTTGCAGTTCTTCGTTCATGTTCCATTGAAAACGATTATTATGGCTGAATATAGATTTGTGCTTCAAAAATACAAGCGTGGCAACAAGACTACTTGCCCTAACTGTGGCAAGAAGCGTTGCTTTGTCAGATATATTGACATGGAGGACAAGATACACTTTCCCGACTATGTGGGTAGATGTGACCATGAACACTCATGTCAGTACCATTATAAGCCATCTGATTATTTCAAGGACAATCCGACAGCAGTTGAAAATGTGGATAGAAAAAGCCATACAACAAAGGTGATGCAACAAAAGCGACCAATCTCTTATATTGACAAAGATTTGATGGAACGGACACTGTCCAATTATAGCATAAACCCTCTGTTTGTTTTCTTGACTGGCATCATGGGGAAAGAGGAAACAGAACGGATATTCCACCTGTACAAAGTCGGCACCTCAAAGAAATGGGGCGGTGCTACTGTTTACTGGCAAATAGACAGGCACGGTCGAGTGCGGTCTGGTAAGATAATGCTCTACAATTCGTCTAATGGTCATAGAGTGAAAGAACCGCACAGTTATGTGAGTTGGGTGCATAGCGAATTACACTTGGATAACTTCAACATGAAGCAATGCTTGTTCGGTGAACATCTGTTACCACAATATCCATCCAAGCCAGTTGCAATAGTAGAGAGTGAGAAATCAGCCTTGATAGCTACACATTTCATGCCCGATTTTATATGGTTGGCAACAGGTGGCATACATGGCTGTTTCAAGGAAGAAAGCATAAAGGTGTTGAAGAACCGCTCGGTCATGTTGTGTCCTGATTTGGGAGCATTTGAGGCATGGGAAACTAAAATTCCTATGCTTTCTAATGTATGTAGCAAGGTCATTATAAGTGAACACTTGGAGTTCGTAGCTACCGAAGAACAACGCAAAAGCGGATTGGATATTGCCGATTTCCTGCTCATGACAGAAACACCTGTAATGGCACTTCAGCGAATGATAAAACGCAATCCTTGCATCGGAACATTGGTAGAACGATTGCAACTGGAGGTAGTAGGTTTTTACAACGCTGAAAGCAAGACTATACAATAATGTGACTTGAAACAATAACGAACAAAGGGAAGAAAAGGAAGAGGTTGTGCCAGATGCTTTATTGGTAGCGTTGCAAGAAATGCCGATGTCGTACAAATCAGCGAGGCTTATTCATACGGCAGTGGCTTCTTGCAGTACTCGCAAGCTCGCACCGATGCATTTTCTATTCCCTAATATCAACAATTATAAACATCATTTTATGACAACAGAAAAGAATAATATAACGCCTAAGCGCACTGAGCGTTTGGAGGTCAGAGTAACCTCTGACGAATACAACCGAGTCGCTGAACTTGCCAACACCTGTGGCTTGACGGTCAGTAATTATGTGTGCAAATGTGTATTGGGGCAACATCCCAAACAAAGGCTGACCGACCGAGAGATTGAAGCGTTGTGTAGTTTGGCTGACGCACGTGGCGACTTGATTAGAATTGTCAGCGCAGTCAAGGGCATTCAGAGCGACAAACGAGGTCTGTATTTTCACAACACCAAGTTTGTTGAAGAATGGATGAAAGCAGCCATTCCACTTATAACTCGTTGGAGCGACATCAAAGATTATCTGACACTATAAACATCGACTATTATGATAGCAAAGGCAAGAGCAATATCACATGGGGCAAACTCCATGCGATATGTTGTAAACAAAGACAAGTCGGACATTATCAAACTGCATCTGCTACCCGACAATGTGGCTGCGGAAGCCTTATGGTCAAGAATGTTATTGCATCAAGCAAAGTTCATGGGCGAGCGTTCCAAAGCCATCAAGAACAATATGATAAGGATTGAGGTATCGCCAACAGCTGAAGAAACTAAAGGCTGGACTAATGCGGATTGGGAAAAACTTGCTGATGATTTCATTCGAGAGTTTGACTCCATTGATTTGTCAGAGAAAAATAAATGTGCAAAAGACAGACATACCAATCTCCATAACAGCCAATATGTAGTGTCACTTCACCGTGACAGTAAGAGTGGCATTTTGCATCTTCACATTGATGCCAACCGAATAGACAATAATGGCAATATTAACAGCGACCACAATATCCACATAAGAGCAATGGCTACTGCCAATAATATTGCCAAGCGTAGAGGGTGGGTACAGGCATCAGGCATTTCAATGCAAAACAAACAAGAGATAACCAATGCTTGTATGGATGCTCTCCGTTCTATGGATAGGTTTGATTGGAATGATTATGTGGAGCGACTAAAACAAAGAGGTTATGATGTATTGTTGCAAAAGGACTCGCAAGATGTTGTCCGTGGATATTCAATAAAGAAGGGCAACTCCACTTATAAATCTTCGTCCCTTAGTAAAGGCAGAAACCTTATGCCATCTAAGATAGAAGCGACATGGAATGAACTGCACAAAGAAGTTCTCCAAAAAGAAAATGCAGACATAGATAATCATGAGAAGAAAACATCTGAAGAACTGCAAACTGCAAATAATGCAAGGTGCAGAAACTGCAACGGGCACCAACATCAGCCATTTGTACACCATTCCATCAACTGGAATTATCGAAACTACGAGATAGATATTCCATTGAATGTTAACGACATCCTGATGCAAGATGTGTCTTTGCCAGAGAATAACGGATTCGCCACCATCAATGATTTGCAGAGAACAGCCGTCCTTCTTTTCGCTGGCTATCTTGATGCAGCTACGCAGATGTCAGAATCTTCTGGCGGTGGTGGCAGCACTCCCGATGGTTGGGGAAGAGACAAGGATGAAGATGATTTGGAGTGGGCAAGACGATGCGCACGAATGGCAAGTCATATGTACCGTCCTGCTATCAAAAGAGGAAACAAACGATGAACATCAAAACTATTTTACGATATGAGAACATCAAAGAACGACAAGGTTGATATTTCCACTCTAATGCAGAGTGTTGAAAATTCAGGAACGCTGAATACGGAGACAGACAAAATTGCCAAACTCATAGAAACAACTTCTCTGTTAAACAAATGCTTATTGTCTGTTGTAGAGCAACTGAAGAACATAACTTCGCAGCCTGTAAAATTATCTGTCAAGCAATCTGACATTGACCAATTTCGCCTTGTAAAGAATGGCTACATCCAAGAAGAAACGGAACTTTTGAAAAAACACGTTGCAGAACAGTTAGCCATGATAAAAGCTCATGAGCAACGTATTTGCGAAGTTTGTAAACGAGGCGAAGGCATATGGATGTCAGATTTTTGGTTAAAGGTATGGGGCGCAGTACAAATAGCAGTTTATGGTGTAATCGCCCTGTACCTAATGTTCAAATCATAGTAAGAGACAGGTGGCTAACCCTAAAAGTTTGGATTAGCCACCTATAGAATATCAGATGTTTTTAAGAATGAGCCATTGCCCATTTTTATCACTTCCGCTACGAGCAATGTAACCTATCTTTCTTAGTGAAGTTAGTTCTCTTTTCAGTGTTGCAAGCGAAACATCAAGACTATTTGCTAAATCTTCTCTTGTTATAGATGGATTTTGCTTCATGGCAGACAGAATGATTTTTTGCCGTTCATTTACAGGCTCATTTACAGGCTCATTTACAGGCTCATTTGTTGGTTCATTCTGAATATGCAGGGTCAACTTCACCTGCATAAGTTCGGGTTGTTCCAATAATTCAGGCTTAATCCAATGCTTTTCATTCCAAGCATTTAGGATGAGAGGAAAGCCAGAGCCAAGGTTTTCACCATAGCCAATCATGCGGAACATATTCTGCATACGCTGATTACGTGCCTTTGACTCTCCGCCTTTGTAAATCTGTTCAATAGGCAGTTTTAGAAGTCCTGGATTGGTCAGTACGAAGCAATCATCATACTTCTCCACCTTTAGCACACCATTCACCATGAAATCGGCATGAATAACCATGTTTGTAACGGCTTCACGCACAGCCTTTGCTTGAAGCGTATCGTCTTTGCGCACTACACCATTCATACTGAATGGGTGAGGCAAATCACGTGTCAGTTTTGGAATGACTATACGGATAAAGTTGAACAGGTTGTTTTCCCAAGTACCATCGTATGTTAATCGGTCGCTATAGCGTTGGTCGCCAATCAAGTTGGATTTGTCAATGTAGTCCATACGCAGATTATCAAAACGTTCACGAACTGGTAGTCCCTTGCCAAACATTAAGAGTCCAGCCATAGTCAGTCCTTCTTTCCCTGTTCTTCGGTCTTTTGTGTAACCGCCAAAGTTCGTTAGGAACTCTTTATGTTCAGACGAGTTCCATTGATGCTCTGGATGCAAGTTCTGAAACATTTGGCGGAAGCGTTCCAAAGTTGGGATGTCAATGTCATCCATTGTGTAGTATTCCAACAGCAAGCCATCATTCCCTGCTTCATTGGCATCACGGAGCATCATCTTCAGTTCTTGTTCCGTACAATGATAATCGCCTTCATGATTACGTTTGAACGTGCCTCTTGACAGATTGTTGTTGATATAGACAGGACGGACAGTATAATCAGCACGAGGCACATTGATGGCAATAATCTTCTTGCCGTCAACATCTATCGTCTGAATATCATCATCGTATAGAAGGTTTATATTCACCTTCTCACGACTGTTGACTGTATTCCACAAGTCTTTGCGGATTTTGTCAGCATTCTCAACACCAACGATTTCAAACCGCTTGGCATTGTCGTGCTCATCCATATGTTCCACTACACCCAATAGAATTGTCCCACCGTATGTGTTGGCAAAAGCAGAATAGGTGTCCCAAAGTGAACTTGGTACACCCTTCGTCGCTTTCTTGCATTCGAGCGTTACACGCTCACCTTCAGATAGAAGTTTGTATATGTTTTTAATGGTTCTTCCGCAATTTAGTTGAAAATCGGTTCGTATAGGTGTTTCGGTCGGGAG